>Ga0136616_10000213_pt1 | contig 24630 bp, 25 predicted proteins | sample AntDrymUQ2992106_2_FD_106648 | JGI IMG/M metagenome (GOLD analysis project Ga0136616, IMG submission 106648) | Polar desert sand microbial communities from Dry Valleys, Antarctica - metaG UQ299 (21.06) | ecosystem: Environmental > Terrestrial > Soil > Desert | place: Antarctica: Dry Valley... | reverse complement strand
GTCGATCGCCGCATGTCGCGGCGCACGCTCGCGCCCGAGGCCGTCACGCGCTACCGCGTGCTCCGCCGCTCGGTGGTGAGCACGATCGTCGCTCTCGGAGTCCTCTCCGCGCTCTTGACCGTTCCGGCCGTGCGCGCGGTGGCCGGGGGCATTCTCGCGTCGTCGGCGATCGTGGGTCTCGTGGTCGGCTTCGCCGCCCAGCGCACGCTGTCCAACTTCGTCGCCGGCATCCTGATCGCCTTCACGCAGCCCCTTCGGATCGGCGACCGCGTCGAGGTTGCGGGCGGTGCTGGCATCGTCGAGGAGATCGCGCTCACCTACACCTTCATCCGGCTCGACGACGGCGCGCGGCTCGTGATCCCGAACGACAAACTGGCCTCGGATACCATCCTCAACTCCACCATCGTCAGCCGCGAGAAGGTCGCCGAGATCACCCTGAAGGTTCCACTCAACCGAGAGCTCGGCACGGTAACGACCGCGCTCCGCGACGAGCTGACGGGCCTCGACGGTGTCGACGTGTTCGTCGGGGCGTTGGACGCCGAGGCAACGGTCGTCGTCCGCGCGAAGGCCGAGGGCGCTGACGCGGCTGAGCTGCTCGAGCGCGAGCTCCGCCTGCGCGTCGTTCGCAGACTCCAGACCGAGGGCGTGTTCGCGTGACGCCGCCCGCTCGCGGCCCGCGCCGCCCGCCGCACGAGGCGAGTCGCAGGCCGGCCGGGGTCGACACGACCCGAAGGCGCAGGCAGCGTCGCAGCGCCCGGGCGAGCGCCCGCCGGCGGCGAATGCTCCTCCCCGTCGCGGCGCTCGCCGTCGTGGTCGGCTCGCTCGCGGCGGCCGCCCTCACCGGAGCGACGGCGCTCGGCTCGAGCTGCGATCTCTCCTCGCTCCGCCCCGTGGCCACGGGTGAGAACTCGTTCATCTACGCCGCGGACAACTCGTCGCTGGGCTCGATCCCGGCCGAAGGCTACAACCGGCAGCCGGTACCGCTCGCGAGCATGAGCCCGTGGCTGCGCAAGGGGACGGTCGCGATCGAGGATCGGCGCTTCTACCGGCACGGCGGGATCGACGCCGAGGGCATCGCCCGCGCGCTCTTGGCCGACGTTCGCGCCGGCAAGGTCGTGGAGGGCGGCTCCACGATCACGCAGCAGTTCGTGCGGGATCGCTACAACCAGCGGGAGCGGACGCTCGAGCGCAAGGTCAAGGAGGCCTGCCTGGCGATCAAGCTCGACCGCAACTGGACGAAGCGCCGCATCCTCGCCGGCTACCTGAACCAGGTCTACTACGGCAATCAAAGCTACGGTGTCGAGGCGGCCTCGCAGACCTATTTCGACAAGGGGGCGGGAAAGCTCACCCTCCCCGAGGGGGCGATGATCGCGGGGTTGCCGCAGGCGCCCTCCCGCTACGACCCAGTGAAGAACCCGAGCGCGGCGGTACGTCGGCGCAACGAGGTGCTGCGGGCGCTCCTGGCGACGCGCAAGATCACCCGCCGCCAGTACGCTCGGTCGATCCGGGCCCCCCTTCGACTGCGGCCCGGGAAGCTCTACACGCGCATCCGCGAGCCCTACTTCTTCGGCTACGTCCGCGAGGAGCTGATCAAGGCCTACGGTGCGGAGACCGTGCGGTCGGGTGGCCTCAAGGTGTACACGACGATCGACCGCCGCTACCAGCGGCTCGCGACGCGGGCGATTCGCGACACGCTCTACGAGCGGGGCGACCCGGCGGCGGCCGTCGTCGCGATCAACCCCGCCAACGGCCGGATCCGCGCCATGGCCGCCGTCAGCTCGGATGTGCGCAGCAGGCAGTTCAACCTCGTCTCGCAGAGCCGCCGGCAGGCCGGCTCGACCTTCAAGACCTTCGTGCTCGCGGCGGCGATCGAGCAGGGCGCGAATCCCAACAGCGTCGGCTACGTCTCGGCGCCCTTCGTCTACGACGATCCGAACACGGTCGAGCCGTGGGAGGTCTCGACCTACGGCCACGACTACTACGGCTGGTCGTCGCTCGCCCGCGCCACGCTGCGCTCGGACAACACCGTCTTCGCGCAGCTGACGCTGGACGTCGGTGCGGACAAGGTCGCGCAGATGGCGCGACGCCTCGGTGTCCGGAGCGCCCTCCACTCGGTGCCCGCCATCGGTCTCGGCGCCGCAGACGTGTCGCCGCTGGACATGGCCTCCGCCTACGCGACGCTGGCCGCACGCGGCATCTACTCGAGGCCGACCGGGATCAAGAAGGTGGTGCTGGCGAACGGCAAGGTCGACAAGGACGGGCCCTGGGGCAAGATCAAGCGCAGGCGTGTGCTCACGGACGGCGTCGCCTACGAGGTGACGAAGATCCTCGCCGACAACATGCTCTACGGGACCGGCACCAACGCGTCCTTCGGCCGCCCGGCTGCGGGCAAGACGGGAACGACCGACAACCACGTCGACGCCTGGTTCTGCGGGTACACGCCGAATCTGCAGACGACAGTGTGGGTGGGACACCCGCAGCGTCAGATCCCGATGGAGAACGTCCACGGGATCGCCGTCGCCGGCGGAACCTTTCCGGCCGAGATCTGGCGACGCTTCATGACGGAGGCGATCGGGAGCACGCCGGCGCGCGAATTCTCCACCCCTCGGGAGTGGCCGGTCTACACGACGTGGACGCAGGGGAAGTACTCGCTCGGCGGATCGCCCGACTATTCGAGCGACGATTCGTCTTCCGTTGACGAGGAAGAGGAAGAGGAAACGACCTTCCGGCCACCGAGGCCGGCCCCGCGCTCCCAGCCCTCACGGCCCGCGGCAAGGGCAGAGCCCCGTCCCGCGCCCCGTCCCGCGCCTCGACCGGCATCGCCGCAGCCCGCCCCTCAGCCGGAGCCCCAGCCCGCGCCCGCCCCTGAGCCGGAGGCCCCTCAGCCGGAGCCGGAGCCGGAGCCGACACCGCCTCCGCCGCCCGTGACGGTGCCGCCACCCCCGCCTCCCCTGCCGCTGCCTGAGGAAACTCCGCTGCCCTGAAGCAACGGCGCTCGGCGCCGGGGTCGCTGCCCTCGGCTTCGTCGTCGTCTGCGCCGCGGCCGCCTGGCCCGCGTCGTCGCCGCTCGTGCCCGAGCCGGGCGGCCTGCACGCCGGAGATCCCCGCTGGGCACGTCTCTTCCTGGCTGCGGCCTACGCAGCCTTCGCCGCCTACCTCCTCGGACTGCTGGCGCTCGCCCGCCGGCGTGCCCGACTCGGCCTCGTCGCCGCGCTTGCGGCCGCGATTCAGCTCGCTCCGCTCGGTGCGCCGCTCCTGCTCTCGACCGATGCCTGGACGTACTGGAACCTCGGCCGGATCGCGACCGTTCAGGAGGGCAACCCCTACCGTGACGCGCCCGAGGACTTTCCGAGCGACGCCGCCTTCCCCTACGTCGGTGCCGACTGGCGCGACCGCGGCTCGGTCTACGGTCCCGCCTTCACGCTCGCGTCCGAGCCCATCGCGCGCGTCGCAGGCGAGTCGCCAGACGCTGCGGCTTGGCTCTTCAAGGCGCTCGCGGCCGCCGCCATTCTGGCCGCCGCGGTTCTCGCCGCACGGCTCGCACGTCGGACCGCCTTCGCGCTGGCCTTCGTCGGCTGGAACCCCCTGCTCGCCCTCCACTTCGCCGGCGGCGGTCACAATGACGCGTGGGTGGCGGCGCTCGTGCTCGGCGCCCTCGCGCTTGCGGCGCACGGCAGGCGGCAGCTCGCGGGCGTCGTGTGGGCGCTCGCGGTGCTCGTGAAGTGGATCCCGGTCGTCTTCCTGCTGCTGCGCGCCGTGGAGGCGCGGGCTGGCGGCCGGGAGGTGCGACACGCGGGCTTCGCGGCCGCGGCAGCGGCCGTGATCGCCCTTGCGACCTGGCGCTACGGCCTCGGCTGGCTCGGCGCCTTCGGACCGCTCGCCCAGAACGCGAACCAGGAGACCCGCTTCGCGCTCCCTCACAGACTGGCGCAGCTGGGCGTGCCGGAGCCGGTTGCCCTCGGCCTGTTCGGGCTGGCTTTCGCCGCCGGATTCGCGTGGCTCCTGCGCGAGGCGGCTCGGGGACGCGCGCGACTGGGGCTCGCCGCGGGCCTGCTCCTGCTTGCCGTCCCCTATCTGGCGCCCTGGTACACGGCCTGGGCGGTTCCACTCGCCGCTGCCGAGGAAGATCGGCCGGCGCGGCTCCTCGCCCTCGGGGTGTGCGCCTATCTCCTCCCGCAGACCGTGCCGATCTGATCGCAGCCGGCGCGGCGGAGGTCGAGCATGCCGCCGCGTGGGCGAGCACGGGAATGTAGGGGCGCAGGTCGCCCTGGAGCTCAGCGCTCGCACGATCTCCGCCCGGTAGGACTCCAGGCCAGGCGATCGAAGCTCTCGTCCAGCTCCGCAACCAGGTGGCGGATCCCACGGCGGCCTGACCGCCGCCGTCGATCGGGACGACGATCGAGAGCACGCCGCCGACCCTTCCACCGAGGCTGGACTACCGTACGGGCGATGGCGGCGCTCCTGACCTTCGACGAAGCGCTTGCCCAGGTTCTCGCTCGGGTCAGCCCGCTTCCGGCGGAGTCCGTGCCGCTGGCGCAGGCCGCCGGGCGCGTGCTTGCGCGGGCCGCGCGGGCAGCGGTCGACCTGCCCCCCTTCCCGAGCTCGGCGATGGACGGCTTCGCGCTCCGCGCCGGGGACGCGCCTGGCCGCCTACCGGTCGTCGCGCGCATCGCGGCGGGTCGTCCTGCTGCGATGGCGCTTGCAAGCGGCGAGGCGATGGCCGTCGCCACTGGAGGTGTCGTTCCTGAGGGTGCAGACGCCGTCATCCCGCTCGAGTACGTTGTCGATCATGGCAACGAGATTGCGATTGCAGAGGCTCCCGTCGTCGGTGCGAACGTTCGTCCGCGGGGTGGTGACATTGCTGTGGGGGACACCGTGGTGGCCGCCGGCACACTTCTGCGGCCGCCGCAGATCGGAGCCCTGGCCGCGGCAGGTCTTGCCTCTGTCCCGTGCGGCTCGCGGCCGCGTGTGGCCGTTCTCACGACCGGAACCGAGTTGCGCCCTCCCGGCGAGCGGCTGGCGCCGGGCCAGATCCACGAGTCCAACGGCGTCATGCTGGCGGCCGCCCTCACGGCCTCGGGGGCCTCCGTGGAGCAACTGCCGGCGGTCGAGGACGACGAGGAAGCCCACCGGAAGTCCGTCGGCCACGGGCTCGAGGCCGACGTGCTCGTCACTTCGGGTGGGGTGTCGGTCGGTCCGCACGACCTCGTGCGTCGGGTGGCGGGTCAGCTCGGCGTCAAGGAGGTCTTCTGGGGGGTCGCGGTCAAGCCGGGAAAGCCGGTCGCCTTTGGCGTGCGCGGTGACACGCTCGTGTTCGGCCTGCCGGGAAACCCCGTGTCCTCGCTGGTGGCGCTCGAGCTCTTCGTGCGCCCGGCGGTGCTGGCCCTCCAGGGCCTCGTGCGGCCCGAGCCGCGGTTCCTCCCCGGCCGTCTGGCCCGGGAGGTCCGGCGCAACGCCGCGCGGGACGAGCTCGTCCGGGCCCGCACCGAGGTGGGTGCCGAGGCGGTTCTGCTGGCCCCGCTTGCGGGTCAGGAGTCGCACATGATCGCGCGCGCTGCGGGTGCCGACGCGCTCGTCCTCGTACCTCGCGGAGAGGGCGCGCTCGCCGCAGGTGCCTTCGTTCGCTACCTCTCTCTCGCGTAGCGGGCCCAGCTACTGCACGGCGCGCTCGGCCTCCTCGGGGGGAGGCACGCGGCGGCGGGCGGTCAGCTCCCGCGCGTGGAGGAAGGCGGCCGCGAGCTCGGGGCGGCCCCGCTCCCCGCGTTCGGGATACGGCGCGTAGCGGCGCGAGACGAGAGCGGCCGCCTGGGCCGCTGCGGCCAGCCACGCAAGGACCACGAGCGTCGCAATCGCCGGCGTGTGCCCTCCCACGAAGAGGGTCAGCATGTACCAGGGCGCGTCGAGCCCGAGTCCGAAGCGAACCGCGAAGGAAACCAGCAGGAGTGCAGGACCGATCAGGCCGAGCGCGAGGACGCTGACCCGTGCCCACGCCGGCCGTCCCCGCACCTGGGGTAGCCAGAGCCAGGCGTGCAGCGAGGGTAGGAGCAAGAGCAGCGCAAAGGGGTTGACGGCGACGATCACGAGCGACAGGAGGCCGAGCACGAGCAGCACGACCGTGAAGCCGGCGAGTTCGTCGCCCGTCCCGACCGACCCGCGCGGAAGCAGTCGCACTCGGGCAGCGAGCCAGAGCAGCGCCGCGATCACCGCCAGGCCGACGAGCGGCCCCGTGGCCCAGTCGCCTGCCCCGTTGCTGTCGAGGGCGAGGGGAACCGCCCCACCCTCCGGCCACGCGCCGGCGAGCGCGAACAGCCAGACGAGCGCTCCGAGGAGGAGCCAGAAGCCGAGCCGCCGCCCGTAGCTCCGGACGGCGGGAAGCAGAGGGATGCGGCGGCGGCGGCAACGGGCGAAGAGGTCGACCACTGCGGCGAGGAAAGGCAGCAGGGCCGCCACGAGGACGAGTTGCAGCGCCCATCCCCGCACGAAGCGCGAGCCGACGAAGACGAAGGGCTCCGCCGGCGGCGTTGCGGCGAGGCCGACGTCGAGCGAGCCGAGCAGCGTCTGAGCCGCCCGGCCTGCCTCGGCAAGCCGCTCGTCGTTGAGATCCGCCAGGGAGTCGCCCGCAGCCGGCGGAGGCCGCTCTCCGCTCGAGGTCAGCGTGAGAGCGGGCGTCCCTCGGGCGAGGAAAGGGCCGTGCTCCCACGGATTGAAGGGGAATGCGAGGTCGATCAACTGGCTCAGGCCGCTTGGCCGCTCGGGTGCCTCGCCCGTCTGCTCGAGAACCCGGGCCGCCGCGGTTCCCACCAAGGTGCTCGGGGCGAACCGCGGCTCGTCGCCGGCGAATGCGAGCCGAAGACGCCCCGCTCCTCCGACAGCGACCACGTTGAGAACCGCCACCATCCGGTTCCGGTAGGTCGGGTCGTCGGCGAAGCGAGCGGCGCCGGTGCCCCCGAGAGAGCCGCCGTCCGTCGAGAGGAAGACGAGGGTGTGACTCGGCTCGACGCTCTGCCCGACCCCGCCGCCCGCGGGCACCCGGGCGTAGGCCCGGGCCAGCTCGAGCAGCACGGCCGTCCCGGAAGCGTTGTCGTTCGCACCCGGCGCGATGCCTGCGTTGTCGCGGTGGGCGGTGACCACGATAGCGTCCCCGGACGAGCCGGGGGCCTCGGCGCTCAGGTTCGTCAGGGGCACCGACCCCCGCCCGGCCACTCGGTGCTCGAAGCCCTGGGAGCGCGGGCTGAAGCCGTAGAGGCGCAGCCGCTGCTCGACCCAGCGAGCGGCGCGCCGGCTTCCCGCCGAGCCCGGTGAGCGGTCGGGGAAGGTGCCGGCGAGCTCGCGTGCGAGCGATGAGGCGGCCGCGCCGTCGAAGGAAGGCGGCAGCTGCGGCGCGGGCAGCGGCGCCGGCCGCGCGACGGAAAAGGCCGCGACGAGGAGCGGCAGTCCCACGAGCAACCACGTTCCGCGCACCATGCGCGCGTTCACGGGACGCTCGATCGAGCCACGCCGTGGCCGCCGGGTCTCCGGCCCGGGCGGGAGACCTTCAGCCATGCCGGCTATAGTACGAGTGGGTTCCCCGACGTGCCCGGCAGGCCGTCCACGATGCCGAATCCTTCGACCATCCTGCTCGTCGACGACGAGGAACCGATCCAGAAGCTCCTCGCGTATCCGCTCGAGCGCGATGGTTTCCGCGTCCTCCAGGCGTACGACGGTGAGGAAGCGCTCGTCCGGTTCAGTCAGGAGCAGGTCGACCTGGTCGTCCTCGATCTGATGCTGCCCAAGCTCGACGGCCTCGAGGTCTGCAAGCGGCTCCGTGCGCAGAGCACGGTTCCGATCATCATGTTGACCGCGCGGGACGACGAGCTCGACAAGGTGCTGGGCCTCGAGCTCGGCGCCGACGACTACATCACGAAGCCCTTCTCGATCCGCGAGTTCCGCAGCCGCGTCCGCGCGCTGCTGCGCCGGGCGGCCGTGACGCCGCGGGAGGGGCAGGAGAACGAGGTGATCGTCAACGACGGCCTGCGTATCGACGTCGGGAGGCGCGTCGTCCAGAAGGAGGGTCAGCCCGTGCAGCTGACCTACGTCGAGTTCGAGCTCCTGCGTGTGCTCGCCGCCGATCCGGGGCGCGTGTATACGCGCCAAATGCTGCTCGAAGCGCTCTGGGGCGGCTCCGAGTACCGCGAGCCGCGCACGATCGACGTCCACGTGCGCCACCTGCGCGAGAAGCTCGAGCGGGACTCGAGCGAGCCCGAGCTGATCTTCACCGTGCGAGGCGTCGGGTACCGCTTCCGGGATCCGTGAGCCCACTTCGCAGCGTCGGCGCGCGCCTCAGCCTCGCGCTTGCCGTCGTCGTGGCCGTAGCCCTCGGGGTCGTCTACGCGGCGGTTGTTCCTTCGCTCGAGCGCAACCTCGTGCAAGCGCGCCTCGAGGACCTCGAGCAGGAAGGATCCGAGGAGGCCAACCTCCTTCTTCGAGGGGCGCTCGTTGGTCCGGATGATCCAGTGGCAGTCGCCGATCAGGTCGATGAGGCTGCGAGCCGGGCGGATGCGCGAGTTGTGATCTTGACGCTGTTCACGCGGCGCTCGCTCCAGGTGCTCGTCGACTCGCAGGGCACCAGGGCGGAGGAGCTGACGAGTGATCCTGTGGCGCTCGAGGCGGCGAGGACGCTCGTCTCCACAAAGGGCACCGTGACGCGGGACGGCGAGCGTTTCGCGGAGGTCGCCTTCGTGATCAGCAGCTTCCCGTCGGAGCAGGTGCTGCTCTTTTCGGCTTCCCTCGAGGACACGCTCGCCAACGTGCAGCTGATCGAGCGGCGGGTCGGGATCGCGGGTGTGCTCGCGCTCGTCGTGGCGGCCCTCATCGGGTACGGCGGAGCGTCTCTGTTCGCCCGGCGGATCCGCCGCCTCGAGCGTGCGGCCGAGCGGATCGCGGGCGGGCGCTTCGACGAACCCGTCGTCGACCGCAGCGCCGACGAGCTCGGGCAGCTCGCCGACGCCTTCGAGCGTATGCGCCGCCGGCTCGCGCAGCTCGACAACGCCCGGCGCGAGTTCATCGCGAACGCGTCGCACGAGTTGCGCACCCCGCTGTTCTCGCTCGGCGGCTTCCTCGAGCTGATGTCGAGCGAAGAGCTCGACGAGCCGACGAGGCGCGAGTTCCTCGGAACCATGCGCGAGCAGGTGGACCGGCTCACGAAGCTCGCCACCGAGCTGCTCGACCTCTCGCGCCTGGACGCGGGACGCCTGCACGTGGAGCGGGAACCGCTCGACCTCGCCGAGCTCGCCGAGGTGGTCACGGAGGAGTTCGCGGCGGTCGCGCTTGCCGGCGGGCATCATCTGGAGGTGGTCGGGCAGTCCGAGCGGGCCGCTCTCGGCGATGACGGGCGCGTCCTCCAGATCGGCCGCATCCTGGTCGAGAACGCGCTCCGACACACGCCTCGGGCGACGCCGGTGACGGTCAGGGTCGGTTCCTACGGCGACCGCGTCTTCCTCGCCGTCGAGGATGAAGGTCCGGGCATCCGCCCCGAGCACGCTGAGCAAGTCTTCGAGCGCTTCTATCGCGTGGAAGGTGCGCGCGCGTCGGGAAGCGGCCTCGGCCTTGCGATCGCCCGCGAGCTCGCGGAGCTGATGGGGGGGACGCTCCGTCTCACGACGAGGTCGGGAAGGACGATCCTCTCGCTCGAGCTGCCCGCCGCCGGGACCGTCCTCGAGGGGAAGGCTCGCGAGCCGGTTCCGGGCTGAGAGGCCCGCCGAGAACCACGGTCGAGCCGGACGGCCGCGAGCCTGCGGCGTCCTCTGTCCTCTTCCTCATAACGTGCCCGGGAGCTCGGGCCGTTTTCCCGTGAAAACGGTCGCAGGCCCTGTGCCGAGAGCCATCCGTACCATGGAGAGAGTGCGTCCGGGCCCCCTTGCTGTCATCTCTTTCGTCTCGGCGATCGTCGGCGGTCTGGCGGTGCTGCTCGTGGCTACCGCCCTCGGTTGGTCCCGGGAGGACGATGAGGCGAGGGTTGTGCCGGCCGGCACGTTGCCCGCGCTTGCCGACCCGATCGTTCCGGCGGGGCCGCGGAGCGCGCTCCCGCTCGCGGGCAACGGCTTCAGTCCGGCTCGCATCTACGGCATGCGTTCGCCGGGCGTCGTCACCGTGTTCGCTCTCTTCGGCGATCACGGCGGAGGCGGGCCGACCTCGCAGGGTTCCGGGTTCGTCGTGGCGGCGGATGGGACGATCCTCACGAATGCCCATGTCATCACGACGGCGGGGGACGAGACTGCGAGCGGCCCGGCGACGGCCGCCGACGAGGTGTACGTCGAGTTCGAGGACCGCGAGCGCGTACGCGCCCGGATCGTCGGTTGGGACGTCTTCGACGACGTCGGAGTGATCCGGGTCGATCCCAGGCAGCACGAGCTCCTGCCGCTGCCGCTCGGCGACTCGTCCCGGGTCGTGGTCGGGGAGCCGGTGGCCGCGATCGGAAGTCCGTTCGGGGCCGAGAACTCGCTCGCGGTCGGGGTCGTCTCGGCCACGCGGCGTTCCATTCCGGCGTTGACGTCGGCCTATCGCATCGTCGACGCCGTCCAGATCGACGCTCCGATCAACCGGGGCAACTCCGGCGGGCCGCTGTTCGACGCCCGGGGCCGTGTCATCGGCATCAACGCTCAGATCAGGAGCCAGTCGGGCAACGCAGAGGGCGTCGGGTTTGCGGTGCCCATCAACGCCGCGAAGCGCTCCCTTACACAGCTTCGGCAGCGAGGTCGTGTGGCCTACGCCTACGTCGGGATCAAGACGGACGACCTCACGCCGTCGCTCGCTCGCCGGCTCGGATTGCGCGTGGAGCGTGGCGCTCTCGTGGTCGAGGTCTCGGGCGGGCCGGGTCGCCGGGCCGGACTGCAGGGTGCCAGCGACAGCATCTTCTTCAATGGCCGCGAGGTCAGTACCGGGGGCGATGTGATCGTCGCGGTCAACGGGGAGCCGATCCGCTCGGGCGACGACGTCATCCGCGTGGTCGCCGACAGGCTCGTGCCCGGGCAGCGCGCGACCTTCAGCGTAGTCCGGGGATCGAGACGTCTTCAGGTGCCCGTCCGACTCGCCGAACGCCCGCTCGTCCCGGAAGGGTAATCGGCTCCGGGGTTTCGGCGCGCAGCGAGGAGGGGCATAAGGCCTGGAGTCGAGGCGCGGTGTCGTGGGAAGGAGCATGGTGCGTCGAACGGAAACCGATCCTTCAATTCGGTTATGAATGCGCGGCGTCCTGGCACGCCCGCGCTCGGTGACGGCGCGGTGCGGCTCACGATCCCGGCCAAGCCCGAGTACATCACGCTCTGCCGACTCGCGCTCACGGGTCTCGTGAACGCCCGTTCGCTCCCGGACGAGACCCTCGCCGACCTCAAGCTCGCGCTGACCGAGGCGTGCTCGAACTCGGTTCGTCACGCCTATCCCGGGGACGGCGGCCGGGTGGAGATCGTCTATGAGCTCCTCGCCGACAGGGTCGTGATCGAGGTCGCCGACGACGGGGCCGGGTTCGCGGAGCACGAGCCGCGAGCGGACGACGACGATCTTTCCGAAGGGGGGCTCGGGATCGCGATCATCCGCTCGGTTGCCGATGAGGTCGAGATTGCGTGCCCCGCCAACGGCGGCTCCCGTCTTCGCTTCGTGAAGCTGCTCGACCCGTAGAGACGCCGCGGCCGCTATTCTGCGGCCGTCGCCGCTCCTCGACGGCGCTGATTCGATGCTCCCACTCGTCAACGTCGGACACAAGTCGCTCGCCGACTACGCCACCATTGCCACGCGTGGGCTGATGGACGAGATTCGGCGCCTTGGCGAGCCGCTGAGAGGCAAGCGTGTGCTCCATCTTTCGGCGACGGCGTTCGGGGGCGGCGTGGCGGAGATCAACTACACGCTCATTCCGCTGATGCAAGACGCCGGGCTGCAGGTCGAGTGGCGGATCATCCACGGCCAGGACGAGTTCTTCGACGTCACGAAGACGATTCACAACGCGCTGCAGGGCAATCCGCTCGGGCTCACGGATGGTCAGCGGGAGACGTTCATGCGCTACAACCGCCTGAACGCCGAGCAGATCGACGACGATTACGACTTCATCGTCGTCCATGATCCGCAGCCGGTCAGTGTCATCGACCACTTCGCCGACTCGCGAGCGCACTGGACCTGGCGCGGCCACATCGACTTCTCGACGCCGAACGCCGAGGTGCTCGACTTCCTGCTTCCCTCGATCCGCCGGTACGACGCCGCCATCTTTCACATGCGCGAGTACGTGCCTCGGGCCGAGGAACTGCCCGAGTGTGTCATCTGGCCGCCGGCGATAGACCCGCTGGCGCCCAAGAACATGGCCCTCTCCGCCGAGGATGCCGCGTACATCGTCGATCAGTTCGGCATCGACATCAAGCGCCCGCTGCTGACGCAGGTCTCCCGCTTCGATCCGTGGAAGGATCCTCTCGGCGTCATCGATGCGTATCGGGCCGTCACCGAGGAGTTTCCCGACGTCCAGCTGGCCCTCGTCGGCTCGATGGCACACGACGATCCCGAGGGCTGGGACTTCTATAACAAGACCGTCGCCTACGCCGGCGGAGACCCCGACATCTTCATCCTCTCGAACCTCAACAACGTCGGATCGGTGGAGGTCAACGCGTTCCAGGTGCACTCGGCCGCGGTGATCCAGAAGTCGATCCGCGAGGGTTTCGGTCTGACCGTCTCGGAGGCGCTCTGGAAATCGAGGCCGACGGTCGCGGGCCGGGTAGGTGGGATCGTCGTCCAGATCGAGGACGGCTCCACCGGCTGGCTCGTCGACTCGCCCGGCGAGTGCGCGGAGGCCTGTCTCGAGATCCTGCGCGACCCGGGGCGGGCGCGAGAGCGTGCGCTTCGAGGCAAGGAGCACGTCCGCCGCAACTTCCTCACCCCACGCCTCCTCCGCGACTGGCTGGCTCTCTTCAACCGGCAGCTCGGAAACGCCACCGAGGGTGTGCAGCTCACGACGGTCGCTGCTGTCGCGTAAGCACTGAGAACCGGATGGTTGATCGGCGGATCCGGCGCGCCGGGAACGAACTCAGACACTGCGCCGGATCGCCGCACTCGCTTTTGACCAGGCTTGAAAGCCTGGCCTGCGAGCGAGTGCGGCGCCCTGCTTTGTCTGAGCCGCCCCCGCCATCACCGTCTTTCCCGATCAACCATCTACGCTGCGCGCCGGTGGCCCGGCGGAAGCTCATCGTCGTCTCGAATCGAGGGCCCGTCACGTTCGGGCGCGACGGGGACGGGCAGCGCGTCGCCCTGCGTGGCGGCGGCGGTCTCACCACGGCCCTTCGGAGCCTCGTCCTCCACCATGAGGTCAGGTGGATCGCGAGCGCGATCTCCGCCGAGGATCGCCTGGTCGCCGAAGAGGCTTCTGGGGAGTCGATTCACGAGCGGGCCAGGGACGGCTCGGCCTACCGGCTCCACTTGGTCGCCCACGACGAGCAGGCCTACGACCGCTTCTACAACGTGATCGCGAACCCGACCCTGTGGTTCCTCCAGCACTATCTCTGGCCGCTCGCGGTGGCGCCGAGCCTCGATCGCGGGCTTCACCACGCCTGGCGGGACGGCTACGTGGCCGTCAACCGGGCCTTCGCCGACGCCGTGCTCGCCGAGTTAGAGCACGAGCCCGACGCGACCGTCTTCTTCCACGACTACCACCTGTACCTCGCCCCCCGTCTCGTCCGTGAGAGCCGTCCCGACACCGCTCTCGCGCACTTCGTCCACATCCCCTGGCCGCAGCCGGACGTGTGGCGCGTCCTTCCTGACGAGATCCGTCGCGCCATCCACGACGGTCTGCTCGCGAACGACGTGGTTGGCTTCCACACCGCCCGCTGGCGGAGCAACTTCCTGCGGGGGAGCGAGGATCTCCTGGGCGCCGCAGTCGACCACGGCAGGGGGACCGTCGACCATCGTGGGCGTGAGGTCCTGGTCACCAGCCACCCGATCTCGGTCGATCCCCATGAGTTCGACGAGCTCGCGACGAGCGAAGCCGTGCTCGCCGCCGAGCAACGGCTGCTCGCCCGGCGGCCGGAGAAGCTGTTGCTCCGCGTCGACCGCACCGATCCTTCGAAGAACATCGTCCGCGGCTTCCGGGCGTTCGAGCTCTACCTCGACGCCCATCCCGAGATGCAGGAGCGAGTCGTCATGCTCGCGCTGCTCGATCCCTCCCGGCAGGAGATTCCGGAGTATGCGGAGTATCTGGGGGCTATCCAGCGCTCCGCGCGGGCGGTCAACGAGCGATTCGAGCGAGGCACCTGGCGACCGATCGACCTCCAGATCAGAGACGATTTCGCGGGAACTGTGGCGGCTTACAAGCAGTTCGACGTCCTGCTCGTGAACGCCGTCTTCGACGGGCTGAACCTGGTCGCCAAGGAGGCCGCCCTCGTCAACGAGCGCGACGGGGTTCTGATCCTCTCCGAGAACGCGGGCGTCCACGAGGAGCTGTCTCCGTGGGCACTGTCGGTGAACCCCTTCGACGTCGCCGGCCAGGCTGACGCTCTGCATCGGGCGCTCACGCTGCCCGCCGAGGAGCGGCGTACGAGGCTGGTCGCAGCGGCGGATCACGTGCGCCGCCACGATCTCGAGGCCTGGATCGAGGCCCAGCTCTCGGATTTCGACCGGAAGGCGGTCCGAGGCCGACGAGGGTGAAGGGGCCGGTGCGAGTACAGTTGCATGGTGAGGCCCAAGGTAACTCGTTGTCCGGACGGACAACTATCCTGCTGCCCGTGAGCGAGCTCTCGCACGTCGACGAGGAGGGGGCGGTCCGGATGGTGGACGTGGGCGGCAAGCCGCTCTCGCGCCGTCGTGCCAGCGCCAGGGCGACGGTCAGGATGGCTCCCGCGACGGCGGCACGCCTCCGTGCCCTGCCCAAGGGCGACGCGCTCGTCACCGCGCAGCTCGCCGGCATCATGGCGGCGAAGCGCACGAGCGATCTGATCCCGCTCTGCCACCCCCTGCCGCTCTCGCACGTGGAGGTGTTCCTCGAGGTCGTCGAGGACGGCGTCGAGATCGCAACGGCGGCGGAAACGACCGCACAGACCGGCGTCGAGATGGAGGCGCTCGTTGCGGCGGCGGTGGCGGCGTTGACCGTCTACGACATGGCGAAGGCGATCGACGCGGGCATGGTCGTGGAAGCGATCGGGCTCGTGGAGAAGCGGAAGGAACCGCTCCGGTGAGGGCGGCGGTGCTCACCGTGTCGGACGGCGTCGCGCGCGGTACACGGGAGGATCGCAGCGGCGATCTTCTGACGGAGCTGCTCGAGGGCGAGGGTTATGAGGTCGCGCGCCGGGTCGTCCCCGACGAGCGCGACGCCATCGCCGGCGCCATCGTGGAGCTCGCCGGTGCCGCGAGGGTCGTGCTCACGACCGGCGGCACGGGTGTGGCGCCGCGCGACGTCACGCCGGAGGCGACGAGCAGCGTGCTCGAGCGGCCGGCTCCGGGCATCGCCGAGGCGATCCGCGCCGACGCAAGGACGAAGACGCCGCACGGTCTTCTCTCCCGCGGACTCGCCGGGGTCGTCGGTGCGACACTCGTGGTCAACCTTCCCGGGTCGAGTGGGGGCTGCCGCGACGGCTTCGCGATCCTGCGCCCGGCGCTCGCTCACGCGCTCGAGCTCCTCGCTGGCGAGAGCAGCGAGCACCGCCAGACATGAACGCCCAGTCGCGGGCGCCCCTTCCGGCGCGGTTCGCCTCACTCGTCAAGATCGAGCACACCGTCTTCGCGCTCCCCTTCGCCTACGTGGGGGCGCTCCTCGCGGTCGATGGAGTGCCCCCCGCGAGCGATCTGCTCTGGATCACGGTCGCGATGGTCGGAGCTCGCTCGCTCGCGATGGCGCTCAACCGGCTGATCGACGCCCGCGTCGACGCGCGCAACCCCCGTACCGCCGGGCGCGAGCTGCCCAGCGGCGCGCTCGGTCACGCTCAGGTTGTGGGGTTCTCGCTGCTCTCGCTCGCCGTCTTCCTCCTGGCCGTCTGGCAGCTCGACCCGCTGGTGCGCTGGCTGTGGCCGATCCCGGTCGTGGCGTTCGTCGTCTACCCTTATCTCAAGCGCTTCACCTGGCTCAGCCACATGTGGCTCGGCGCCGTCGACGGACTCGCGCCCGTGGGGGCATGGGCGGCGATCACCGGCGAGCTGCCCTGGGAGGCGTGGGTGCTCGGCGCCGCGGTGGCGCTCTGGATTGCCGGCTTCGATCTCTTCTACTCGCTCTTCGACGCCGAGATCGATCGGGTGCAGGGCCTGCATTCGTGGGCCACACGGTTCGGTGTCGGCGGCGTATTCTCGGGCGCCCGCCTGTTCCACGCTGCAACGGTTGCGCTGCTCGCTCTGGTCGGAGTGGGGCTCGACGTCGGGGTTCTCTACTGGCCGGGAGTGGCAGCCGTTGCGGGTCTGCTCCTCTACGAGCACTCACTCGTTCGGCCTGGCGACCTGCGCCGGCTGGATGCCGCCTTCTTCGCCGTCAACGGCGTGATCAGCCTCGCGTTCTGCGGGTTCGTCCTCGCCGATGTCGTCGGCTGAGAGATCGTGTCAGAATGCACGTTAGGCCCGGCCGGCCGCGGAGCGAGGAGAACCCATCACCGAGTAGCCAGGAGGTTGCGCTGAGCGAACCGGGAAGTGAGGCATAGGGCTGGCCGGTGGCGAACGTCCACTCCGACGAGCTAAAGCCTGTAAACCTGGCCCCGGGCTTCGAGTTCGGCGTCCTGCCGCTCGGCGAGCTCGTCGGCTCGAGGGAGATCGGCGCGAGCGTCTACGTCCTCCCGCCAGGAAAGCGGGTGTGCCCCTACCACGCCCACTTCGGCAACGAGGAGCTCCTCGTCGTGCTTGGGGGCAGGCCGACCTTGCGCACCGAGCGCGGCGAGCAGCTCCTGGCTCCGGGAGACGTTGCCGCGGTCCCCGCGGCCGGGACGGTGCGCACCAGTTGATCAACCGCTCGGACGGCCCACGAAGTTCCGCATGCTCTCGGCGATTCTCGCGCCGGACGTCTCGCTCTTCCCGGACACCGGCAAGGCCGCCGTCCTGACCGATGTCCCCCCAGGGGCGACACGGTGAGCGACCCTCGTGGCCTACCTGCGCGGTGACGCCCACGCCGGCTGGGCCGACGGCGAGCCGCTCGACTGACGCGGCGAACCTAGACTGGAGGGGTGATCCACGCCCGCCGCCTCTCGAAGCGCTTCGGCAACAAGCGGGTGCTCGACGGGGTCGACCTCGAGCTGCCGCGCGGCGGCTTCCTCACCGTCACCGGCCCAAACGGCTCCGGCAAGACGACGCTCCTGCGTCTCTGCGCCGGCCTCCTGGCGCCCACGCGCGGTGAGCTCCGCGTCGAGGTCGAGCGCGGGCGGATCGGCTTCCTCGGCCACGAGCCCTTGGTGTATCGGGAGCTGACCGCGCTCGAGAACCTCGAGCTCTACGGGCGCCTGTACCGCGTCCCGGAGCGCCGCGAGCGGATCGGGATGCTGCTCGGCCGCTTCGACCTCTGGGAGGCGAGGCGCGAGCGCGCGGGCTCCTACTCGCGCGGGATGCTGCAGCGGCTCGCGCTCTGCCGCGTCCTCCTGCACGAGCCCGACCTCCTGCTCCTGGACGAGCCCTTCAACGCGCTCGACGCCGGCGGCGTCGCCCTGCTCGAGAACGAGCTGGCCGAGCTGGCTCCGTCCCGCACCTTCGTCGTAGCGACGCACGATCCGGCACGGCTCGAGCGCTTCACGAGCGCGAGCCACGCCTTCGCGTGACCGGGTACCTGCGCGACGCAGCTGCGCTCGCGCGCAAGGATCTGCTGCTCGAGCTGCGAGGGCGCGAGACGCTGCCGTCGATGGCGCTCTTCGTCGTCGCAACGCTCGTCGCCTTCCGCTTCGCGCTGGCAGGCGAGGCCGAGGCGGCCTCCGAGGGGCTGCTCTGGGTCGCGATCGTGTTCACGGCCCTGCTCGGCCTGGGCCGGGCGTTCGTGCCCGAGCGGGAGCAGGGCGTGCTCGACGGCCTCGTGCTCGCCCCCTGCGACCGCAGTGCCATCTGGCTCGCGAAGGTCGTCGCCACGTTCGCCTTCCTCGTGCTCGTCGAGGCGATCGCGCTTCCGGCCTTCGCACTCTTCTTCGGCGGCGTCGGCGCGGCCACCCTGGCCGCCGTGCTCCTCGCGAACGTGGGCATCTGCGCAGTCGGCTGCCTGCTGGCGGCCATGGCCGCTGCGGGGAGGGCGCGTGAGCTGCTCCTCCCGCTCCTCTTCCTGCCGCTCGCGATCCCGATCGTCGCCGGCGGCGTCGGCGCCGGCGTCACCGACGACCCGGGTCGCTACCTCGGCTTTCTCGGCCTGTACGACGCCATTTTCGCGATACTTGCATGGGCTTCCTTTGAGTACGTCGTTACGGAATAACCGCGGCGTCGCGCTGTCTCTCGCCGCTGTCGTGCTCCTCGGTGGAGGTGTCGGGCTCGCCCTGCTCTGGGCGCCGGAGGACGCCGACCAGGGAATCAGCCAGCGCATCTTCTACATCCACGTCCCGATCGCGCTCACCGCCTACGCCTGCTTCGGCTGGGGCGCGTGGAAGGCGCTGCGCCACCTGTGGACGCGCGGCGAGCGCTACGACCTCGAGAGCTACACGGCCATCCACCAGGGCACCATCTTCGGTCTGCTGACCCTGGTGACGGGATCGATCTGGGCCAGGGTCTCTTGGGGCGTGTGGTGGAGCTGGGGCGAGCAGCAGCTCGTCCTCTTCCTGATCCTCTTCCTCTTCTACTCGGCCTACTTCATGCTCCGCTTCTCGGTCGACGAGGGGCCCTCGCGGGCGAACCTCTCCGCCGTCTACGCGCTCTTCGGCGTCGTCTTGATCCCGATCAGCTTCCTCGCAATCCGGCTTGCGGAGAACTTCATCCACCCGGTGGTCTTCACGCGCGAGGGGCCGCAGATGTCCGGCACCATGTTCACGGCATTCCTCGTCTGCCTGGCCGGCACGCTTGCTCTCGCCGCCGCGCTCTATACGAACGAGCTGACCGGCAAGCGTCTGGACGCGCGGCTCCGGGAACTGCGGGAGCTGCTCACGTGAGTACCGGCGAGAAGTACGTCGCGGCCGCCTACCTCGTCCTTCTCGTGAGCGTGCTGGCTTACGTGCTCATCATCGCCGCGAAGCTCGCGCGGCTGGAGCGGCAGCTCGACGAGGTGACCGAGCTCGCCCGGGATCGTCTGCCGCCCCTCGAGGAGCCGACCCCCGTTGGGCGCTGAGCTCCTCTTCTGGCCCGCTCTCTTCGCCTACGGTGAAGCGTCGCTCGCGTTCGCTCGTGAGGCGCGCCGACCCGGGGTGGCCGGCCGGCTCGCGATCTGGGGCGTCCGCCTCGGCTGGCTCGCCCAGACCGGTCTCCTGCTCCTCCAGGCTGTGCGTGCCGAGGGCTTTCCCTGGGGAGGCTGGGCAGGGGCGCTCAACCTCTTCGCCTGGCTCGTCGTGGGCGCGTACCTGATCTGGGGTTGCCGGCCGTCCTTCCGGTTGCTAGGGCTCGCCGTCATGCCGATCGCCGCCGCGCTCCTGCTCGTCGCCTATGCGGGCGGCGGGATCCGTGAGGCCGGCGGCCGCACGGACGCTCTCCTGGCCCTGCACGTGGCGCTCATGCTCGCGGGCTTCGCCGGCTTCACGCTCGCCGCCGCGCTCTCGACTCTCTACCTCTGGCACGAGCGGAGGCTGAAGCGGCGGGAGGCGACGATCTTCCGGCTGCGCGTGCCGGCCCTCCAGGTGCTCGACCGCCTCGGCGCGCGCACTGTGGCCGTCTCCCTGCTCGTCCTGACGCTCGGGATCGCGCTCGGCGGGGTCAGCCTGGCGCTCGACGGTGGGCGCTTCGACGCAGCCATGGGCGGCGCGCTCGCGGTCTGGCTCGGCTACGGCGGCTTTCTCCTCCTGCGCCGGCGGACGGCACTCCACGGACGTCGCTCGGCGCGGGCGAGCCTGGTCGTGTTCGTGGCCGTCGTCGTTGTCATCCCCCTGACCCACTTCGCGTCGTGAGGCTCGCGCTCGTCGGCATCTCGCACGTCCGGGCGCCGGTCGAGCTGCGGGAGCGGGTCGCGCTCGATCTCGACGGGTCCGCCCAGCTCTCTGCGCTCCTCGCCACGGGGGGTGCCGAGGCGGTCTGCCTGTCAACCTGCAACCGCACGGAGATCTACGTCGCGAGTGAGGACGGTGTGGAGATCGAGGCCCGTGCGGCGGCCGCGCTCGACGCGCTCTCGGGTCTCGCGAGCGAGGAGCTCGCGCCCGCGCTCTACCGGTTGCACGACGAGGCGGCGGCGCTGCACCTCTTCCGCGTCGCCGCCGGTCTCGACTCGATGGTTCCCGGCGAGGGCGAGATCCTCGGCCAGGTCCGGACGGCCTACGAGGCGGGTACGCCCGGTACGGCGCTCGACCGCCTCTTCCGGCAGGCCCTCTACGCGGGCCGGAAGGCGCGCACGCAGACGGCGATCGGCGAGAGTCCCGCGTCCGTTCCGGCCGCGGCAGCCGCCCTCGCGCAGCAGCTCTTCGGCAGCCTCGAGGGCCGGCGCGTGCTGCTCGTTGGCGCGGGCAAGGTGAGCGATCTCGCTGCTCGGAACCTGCTCTCCCGGGGCGCGGAGATCGCCTCGGTCGCCAACCGGACCCTCGATCGCGCGACCGAGCTCGCGCGTCGCTTCGGCGCCACGCCGCTCGGGCTGGACGGGGTAGCCGCCGAGCTCGAGCGTGTCGACGTCGTCCTGACCTCGACGGGATCGCCGCAGCCGGTCGTCACGCGCGCCGTCGTCGCCGCTGCGCTGCGCGCGCGGCGGGGCCGGCCCCTCTTCCTCATCGACCTGGCTGTGCCACGCGACGTCGACTCCGCCGTCCACGAGCTCGACGGCTGCTTCCTGTACGACATCGACGACCTCCAGGCCGTGGTGGCAGAAAGCCTCTCGGGGCGTCGCCGGGAGGCCGAGCGGGCGGAGGCGATCGTGGCCGTCGAGGCGGAGCGCTTCCGCGACTGGCAGGCCTCGCGCGACGTCGTCCCCGCGATCGCATCGCTGCGGGCTCGCGCGGAGGAGATCCGGAGCGGTGAGCTGGCCAAGGCCGAGGGGCGCCTCGGGCGCCTTTCGGAGGGCGACCGGCGCGTCGTCGATGCGCTGACGGCGCAGATCGTGAACAAGCTCCTCCACCTGCCGACCGTGCGGATGAAGGAAGCGGCCGTAACAGCCGACGGGGTGCTCTATGCTGATGCGGTGCGGCACCTGTTCGGACTCGGCGAGGAGGAGCGGTGACGAGCGCACGCGCCCTGACGGGGCGCCCGCTGCCGCTGCAGGCGCCGACCGCCTTCGTCCGCGTGCACGCTCGCTCGGGCGTTGCGAGTTGCGGCCAGACCCGGCCCGGCCACCATCGTCGCCGCTGTGCTTCTTCGCGTCGGCACTCGCGGCAGTAGGCTCGCCCTCACCCAGGCGACCTTCGCCGTCGAGGGGCTGCGCGGGCCTGGTGTGGAGGTCGCGCTCGTTCCGATGACGACGGCGGGCGATCGCGACCGGACGCGCCCGTTCGGTGAGATCGGGGAGCGCGGCGTCTTCGTCAAGGAGCTCGAGGAGGCGCTCCTCGACGGGAGGATCGACGTGGCGGTTCATTCGGCCAAGGACATGACCTCGACCGCGACGGACGGCCTCTCGGTGGGCGCCTACCTTCCGCGCGAGGATCCGCGCGACGCCCTCTGCGGCGCCGCTGCGCTCCGACCCGGGATGCGCATCGGGACCGCTTCGGTGCGCCGGCGGGCGCAGCTCCTCGCCCTCGACCCGACGCTTGCGATCGAGCCGCTGCGCGGAAACATCGACACGCGGCTGCGGAAGCGCGGCGAGCGTGGGCTCGATGCGATCGTGCTCGCGGCGTGCGGGCTCGAGCGGCTCGGACTCGAGGACGAGATCGGACTGCGCTTCGATCCGGAGGAGCTCCTGCCGGAGGCAGGCCAGGGCGCGCTCGCGCTGCAGGTACGCGAAGGGGAGGAGCACCTCGTCGACGCAGTCGGCGACGGCGAGACCCGGCGGCGGGTCGAGGACGAGCGCGCTTGCGTGGCGCTCGTGGGCGGCGGCTGCCTCGCCCCTGTCGCTGCCTACAGCGACGGCTCCGTGCTCACGGCGCTCGTCGCCGACGAGGACGGCGCCTGGGTCGAGCGCCGGAGTGGCACCGACCCGCGGGCGGTCGCGCGCGAGCTTCTCGCCGCCATTCCGTGAGGCTCGTCATGACGCGTCCGGCCGAGGGAGCGGACGAGCTTTTGCGGCGCCTGGAGGGGGCGGGCCACGAAGTGGCGGTCTGCCCGCTGATCGCGATCGAGCCACTCGGCGACGGGCCGGTCGAGACCGATGGCTACGACTGGGTGGTCGTAACGAGTCGGAACGGCGCCCGCGAGCTTCTGCGCCGTCACCAAGGGGCCCTGCCCAAGGTGGCCGCGATCGGATCGGGTACCGCGGCCGTTCTGACAGCGAGCGGGATCGAGGCCGACCTCGTCCCGCGTGTCTCGAGTCAGGAGGGGCTCCTCGCGGAGTTTCCCCGTCCTGCCGGACGCGTGCTGTTCGCCGGGGCCGAGGGGGCGCGGCGGCTGCTCGTGGACGCGCTGCGCGCGGAGTTCCTTCCGCTCTACCGCACCAGGCTCCTTCGGCCGAACTCGTTTCCCAGCGCCGACCTCGTCCTCCTCGCCTCCGCATCGGCAGCACGCGCCTACGGCGCGCTTGCGGTCGAGACGCCGGCGGTCGCTATCGGGCCGCAGACGGCGCAGGCGGGGCGCTCGGTCGGGGTGCGCGTGGTCGGCGAAGCGTCGACCTACGATCTCGACGGTCTCGTAGCCGCCGTTGCGCACGCCGGCGTTACGCTCGGGGGTGCGTGACGAGCGTCCGCTTCATCACCTTCTTGACGGACTTCGGGCTCCGCGACGACTTCGTGGGGACATGCCACGGGGTGATAAAACGCTTCGCGCCCGACGTCCAGATCATCGATATCACGCATGGCATCCCACCCGCAGCGGTGCTGCAGGGGGCGCTCGTGCTCGCCAACACGCTGCCGTACATGCCGAAGGGTGTTCATCTCGCGGTCGTCGACCCCGGCGTGGGCGGGTCGCGGCGGCCGCTGGCGCTGCAGGACGGGGAGGGGCGCCTCTATGTCGGACCGGACAACGGCCTCCTCATTCCGTCGGCCGAGCGGCTCGGTGGTATCGCCGCCGCCCACGAGCTCGCGAATCCTGAGTATGCGCTGTCGTTCGTCTCGCGAACGTTCCACGGGCGCGACCTCTTCGCGCCGGCGGCTGCACATCTCGCGCTTGGCGTGCCGCTCGAGGAGCTCGGGCCGCCCGTGGCCGCCGATGCGCTCGTGCGGCTCGACCTGCCCGAGCCCGAGCTCGGTAGCGCGCGGATCCGCGCGACGATCCTCTACGTCGACACCTACGGGAACATGCAGCTGAACCTCACGCGCGAGCACGTCGAGCAGTTCGGAATCGTCCCCGGGACGAAGGTCGAGCTCCAGCTCACGACCGAGCGCTACTACGCGGTGGCGGCGAGGACGTTCGGCGACGCGCGGGCGGGCGACATCGTCCTCTACGAGGACGCGTACCGGAACATCTCGGTTGCGATCAACCGCGGCAGCGCGGCGGAGATGTTCTCGGCCACCGCCGGGCAGGAGGTCCGCATCAACGTCGACGTGCCGTAGAGATGGACTGGGCGGGGTTCGGCCGGCGGTACGCGCGGCTCGCCACCGAGACCGTGGTGCGGCGAACAGCGCTCTGGCGGCTGTTCCGCCGGCCGCTGCGACTCCAGTTCGAGCGACTGGCGCCCGGCTGGAGTACGCGAAGCGCCGGCCGCCACCGGGCTCTCGAGGAGGCGCTCGCGGCCATTGGCGAGCCGCCGAGGCGGGCGCTCGACATCGGCACGGGCACCGGCGCGGCCGCTGTGCTCGTGGCCCGGTGCTGGCCGGACGTGGAGGTTGTCGGCGTCGACCTCGCTGCCGGGATGATCGCCGAGGCGCGGCGAACCCGCGCGTGCCCGATTGCGGCCCTTGGAGCTGAGCGTCAATACGCGCGCCGAGCCGGCCGGCTAGGGCGGACTGCCACCGAGATGTGCCGACAGTGACGGCTCACCTTGCCTCCATCTTCGGAGCACCGCGACGCTCGGCACGGCTTACACGGCTACGCCGGCGAGGTAGTGGCCTGCCTTGTCCGGATCCATGAACCAGTCGAAGTAGTCACGGGGATCGTTGAATCCGTTTGCGAAGCGATCCGCGATCTCCTGATGCTCGTTCGCGGCGAGGAACAGGTCGAGAACGTGCTGCGGCGGCGGCGCGAGCAGCGCGTTCGTCCAGCCCGTCACATACTGCGCCTCATCCCAGTAGCGCTCGAACGCCCGCTCCATGAAGGCGCGGTCGAACGGCCCGTCCGCGTACTCGCGGATGCTGGCGCGGTACGAGGCGGCGGCTTTGCTCGCGTTGTTCGAGCCCTGGCCCGTGATCGGGTCGTTGAGGACGACCGTGTCCGCCAGTCCGAGCACAAGCGCACCTGAGGGCAGCTCTTCGACCGTATTCCGGACCGTCGGGGAGGCGGCCGGCGAGGATTCCGTTCTCATCGGTGAGCTCGATGTCCCGGCAGCGCTCAGCCTCCCACGGCAGGAAGGTCTCGAGGATCCACCTGCTCTTCTCCAGATGCTCT
>Ga0136616_10000208_pt1 | contig 24736 bp, 29 predicted proteins | sample AntDrymUQ2992106_2_FD_106648 | JGI IMG/M metagenome (GOLD analysis project Ga0136616, IMG submission 106648) | Polar desert sand microbial communities from Dry Valleys, Antarctica - metaG UQ299 (21.06) | ecosystem: Environmental > Terrestrial > Soil > Desert | place: Antarctica: Dry Valley... | reverse complement strand
CGTCAGGCACCGTTCGCGAGCCTCGAAGAGATCCACGGCGATGCCCCGAGCGGCGAGCTCCATGGCCACGCACGCCCCTTGGAGGCCTCCTCCGAGAACGGCGACGCGCATCGCGCGAGGATATGCAAACGACTCAGCGACGCTCCGTGACGTAGGCGACACGCACGGAGCTCAGCTGTCACGACGCGGCTTGGAAGCGGGGCACCCAGGGCTCGAACCTGGAATCGCCCCCGGTTTTTGAGACCGGTGCCTTCTGGACTCGCGATCGTTAAGTGAGTCGCACTTCTCGACCGAGCAAATGTTCAACGTAGACTCGGATTCGATTCCGCCCCCGGTGAGGAAGAGACGCCCATGCAAGCCGTGGTGATGCACGAGACGGGAGACCCCGGATGTTCTGCGCTTGGAGGAAGCCGAGCGGCCCGACCCGGCGGGGGTGAGGTGCTGATCAGGGTCCGCGCTGCGTCGGTCAACCCGATCGACTGGAAGTACCGGCGCAGGTTCGTCGACAGAGAGCTGCCGCGTGCTCGGCAACGACGTGTCCGGGACGGTCGAGGCATCACGCGCCGAGGGCTTCTCCGAGGGAGACGAGGTGTTCGGCATGGCCGCGAGTGGCGGCTACGCGGAGTTCGCAAACCGCTTCCGCCTCTGCGATCGCGAAGAAGCCCTCTAGCGTGAGCCACGAGCAGGCGGCGGCGATACGGTGGCCGGGCTGACCAGCGTGGCAGCCGCTGTTCGACCGCGGCGGGCTCGAGCGCGGGCAGTCCGTGCTGATCGCGGGCGCCGCGGGCGGCGTCGGCCACTTCGCGGTGCAGTTCGCAAAGCGCAAGCTGGCGCGCGGACGATCGGCACGGGCTCGTCGCGCAACCGCGAGTTCGTGCTCGGCCTCAGCGTCGAGGAGTACGTCGACTACACCGAGCAGGATGTCGCCGCGGCCGTGAGCGGAGTCGACGTCGCGGTCGACACGGTGGGCGGGGAGACGACGCTTTCGCTGCTGCGCGCCGTGCGTGAGGGAGGCATCCTCGTCACGATCGCCGGGGCTCCACCCGAGCAGGCAGCGCAAGGGCGCGGCGTGCGCGCCGAGCTGCTCGTGATGAGCCCGACCTCGGAGCAGCTGGCTCAGATCGTCGAGCTGGTCGCGGCCGGTGACGTCCACGTGGACTGACCGAGGTGTCTCCGCTCACCGAGGTCCAGCGGGCACACGAGTTCAGCGAATCCGGGCACACGCGCGGGAAGATCATCCTGACGGTGGGGGCTTAAGCGCCCGGTAGGCGTCAGTCCGCCTTCGCGGAACGGAGCCTTCGTCGCCTCACGAAAGCGCGCGCCTCGAGGTTCACGGGTGACTCGGTGGCGAGTCAGGACCTCCGCTACCCGGTCGAGCTTTCGCTTGCCGTCCGGCGCGCGTGGCGCGCCCTACCCCACCAGCCGCCGCTCCACCGCCCAGCGGCTCAGCTCGTGACGGTTCGACAGCTGGAGCTTGCGCAGGACCGCGGACACGTGCGCCTCGACGGTCTTGGCCGAGATCCCGAGCCGCACGGCGATCTCCTTGTACAGGTAACCGCGGGCGATGTGCTGGAGGACCTCGCGCTCGCGGGCAGTGAGCTGGTCGAGCTCGGGGTCCACATCGGCCACCGGGATGGACCCGGCGAAGGCGTCGAGCACGAAGCCCGCGAGGCGAGGCGAGAACACCGCATCGCCGCCGGCCACCCGGCGTACGGCGTCGGCCAGCGCGGGTCCGGAGATGGTTTTCGTCACGTAGCCGCGGGCGCCCGCGCGGATCACTGCGATCACGTCCTCGGCGGCGTCGCTCACCGAGAGGGCGAGGAAGCGTACGCCCGGATGGCTGCGCGCCACCTGGCGGATCACCTCGGCGCCGCCCCCGCCGGGCATGTGGACATCGAGCAGCACCACGTCGGGCTCGAAGCGGCGGGCGCACTGCACCGCCTGCTCGACAGTACTCGCATCGCCGAGCACGTCGACCGCGCCCTCGAGCTCCGCCCGCACGCCGGCGCGGAACAGGCCGTGGTCGTCGACGATGACCACGCGCGGGAGTCCGCTCACCCCCGAGTCGGCGGCGCCGGTCACCGGCCGTTCCCGCGCTCGAAGAGGAGCTCGACCTCGGTGCCCGTCGCTGCGCTTCCGTTCCCGGCGTGGATCACCGCGCGCCCGCCACGGCGCTCCATCCGGCCGACGATCGAGTCGCGGATCCCGCGCCGGTCGGCGGGCACGGCATCGGGGTCGAACCCGGGCCCCCGGTCGCGCACGAAGACCTGCATCCGCTCGTCGTCGAGCTCCGCGTAGAGGGAGACCGGCGCGGCCCGGGCGGCGAACTTCGCGGCGTTGACAAGCGCCTCATGGGCGGCGGCCACCACGGTCTCGCCGCGCTCGTCGAGCGGGGCGTCGCCTACGAGGACGGTGTCGACGGTGACCCGGTGGTCCTCCTCCACCTCCGCGGCGGCGGCCTCCAGAGCGGCGGCGACTCGCTCGTCGGGTCGGGCCGGCGGACGGCCGGAGAGCCAGGTTCGCAGCTCACGCTCTTGCCGCCGGGCAAGGCCGGCCACCTCGCGCGGGTCATGGGACCGGCGCTGGACGAGGGCGAGGGTCTGGAGCACGGAGTCGTGCAGGTGCGCGGCCACCTCGGCGCGCTCCTGGGAGCGGATGCGCTCCGCGCGCTCCTCGGATAGCCGGCCGACGAGCCGCCACCACCACGGTGCGAGGATGACCGCGAGCACGACGACCACCGCCACTGCGCCGAGCAGCACGTCGCGTAACGCTCCGAGCGCTCCGTTCAGGAATAGGAACGCGAGCCCGGCGCCGATAACCAACGCCACGCCCGTGGCGGTACGGCCGAGCGCGCGGCCACGAAGGGTCGGGATGACGCCGGCGCCGCTCAGAGCGAGACGCTGACCATGCCGCGGCCCTTCGGCGGCGCCTGCTCCGCTGCTCTCCCGCGGGCCCACCGTCCGGCCGCGCCCGCTCGACGCGGACTGCCGCCATATCAGCGCCCCGCCGGCCGCGGCCAGCACGACCGGCCATACGAGGGCGTCGGAGGACCAGACGCCGAGCTCGCGGAGCACCAGCAGTCCGCTCAGTGCGAGCAGCGCGACGCCGGCGGCCACCCGCCAGTCCGCCGCGCGACGAGCCTGCGGGGCGCCGTCTTCCGAGGCGGCCGGCGCGAGCGCCCAGGCGAGCCCGTACAGGATGATGCCCGCCCCTCCGGCGGCCGCCGCCGCCACGAACGCCGCGCGGAGAATTACGGGGTCGATGCCGAGCCGGCGACCGAGTCCCGCGCACACTCCGCCGACGACCCCGTGCTCGAGGTCGCGGCGGAGCGGGGGGGACGGCGAGGCACCGGGCGCCGTGGGAGTCGATGCCTCGTTCACGCCCTCATGATCCCACTGCGGCGCGGAGCCGTCGGGCGCAGGGGAAGCCATGCGCTACCGCTGCCCGGCGCCCCGGCTCAGACCACTCGCGAGCAGCATCGCCCCGATTGTGGCGGCTAGCGCCGGCCCCAGGTAGCCGAAGCCGATGTCTATGGCCCCCACGCGGTCGAGCAGCAGTAGGGCGCCGAGGGCGATCACCACGATGCCCGCCACCAGCGACGTGAAGTCCAGTCGCTCGGCGCTCATCGGTCACCTCCCTGAGCCTGCGCGGTGGCCGGTCGGCACGCGGCGTTGTCCTGCGGTGAGACGAAGGAGTCGCGCACGGGGCTGGGGCCGTCGCTCCACGGCGGGCTGTTGCCCTCACTCCACGGCGGACCGCCGTCTCGACCGCCACGGTCACGGTCGCCCCGGCCCCGCATGCCCCGGTGGCCGCCGCGCCAGGCCGCCTCAGGGTCGTTCACGACCTGGAGCTGGCCCATGCCGAGATCGGCGTTCACCACCACCCGGGGCACGCCGCGCGGCGAGGGCACCCGGTCGCCGACCTCGACATCCATGCCGCCGTCGGCGCGGTCGAGCGCGCGCGCCAGTCCGGCGCCCACCGTGGCGTGCGTCTCCACGCACACGTTGCGGGGAACGACCACGACCGCCTCCCCCATTCCGAGCCCTACGTTCACGCGCCGTTCGGCGCCCGCGAAGTCGACGTTCCGAAGATCGATCTCCATCCGCCCCGTCCCGAGCCGGTACGCCGAGGCGATCTCCGCCGTAGAGCCCGGGCGGTAGAGGCGCTCGCCGAACCCGCCGCGGAGGTCGATGTCGGCGGCCGCGACGACGCCCAGCGGGACGGCGAGGACGAGTGCGGGAAGCACGAGCCAGCGAGCCTCGCGCCGGCGGGTGACCGCGCCGGCCACGAGGGCGAAGCCGAGTGCCACCACGACCGCCGCGACCACGGCCCCGTAGCCCATCCCCGAGGCCCACGCGCTCAGCACCAGCCCGGCTACCGAGGCGGCGAGGAGCGCCACCCCGATTCCGATCCGCGCCGCGACGCGCCGCGCAGTCGGCGGGGCACCGCCCTCGGTCCGCAGGACGGCGTAGAGGGCTATGGCCCCCACGGCGAGGAGCACGATCGGGCCGGGGAACGAGAAGAGGTCGCCGATCAGCACGATCCCCGCGATGGCGAGCACGCCCGCTCCGACTGCGGTGGCCAGCCGGCCGGATCCGGCCAGAGAGGCGCCGGGGGGCTGACCCGGGGCACCCTCGTCCGGTACGAACAGGACCGCGGCCAGGTACAGGAAGACGCCGACGCCGCCGAACACCACGAGCGCTGCGAACGCGATCCGCACGATGATCGGGTCGATGCCGAAGTAGTGGGCGACGCCGCCGGCCACGCCGGCCACCACGCGGTTCTCGCGGGAGCGAAACAGGCGGCGGGGCTCGGGGCCGCCGCGGGGTTGGCCGGAGCCGCCGGGCGGGGCGCCCCCGGGGGGCGAGCCCGAGCCGCCGCTTCGGGAGTGGGGCTGCTGTCGGGTGGGTTCCTCGTCGGCCATGCTTCCTCGCTTCGATCGGGGTGTAGCGAAGATGACGGCCCGGGCACGTTCTGCCAATGGGGAATGACCCCTAGCTGTCCCCTCGGGGACCTGAGGACGCGATGCCTGCCACGGAGCCCAACACTCTGCCCCTACGGGCTTGTCGGGTCGCTCGGCGTACGGTGCTTGCATGCTCGGCATATCAGGGACCTCCCCAAACGCCCTGGCGGCGAATGCGGGGCTACATGAGGCACGGGCCCCAGGCGCCAGGCGTTGTTGTCGCTCGATACGAGTCGCCGGCACGACCGTCAGGTCAAGCGCTCCCTCCTGTGCGGCGGGAGCATGTCCCGCCCGACGGGGAACTTCGGCGACGGCCTCCTGTTGATTAGTACCTAGCCACCGGCTGCTTCCAGCCGCGCGTAGGCCTCCTCGACCTGGCGCTTGGCACCGGCGTGGCGCTCGGAGGAGGAGGCCGAGCGCTCGCGATCCGACCAGGCGGAAGGGTCCGCCAGCTCGTCCTCGACGCGTGTCAGAGCGGCCTCGGCGGCCACGATCTCGCGCTCCAGCGCGGCCTGCAGGCGCTTTGCGTTCTTCGATGGGCCCGCCTGGGCGTTGCGCTCTTCTCGGGCCTTGGGGGCCTTCACGGCTCCCGGCTTGGCTGCCTTGACCGGCTCAGGGGACCGCTCGCCTGCGCGGCGCTCCGCGCGGACCTGCACGTACTCGGCCCAGCTGCCCTCGTAGGAGCGAAGCTCGCCCTCCTCCACCGCCAGCGTGCGGCTGCCCACCGCGTCCAACAGCGCGCGGTCGTGCGAGACGAGCAGCAGCGATCCGGGAAAGCCGCGCAGCGCGTCTTCCAGCGCCTCGCGGCTCTCGAGGTCGAGATGGTTGGTCGGCTCGTCGAACACGAGCATGTTGGCGCCGGAGTTCACGAGCACGGCGAGCGAGAGGCGCTTCAGCTCGCCTCCCGAGAGTCCCGCTACGGGCTTCTCCGCCTCCTCTCCCGAGAAGAGGAAGCGCCCGAGCAGCGCGCGTGCCTTGGCCGGGGTGAGTCCGGTGGCGCGCTGGGCGGTCTCGAGCACTGTGCCCTGCCCGTCGAACTCTTCGGAGTGCTGGGAGACGAAGCCCAGGTGCACGTTGTGCCCAACCGAGAGCTTGCCCGCAGGCAGCTCGCGCCGGCCGACCAGTGTGTCGATCAGCGTGGTCTTGCCGCTGCCGTTGGCGCCCACGAGGATCACGTGCTCGCCGCGCTCGACGTGCATCGCGGCGTCCTCGAGCAGCACCCGCCCGGGGACCTCGATCCGCCCGCCGCGCAGCTCGAGAATCACGCGCCCGCTTCGCTCTGGCTCCTTGAACGCGAACGAGAGCTCGCGCGAGTCACGCGGGTCGCGCTCGATCCGTTCCATCTTGTCGAGACGCTTGACGCGCGACTGCGCCTGCCGTGCCTTGGAGGCCTTCGCGCGGAAGCGCTCCACGAAGCGCTCGAGCCGCGCGATCTCGGACTGCTGGCGCTCGATCGCGCGGCCGAGCGCGATCTCGCGCGCGGCCTGTTCTCTGCGCCACGCGTGCCACGGGCCCTTGAAGAAGCGCGAGCGCCCGGCCTCGAGCTCGAGCACCGAGGTTCCGACGGCCTCCAGGAACCAGCGGTCGTGGGCGACCAGCACGATGGCGGCGTCGAGTGCCCGCAGGTGGGCCTCGAGCCACTCGAGCGAGGCGATGTCGAGGTGGTTGGTGGGCTCGTCGAGAAGGAGCAAATCGGGGTCGCCGGTGAGCGCGCGCGCGAGCGAGGCGCGCGTCAGCTCGCCGCCCGAGAAGGTCGAGAGCCGGCGGTCAAGCTCGCCCTCGTCGAACCCGAGCCCCCGGACGGTAGTCAGGGCACGATCGCGCCAGCGGTACCCGCCGCGCAGCTCGAAGCGCTCCTGGGCCTTCCCATAGGCGGCCAGCGTGGGCTCGTCGTGCTCGCCCTCGGCCATGGCCTGCTCGAGCCGGGCGAGCTCTGCTTCGAGCGCGGTGACCTCCCTCGCCCCGGACAACACGTGGTCGCGCAGGCTCAGATCGCGCTGACGCGGGGGACGCTGGTCGTAGAGGGCGATCTTCGTGCCCTTCTGCAGCGAGAGGGAGCCGCCGTCGACCGATGCCTCCCCGGCCAGCATGCGCAGCAGCGTGGTCTTGCCCGAGCCGTTGCGCCCGGACAGGCTCAACCGGTCGCGGCGCTCGAGCTTGAACGAGACCCCGCTCAGCAACCGCCGCCCGGCGACGTCCTTGCTCAGCTCGGATGCGATCACGACGGCCATGTGGGCCGGAGATGCTAGGCGCCGGCCGGGGCGTCCCCGTCGCCGCTGAGGCTCGCCGCCTCGCCGCCCTCTACGTCGCCCACCCGGCGGGGCCGCTGTCTGTCACCTTCGCCTGCGACTTCCTCGCCCAGGGCTGGTCGCTGCGCCGGACGCTCGTGTGGGTCAAGGACTCGCTCGTCTTAGGGCCAAAGCTGCCGTTGGGCGCGGCGAGCCCGTTGAAGACGAAGTGCTGCTTTCGAATAGCCTGCCAGGCGGCTTCGCGTGGACCCCGAGACTCACTATGCCAGCAGTGAAGAGGCGAGCATCGCCTACCAGGTCTTCGGCGACCAGGATCTGGAGCTCGTTACGGTCGGCGGGCCTGGTGCCCACCTCGAGGTCATGTGGGAGGAACCGCTCGTCCGCCGATTTCGTGAGCGCCTGGCGTCCTTTGCGCGCGTGGCGGTGTTCGACCGCCGAAGCACGGGGCTGTCGGATCCGGTCGAGGGGGAGCTGGCGCTCGAGCAGCACATGGCAGACCTGTGCGCGGTCATCGACGCCGCTGGCTTTCGCAAGCCGGCCATCTATGGCAGCACCGACGGTGCTCGGATCAGCCTCCTGTTGGCGGCGACCCACCCCGACCGGCTCTCCTCGCTGATTCTCAGCGGCGCTTCGGCGGTGGGAGTGGGCAGGCTTCGTCCGGAGATCGTGGAGACAATGCTCCAAGCGATCGAGAACGCGTGGGGGACCGGTCAGCTCGGGCGTCTCTTCGCTCCGAGCCTTGGCGACGACGCTCTTTTCCTGCGCTGGCTCGGTCGACTCGAGCGCTCTGCGGCGAGCCCGGCGGTGGCGCGGAAGCTAATCCAGGTGAGCGCCTACGCGGACGTAAGGTCGGTCCTGCCCGCGGTGCACGTACCGACCCTGGTGCTCCACCGCAGGGACGACACGCTCGTTCCCGTCGAGCTCGGCCGCGAACTCGCTGAGGCCATACCGAACGCAAAGTTTGTCGAGCTCGAGGGGATCGACAACCTGGAGTTCGCCGGAGACGCCGACACCCTCTTGGACGAGGTCGAGGAGTTCCTTACCGGCTCACGTCACGACGAGCCGGAGCGGGTGCTGGCGACCGCCCTCTTCACCGACATCGTCGACTCCACCAGGCACGCCGCCGAGGCGGGAGACCGCCGTTGGCGTAGCTTGCTGGACGAGCACAACCGGCTCGTGCGGCGCGAGCTCGAGCGCTACCGCGGGCGGGAGATCAAGACCACCGGAGACGGCTTTCTCGCGACCTTCGACGGACCGGCGCGCGCTGTGCGTGGAGCGCGCGCCATCGTCTTGGCGCTTGAGTCGATCGGCCTGGAGCTTCGCGCGGGGCTTCACACCGGGGAGATCGAGATGATGGGCGACGACATCGGCGGCGTGGCTGTGCACGTCGGCGCGCGGGTGGGGGCGATGGCGGGGCCGGGCGAGGTGGTCGTTTCGGGCACCGTTCGCGACCTTGTCGTCGGCTCAGACCTCAAGTTCGTCGATCGCGGAGCTCGTGTGCTCAAGGGCGTGCCGGGCGAGTGGAGGCTTTTCGCCCTTGAGCCCTCTTCTGCTTAGAGCGATCCGTCGTAGGCGCGCCTCGCTTGCCCGAGCAGGCAGCGCCTTTGCTCGACCACCTCTTCCTCGAGCCTCCGCGCCTCCGCCAAGTCGCCTTGAGCGCGGCGGGTTCCGGCTAGGTTTCCCGCCGCCGTGAGCGTCCCGGGGTCGTCCTAGGCCGCTCACAGAGCGGCCTAGGCCTATGTTCCAGGCGGCGAGTTTCGCCAATCCCTCCTAGTGGCCAATCGTCGCCCCCGGGAAAGATCGAGCCGGCACCGCGTACGTCCCGGCGGCGCCGCCCTCGGGATCGACCAGCTTCATGAGCGTCTGAGCGGCAGCGATAATGTCGAAGTCGTCGCCCGCGCCCGTGGAGTCGAGCACCTCCTTGAGGCGCTCGCGCCCCTCCTCCGGCTTCTCCTCGTACTGCTCGAGCGCCCTCTTGGCGTCCGCGTGGCCGCCAAAGCGGTGCTCGACTCGCCCTTTGACGTCGGCATGCGCGCTCCGGACCGCTTCGGAATCACCGTCCTCCGCGTTCCCCGGGCTGGAGGCGAGTGCTTCAAGGATCAGGTTGACTCGATCCATCGAGCCTGATTCTAGACGGCCGCGAGCGGGTGCCGAGCTCAGCCCGTCGGAGCGTTTACGCCGCCGGCCGAGAAGACGCGTTCAGGACACGTAGCGCGGGGTCCACCCCACCCCAGCGGCGGGTCCTGACGTTCGAGTGGAAGGGTGCCGGGCCTTTTCATCGTCGAGAGGGCGGGCGTGCCGGTCTACCGACCAGGGTCGACCGTTCGAGCTCTATTCAAGCTCGAGATCGACAAGCGCATGCCACGCCGCTAGGGCGATGAACGATGCAGCGGGTGGCGAACGGAGATGAGCTCATCGCGGGCCGATGATCTGCGCGAGCACCGAGGAGTAGTCGTGCTCCCCCCAGCCCGCCGCCTCGGCTTCGGCGAGCCAGTCGCGCGCGGCGCGTGCGAGCGGGACCTCCACGCCCGCGGCTGCGGCGGCATCTGCGACCAGATCGGCGTCTTTCCGCGCGAGGGCGAGCGCGAAGCGCAGCGGGTACTCGCCCGACTCGACGGCCGCGCGGCGGCGTTCGGCCTGCGCCCCGAGCGGGGTCCCCTCCAGCACCTCCCACATCGGCTCGCGTGCCAGGCCGAGGCCGTCGGCGAGCGCCAGCGCCTCACCGAGCACGCCGAGCGTGCCGAGCAGCGTCAAGTTGGCGACCAGCTTGGCCGCCGCCCCCGCCCCGAGCGGGCCCACGTGGATCGGCGAGCCCAGCTCCGCGAGCAGCGGCCGGACCCGCTCGAGCAGCGGCTCCGAGCCGCCCACGAAGATCCCCAGCGTCCCGGCCTCGGCCTCCGAGAGGCTGCCGAGCACCGGTGCGTCGAGCAGGCCGGCGTCCGGCGGCAGCGCGGCCTGGAGCTGAGCCACGGCCGCGGGTCCGACCGTCGACATCTCGAGCACGGTCGTCGCTCCAGTGGCGATCCCCTCGGGCCCCTCGCTGACGGCCTGCAGGGCGGCTGAGTCGGCCACCATCGTGATGACGACCTCGGCACGCCGCGCCGCCTCTGCCGGCGTCGTCGCCGCCGTCGCCCCCGCTTCTACGAGCGGCGCCGCCTTCGCGGGCGTCCGGTTCCACACGCTCAGCTCATGTCCGGCGTCGAGCAGGCGGCGCACCATCCGGCCGCCCATCTCGCCCGCGCCGATAAAGGCGACCCTCGTCATGACGTCATGATGCCCGCTGGCGGCGCCGCTACTCAAGGACGGAGCCCACAGCCCGCGCACTACGCGACTTGGTTGGCCGCAGGGCGCCCGGGTTCAATCTGGTGGCGATCATCCAGGTGCGTCTCGAAAGGCCGGTTGACTCCTCTGGAGTGGCCCTGCGACCGAGCGGAGAGGATTCGAGGTGGGCCGACCCGGGCAGTCCGAGGTGATGCGCTTACCGACTTCGCTCTCGAGCGACCAGCTGACGATCTACCTCAACGATCACCTGGCGGGCTCGACGTTCGGGCTGGAGCTCGCCCGCCGCACCCTGTCCGCCAACCGCGGCAACGAGTTCGCGGGCTTCCTGGAGGCGCTCGCTGCAGAGATAGAGGACGACCGAAGTGAGCTGGAGCGCTTCTTCGATCGGCTCGCCGTGCCAAAGGATCGCGCGAAGCTGACGGCCGGCTGGTTCGCCGAGAAGGTGGGGCGTCTCAAGCTCAACGGCCGGCTCGTCGGTTACTCGCCACTCAGTCGCCTGCTCGAGCTCGAGGGCCTCTCGGGGGGCGTACGGGCGAAACTCGACCTCTGGCGAGCGCTACGAGCGATAGCTCCAGAGGAGCCGCGGCTTGACCAGGGCCGGCTTGACCAGCTCATCGGCCGCGCCGAGTCACAACTCGAAAGGCTCGCGTCAATCCAGGCGCGTGCGGCGGCCCTTGCCCTCGCGCAGCCGAGGACCTCCGTTCGCACCGACGGTGGGTAGCCCGCGGCGGGAGTCGGCAAAACACCGGGCTCCAAGACCGGCGATTCCAAGTTCGAGTCCTGGGTGCCCCCGCTGAAGGTTCCGCTCGGGATCCCCGCCAAGTCCCTGCACAACGGACGGCGTCGGCCTACCCGCTCGCCTGAGCGCGCGAGCCCTCGAGCCGGACCACCTCGAGCGCCGCCTGCGGGACCGCCGGCGGCACGGTCGACGCGTGGAAGCGCTCGAGGGCTCCCGCGCTGAACGACGCGAAGCCGGTAAGGACGTTCTCGAGGTAGTCGCGGCTGACGGTCGCGCTTCCCTCGCGCACGCCGAGCTCGTAGCGCTCTACCGCGTCCGGCCGCCCGATGTACGTCCAGACCCGTCCGCTGAACGCCTCGCTCATGAGGGAGGTCACCTCGCGCCGCTCGTAGTTTCGCTCGCGCTCGTCGTAGAGCTCGAGCTCGGCGTCGGCCACGCGGATCGCGAGGCCGTTTACCGCGCTTCCGGCCCGCGGCTCGACGTTCAGGAAGGTCACGAACACCGGCGGGCGCTCGCCCGTGGCTCGGTCGAGATAGTACTTGTAGCCCGGCAGGTCGAGCCGATTGTCCATGGCGACGTTCCACAGGCGCACGTGGTCCTGCAGCGAGCACTCGACCCGGTACTGCGCAACCGCGTCGTCGCCGCGGAGCAGGGAGCCGTAGCCGAAGACGAACGTGCCCGCGAGCCCCTCGACGGCCTCACGGCTCATCGAACTTGTCCCATCCCCTCCACTTCCTCGAGCCCTTCCAGGTCTTGCGGTGCGGCGGGTACTCGACCGTCACCTCGGCGAAGGGCTCGGAGCTCAGCGCGGTGTTGCTGTCGAACCAGTGCGACTCGACGAAGTCGGTGCCGAGCTGCGGCACCTGCCCGCTCACGAGCAGTAGGAGGTCGCAGCCGTCCTCGACCTCGTAGGGGTTGCCGTCGCGGTTGCGGACTCGGAGCAGGCGCGGCGGGCCGCCGCCGCTCCACTCGAGGTCGTCCTTGCGGAGCGGCGCGTAGACCGTGTACGGGCACGTGCGTGAGCGAGATTGGCCAGTTCGCCTTCGCGAGCGGCAGCTGCACGTTCGTGACCGTGGGGACATTAGTCGGACTCGTCCCTCGCACACGCGCGTAGGCCTCGAACGCGATGTCGACGACCTGGAGCTTAGTCGAGCTGTACAGCCGAAAGGTGAGCCAGTGGGTCGTGGCGTCGTCGCTCGGCTGGAGCAGCACGTTCTCGCGCGGAACGACCGAGAGGTTGCGCCGGGTGGCGTAGATCCGATCGCTGACGAGCGACTTGAAGACGACGGTTCCGAGCGCGAGCGCCGGCACGACGAGGCCGAGCACCGAGGCTACCGCCTGGACCACGGCGCGCAGACCGTGCTCGCTCGCCTCGGTGGTCTGCGTCTGGAACCCGACGAGCATCAGGCCGGCCTCGCGCCACCAGAACCAGTAGCTGTGGCGGGAGCCGGCATCGGTGAGCCAGTAGAAGAGCCCGAGCAGCGCGGCGAGGACGACGACGCCCGCGAGGAAGCCGAGCACGAGCTGGAACGCGGTGTAGCGGGCGACCGTGTACCGAAGCCGGTCGCCGCTTCGCGGGTGCTTTGCGAGGATGTCGGCTTGCACACCGGCGCAGGCTAACGTGGCGTCGGGACCGCCCCGGGGGCATCGGCCCCGAGCGGCGGGGTTACCCGGCCGCCGGCATGGACAGCGGCGGGGGCTCGGCGAGGAACTTGGCGATCGCTCACTGGCGCAGGTGGCGCTGAGAGCCACCGAGATGGGCACTCTCCAACCCACGTTGACCGATCAAAGCGAAGCTTCGTGAGAGGAGTTCAAATGACTGAATCGCCTGAACGGCTCCCATGGGAGCAGGACGCCCTCGCGGCGGGCATGGACCCCGCCGAGGTCGATAAGCGCCGCGACCTCGAAGAGAGGCTGCACGAGGCGGCGGAGAAGGCGAAGGAGGTGATCGACCGGCAGCGGATGGCCACCACCCTCATGCTCGAGGGCATGACGCCCGAGGACATGAACGAGAAGATCGGCCTCGACAAGTACCCGCCAGAGCGCCTCAACGATTTCCGCGACGAGGTGCGTCGGTGTCTCGAGCACTTGGGGTTTGAGCTGCCCGCCGGGAGTCACTGATGGGGAAGCGAATTAGCCAGAAGAGCGTCAGCCGGCATTGACCCATGCGCCCAGTCGCGGCGCTTCGTCCCGCTCCACCGACGACCGCCCTCATGTAGGATCTGCTCGATGGCTGGACTCAAGCGACCGCGCCTCTCGCTTCCCTGACCGCGACGCGACTGTGCCGCCAGACGAGACATCGGACAGTCGAGACAGCGGCGTGCTGGCGAACCTGCTCGCGCCTCTCCGGCTCCCCGAGCGAGTGCTCGAGGCCCTGGATCGGCTGGTCGAGTCAACCGAGGAGTTGGGCCCGATTCGCGAAGAGCTCACCAGCGTCCGCGAGCAGACCGAGCCGCTGGCCGAGTTGGTCGCCGGGTTGGAGCGCATGAACGAGGATCTCGCCACGCGGCTCGACGCCGTGCGTGAAGTGGTTGTGGCACTGGAGAGCGAGCGGTCGCACCTGAACCGCACGGTCGGCGAGCTGGGCGCCAAAGTGAGCGCTCTGCACGACGTCCTCGCGCCGGTCGACGACCGCCTCGGCACGCTCGACGACACTGTCAATGGGCTGGCCGGCGAGGTCACGGCCCTCCACCAGACCCTTCGCGAGGTGAGGGAGGACATCCAGCGGACCACCGGCCTGCAGGGGGATCGCGGGGTGATGGAGCGCGCGCGCGACGCGCTCACCGGCAAGGACTGAGCCAACTCGCCGGGTGGGTTTGGCCTGGTTTACTCGACAGGGCAAGGGGCAGCGACCGGCAGGTCGGCGGCCACTCGGCCGTGCGAGCTCTGCGTCAGCGCGGCGGCCAGGCCATGATCTCGACGAGGTTGCCGGCCGGATCCTTCACTATCGCCCGCGGCGCGCCCCAGTGACGGCTCCGCTGCTCGGGCCGGTGGCCTGCCTGCTCGAGCGCCGACATCGTCGCCGCGTAGTCCTCGGCGACCACAGCCAGGTGGCCGCTCGGAAGGACCGTCGGCTCGTCGGTCTTCAACAGGTGAACCTGCGTGCTTTCGCGCTCCATCCAGGCGGCCCGGTCGGCGATCGTCTCCGGTGGCGCGACCTCCTCGAAACCGAGCAGGCGGTAGAAGGCAGTGCAATCCTGGATCTGCTCGGGCCGGATCTCCAGCGCGACATGTTGCAGCATCGGGAACAACCTACCCGCTGGGGCGTCGGCGGCCTCTCGTCGCCGGCCGTTGCCAGGTAGCGTGATGAGCTCGACCATTCCGTCCGGCGAGGGAGCATGACCGAGGCCGCCAGAACCTTCACCTGCTTCGGCGGGGCCTGCACCGTAGTCGTCGACGGCACGGGCCCGGCCGGGACGCCGGAGGAGGCGGTCCAGGCGGCGACCCATTCCCTGCTCGAATGGCACGAGACCCTCTCGCGGTTCAAGCCCGCGAGCGAGCTGGCGAGCCTCAATCGCGACCCGCGGGAGCGCGTTCCGGTCAGCCCGATGATGGCCCGGTTCGCGCAGGCGGCCGTGGACGCGGCGAGCGGGACCGGCGGCCTCGTGGATGCGACGCTGCTCGACGAGATCGAGGACGCCGGATACCGGGCGGACGATCTTCGCGCGGAGGTAGCGCTGTTTCTCGCGCTCATGCGGGCGCCTGCCCGGCAGCCAGGCGGGCCGCATCCGGTCGGGCGCTGGCGCGACATCGAGGTCGACGTCTCCGGGTCCACGGTGACTCGCCCGCCGGGGGTGAAGCTGGACGGCGGTGGGATCGTGAAGGGTCTGTCCGCGGATGTCATCGGGGAGATGCTGGCCGAGCACAACGGCTTCGTGGTCGACTGCGAGGGCGATGTGCGCGTTGGGGGAACGGCGGGCGTGGGACGAGTACTCCCGGTGGCGAGCCCGTTCGACGAGAAGATCCTCCACGAGTTAGCGGTGAGCGATGGAGCGCTCGCCACGAGCGATATCAGCAAGCGCAGCTGGTTCGGCGAGGGCATGAGGCCCGGACACCACCTGCTCGACCCCGCGACCGGACAACCGGCATACACGGGTGTCGTCCAGGTCACCGCGCGGGCTCCGACCGCGATGGAGGGGGAGGCGTTGGCGAAGGCAGCGGTTCTAAGCGGCCCGCAGGGCGCCGCCGGTTGGCTTCGACACGGCGGCGTGATCGTCCTCGACGACGGCTCACACACGGTGATCCCGCCGCCGTAGAGGTGGTCTCAACGGCGCCGTTGTCGCCGGCCAACCGATGTGCGTTGTGGCGACCGACCGGCCGCTCAGTGGACGCGTCAGCCGCGGCCAGGGGGAAAGCCGACCTGAACCACTTCGCCGTCGCGCACGATCGTCGGCACCACGCCCGTGTCGTTCGTGTAGCTCATCAGCTCGGCCTTCCACGTCGGGCTCTCGGTCGCGTCGCGCTCCTCCACTTCGGCACCCGCCTGGTCGAAGTGCTCGCGGGCTGCTTCGCAGTACGGGCAGCCGGGCTTGACGTACATCACGACGGTCATCGAACACTCACCTCGAAGTCCGGGGTCGGCCAGGGCGTTAGCAGGCGTCCCGATTCTGCACGAGAAGCATCAGCCCCGTCGGTTCGGGCCCGCTCGGACAGCGTGATCCGCACGCCGCCTCCTTGTCCATACGCGCCCGATACTTGTTTACGGCTCGTCGTGCTCCAAGGACCCGCGGCGCCGACGGGACTCATTGGCGCCGACCGGGCCCAACCCGCCTCTGAGCAGCTCGACCAGGCCGCCGACTCCCTCCCAAAGCAAGGCGACCAACAGCTCCACGACCTGCTCGCGCGGCACCTCGCGGTGCTCCCACCACCACTCGGCCAAACCCTGCGTGGCCTCCTGGGAGGCTTTGGCGATCATCCACACCGCCCGCTCGGCGGGTACGTCAAGCACCGACTCAGCATTCGGGACGCTCGAGGCCACGAGTCCCGCGATCCCGGCCGTTGCGCGCTCCTGCACGCGTCGATGCGCAACGGCGATCTCGGGATCGCTCGGCGGGTCGCGAAAGAGGAAGCGCCATACGAACGGATCCTCCTCGACGAAGCGGTAGAAGGCGTCGACGCTCTCGCGCAGGAGCTCGTAGGGGCCGTCACCCCGGACCTGGTTGATCGAGCGCTCGATCAGCGCCGCGCCGTGGCGCTCGAGCAGCTCGATATGCAGCTCCCGCTTGGAGGGAAAGTGGTCGTAGAGCACCGAGGCGACGACACCGGCGCGAGCGGCGATATCGCCCACGGAGGCGGCCGAGTAGCCGTGCTCCGCGAAGACCTCTGTGCCCGCTTGAAGGATGCGCTCACGCCGCTCGGCGGCGCTGAGGCGGATACGGGTGTCAGGGTGGGCAGCCATCTAACCGAATTATGATTCGCTACGCTACGCGGTCGGTAACCGAATCATAGTTCGGTAGGTGATCGAGGAGGGTAGATGAACAAGCGGCAACGGCGGAGCTTTACGCGGATCGGGCTGCTGGCGTTGGCGCTACCCCAGCTCGCGATCGCTGTCTGGGCTCTTACGACACCACGCGGCTGGTTCGACAACTTCCCCGGGGGCGGGAAGGTGTGGCTGCCGCTCTACGACCCCTACGACGAGCATCTGGTGCGCGACGTGGCCTCGACCTTCCTCGGGGCTCGGCGTGCTGCTGGTGCTGGCCGCGGTCTGGATGAACCGGCGAGTGGTGCAAGCCGCGGTCGTCGCCTACCTCGCCTACCAGCTCCCGCACGCGATCTACCACGTCGGCGCCGACGACCGGCTCTCGGCGGGCGATCAGGTCTTGAACACGGTCGGCCTGTGGGTCACAGTCGTGCTTGCCGGCGGGCTCCTCGCACTCACCCGTCCACGCTCCCAAAGCCCGGCGGCGGGTTCCGCAGACGCCGAGGCCGCGGGGACCGGCCGCCTCGGGTCGCCGCCGCGCGGTCCGCTGGCGAGGGCTGCCCGCTGGTACGGGCGCCGGCGCTTCGGGCGCCCGCTGTCGACCGTTGACGCCTACCTCCACCACCCGCGCCTGCTGATGGGCTACGGGACCTTCGAGACCGCGGTCGAGCGCTCGCACCGGGTGGACGAGCGGCTCAAGGCGCTGGCCGAACTGAAGGCCGCCGCGGCGGTCGGGTGCGAGTGGTGCATGGACTTCGGCTCGTGGCTCTCGCGCGGCCAGGGCGTGCCCGAGCGCCAGCTACGGGAGCTCGCGCGCTACCGCGACAGCGACGCCTCTCTCCGCTCGAGAAGGTCGTGCTCGACTACGCGACCGCGATGACGAGGAAGCCCGCCGAAGTCGGGGACGACCTCTTCGCGCGTCTGCGTGAGCACTTCAACGACCCCCAGCTCGTCGAGTTGACGAACGTGATCGCGGTCGAGAACCACCGGGCCCGCTTCAATCACGCGCTCGGGCTCGATCCACAGGAATTCTCCGAGGGCAGCTTCTGCGTCATCACGGAGCGCGCTACAGCGGCTGCAGCCTGACGGACGGCACGCGCGGCTCGTCCGAGCCGACGCTCTCCCCCGGACCGGCTTAGAGGCCGGCGACGAACTGGCGGCCGGTCACAACCTGAGCGGCGCGCAGTCCGGTCAGCAGGCGCAGGCTGTGCGCCATGCCGAGTACCGAGGACACGGTGGACAGGCGCGAGTCGTCCTCCCCCTCGAACGAGCCGGCCCGCATGAGCTCTAGATACCACTCGGCCGTCGCGGCGAGCGTCTCGTCGAACGGCCGTGCCGAGTACCCGAGCTCGCGCTCGGCCTTGGCGGAGCTGAAGCGCCAGTCCTGGGCCATCAGCTCGTAGCCCTGCGCGGAGAGGAGCCCGGGGAGCGCCAGGGTCTCGCGCACCCTCGCGGCCACCGCGACCTCACCGGGGAGGACGAACACCGGGTTATGGATGTTCGAGAGCTCTCCGAGCCGGTCTATGAAGTACGGCCACCGCAGGTTCTCGCCGCCGAGGATGTAGCGCTCGCCGGGACGCCCGCGCTCGGCTGCGAGAAGGTGACCCGCGGCGACGTCCGACACGTCGACGAAGTTCATGGGCGCGTCGATCACCGCGGGAAGACGGCGCCGGAGGTAGCTCCCGACGGTCTGCGTCGAGTTCTCGCCCGGCTGCGAGCGGTCGACCGGAACCCCGAGGACGTAGCCCGGGTTGACGACGACGACCTCGATGCCCAGTCGCTCTCCCGCCTCGAGCGCCTCCCGCTCGCCCTGGCGCTTCGAATCCGGGTAGAGCAGCCCCAGCCAGTTCTCGGGGTACTCGGTGGTCTCGTCGGCGGGGCCGTTCGACGCAGTGCCGATGGCCGAGATCGTCGAGGTGACCACGACGCGGCCCACACCCGCCGCGGCCGCGGCCTCGACGGCGATGCGTGGGGCGCGGGCGTTCATGTCCCACACGAGCTCCGCCGGGCTCGACCCGACGTAGCCCGCGGTGTGGAAGAGCACGTCGGAACCGCGCAGAGCCTTGCGCATGGCGGTGAAGTCGAGCGCATCGGCCCTCGCCCGCTTGAAGTCGATGCCATGGAGCACCTCGAGCTTGTTCGGATCGCGGTAGACGACCCGTACCTCGTCGCCGCGCTCGTCCAGGAGCCGCGCGACATGGGCGCCGAGGAAGCCGGTTGCACCGGTGACGGTCCCCTTCACCTCACTCCTCCCTTCCCGAGCTCCGGCCCCGGCCGGGTCGCTCCTCGGTGATCGCCGTTCACACCCGCCAGCGCAGGCACGCTACCGGGTCTTCCTTTCGGCGCGCGGATCGCCGACCGGTTGCCCGTGCCGGTTGCGGCCCTCGAGGCGTGCGCCCGGCGGATCGAGCGCGGACCAGACGGCCTGCTCCGGCCCGCTCGCCTCTTGCCAGCACCGGCGTCGCGTCACGCACGTCCTCAGGCGCGCAGCTTGTAACCCGTCGCGAACAGCCGGTAGTTGACCGCGAAGAGGGCGAACGTGGCCACCGACAGGAAGGTGAGCGACAAGGCGACGTTCGCCTCCGTGTAACCCAGGAAGCCGTAGCGCACGAGCCCGATCATGTAGTAGACGGGGTTGATCTGGGTCAGGGTCTCGAACGGCTCGGGCAGGAGTCTCGCCGAGTAGAACACCCCGCCCAGGAAGATCAGCGGCTGGAGCACGAACGTCTGGGCGAAGGAGACGTCGTCGAACTGCTCGGCGCGCACCCCGACGAGCACCCCGAGCTGGGCGAAGAAGAAGCCCACCAGGAACAGCGCGGGCAGCAGAACGAGCGCGTGCTTCACCGGGATGTCGACCAGCACCGATGCCGCCGAGAAGGTCAGGATCGCCACGATCAACCCCCTCAGGAAGCCGCCGAAGGAGAAGGCGAGGAGCAGCTCGAGCGGCGAGGCGGGCGACGAGAGCTGGTCGTCGATCGCGCGCTGGAACTTCTGCTGGAGGATCGACGAGGAGTTGTTCGAGAAGGCGTTGATCGCCCAGGCCATGAGGATCAGGCCGGGCACGATGAACACGACGTAGTCGATCCCCTCGAGCTCTTTGATCCGTGAGCCCAGGGCGGCGCCGAAGACCGAGATGTACAGGAAGGTCTCGAGCAGCGGAGCGCCCAGGGTCTGGCGCTTGATCTTGAAGAACCGGTTGAGCTCGCGCCGCAGGAGGGAGAGGAAGCGGATCTGGGCGGTGCTCACGGAGCGACGTCCGCGATCTTCGCTCGCGAGAGCTCGTTGCGGCCGACCAGCTCCAGGTAGGCGTCCTCGAGGCTCGCGACGCCGAACTCGGCCGAGAGGTCCTGGCTCGTTCCCTCCGCGACGATCTGGCCACCGTTGATGAAGGCGATCCGGTCACAGAGCCGCTCGGCCTCTTCGAGGTAATGGGTGGTCAGCAGGATCGTCGTGCCCTCGCCGTTGATGCGCTGGACGTACTGCCACAGCTCGAGGCGCAGCTCGACGTCGACCCCCGCGGTCGGCTCGTCGAGGATCAGCAGCCTCGGGCGGTGCATGAGGGCTCGGGCGAGGATCAGCCGTCGCTTCATTCCTCCCGAGAGCGTTCGCGTGCGCTCGTCCTTCTTGGCCGTCAACGAGAAGGAGTCGAGCAGCTCCTTCGTGCGCGCCCGGCGCTCCTTCCGGGGCATTCCGAAGTAGCCGCCGTGGTAGTCGAGCGTCTCCGCGGCCGTCAGAAACCAGTCGAGGTTCACGTCCTGCGGCGCGAGGCCGACCGAGAGCCGCGCCTGCGGACCGTCGTCGACGACGTCGTGGCCGAAGACGCGAATCGTGCCCGAGGTCGGGCGCGCGAGCCCGGTCGCGCAGTGGATGAGCGTCGACTTGCCGGCGCCGTTCGGGCCCAGCAGGCCGAAGAACTCCCCGGCCTCGATCTCGAGCGAAACGCCCCGCAAGGCCTCGGTGCCGGTGGGGTAGCGCTTGGTGAGGTCAGCTATCTGCAGCGCCATCAGGCGCGGCGCAGGGACGGAGGGGAAATGGTCTCGAAGAGCATGGTGCCAATCATGAACGTTCGACCCGACTTGAAGTCAAGGGCGGTCGCGACGGACCCGTCGCGGCGCCACCCCCAAGAGCCCGTTTCATCAGCCGCCGACCCGTCCGACGCTCAAGACGTTGTCGGTTCGCGTGGCCGGCTCCCCGTCCGGGCGCGGTAGCTGCAGCGTCACGAAGTCGGCGCGCCTGACCTCCCACTGCCCCGCGGGGAGCACCAGGTCGTCGAGCACCTCCTGGGGCGTCGGGAAACGGATCCCTGGGTCGTGTTCGGCCCAAGACGGAGCGCCCGCATGCCCCACGACCACCAGGGCGCCTCCCGGCGCCACGGCGCCAGCAGCCGACCGCAGGACCCGTTCCCGGGGCATCGGCACCGGGGAGTGCAGGTAGCAGGCGGATACGAGGTCGAAGCTCCCGAGGGGAACGAGACCGCGAGGTCGTGGCGCTCCCACTCGATCGCCTCGGCCAGACCGGCGGCCGCCGCGCGGTCGGCCGCAAGGGCGAGGGCGGTTGCCGACACGTCTACGGCCGTCACCTGCCATCCGTGCGCGGCGAGCCAGACAGCGTCGTCGCCCTGCCCGCACCCGAGGTCCAAAGCGGTGCCGGGAGTCAGACCCGAGACCTCTCCGACGAGCAACGAATTGGGCTTCCCGCTCCATGCACTCCGATCGCCGCGGTAGAACTCCTCCCAGTACCGTTCGCCGCTCACGCCGCTGAGATCCTCGGGCGTGCGTCCTCGGTGTTCGTGTGCCCGCTTCATGCCGGAGTGAGGCCGTGCGCTTCACTCATCAAGCCGACGACGATCATGGCCGCGGCGCTCGAGCCCGCAGCGACCGCGTTCGCCACGGACGGCACCTGGGAGCTCACGTCGCCCGCGGCCCAGAGACCGGGCACGCTCGTGTGGAACATCGAGTCGACCTCGACGGCGTCGACGGCGAGAGGCCCCGCGCCGGAGGTAGCCGCGCCGAGTTGCTCGGCCAGTGCGGGCCGTTGGTGCAGGGTGACGGGTACGAGCAGTCCGCCGCACGTGCGCTCGCCGCCGTCGGCGAAGACGACGGCCGTGAGCGTGCCATCCGGGCCGAGCAGCCCGGCGACGCGGCGCTCGTCGACCGTAACCCCCGCCGCTCGCAGCCGCTCGGCGTCGTCTGCGTCGAGCTCGGCAGGCCCGTCGGCGAGCAGCGTCACGTCGTCGCTCCAGACGCGCAGCAAGAGCGCCCGGTGCACGCCCGAGGCGCCGCGGTCGAGCACCCCGAGCGGCTGGTCGCGGTTCTCCCAGCCGTGGCAGAACGGGCAGTGAAACACCGACCGGCCCCACCGCTCCGCGATCCCGGCCAGCCCGGGGTAGCGGTAGTCCATTCCCGTGGTGAGCAGCACGCGCCGCGCCGTCTCGCGGGATCCATCGGCCAGCTCGAGCACGAAGCCTGCGTCGCGGCGCTCGCCGCCCGGGACCTCGCCGAACCGCAGCTCCACGGTCGGGTAGGCCGCGAGCTCGTCGCGCCCGGCGGCGTAGAGCTCGGCCGGCGGGCGACCGTCGTGGCCGAGCAGGCCGCCGATGCCGTGGGCGTCGCGGTTGCTCTGCCCTCCCGCGTCGACCACGAGCGTCTGCTGCCGAGCGCGACCGAGCACCAGCGCGGCGCTCAGGCCGGCGGCACCCGCGCCGACGACGATGCAGTCCCATCGGTTCTCCATGCCGCGATGGTTGCGCATCACACCCTCGCGCGTCAAACTGATTTGCCATGAAGGCAAACACATCCGAGGAGCTCGTTGACGTCCGCGTCCGGCGGCGGCTCCGAGAGCTCCGCATGGAGCGAGCTCTGACGCTCCAGCAGATCGCCGAGCGCGCGAGCATCGACATCTCGACGCTCAGCCGGCTCGAGGCCGGCAAACGCCGTCTGGCCCTCGACCACATCCCCGCCCTCGCCGCCGCGCTCGGCGTGAGCGCCGACGAGCTGCTCGGCCCCTCACCTCCACAGGACCCGCGCGTTCGCGGCCGGCCGCGCCGCTACGAGGGCATGATGATGTGGCCGCTCACCCACCGCGGGCCCGCCGGCGGCCTGCACGCCTACAAGATCCACATCAGCCCGAAGCGGCGCACTCCGCCTGACGTTCTCCCCGTGCACGAGGGGCACGATTGGCTCTACGTCCTCGACGGCAACCTGCGGCTGCTCCTGGGCGAGGAGGACCTCACGATCGAGCCGGGCGAGGCCGTCGAGTTCACTACGTGGACGCCACACTGGTTCGGCGCGGCTGCCGGCCCCGTGGAGCTCATCGCGCTCCTCGGGCCTCAGGGCGAGCGGCTGCACCTCCACGCCTGAGTTGGACGCCGGGCCCGACGCCCCTGCGCCTTCGCTTCGGTCCCCGGCCGACGCACAGCAAAGCCTCCCGAGCGCGCGCGAGCGTCAAGGCACCGCCGCCTCGAAGCGCACGTCGCGGATCGCCGCGGCGGCCGCCGCGAAGTCGATCATCCGCCGGGCCTCCCCGGCCACCTCGTCGTGGTCGCTCGCCGCGAGCGTCCCGAACGGGCGGATGGCCAGCGTCGCGCGGCGCTTGGCCTCGCGCTCGATCCACCACGTCGCCCGCAGCACCCCATCGACGAGCAGGTTGTTGACGAAGCGGCCGTGGCCGAGCATCTCTCGCCACGGGAAGTCCTCGGGAATGATCCGGCGGCCGTCGGCGTGCCCGAGCAGCACGTTGTCGTACTCGCCGAGGAAGCGCACGGGCGCCGGGGTGTCGGGGTCGGGCCGCGGCGCGTCGGGCAGGTCGAAGAGCCGCTTGCCGTACTCGTCGCGGAACGTCACAAGCTGCGGGAGCAGCCGTTCCGTCGCCGCCTTGATCTTCGTCAGGCCCGACCAGTTCTGCACGTCCATCACCGACGCCGGCCCGAAGGCGCCCAGGTAGCGCAGGACCAGCTCGTCGATCGACGGCTCGGCGTCGAGCTCGCGGCCGGTCCACGACTCGATCGTCGCGCACCTCGCGTGCCCGGCTGCGCCCCAGACCCCGCGGGGTGGGACCTGCACGAGCGGCACGTAGACGCGGGTGGCGTTGCCGATGGCCTCGACGTCGCCACCGATCCCGCGCTCGACGAGCCGCCGCCCCAGCTCGCGCGCCCCGAGCCGTCTCTCCGCGAGGAGCTCGCGCACAGCCGCCTCGAGCTCGCCGAGGTCGGCGCCGCCCATCCGCCGCCCAAAGGCGCCCTTGTGGTTGCGCTCGATGACCTTATTCAGGAGCGGGCGCAGCAGGAGCGCGTCACGGACGGTGACGAGGTGCACCGTCGCCCGCCACAGCGTGAGACGCACGACCTCGCGGTCGGTGAGCATCCGGCCCAGCTCGTGCGGATCGAAGTCCTCGAGGCGCGACCACAGGCCGTAGTAGGGCGGCGCCGGCGCCTGTGCCTGAAGCCCGACGAGATGCTCGACGGCATCGGGGATCGGCAGGTCGGCGCGACGCAGGAGGAGCTGGCGCTCGAGCAGCGCGCGGTTGAGCCCGCGCGGGCCGAGCAGTTCGTCTCCGGCGGTCGCCATGACGCACGCGATGAAAGCAGCGTCGCGTCGCTCGCCGAGTGCCTTGTACCAGCCGGCCCGCTCGGCCTTCCGAGCAGTGCGACGCGCAGGGCCACCCTTGCCGAGACCGACCGGCTCAGTCGTCGTCCTCGTCGTCTTCCTCGGACCCGTCGGCCGTGAGCCGAACGTCCGCCCAGACGAGGCGGTGATCGGAGCTCGGGAACGGGAAGACGCCGATCGGCTTGAACACGGGACTGCTGCTCTGCGGCCAGAAGACGCCCGAGCCCCGGATCTCGAGGTCTCGCCTCGGCAGGACATAGTCGGCGCGGAGGTTGCCCGGGGAGCTGTCGGCGAAGTCGGCCGTGTCGAAGGCCGGGTCTCCGCGATGTGTCAGGTTGGCTCCACCCTGCTTGCGGGATAGTGCGTACCCGGTCAGCTCCATCCGGTCGGTTTCGTAGCTTCGTGGGGTGTCGCGCCCGGACTACCCGTTGACGATCTTGGAGTTCCAGAAGCGGTTCGGGACTGAGGAGGCGTGCCGTG
>Ga0136616_10000206_pt1 | contig 24830 bp, 25 predicted proteins | sample AntDrymUQ2992106_2_FD_106648 | JGI IMG/M metagenome (GOLD analysis project Ga0136616, IMG submission 106648) | Polar desert sand microbial communities from Dry Valleys, Antarctica - metaG UQ299 (21.06) | ecosystem: Environmental > Terrestrial > Soil > Desert | place: Antarctica: Dry Valley... | reverse complement strand
TGGCTCTCGTTACCACGTACGGGTAGCGCCGGTGGTCAACTCGCGACCCTTCTTGCGCCACTTGGGCTCTTTGTCGATCGTCTTGGTCGTGATGGTGCGCAACCTGCGGATAGCGCCGCCGTAAACCCCGACCGCGGTGGTGGACAGCTTGCCGCCCGGTGGCTCGTCCATGAAGGGCATGAACTTGTCGGGGAATCCGGGCATCGTGCAGCCGATGCAAATCCCGCCGACGTTCGGGCAACCGCCCATTCCGTTCATCCAGCCGCGCTTGGGCACGTTGCACTTCACAACTGGTCCCCAGCAGCCCAGCTTCACGATGCACTTGGGCGAGCCGTACTCGGTCGCGAAGTCGCCCTGCTCGTAGTACCCGGCACGGTCGCAACCTTCGTGCACGGTTTGGCCGAAGAGCCAGGTGGGACGCAACGCCTCGTCGAGCGGGATCATCGGAGCCTGGCCGGTGGCCATGTAGAGCAGATAGGTCAATGTCTCCGACAGGTTGTCCGGCTGGATCGGACATCCGGGCACGCACACGATGGGGATGCCCGCCTTGGACTTCCAGTCCCAGCCCAGGTAGTCCGGGACGCCCATGGCGCCGGTCGGGTTGCCGGCCATGGCGTGGATGCCGCCGTAGGTGGCGCAGGTTCCGACCGCCACGATCGCGGTGGCCTTGGGGGCCAAGCGGTCCAGCCACTCGCTGGTGGTCATCGGCTGACCGGTCGCCGGGTTGTTGCCAAAACCGCACCAGTAGCCCTCGTCGTGCAATTGCTCGTTGGGGATCGACCCCTCGACTACCAGCACGAACGGCTCGAGCTCTCCACGGTCGGCCTTGAAGAACCACTCGAGGAAGTCATCGGCACCACCATTGGGGCCGCACTCGAAGTCGATCAGTGGCCAGTGGACCGCAATCTGCGGGAGGCCGGGGAGCATGCCGAGGGCGATTTCCTCGATGCTCGGCTGGGTCGCCGCGGTCAAAGCGACGGAGTCCCCGTCACAACTGAGACCGGCGTTGATCCACAAGACGTGAATCAGAGTCTGTTCCGCGGCGATGGCTTCGGCTGTCTGCATGGCTGCCAGCTCTCTGGGCCCGCTTCTTGAGCCCTGTCGCGAGAACCCTGATCGGCCCCCGGTGTGATGTACCTCTCGGTCTACTCGGCGCTAAATCGAGTGTCAAGTATGTGGACCCTAAGTCCCCACCGCGTCAGGCTGAAAGATCCAGATCTGCAGCAGTTCGGGCGGCGAGAGGAGACCTCAGAGCCGATCCAGCCACCGGTACCAGGAATCCATCCCGGCGCCGCTCTTCACCGACAGCTGCAACGTCTCGACCTCGGGGTTCAGGCTCCGGGCGTCGCGCTCGCATCGAGCGGTGTCGAAGTCGACGTAGGGCAGCAGATCGATCTTGTTGATGACGATGAGATCTGCAGCGGCGAACATATGCGGGTATTTCAGCGGCTTGTCGTCCCCCTCGGTGACCGAGATGACCACGACCTTGCCGGATTCACCGAGGTCGAACAGCGCGGGACAGACGAGATTTCCGACGTTCTCGACCAGCAGCAGCGAACCGTCCGGCGGATCCAGTGATTCGATCCCCCGGCGCAGCATGTCGGCGTCGAGATGGCAGCCCGCCCCGGTGTTGACCTGGACCACCGACGCGCCGGTGGCCCGGATGCGCTCGGCGTCGAACAGCGTCTCCTGATCGCCCTCCACGACGCAGACCGGGCGGTGGCCGCCCGCCTCTTTGATGGTTCGTTCAAGCAGGGAGGTCTTACCGGAGCCTGGCGAACTCATCAGGTTGATCGCGGCGATCCGGTGATCGGCCAGCCAACCGCGGTTCTGCTCGGCCAAGGAGTCGTTCTTGGCCAGCAGTTCCTGCTCGATGTCGATGGTCCGGGTCGCCGACGCGGGCACCGCGCTGCGTGACTCGTCGTGCGGGTGCCGATGGTCGGCATCGCCGACATGCTCGGGTCCGTGTTCGTGTCCATGTGGGTGCTCGTGTGCATGGTCGTGGGGCTTGGAATGTGCCGCCGGCGCGGTCGCTCCAGGCACCCGGACTCGGACCGCGCCAGCGTCTCCGCAACCACAGGTGACACACATCTAGACGACCTCCACGGACTTGACGGCCAGCTCCGTCCCGGCGACTACCTGGACATCGGCGCTTCCGCACGGACACAACAAGATCAAATCGCGCAGCTCGAAATCCTCGCCACATCCCCGGCAGTGCGCGGCTCCGAGGGGTTCATCGATCTCCAGAACCGCACCGGCCAGCGGGGTGTCGGCAGCGATGAGTTCGAAGCAGAACCGTACGGAGTCTGGCACGATTCCGGACAGCTTGCCGATCTGCAGATGCACCTTGGCCACGCGGCGCTCGCCCGTGCGCTCGGTCACGACATCGACGACGCTCTGCGTGATGGACAGCTCGTGCACCCTGCGGCCCCCCGGGCGAGTAGGTCCCCGCAACCGGGGAGAGTTAGGACGCTAGGCCGCCTCCCGCGCGATCACAACGCCGGCTGCAGGCAGCGTTCGACCGACGCGCCTATCGGCCACGGAATCGGCTCACTGTCGGGTCTCCGTCGAGCCAGAATCGCCAGGGCAACGTGGCCGCCTTGGTGATGCCCACTCGCGGCCCGGTTCGAATGCACGAGCTGGGCAACGCCTCCGCGGCCCTGCTCAGCGACAGCCCGGACCGGTTGTCCAGCAGACTCACGCCGTTGTCGACGCCGGTGATGCCCAGAGCTTGGGTGAGCCGCGCGGGGCCGCTGGCCAACTCGACGTCGCGTCGGGCGGCCGGCCGACGACCGCGGGCCAGCTCGATGCCCTCGACCACCTGTCCTGCCCTGAGCAGCACCGCTTCCCCATCGCCGAGGGGCGCGCATACGACGTTGGCGCACCAGTGCATCCCATAGCTGAAGTAGACGTAGAGAGTTCCCGGTGGCCCGAACATGACCTGGTTGCGGGAGGTCGGCCCCCGATGGGTATGGGCAGCTGGATCGCTCCCGTCACCGCTGTAGGCCTCGACCTCGGTGATCCTTACGGTGACCGCGCCCTCGGCAGACTCTCGCCTGAGCAAGGCTGCCAGCAGTCCTGGCGCGGCGCTGCTAGCCCGGTCGGACAGCGCCTCGGCAAGCTCCACCGGAGTCAGCCGGAGCGCAGTGGCTGCTCGGCCCAGACATGGTGGCTGCGAACCAGCTCTGTCAGTGTGGCCAGCTGTTCGGCCACCCGTACCGGCGCGGTACCTCCGGTCGCCGAGCGAGCCTGCAGCGCTCCCCGCACCGTGAGCACCTCCCGCACCTCTGGGGTCAACCTAGGATCGACGGTGTGCATCGCCTCGTCGGAGAGCTGCCACAGCTGCACTCCGTCGGCGCTGGCCCGGCCTACCAGAGCACCGCTTACCTCGTGCGCATCCCGAAAGGGCACTCCGCTGCGGACCAGCCAGTCAGCGACCTCGGTGGCCAGCGCATGGCCGGTCGGTGTCGACTCGGCCAGACGCTGCTCGTCCACGCGCATCGACGCGATCATCCCGGAAAGGGCAGGAAGCAGCAGTAGGAGCTGATCGACGGTGTCGAACACCGGCTCCTTGTCCTCCTGCAGATCACGGTCATAGGCCAGTGGTAGCCCCTTGAGCGTCGCGAGCAGGCCGGTGAGGTGCCCGATGAACCGGCCCGACTTACCACGAGCCAGTTCCGCGATGTCCGGGTTCTTCTTCTGCGGCATGATCGAGGACCCGGTCGCGAACGCGTCGTCGAGTTCCACCCAGGCGAACTCGGTGGTCGCCCAAAGAATGACCTCCTCCCCCAACCGAGACAGGTGCACGCCCAGCAGCGCGCCGACGAACAGGAACTCAGCCGCGAAATCCCGGTCAGAGACCGCGTCCACCGAGTTCGTCGCGGCGGAATCGAAGCCGAGCTCGGCAGCGACCGCGTCCGGGTCGATCGGCAAGGACGACCCACCCAGCGCCCCGGCTCCCAGCGGGCTGATCGCCGCGCGCCGGTCCCAATCCAGGAACCGGTCGACGTCACGGGCCAACGCGTGCACGTGGGCCAGCAGTTGATGTGCGAACAGGATCGGCTGGGCATGCTGCAGATGGGTCAGCCCAGGCGCGGCTGCTTCCCGGTGTTGGGCTGCCTTGTCGATGAGAGCGGTCTCGAGCTCGACCACCGCGGCCACGAGCAGGCGGACGTGGTCGCGCAGGTACAGCCGCAGATCGGTCGCGATCTGGTCGTTGCGACTACGTCCGGCCCGCAGTTTCCCGCCGAGCGGGCCGAGCCGGTCCATCAGGCCGCGCTCGAGGGCGGCGTGGACATCCTCGTCGTCCGGGCCGGGCGTGAAACCACCTTCCTGAATAGCCGCGTCCAGACCGGTAAGGGCCTCGAGCATCGCCTCGAGCTCGTCAGCGGTGAGCAGATCGGCTCGGTGCAGCACCCGGGCGTGGGCCCGGGAGGCGAGCAGGTCGTACGGTGCCAGGCGCCAGTCGAAGTGCACGGAGCGCGACAACGCGGCCAACGCCTGCGCCGGCCCGCTCGTGAACCGCGCGCCCCAGAGTCGGGAGTCCGCCGAGGCGCCGATCGTCACCCCGCGGAGCCTGCCAGACGCTGATCACGTGCGGCAGCCAGCTTGCTGGGCAGTCCCCACAGCTCGACGAAGCCCTTGGCCATTCCTTGGTCGAAGGTGTCGTCGGAGTCGTAGGTGGCCAAGCCGAAGTCATAGAGCGACGCCTCACTGCGCCGACCGGTCGGAGCTGCACGACCCGCATGCAGGGTCATCCGTACCTCGCCGGTCACGGTTCGACTGGATTCGACCAGGAACGCGTCCAGCGCGGCCTTGAGCGGAGAGAACCACAGCCCGTCGTAGACGAGTTCGGCCCAACGCTGCCCGACCTGGCGCTTGAACCGGGCCAGGTCCCGCTCCACGGTGACGCTCTCGAGTTCCTGATGGGCGGTGATCAGTGCGATCGCACCGGGCGCCTCGTACACCTCGCGGCTCTTGATCCCGACCAGCCGGTCCTCGACCATGTCCAACCGGCCGATGCCCTGAGCGCCGGCCCGTCGGTTCAGCGCAACGACTGCCTGCAGGACCGAGACCGGCTCGCCGTCGACCGAAGTCGGTATCCCCTCGGTGAAGCCGATGACCACCTCGTCGGCCTCGCGGGGGGTCGCCGGGTTCTGGGTGTAGGAGTAGAGGTCTTCGATCGGGGCGTTCCAGATGTCTTCGAGGAATCCGGTCTCGACCGCACGCCCCCAGAGGTTCTGGTCGATCGAGTACGGCGACTTCTTGGTCACGTCGATCGGCAGCGACCGCTCCTCGGCGAAGGCGATGGCCTTGTCCCGCGTCATCCCGGAGTCTCGTACGGGGGCGAGGACCTTCATGTACGGGGCCAGCGCGGCGATGCCCACCTCGAAGCGCACCTGGTCGTTGCCCTTGCCCGTGCAGCCGTGCGCGACGGTGTTCGCCCCATAGGTCTGGGCGGCGGCGACCAACGCCTTCGCGATCACCGGTCGGGACAGCGCCGAGACCAACGGATAGCGGTCCATGTAGAGAGCGTTTGCGCGCAGGGCGGGCCCGCAATACTCGCTGGCGAACTCCGCCCGCAGATCGGCGACCACGGACTCGACCGCGCCGCAGGCCAGCGCGCGGTCCCGGATGTCTTCGAGGTCCTCGCCGTTCTGGCCGACGTCGCAGGCCACGGCGATCACCTCGGCTCCGGTCGCCTGGGCGATCCAGCCGATGGCAACCGAGGTGTCCAGCCCACCGGAATAGGCGAGGACGACGCGCTCTGCTGTCATGACGCGCTCCAGGCATGCGCGCCTTGCTCACTGGAAGTCATGATTCTCCTTGCTCGTGTGGCGTGGTGGTTTCTGGTGGAATGCCGCGACGGCCGCGGCCTGCCAAGGTGCTGAGTTCGGCGGCCAGGACCTGACCGCCGTCCGGATCGCGGGTGATCACCAGCAGCGTGTCGTCGCCGGCGATCGTGCCGAGAACTGTCGGCAGGCCGGCCTTGTCCAGCGCCGAGGCGAGGAACTGGGCGGCTCCCGGCGGAGTTCGGACGACGACCAGGTTGGCGGTGGCCTGCACACCGGTGAGCAGTTCGCCCAGTCGGTGGACGAGGACGTCCGGGGCGCGCTGCGCCGGTCGCAGCGGGTCGGCGCCCTCCTGGGGCAGGACGTAGACCCCGGGCTCGCCGTCGACCCCACGTAACTTCACCGCTCCCAGTTCGTCGAGGTCCCGGGACAGGGTCGCCTGGGTGACCGCGACACCGACGGCCTCGAGCGCCTCGGCAAGCGCAGATTGGGAGTGGATGGGCCTCGAGTCGATGAGTTCGACGATCCGGGCGTGCCGGGCGCTGCGGGTCAACGGTGCGGCCATGGTCATCACGAGTCCAGCAACCAGCAGAGCAGCGCCTTCTGGGCGTGCAGCCGGTTCTCGGCCTCGTCCCACACGGCACTGTTCGGACCGTCGATGACCTCGGCAGCGATCTCCTTGCCGCGATAGGCGGGCAGGCAGTGCAAGACGATGGCGTCGTCTGCGGCCAGCCCCAATGCCGACGCGTCGATGGCGTACGGCGCGAACGGCGCCGCGCGGTCGCCGCCCTCGCCCTCCTGCCCCATCGATACCCAGGTGTCGGTGGCCAGCACGTCGGCCCCGTCAGCTGCGGCCGCGGCGTCGGAGGTCCATTGCACAGATCCGCCGGTTCCGGCAGCGAGCCGACCGGCCCGGTCCAGGATTGTCGGGTCGGGCTGGTAGGTCCCCGGCGAGCCGACTCGTACGTGCATCCCCGCCAGCGCGCCGCCGAGCAGGTAGGAGTGCGCCATGTTGTTGGCGCCGTCCCCGAGATAGGTCATCGTCAGCCCGGCCAGTGCCCCACGTCGCTCGGCAACGGTCTGCAGGTCGGCCAGGATCTGGCAGGGGTGGAACTCGTCGGTCAGTGCGTTGATCACCGGAACTCGGCTGACCGAGGCCATCGCCTCGATCCGCTGCTGGCCGAAGGTTCGCCACACGATCGCCGCACACTGTCGGTCCAGCACCCGGGCGGTGTCCTCGATCGGCTCACCGCGGCCGAGCTGGCTGTTCTGCGTGTCGATCACCAGCGGATAGCCGCCGAGTTCGGCGATCCCGATGGAGAAGGACACCCGGGTACGGGTCGAGGGCTTGTCGAAGATCAGGGCCACGGTCCGAGGCCCCGCCAACGGCTTCGGGCCGCCCGGGCGCTTGGCCTTCAGCTCCGCCGCGAGGGCAAGGATCTCGCCCTGTTCGTCCGCGGTGAGGTCGTCGTCGCGCAGGAAGTGCCGGGTCATGAGTCGCTCCCCATCGTGATCGTGCCGAGCGCGTCGAGAAACGCGCTCAGCTTGTCGTCGGTGATCACCAACGGCGGCGCCAGTCGGATGGCATCCGGGGCGACCGCATTGACCAGGAAGCCTTCGGCACGCAACGCGGACTCGAGCGCCGCCGCCTGCGGCTGGGACATGGTGATCGCAACCAGCGCACCTTGACCGCGGACACCGGTGAACAGCGGGTCGGCGAGTGCTGCGACACCTTCGGCGATGAACGCACCGATCTGCTTCGCTCGGCTGAGCAGACCGTCGCCGGCGATCGTGTCGATCACGGCAAGTGCGGCGGCACAGGAGATCGGATTGCCGCCGAAGGTGGACCCGTGGCTACCCGGCTGTAGCAGGTCGGCCGCGGGGCCGAAGGCGAGCATCGCCCCGATCGGCAGGCCGCCCCCGAGCCCCTTGGCCAGAGTGACCAGGTCCGGCTGCACTCCGCTTTCCTCATGGGCGAACCAGGCGCCCGTGCGGCCCATCCCGGTTTGCACCTCGTCGAGGGCGAACAGTGCTCCGGCGCTGCGTGCTGCCGCTGCGGCGTCGGCGAGGTATCCCGGCGGCGCGGGCACAACCCCACCCTCACCGAGCATCGGCTCGAGCATCACCATCGCGGTGTCCTCGTCCACGGCTGCCTCGAGGGCGGCGGTGTCGCCGTACGGAACGTGCGTCACGCCGCCAGGGAGCGGGGCGAAGGGCGCCGCCTTCTCGGGTTGCCCGGTGAGTGCCAGCGAGCCCATCGTCCGGCCGTGGAAGGAGCCGAGGGCGGCGACGACGCCGGTACGCCCGGTCAGCCGGGAGACCTTGAATGCGGCCTCGTTCGCTTCGGCTCCGGAGTTGCAGAAGAACACCCGCCCGGGACGCCCGACGAGGTCGAGGAGCCGCTCGGCGAGCCGGATCCCAGGTTCGTTGACGACCAGGTTCGACGTGTGGCCGAGCGTGCTGACCTGCCGGTTGACTGCTTCGACGACGGCTGGATGGGCATGTCCCAGTACGTTGGTCGCGATCCCGCCGATCAGGTCGACGTATGACCTGCCCGCCTCGTCCCAGACCTGCGCGCCCTGACCGCGGACCAGCGCGATCGGCGGAGTCCGGTAGTTCGCGGCCATCACCGCCTCCCACCGTTGAATGAGCGTGGGCGTGGCTGCTGTCATCGCCGCGGATCCTCTCCGGTCGCCGGTGCGGACGAGGGCGACGGCACCACCATCGTCCCGGTCCCCTCACTGGTCAGCATCTCGAGCAAAAGGGCATGGGGCAGCCGCCCGTCGACCACGGTCGCCCGTTTCACGCCACCCTCTACCGCACGAAGACAGGCGGCCATCTTCGGTGCCATTCCACTGTCGATGAGCGGCAGAACCTCCGCGAGCTCGCCGGTGGTGATCTGCTGCACCAGCGAGGATCGATCCGGCCAGTCGCTGTAGAGCCCTTCGACGTCGGTGAGCACCACGAGTTTGATCGCGTTCAACGCGACGGCGAGGGCGGCCGCGGCGGTATCGGCGTTGAGGTTGTGCACGACCCCACCAGCGTCGGGGGCGACGGAGGAGACGACCGGAATCCGTCCGGCGGTCACGAGGTCTAGCACTGCAGCCGGGTTGACCGTGGCCACGTCCCCGACCAGCCCGATGTCGACCGATTCGCCATCCACCAGGGCCATGGTGCGCTCGGCGGTGAACAGGTGCGCATCCTCTCCGGACAGACCGACAGCGTGCGAGCCGTGTGAGTTGATCAGGCCGACCAACTCTCGACCGACCTGCCCGACCAGGACCATCCGGACGATGTCGATGGTCTCTTCGGTGGTCACCCGAAGTCCGGCCCGGAACTCGCTCTCGATCCCGAGCCGGCCGAGCATCGCCGAGACCTGTGGCCCGCCGCCGTGCACCACCACCGGGCGAATGCCGACGTAGCGCAGGAACACCAGGTCTTGCGCTACAGCCCGCTTCAGGTCTTCGTCGACCATCGCGTTGCCGCCGTACTTGATGACCACTATCTGCCCGAAGAACTCCTTGAGCCAGGGCAGCGCGTCGGTGAGGATCGCCGCCCGCGATGCGTCCCGGTCCGGATCGTCGGGACGCATCGGCCGGTTGCTCCCCCACCGCCGTACCCGCTCCTGTGCTGCCTGGACGCTCATGAGCTGTATGCCGAGTTCTCGTGCACATAGGCCAACGAGAGGTCGTTGGTCCACACCGTCGCCTGCTGGTCGCCGGCGTGCAGCCGGACCCGTACCTCTATCTGGCGACCGGACAGATCGCAGCCGTCCCGGTCGTCGCCGATCCCACCGGCTCGGCTGACCTCGACCCCGTTCATGACGACATCGAGGTCGTCGGGACAAAAGGCGGCATCGGTCGTACCCACCGCGGCGAGGATCCTTCCCCAGTTGGGATCGGCCCCGAAGAGCGCGCACTTGACCAGGTTGTTGCGCGCGATCGCCCGGGCAACGAGCAGGGCGTCGTCCACTGTGGCGGCCCGTTCGACGGTGATCGAGATGTCCTTCGTGGAGCCCTCGGCGTCAGCGAGCAACTGCTGGGCAAGGTCATGACAGACGGTGGTCACGGCCCGCGTCAGATCGCCGGGGCTCGGCTGGTGCCCGCTGGCGCCGCTGGCAAGCAGTAGGACGGTGTCGTTGGTCGACATCGCGCCGTCGCTGTCCACCCGGTCGAAGGTCACCGCCGTGGCCTCGCGTAGCGCCGCATCAAGGGACTGCGCGTCGGCCTGCGCGTCGGTGGTGAGCACGACCAACATCGTGGCGAGCCCCGGGGCGAGCATGCCGGCGCCCTTGGCCATCCCGCCGACGGTGTATCCATCCCGGGTCAGGCTGGCCTGCTTGGGTACGGAATCCGTGGTCATGATCGCCTCGGCAGCGCCGTGACCCCCGTCGGCGGCCAGCGCCTTGGCTGCGTCGGTGATCGCGCAGAGCACTTCGGGCATGGGCAACCGGAGGCCGATCAGGCCGGTCGAGGCGATCGCGATGTCGATGGCACCGACGCCCAGCTCTGCTGCCGCGTGCTCGGCGGTGGCATGGGTATCGGCGAATCCGGCGCTCCCGGTGCAGGCATTCGCACCGCCGGAGTTGAGCACGACCGCGCGCAGTTGTCCGGTCTGCAGGACCTGTTGCGACCACAGGACCGGCGCCGCCTTGACCCGATTGCTGGTGAAGACCCCAGCAGCGGCGTAGCACGGACCGTCGTTGACGACGAGCGCGACGTCGAGGCCGCCGGAGGCCTTCAGGCCGGCAGCGACCGCGGCTGCCCGGAACCCCAGCGCCGAGGTGATGCTCATGGAGCCAGGCCCAGACTCGGGAGGCCCGCGGTTTCCGGAAGGCCCAAGGCCAGGTTGGCACTCTGGATGGCGGCTCCCGCCGTGCCCTTGGTGAGATTGTCCAGGGCAACGATGACGATCAGCCGCTGCGCATCGGCGTCCACGCTGAGCTGTAGATGGACGAAGTTCGAGCCGAGGACCGAGCCGGTGCTCGGCCAGGCGTCCTCGGGCAGCACCGTGACGAACGGCTCGTCGGCGTAGGCCTTGTCATACACCGACCTCGCCGCAGCGCTGTCGAGATCGCCGGCAAGTGGAGCACTGCATGCCGCCAGGATGCCTCGGGACATCGGTGCGAGGACCGGAGTGAACGACACCCGTACGTCCGTCCCGGCCGCACCACCGAGGTGCTCGATGAGCTCCGGCGTGTGCCGGTGAACTCCGCCGACACCGTAGGCGGTGGCCGAGCCCATGACCTCGCTGCCGAGCAGGTGCGGGGCAACCTTGCGACCGGCGCCGGACGTGCCGCTCGCAGCGACGACCACCACGTCGGGCTCGATCAATCCAGCCGCAAGAGCGGGCGCCAGCGCCAGGATCGCCGCCGTCGGATAGCAGCCAGGCACCGCGATCCGCCGGGCGCCGGTCAGCTTCGCCCGGGCTCCGGCAAGCTCCGGCAGACCGTAGGGCCAAGGGGCGACGTGCGAGCCGCCGTACCAGCGCTCCCAGGACTCGGAGCTGCTCAGCCGGTGATCGGCAGCCAGATCCAGGACGAGGGTCTGCTCGGGCAACCTGGCTGCCAGTTCGGCGGAGTGTCCGTGCGGCAGCGCTAGAAACACGACGTCATGGCCGGACAACGTCGTCGCGTCGGTGGGCGCCAGGACGTAATCGCCGATTCCGTGCAGGTGCGGCTGATGCGCGCTGAGCGGGTCACCGACCGACGAACTGGCGCAGACCGTCCGCAGGCTGATGCTGGGATGGGCGTGCAACAGCCGGCACACCTCGCCACCCGCGTAGCCGGAAGCGCCGGCCACCGCGGCCGTGAATGTCCCCAATGACGAACTCATAATGCATGATTATGCACGCCGTCGGATCTCTATGCAGGTGGAGGGGGCATCGGCGGTTGTTGGTCACGCGGTGGCTGACTCGGAACGGGCGGCAGCAGGCCGGTCCCAGGGGGCGGTGGTCCGGTAGCAGGTGGCGGCATGCCCGTGTCGGGGGGCGGCATTCCGGTGGCGGTTGGTAGCGGGCCGGCCGGTGGCGTGTTGGACGTCGCCGCAGGTGCAGGTGATCGAGGCTCGTCCTCGCCGGAACGCCGTGGCTGCTTGCCGGTTCCGGCAGCGGGTTCGGAGCGGCGGAAGCGCGTTCCGATGGTGACCAGCAGGAGCAGAACCCCGCTGATGATGAAGAAGTTGCGCGGTGGAACCTCGTCGGCGAACCCGAGGAGGAAAGGTGCTGCGATCAAGAAGATCGAGAGCAGATAGATCACCGCCACGTGCAGCAGGACCGGTAGTTGGTTGACCAGACTGACGGGTCCTTCGCTGACCGCCGCCAGGATCAGGATCAGCACTCCGACCGCGACCGACATACCGGTAGCCGCGCCGGAATCGAAGTTGAAGACGAACGGAGCCGCGATGAACAGGACGCCGAGCGCGTATTCCAGGATTCCGTGCAGAAACCTCGGGATGGGACCGTCGCGCAGCATGGGGTCACCGTAGCCGCCCGGCTCCGTTTCTCCGCACGACACGTCCTTTCTGAGCCGGTCGGTTGGCTGCGCCATGCCGTGCCACGATCGGCGAGTGCGAGCAACAGTGGTGGGGTCCGGCGTGGCCGGATTGACTACGGCGATCGCCCTTCAGCGAGCCGGTTGGCAGGTCCACGTCCTGACGGCGGCGCCGATCGAAACGCTCACCTCTCACTTGGCGGCCGCAGTCTGGTTTCCCACGCACGCCGGCCCGCCCGAAGCCGTCACCCGGTGGGGAGCGCACACCTTCGATGTGCTGGCCGGCCTGGCCGAGCAGCCCGGCTCAGGCGTGGTGATGCGGGAAAGCCTGGCTCTCTACCGATCCGCACCGTCGGTCCCCGCCTGGGCCACGGCCGTGCGGGAACTGCGCCCGGCCACGGCACAAGAGCTTCCGTCCGGATACGCGTACGGGCTGCGCTTCCAGGTCCCGCTCGTGGAGATGCCGATCCACCTGCCTTGGCTGGTCGACCTCTTCTCGGCCTCGGGCGGCCGCCTCCGGTTCGTCCGGATCGCCGCGTTGGACGAGGTGATCGACGACGGATGGTCGGAGGTGGTGGTCAACTGCACCGGACTGGCAGCGCGCGAGTTGGCTCAGGACCGTTCGGTCTATGCGGTTCGCGGCCAGATCGTCCGGGTCACCAATCCGGGGCTGACCCTGTCGATGCGCGACGAGCAGCACCCGTCAGGCCGCGCCTACATTCATCCGCGCACCGCGGACTGCATTCTCGGCGGAACTCTTGACGAGCACCGCTGGGACACCGACGTGGACCTAGCGGAGGCCGACTCGATCCTGGCCCGTTGTCGCGAGATCGAGCCACGGCTGTACCAGGCCGACGTCTTGGAACACATCGTCGGACTGCGACCGGCCCGACCGACGGTTCGGGTCGAGGAATCGGTCACCGGGCCGGGTCGGGCTCGCCTGCTGCACAACTACGGGCACGGAGGTTCGGGTATCACCCTCGGTTGGGGATGTGCACGCGATGTTGTCGCCCTGGCCACGTTGGTCAGCTGACTGAACACCTCGACCCGCCGATCACCCCCTGGTCCGCGCTCCTAGCGACCCGGAGCGGCGCCGTCAGGGCTGGCGGAGCAGTCCGACGTAATAGGAAGCGTTGCGGGTAACGCTGGCGTAGTCGCCAGGGCGCAGGCTGCCGGTCTTGCTGTAGAGCGCCAGGAAACGCTCGGCTGCCTTGCGGCCGTCGCGCTGTCCGTTTCCAGTCGACTCCGGCGTGAAGAACGGGCAGTCGAGATAGACCCCGACCGTGAACTTCCGGCCGGTGACCGTCTCGAGCGCCGTCCCCTCATACCGCCTTGCCAGCTCAAGGAGCTCGTCGTAGGTCATGCCGTTGATCGCCCCTGGCTGACATCATGGAAAAAGGCTGATACCCCCGGGTGAACCGGCGGTCAACGCCACCCGCGATGCGATGTATGCCGAGCCGGTGTCCCGGGTGCCGCCGTCGCCTGGTGCCCCGGCGATGACCGTCGACCCGTCCAGCGCCACCGACACTCCGAGCTGATCGAACTCCGAGCCGTCGGGGGCGACGACCTTGGCCCGCATGGTCCAGCTCGGCTCGCGGCGGTCGAACAGGTACACCGACCCGACATCGTCACCGGCCGCCGTATCGTCCCTGGCGGCCCCGACGACGGCGACGACACCGCGCAGCGCCACGGACAAGCCGAAGGCGTCGCCGGTTGCCCCATCTGCGGCCGTCAGCTGGGCCTGCTGGGTCCAGGTGCTCCCAGAGCGGACGAACACGTACGCAGAACCGGTGTCTTCCGCCGAGGAGCCGAAGCCCGGTGCCCCTATCAGTGCGGTGTCCGCACTGACGGCGACCGAGTAGCCGAAGCTCGCGAACTCGGCAGCATCGGAAGCGGTGAGCTTGGCCAGCTCGGCCCAGCCGGTCTCCGACCGGACGAAGACGTAGGCAGACCCCGCGTCGGGCTTTCCCGGAGGAGCGTCGTCGCCGATGGCCCCGACCACCGCGGTGTCTGCGTCCACAGCAACGGACCAGCCGAACGCGTCGCGGGCGGCGGCGTCGGAGGCGACCAGCCTGGCCTGCTCGGTCCAGGCGGTCCCCGAACGCTCGAACACGTATGCCGATCCGGCGTCGAACCGTCCTTGTTCTTCGTCAGCCGGCGCCCCGACAACCACTGTGTCGCCGTCTAGGGCGACCGACTGGCCGAACTGCTCGCGGGCGACTGCGTCGGAGGCCGTCAGTTTGGCCTGGAGGGTCCACGTGGTCCCGGAACGGACGAACACGTAAGCCGATCCCGTGTCGGCAGCCCCGCCACGGATATTGTCCCGGAAAGCCCCGATCACCGCCGTGTCACCGCTCAAGGCCACCGCGATGCCGAACCCGTCGAGCGCAGCCCCGTCCGGTGCGGTCAACTCCGTGGTCTCGATCCACCTACCTCCGGAGCGGACGAACACATAGGCAGAGCCCGCGCCGAGCCCTCTCGGGGTGTCGTGGCCGACCGCCCCGACCAGCGCGGTGTCGCCGTCCACGGCCACGGAGACGCCGAAGTCGCTACGGTCGGTCTCGTCGGAGGCGCGAAGTTTTGAGCCCTGGAGCACCGCAGCCAGCTCCGCAGACGCATCCACCCTGCTCGCCTGGCTCACGCTGCTACCAGCCGGCTGGCCAGTGGGGCTGGCCATCGCGGCAGTGGGAAGCAACCCGAAGGCGGCGGCAGACCCAACGAGGACGGCTAGCGCCGACCGCCTGCGCTGCGGGCCGCGAGGGCCGCTCGGACTGGTTCGATTGCGCACAACGCCGCTCCTCTCCGGCGCAACGGCCGGTCGGTGGCCCCCGTGGCGTGGTGACCTGCAGACAGTCAACCCGGGCCCCCTCCAGCCTGGCAAGGCGTGGGTTCGTACGAGGTCGTACAGGGTTCAGCCAATGCCCACTCGTGGGCGCGAGAGGTCAGTCCGCGGGCATGCCGGAGGGCTAACCGCGGAGCACAGCTCCGGTACGGCGGTGGGCCTCGGCCACGGCGGCGTCGCGGGCCGCGATGGCCTCGGTGACGGTCAGCGTCCGGTCCGGCGCCCTGAATTGCAGGGCAAAGGCGAGTGAGCGCTGCCCGTCACCGACCTGCGCGCCGGTGTAGACGTCGAAGAGCCGTAGGGCCTCTAGTAACTCTCCGGCCCCTTGACTCAGTGCCTCGGCAACGTCTGCCGCGGGTACGTCTGCCGGGACTGTCACGGCGACGTCCAACAGCACCGGCGGGTAAGCCGACAGCGAGGGCGCTGACGCGGACCGCGAGGCAGGGAGGAGGTCGAGTTCCAGTTCGACCGCGACGGTGCCGACCGGAACGCCCATGCTGGCGCACACACCTGGGTGCAGTTCGCCTGCATGACCAACGAGGACGTCGTCGTTCTCCGACCCCACGGAGAACAGGGCTGCGCAGCGACCCGGATGCCAAGGCGCATGCTCGTCGGCCCTGCTCCGGATCCGAACACCAGCAGCGGTCCCGATCTCGGCCGCAGCGGCCAGCACATCGGTCCAATAGAAGGGACGACCCTTGCCCCACCACCCGGAAAGCTCTGCGGCGCCAGCAGCCACGACCCCCACGCGCCAGGGTTGGCGCGGCACCGCCGCCTGCAATCGAGCGATCTGCTCGTCATCGGGACGGCTGCTCACGCTCAGGATGGGCGCGCGGGACGCCTCGCCGGTGGGCCGTACGACCAATCCGATCTCGAACAAGGCGACATCACGCTGACCTCGGCCGAGGTTGCGGCGCAGCGTCCTGAGCAGGCCCGGGAGCAAGGTTGTCCTCATCAGCGGCTCGGTCTCCGAGAGCGGGTTGGACAGCCGTACGGCCCTGCGTCGCTCGTCGTCTCCGTCCAGCCGCAGAGCATCGAAGACCGCCGGATCGAGAAACGGATAGGCCGGCGCCTCGACGTACCCGAGGTCGGCCAGCGATCGGGCGATGCTGCGGCGACGGCGCTGCACGCCGGTCAGCCCGCGCCCAGCCGGCGCGACCGGAAGTCGTGACGGGACCTGGTCATAGCCGGACAGCCGGACGATCTCCTCGACCAGGTCGTTGGGATCGACGAGGTCCATGCGCCAACTCGGCGGCATCACCCGGAGCGGCCCATCTCCGTGGTGGCCCCCGTCGACAGTTGCGCCGAGCCTGGTCAACACAACGCGGACGTGCTCGGCGGAGTAGTCCACCCCCACAACCCGGGAGGGCAACGAGACGTCGAGTAACACCGGCGCGCGCGGCGTCCGGTTGTCCACGTCGACAACCGCGCCTGCAGGCCGGGCACCGCCGTACTCGGACAGGAGTGCAGCCGCACGGACGATCGCTGCGGTCGTCATCTCGGGGTCGACCCCACGCTCGAAGCGACGAGCGGCCTCGCTGAACAAGCCATGCCCCCGCGAGGTACGCGAGACGGTGACCGGATCCCAGTGCGCAGCCTCCAGCAGGAGGCTGGTGGTCGCGTCATGAATCTCGGTGGTCAGACCGCCCATCACTGCAGCCAACCCGATCGGGCCGGTGTCGTCGGTGATCAGCAGATCGGCATCGGACAGGTTGTGCTCGGTCCGGTCCAGGGTGGTCAGGGTCTCGCCGGCCTTGGCTCGGCGGATGACCAACGGACCGGTCAGCAGGTCGAGGTCGAAGACATGCATGGGCTGGCCGAGTTCGACCATGACGAAGTTGGTGACGTCGACGGCCAGGCTGACCGTACGGATGTCAGCCTGGGTGAGTCGGCGTTGCATCCAATCCGGGGAGGTGGCTGCCGGGTCAAGTCCGGTCATCGCGAGCCCGACGAACCGGTCGCAGCCCGCGGTGTCCTCGACCCGGATCTCGTAGGACTGCGGGCCGCTGATCACCAGTGGGTCCAGCCGACCGGGGTCGATACTGGGGACGTCGAGGCCGAGGCCGATTTCACGCGCCAGACCGCGTACGGACAGCAGGTCGCCTCGGTCAGGTGTGATCTCGAGTTCGAACACCGGGTCGTCGAGCCCGAGCGCAGCGACGGCGCGGGCTCCAGGCTTGGCAGCAAGGTCCGGGCTGAGAACGAGAATGCCGGCGTGCTCGTCGCCGAGACCGAGTTCGCGCGCGGAACAGATCATTCCGTCGGAAATGTAGCCGTAGGTCTTGCGAGCGGCGATCTCGAATCCGCCGGGAAGGACGACGCCGGGCAGCGCGGCCACGACCAGGTCGCCGACACCGAAATTCGTGGCTCCGCAGACGATGCCGCGGGGTTGCGGCTCCCCCACGTCGACCCGGCAATGGCGGATCGGCTTTTTGAACTCGGGGAGATCCGCGATCTCGAGCACCCGACCGATCACAAGAGGCCCGGCGAGGTCCGTACGATGGATCGCGTCGACCTCGACGCCGAGCCGCACTAGGACATCGGTGACCGTGGACAGTGCCTCACCCGCCGGGAGGGACACGTACTCGGCAAGCCAGGACAGCGGTATGCGCATCAGCTCTGGGTTCCCTGCGTCAGATCTCGACGCCGAAGGCGCGGGCGAAGCGGACGTCGCCCTCGACCATGTCCCGCATATCGCTGACGCCGTGGCGGACTTGCAGCGTGCGCTCGATGCCCATGCCGAAGGCGAACCCGGAGAACTCCTCCGGGTCGATCCCGCAGGCGATCAGAACCTTGGGATTGACGATGCCACAGCCGCCCCATTCGACCCATCGCGGGCCGTCGCGATGCTTCGGGAACCAGACATCGAACTCCGCCGACGGCTCGGTGAACGGGAAGAAGTGCGGCCGGAACCGGGTCTTCGCGTCCGCTCCGAACATGGCGCGGGCCAGATGGTCCAGGGTGCCGCGCAGGTGGGCCATGGTGATTGCGCGGTCCACGACCAGACCCTCGATCTGGGCGAAGACCGGCGTGTGCGTCGCGTCGAGGTCATCAGTGCGGTACGTCCGGCCGGGGCAGATCACATGTATCGGCGGGTCCCGATTCAACATCGTCCGCGCCTGAACCGGAGAGGTATGGGTCCGCAGCACCAGGCCGGACTCCGGGGGATCGACGAAGAAGGTGTCCATCAGGGAACGGGTGGGGTGGTCAGGACCGATGTTGAGCGCGTCGAAGTTGAACCACTCGGCCTCGACCTCCGGGCCCTCGGCGACCTCGTAGCCCATGGCGAGGAACACGTCGACCATCCGATCGGCGATCATGCTCAGTGGGTGCCGCGCCCCTCGCGGGCGACGGTCCACCGGAAGCGTCACGTCGACGGTCTGCTCGACAAGAACGCGATCGTCGCGCTCTGCTGTCAACACCGCCAGGCGGTCGGCGTAAGCGGCTTCGACGCTTTGCCGAGCCACATTGACCCGCTTGCCTGCAGCCGAGCGCGCTGCCGGGGGTAGGGCGCCGAGTTCGCGGCGGGCGGCGAAGATCGGCGCCCGCTCGCCCAGGTGTGCCGGTCGTACGGCGGCCAGCGCATCGAGATCGACAGCCTGGGCGAAGTCCTTCTCGGCGGTGATCACCGCCGCAGCAAGTGACTCGGCGGACAGGATCGCGACCTGCTTGGGGTCGTAGTGATCGTTGGCTCCGGACATCGTGGCTCCATCCAACCGCAGCCGGGCAAGCCGAATGCGCAAGCCCCCAAGGACCAGCTTTGCCTACCTGGTGCAGTAACGCCCCGAGTCTTCCTGCGGCGTGTCGCGACCTCTGGTAGGCAAAGCTGTTCGCTCCCTCTCGTCGCGCGTCAGGTCGTAGCGTGGCGCTGGGCGGTGGCCGAGGCATAGAGGCAGATCGCGGCGGCGGCGGCTAGGTTCAGGCTCTCGGCCCGTCCCCAGATGGGGATGCGGATGTGCTCGTCGACCGCAGCGGAGCTGAGCCCCCGAGTAGTTGCGGTCGCGGACTCGATCGTGGCCAGTCCGTGCGCCTCGCTGCCGAAGACCCACGCCGACGGGGACTGCAGGAGACGTTGGGTGTCGGGCTCGCCGAGATTACGTTCGGCAGTGGCCGCGGCTCCCAGCACCTGCAGTCCGGCGGCGCTCAGCTCGGCACGGGCGTCGGGGTAGGCAGCGGCGCGAACGATCGGAAGGTGGAACAGGCTGCCGGCGCTGGCCCGAACGCACTTGCCGTTGTACGGGTCGACCGATCCCTGCGTGAATATCACCGCGTCCGCGCCTGCAGCGTCGGCCGTACGCAGGATCGTGCCAGCGTTGCCTGGATCGGAAATACCCGCCAAGACGGCGACCAGTGTCGGTGCGGCGGCCACGACCTCGGTGATGGCCACATCGACGTAGCGGCAGCGGGCAATCAGGCCCTGTGGCTGCACCGTTTCCGACAGGGCCGCTGCCGCCTTGTCGCTGATCGGTCGCAGGGTGACCGGTGTCTCGGCGAGCCAGTCGCCATGCAGGTCGAGGGCGGCCGGGGTGCCAAAGACCTCGAGCACGACCCCCGGCGACGCCACCGCCTCGCGAACCGCCTGCGGCCCCTCGGCAAGGAACTCCCGGGCCTGATCCCGACGAACCCGACGCGTGAGTCGGTGGGCCTCGACGAGTCGGGAGTTGCCGTCACTCAGCACGGAAACCAGACGATCTCACCCTTCGCGGACTTTCTCCGGAGAATGTGCGGTCTACGCGCCGACAGAAGCGCCATTCTCCGGAGAAAGTGCGGTTGCGTTGACTCAGGAAGGCCCGCGGCCGGCGCCGGCCGTGGTGCCGGTGAGCTGCCCGGCATCATCGAGCGCACTACGGGCCGAGCCGACCAGCGCGGTGAAGGCCGCGGCGTCGTTGACCGCCAGCTCGGCCAGGACCTTGCGGTCCAGCGGGATCCCGGCCAGCTTCAAACCCTGCATGAACCGGTTGTAGGTCATGTCGTTCTGCCGGGCGGCGGCGTTGATTCGGGTGATCCAGAGCTTGCGGAAGTCACCCTTGCGGACCTTGCGGTCACGGTAGTTGTACGTCGCCGAGTGGAGCAGCTGCTCCTTGGCTTTGCGATACAGACGCGAGCGCTGGCCGCGGTATCCGCTGGCGGCTTCGAGTACAGCGCGGCGCTTCTTGTGGGCGTTGACTGCCCGCTTGACGCGTGCCATCGATGAACTCCTTGCGCTACAGGCCGAGCAGACGGCGCATACGCCGGCTGTCAGCGGGGCTAATTTCGGTGTTGCTGTCCAGGCGACGCTTGCGCCGTGAGGACTTGTACTCGAACTTGTGCTGGTTGTTGGACTGCTCGCGTACGAGCTTGCCCGTCCCAGACACCCTGATGCGCTTGGCGGCACCCTTGTGCGTCTTCTGTTTCGGCATGGTGCCTTCCTTCGCTGAGGCTTCTCGCTGACGTCTTGCTAGTTGGCGTTGCCGGCTTGACCAGCTTCGCTGGCGGCGGCCTGCTTCTTCTGAGCTGCGGTGCGATGTGGGGCCATGACCATGACCATGTTGCGGCCGTCCTGGCGCGGCGTGGACTCGACGAAGCCGAGTTCCTCGACATCGGTGGCCAGGCGCTGCAGCAGGCGCATCCCCATCTCGGGGCGGGACTGCTCGCGGCCGCGGAACATGATGGTCACCTTCACCTTGTCGCCCTGCTTCAGGAAGCGGACGACGTGGCCCTTCTTGGTCTCGTAGTCGTGGGGGTCGATCTTGAGCCGCAGGCGCATCTCCTTGATCACCGTCTGCGTCTGATTGCGCCGGGTCTCTCGGGCCTTCTGCGCTGCTTCGTACTTGAACTTGCCGTAATCCATGAGCTTGACCACCGGCGGGCGGGCCATGGGGGCCACCTCGACGAGGTCCAACTCGGAGTCCTGCGCGAGGCGCAGGGCCTCGCCGATGGGAACGATCCCGACCTGTTCACCTTCAGGTCCGACCAGACGGACTTCGGGAACTCGGATGCGGTCGTTGATGCGGGGCTCGGTGATGGCGTCTCCTGTCGCGTGTCTGAGCACGTGTCCGGTCGGAACGACGCCCCCACGGGAAAGGCCCGGCATCTGCGATGCCGGGCCCACTCGACCGATCGACGTCACATGAGCATCGCGACGCCGTGCCCCCGCGCGAACGCGGGTGACCGGACCCGATCACTCGGCTGCACCTGGAGGGCAGTCGGCGGGCGGGTGGGAGCGGGCTCCTCTTGCTCACCTGCAATGCACAGGTGGGTCACTAGTGAGAATACCAGCGCGCCGGATCAGGCAGTGCGGCCCGGCGGTAGTGCACCTGTGCTCAACCGGCTCTGGACTGCGCCAGTAGTCGACGAAGTGCCTCCGTGGCCTCAGCGGCCAAGTCACCGTCCACCGCCTGGATGGCCAGCAGGGTGAGCGCGTCGTCGTCCTCGAGTTCCAACGTCGCCCAGGGAGCAGCGCCGCTGAACCGTACCGAACGGACCACCTGCCAGGGAATGTGCTTGGCCCCGCCGAGATTCCGGACGACCAAGCCGCCGGCATCCGCCCGGACATAGGGCCGGGCGAGCACCAGGATCGCGCCGCCCAGAATCAGACCGACGCCGATCATCGCCAGCTGATCGGCCGTACGGAAGGTGACGGCAGCTGTACTCGACTGCTTGAGCAACACCCCGACCACGATCATCGCGAGGACGACCAGCACGGCCAGGGACCAGGCCATGATCCGAGTCTTGCGAGGTCGGATGGTCAGCACTGCACCGAGTCAGCCGCCCAGATCCACGATCGCCGCGACCGGTCCCCCTCCGGAGGGGCCCTGGTGCACGGCAGCGACGGAGACGAACACCGCCGGGTCACCGGTCACGGCCGCGGTCACCCCTCCGACGCAGGCCTTGATCTGGCGGTGCCAGTGCACGTCCGAGTCGTCGAGCATGGCGTTTCGCCGGTCGCGAACCTGACCAGACGGGTCGGCCTCACACTTGAGGAAGACGTTGACCAGCCGACCTTGCAGATCGGTGTGATGCGGCCGTTCCGGCAGCTCCAGCCCGGCGTCGCGGATCGCCGCCCAGATCCCGTCCTGGTCGAGGGCGTCCTGCATCACCGAATGCCCGATGCGGTACCGCCCTCCGACGCCTCGGGCGTTTCCGACCACCACGATCTGCGCCTGGTCGAGTTCGACCCCCGACGAGCAGGAAGCGACAGCGCTGAAGAGGGACAGGTCGTGCATCACCTGGTCATCGGTCGGCATGTCGATCTCCCCGAGGGCAACGGCGATGCCGAGCGCTGTCGTCGCATTGGACAGGTCCATCGACTCGTGGGTCTGCTCGGTCCAGACCTGCTTGCCGCGGGACTTGGCGTCTCGGATGGTGTCGATGGTCAGCAGCGGGGTCTTGGTCTGCACGTAATGCACGTCGGCGGGATCGGTGATGCCGGCCTTCTTCATCGCCTCCACGACACCCGCGGCCACCTTCTCAATCATCGGCGTACAGCCGATGTCCTCAGGCAGGAGCTTCTCGCTCATCGCGAATCCGACCGTCAAGCGGGGCTCGTCGGTCTGCGCCACCGAGTCGGGCGCGACGGTGGCGAAGATGGTGGCGTGCGGGGAGATGATCCCGTCGGTGCCGCCGGACCAGACGATCGGGATCTTCTTGACCTCCGCTGCGTCACGGGATCCCTTGGCCTGCAATACTTCCCGGAACGCCCGATCGGCGATGATCCGGGTGTAGTCGTTGACTCCCCCGTTGCCTTCGGTCTTGCCGATGACCGCGACCACTCGATCGGCTTCGAGGACACCGTCGTCGATCAGCTTCGCCAGCTCGGAGGCGTCGCTGACCGAGTGCAGGGGAACCTTGCGGACTTCGATCGGGTCAGGACGAGCATCGCTGGACTGGGGCACCGGTGGAGACCTTTCGTGTCGTGGGGCCATCATCGCGCTCTGAGTCGGGGGACCCTGCGACGATAGGTACGTAGCAATCTTCCCCTGTCGTCGGGGATCGGCCGTCCAAAGGGTTACCGCGTAGCGGCGTAGACCACAGTTCCGTAGCTGCCGCTGACACCATCAGTGATTCGGTCCAGCGAGGTGATCACCGCCCGATCGCCCCCACCTTCGACGAAGCCAAGGATCGCGTCGACCTTCGGTCCCATGCTGCCGCTGGCGAACTGCCCGGCGCGAGCGTGCGCACGCAACTCCGCTGCACTGATCTGGGTCAGCGCCGTGGCCTGCGGGGTGCCGAAATCCACCATCACGTGCTCCACATCGGTGGCAATCAGCAACACGTCCGCGGCCAACGACCGAGCCAACAGGGCCGCAGTCAGGTCCTTGTCGATCACGGCCTCGACTCCGCGCAGGGTGCCGTCCGAGGCTCGTACGACCGGGATGCCTCCGCCGCCAGCCGCGATGACCACATGACCCGAGGACACCAGGGCCAGCATGGTCGCCACATCCAGGACCTCGAGTGGCTTCGGCGATGCCACGACGCGCCGCCAACCCCGCTCGCCGCGGTCCTCCCAGTGCTGGCCGTGGTCGATGAGTTGCTGCGCTCGATCTGCTGGCAAGTACCGTCCGATCGGCTTGGTCGGTCGGCGAAACGCCGGGTCCTCGACATCGACCACGGTTCGGGTGACCAGTGCTGCGGTTTCCCGGTGTTCGCCGCGAGCCAGCAGCGCCGCAGTCAGGGAGTTCTGGATCGTGAACCCGATCGTCGCCTGCGTCTGGGCCACACACCAGTCCAGCGGTACGGGCGGGACTTCGCCTGCGGCCATCTCGTTCTTGACCAACAGATTGCCGACCTGAGGTCCGTTGCCGTGGGTCAACACGATGTCGTGTCCAGCGACGACCAGGTCGGCCAGCCGTTCGCATGCCCGCGCAATCGCTTTCTGTTGGGACTCGGTCGATGCGTCCCCACCCGGACCGGTCATCGCGTTGCCACCAAGGGCGATCAGGACGCGCACGGCGACATCATGGCGGTATCGGTCAGCCGAGCGACACGCGGGCGGTTAGCACACCCGTTCCTGACTCAGGCCGATCGGCGTCCCGTCCGGATCCTGGACAAAGGCGATCCACAGCTCGGTGGTGCCGTCGCAGTGCACCAGCCGCGGTCCGGATATCCCCTCGGCACCACGAGCCACGGCGGTCTCGTGCGCATCGTCCAGATCAGCCACCCCGTAATAGACGACCGGCCGGGACCGGAACCGCTCGTCCTTCGGGCACCGCGAGATACAGCCGTACTCCGACGGCGTCGAAAAAGGCCATCGGTTGACCTTGGACAGTGAAGAGGTGTCGTAGTCCGAGCACGTCCCGATAGAAGGCCACGGACCTCTCGATGTCGGTGACACTGACGTGGATCTGCAGGATGCCGGTGTGTTCGATCGCCATGTCGGGTCGCCCGCGTGGAAGATGCCGCGCTCGGGATCACTCCGGAGCGGCTCTCGGTCCTGTCTGTACTTGTGTACGGCGGTCCCACCCTGTTGGGAAGACTGGCGGCGATCGAGCAGGTAACCCCGCCGGCGATCACCCGACACGTAGACGTCCTCGAACGCGATGGGTTGGCCTGGCGGGAGGCCGTCGCCGGAGATCGCCGCGCCATCCGAGTTCGTGCCACACCAGCGGGCCGGCGGTTGGTCGAGCGGGGTCGTCGAAGCCGCATCCGGGCAGTGGCCGCGGTGCTCGCCGAGTTCGACGAGCGCTCCCTTGCCGAGGTGGACCGCGTCAGTTCCCGCCTGCTCGCC
>Ga0136616_10000205_pt1 | contig 24917 bp, 25 predicted proteins | sample AntDrymUQ2992106_2_FD_106648 | JGI IMG/M metagenome (GOLD analysis project Ga0136616, IMG submission 106648) | Polar desert sand microbial communities from Dry Valleys, Antarctica - metaG UQ299 (21.06) | ecosystem: Environmental > Terrestrial > Soil > Desert | place: Antarctica: Dry Valley... | reverse complement strand
GGTCGGCGATCATCGCCATCGGCGGCGGCGGCATCATGCCGATGCGGTCGAAGTGGGAGCAGGCGCTGACCAAGGCCGAGCAGGAAGCGCCCGCTATCAAGCAGCAGGCCGCCAACACTTCCAGCGAAGACCTCAAAGCCCGCGCCGAACAACGCAAGCAGCAGGCATCGCAGGCGGGAAACTCGGGGTCGGGTTCCACCCGTGCCTAGCGCACCCTCTGCGGATGCGAACGTCGGTGAGCGGGTTCCCGGCCGGTCCGGGAGCCTGCCCCCCGGGCGTTCACAGCGTCGCGACGTTGAAGCGCAACCGCTGTCGCTGCGTGAGCCCAAGACGCTGAACAGCACACGTCGACCGGGCGGCGGTGGTATGGCCGTGGTCGTCGTCGACCGTCACTGGATCGTCACCCACGCCAGCCCGCGCTTCACCGAGTTGCTCGGCTGGCCGCCCGAGGTGATCTCCGGTCGTAGCCTGGCGGACCTCGTCCACCCGGACGATCAGAGCGGTTGGGAAGCCGCGCTTGGCGACCTCGACCTGTTGGGCTTCGCCGCCCTTGACTGCCGGGTGCACAGCAGCAGCGGTGGTTGGCTGCGCCTGGCGGCGACGATGACCAGTCACCAGCAGCTCATCACCGTGCTGTGTGAGATCCGACTCCGCGACTGATCGCGTGACGCGCGGCCCGCCGGCGCAAACTCCGGCCCTGTTCGCCGGGTGACCGCTATCGGTCAGCGCCGCTCGCGCAACTCGGCGGGGCTGATCAGCTGCAGGCCGCGGCAGTCGTGGCACTCCAACTCCAGGGTGGCGTGGTCGATGCCGAAACGGTCGGCCAGCATCGCCTTGAGCTGGTCGGCGAGCAGTTGGGCGGCGTGCAGCGATTCGACGTGCTCGGCCACGATGTGCGCCGACAGCGCCACCGAACCCGACGACAGCCGCCACACGTGCAGGTGGTGGACGCGGTCCACGTCGGGCGCCTCGTGCAGCGCGGCGGCGACCTGTGCAGGGTCCAGGTCACGCGGGGTGCCCTCCAGCAGGACGTGCAGCACGTCGCGCAGCAGGGTCCACACCGAGCCCACGATCAGGACCGCGATCAGCAGCGACACCAGCGGGTCGACCCACGTCGCGCCGGCCGTCACGACGGCGACGCCCGCCACGGTGGCCCCGACGCTGCCGGCCGCGTCCGCCAGCAGGTGCAGCATCGCCGAGCGCATGTTCGGGCTGTCGCGACGCTCCCGCGACAACAGCCAGGCCGCCAGCATGTTGACACCCAGCCCCACAGTGGCCACGGCGAGCAGGCCGCCGCCCTCGACCTGGGGCGGCGACCCGATCCGGCGGACAGCCTCGACGGCGACCAGGCCGGCGATCACCAGCAGCGCGGTGGCGTTGGCCAGCGCGGCGAGGATCTCGGCGCGCTGGAACCCGTAGGAGTGGCTGGCCGAGATCGGCCGGGCCGCGAGGTGGAAGGCGAGCAGACTCAGCCCAAGGGCGGCCACGTCGGCGAGCATGTGGCCGGCATCGGCCAACAACGCCAGTGAACCGAAGGCAAGGCCACCGACGATCTCGACGACCATGAATCCAGCGTTGAGCGCCAGCGCCGTCCGCAGCGCCCGGCGCTGGCCGGGCGTCCCCGAGCCGGGCGGATGCGGGTGCCGGTGCTGGCTCACCACACCAGTGTGCATCGCTGGCAGCGACGCGACGTTGGGGGTGGGTGGGCGGCGGGTGGCGCGGCCTCAGCCCCGCAAGGGCAGCGGGACCGCGTGCTCGAGGCCGTCGAGGACGCGTACGCGGACCTTGCAGTCCTGCAAAAAGTTGCGCGTAGCCTCCCAGCCGTCGTAACGCCCACCGCCGGCCACCACCTCGGCGATGCCGGAGTTGGCGATGAGCTTGGCGCAGGAGAAGCAGGGGGCCGCACTGCTGTACAGGCTGGAGCCGTCGCGATCCCCGTGATCGGCGAACAGCAGCGCGTTGGCCTCGGCGTGGATGGCCACGCAGTTGTCGTATAGGTCCCCGCCCACCAGCGGGTGCTCCGCACCCGCCCTCACCCGCAGGTCCCCGCCCACCAGCGGGTGCTCCGCAGCCGCCCTCACCCGGCCAAAGTTCGCCACCGGGTCGGTGAGGGCACGCGGGCAGGCGCCGGCGTCGCAGTGGCCATATCCGGCTGGGGGACCGTTGTAGCCGGTGGAGCGGATGTGGCGGCCCTGCACGATGACGGCCCCGACCTTGCGGCGGCTGCAGTTGGAGCGGGTCGCCGCCTGCGACGCCAGGGCCAGGAAGTACTCGTCCCACGACTGGCGGCTGTTCGGCATGGGCGTCCCATTCGGCTCGCTGCGGCTGGCTGCAGGCGCGCTGACCGTAGCCGCCATGGGCCGAATCGGCCAGACCGATTACCCTCGAACGGCGACCGCTGCAGGCGCTCGGGTGTTGCTGCGCTTCGTCGTGGTGCTCCTCGTCGCGTTCGTCATGGCGCCCGTGGTCGCCATGGCCGTCCCGCTCGCCGCGGGTGGCGCCGGTGATCGCTTCGCCGCCGGGCTCCTCGCGCCGCTATCTGTTGCTGCCGGCCCGGATCGAGGGGCGCGGTAGCCGCCGCCTCGCCGCCCCGGTCTGCGAACATCTGTCGGTGATGCTGCTCGCTGAGGTCGTGGAGGTCTGGGGTGCCGTCGCCGGCACGCGCAGCCGCAAGGACAAGGTCGCGCGGCTGGCGGCCTGCCTGGAACAGATGGAAGCCGGCGAGGTCGCCGTCGGCGCGACGTACCTGGCCGGTCAGGTGCGCCAGGAGCGTCTCGGTGTCGGCTGGCGGACGGTAGCCGACCTGGCGGTCCCCCCTGCCGAGGAGCCGAGCCTGCGACTGGGCGATGTGGACGCCGTGCTCGACGACGTCGCCGCTGCCGCCGGATCGGGTTCGCAGGCTGCCCGCCGCCAGGCGCTGGAGCGGCTGTTCGCGGCCGCGACCGCCGACGAGCAGCGCTTCCTGCAGGGTCTGGTGCTCGGCGAGCTGCGCCAAGGCGCCCTGGCCGGCGTCGTCGCGCAGGCGATCGCGGCCGCGTGGCAGGTGCCCGAGCCCGACGTCCGCCGTGCGTTGATGCTGCACGCCGACCTCGGAGCGGTCGCCGAGGCGGCGCGGTCAGGCGGCGGACAGGCCCTGCGCGCCTTCCGGCTCACCCTGTTCCGCGCGCTAGCGCCGATGCTGGCCCACACCAGCGTCACGGTCGGTGACGCACTGGCCGGCTTGGATGCCGCCGCCGTCGACTACAAACTGGACGGGGCTCGCGTCCAGGCCCACCGGCGTGGTGACGAGATCCGCGTCTACACGCGCAACCTGCGCGACGTCACCGCGCGCTCCGGCGAGGTCGTCGCAGCCGTCGCCGCGCTGGACGTCAAGGCGGTGCTCCTCGACGGCGAGGTCATCGCCCTGCGCGCCGACGGCCGACCGCAGCCGTTCCAGGACACGATGAGCCGCTTCGGCACGCAGGCCGACGCCCAGCGCGCCGGCAAGCAGCTGGTGCTGACCCCGTTCTTCTTCGACTGCCTGCACCTGGACGGCGCCGACCTGCTCGACGCGCCCACCTCGGAGCGCATCGCCGCCCTGGAGCGCGTCGTGCCTGTCGAGCATCGCGTACCGCGGGTGGTCGTCAGCGACGTCGACGCCGCCGAGGCGGTGCTCGCCGAGGCCCTGCGGCGCGGACACGAGGGCGTGATGGTCAAGGCCCTCGACGCCCCTTACGAGGCCGGCCGGCGCGGCGCGGCATGGCGCAAGGTCAAGCCGGCGCACACCCTCGACCTGGTGGTGCTGGCCGCGGAGTGGGGCTCCGGGCGCCGCCGCGGCTGGCTGTCCAACCTGCATCTTGGCGCCCGTGACCCCGACGGCGGGTTCGTGATGCTCGGCAAGACCTTCAAGGGCATGACCGACGCGATGCTGACCTGGCAGACGCAGCGGCTGCTGGAGTCCGAGATCAGCCGCGACGGCCACATCGTCCACGTCCGGCCGGAGCTGGTGGTCGAGGTCGCCTTCGACGGCGTGCAGACCAGCTCGCGCTATCCCGGCGGGGTCGCGCTGCGCTTCGCTCGCGTCAAGCGCTACCGCGAGGACAAGGCCACCGCCGAGGCCGACACCATCGACCTCGTCCGCGCACTGCGCGACTCGCCGCTGACTTCCGGATGATCCAGCGGACCCAGCCGATGTTGTAGCATGCAACCATGTTGACCGTCCCGCAGGCCGCCAGGCGCGTCGGCAAGGACCCGGAGACGGTGCGCCGCTGGATCCGCAGCGGTCGGCTGCGCTCCGAACGGGTCGGGACCCAGCACCTGGTGCGGGCCGAGGAGGTCGACGCCATGGTTGACGATGCCACCATGCGGCTGCCCGCGGCGTGGCTGCGCACCGACTCCGGCGAGCCGATGCCAGACTGGGAGCGGCTGGTGCGAGACGGCCGGCGGTCGCACTGAACGTGCTCGTCATCGACTCGGGTGCCGCCTTGCGTGCCAGCGCCTCGGCGGCCGCGCGCCGCCAGCTGGCCGGCACCACGCTCATCGGCCCGCCGCTGTTGTGGTCAGAGGTGCTGTCGGCGATCCATGAGGCGCTGTGGCGGCGGGACGTCACTCGGCAGGCGGCAGATGAGCTGCGCGCCGGCTTCCGCGACCTCGAGGTGCAGCGGCGCGAGCCCGAGGCGCTGGGCGATCGGGCGTGGGAGCTGGCGGACGAGCTGGGGTTGGCCAAGACCTACGACGCGGAGTTCCTGGCACTCGCCAGCCTGGCCGGCTGCCGATTGCTGACGACCGACGGGCGGCTGCGCCGGGGCGCGGACCGCACCGGCCTGGTGGTGTCGCCCGACGAGCTGTAACGAGCGGGCCAGGTCTACGGCAGCAGCCAGTCGACCGGCGCAGCCCCCTGGCCGACCAGCAGTTCGTTGGCGCGGCTGAACGGACGGGAGCCGAAGAAGCCGGAGCGAGCGGACAGCGGGCTCGGGTGAGCGGACTCGATGACCGGCGTCGGGGCCAGCAGCGGCTTGAGGTCGCGGGCGTCGCGGCCCCACAGGATCGCCACCAGCGGACCGCCCCGCGCGGCCAGGGCGCGGATTGCCCGCTCGGTGATCTCCTCCCAGCCCTTGCGCCGGTGTGATCCCGGCGCGCCGGCGCGCACCGTGAGCACCCGGTTGAGTAGCAACACGCCCTGCTGCGTCCACGGCGTGAGGTCACCGCAGGCGGGTGCAGGATGGCCGAGATCCTCGCCGTACTCGCGGAAGATGTTCTGCAGGCTGGCCGGCAGCGGCCGCACCTCCGGCGCGACCGAGAAGCACTGCCCGATGGGATGCCCGGGCGTGGGGTACGGGTCCTGACCAACGATCAGGACGCGAACCTGCTCGAACGGTTGCTGGAAGGCGGCGAGGATCCGGTCGCCGGCGGGCAGGAAGCGTCGTCCCGCAGCGGCCTCGGCGCGCAGGTAGTCGCCGAGCGACGCCAACCGGTCCTCCAGGCCACGCAGCTGGGCCGCCCAACCCGGATGCATGATCTCGGCGAGTTCGCGCCGCGCCGGTCCCGCCGTCGCCTCCGCCGTCGCTTGCTGTCCCATGGGTGGCTCCTGATCACCAGCGGCCGGGGAAGCGCTCATAACTCGTCTACCAGACCGGCGCGTCGGCGCCAACCACCCAGCCCGCTCATGCTGCCGTGTGGGGTTTCCGTCGGCGGCGCGGTGGATTGCACACGAACCGAGCTGCGCGCGTTGAGTCGTGTGCGGTTTCCGTCGGCGGCGCGGTGGAATGCATACGAACCGAGCTGTGTGAGCAGGAGGGGACGTGGAGGTCGGGTACGTGGGGGTCGAGTACGGGGAGGTCGGGCACGTGGCCGTCCGCCTGTACGGCGACCTCGCCGACCTCGCAGCCACGGGGCGGCCCGCGCCGCACCATCAGGTCCCCGTCGCCGCGCCGCGGGCCGTCAAGGATGTCATCGAGTCGCTTGGCGTGCCGCACACCGAGGTCGATCTGGTCCTGGTCGGTGGCAGCAGCGTCGCCTTCGCGCAGCGGGTGATTCCCGGGGACCGGGTGAGCGTGTACCCGCAGTTCGCCGACCTCGACGTGGCGACCGTGTCCCTGGTGCGCCCGCCGCCGTTACCCGAACCCCGCTTCCTGCTCGACGTGCATCTCGGCGCGCTCGCCAACCGGCTGCGGCTGCTGGGGCTGGACGCCGCCTACCGCAACGACGCCGGCGACGCCGAGCTGGCCGCGACGGCCGCCGCCGATGAGCGGGCGCTGCTCACCCGCGACCGCGGGCTGCTGATGCGCGCCAACGTGGTCCACGGCCAGCTGCTGCGCTCCCACCATCCCGACAGCCAGGCGCTGGAAGTCGTGCGCCGCTTCGACCTGTTCGACGCCATGGCCCCGTTCAGCCGCTGCCCGCGCTGCGGTGGGTCGCTGGCACCGGTCGCCAAGGCTGCCATCGTCGATCGGTTGCAGCCCGGCACCGCAGCCACCTACGACACCTTCACCCGCTGCGCCGGTTGCCAGCAGGTGTACTGGCCAGGCGCCCACCACGACCGCCTGGCCGCCTTCGTCGAGGCGATCCTCGCCGCCGGTGCATCCGCCCGCGTGGCTGATCCGCTTGAGGGCGGTCAGCGTGGCAAGCGGAAGTCCATCGCCGGGGTATTGTCCAGCGGCAGCAGGAAGGACTGCACGCCCGGAGCCGGCGAAGCGTTGCCCACCGAGAAGGCGGCGGCGGTGTAGATGCGGGCACCTGGACGCGCGGGGATCTCGTCGGGCGTCCGCCCCGGCCCCTGCGAGCCGACTAGCTCCGTGAGCAGGCGGCGGGGCACGCTGATCTCGATCGTGCCGGCCTCCTGATTCACGCGACCTTGCAGCGGCGTGTTGCCGGGGTAGTACAGGCACTGGTCGCCGTCGTTAGGCGTCTGCGCGCTGCCACACTCACCCCCGCTGCCGACGTAGCCGTTGAAGCCGTAGCTGAAGCCTTGCGCCGGGTTCCAACGAGCGCTGGCGGCGGCGTACCGGTAGCCGTCGACGAAGCGGAAGATCCACAGCAGCGACCCCGACGGCGGGTTGGTCTCCGCCAGCGCCGTGGTCAGCGCCGTGTTGGACAGGTCGTCCAGCTTCATCGTCACCGTGAACCCGCCGTCGGGATCGGTCCCGAAGTCCTTTTGCGCGCCGATCTTGTGGGACACGAAGTCCGCGGCCGGGACGTTGTTCCTGGTCCCCTTGGGACCTGCCGGGAACAACGAAGAGTAGTCAGACAGCGCATCGCCGGTTGGGTCATTGGAGCTGGTGCGCACGGCCGCTGGCTCGTTGCGCCTGACGTTGCCGCCCTTGTTGCTGGGTCCGGCGATCTGGTGGAAGACGATCGAGCTGGACACCAGCCCGGCGGCGTCGCCTGGCCGCTTGTGGGCACGGTTGTACACGACGGCGACTTCGCCGTTCTCTGGGTTGTAGTCGATGGCGAAGAAGTCAACCAGCGACCGGTCACCGCCGGTGCTACAGGCCAGACCGAACAGGCAGATCTGGTCGTAGTGGTTCGGGTGGGTGGTGGCCTTGACCTGGCTGAACGTGCGGTCAGAACTCAGGGCGTTCAACGACTGGTTGACGTAGACGTTCCAGGTCTTGGGTGACGGCGAGTCGGCGCGGCCGCTGGTTTCGGTGCCGTAGAAGGCCACCGCGACCCTGCCCGGAGCCCCGCCGGCGGCGATCCACGGGAACACCGCCGTGCGGACCTTGTCGCGGTCGACCACGACCGGGGCGGTGAACCCGGGGTTGTCCTTCAGCCTCGGGTTGCCGGCGTCCGTGCCGCCGTTGCAGTTCGGCAGCCTGCCAACCCGCAAGGTGGTCATGCGGATCTTGAAGTCGGCCTCGTCGCCGTAGACCAGGTAGATGTTGCCGTCACGGTCGTGGTCGGCGACAGGGAACAGCACGCCTGGCTCGCCCTGCGTGGTGGCGGCGGTGCAGTTGTTCCAGTTACGGCCCTCATTCAGCGACACCGCCAGCCTGACGTTGTTGCCCTGGGTCCACGGGTAGTACACGACCGGCTTGCCGTTGTTCGTGGGGTTGTCGGAGGGCGGGAGGGCGCGGATCGGCCCGGGGAAGCTCGGGTTCGGCGAGATCACCCTAGGTGTGCCGTAGGTCAAGCCGGCATCGGTCGACTTTTGCACGGTGATCGCGCGAGGGAACACCTGGTTGTAGCTGAGGAACACGGTGTCGTCGCTGGAGAAGACGTTCCACTGGCGGTCGACGCCAGGGACTGACTCGCTGATCGGTGACGCGGTGATCTGCCGGCCGCCGTCGGCGGAGGTGGCGGTCGCGAAGTTGATCAGCGCCCCAAGGCCGGCGTAGGCGAAGTCGTAGTTGCCTCGGCCGTTGCGCACTGGCGAGGTCGCGAAGGCACAGTCGCCGCCGGAGGGGCCGTTGGCGATCTGGCCGCGGGGCGGCTCGCCGAGCAGGTGGAACTGGTCACCGCCGTCGGTGGAAACCTGCGCGTGCTCGTTGAGTTGGCTGGCGCCAGTCGGCCCGCAGGTGTAGGTCTTGCCGTCCTTGTCGATCTCGATGAGCGGCTCGCCCTCGTCGCGCTGGATATCGGCGGGTAGTCCTGCGGGGTGGCCGCCGCGAATGGGCAGGCGCCGCGGCTAGTTGCCGCCCTGGGCGGGGGCCGGCAGCGTCACACCCTCACCCTCGGGCGCGACCACGACCAGGAAGCGGGAACCTTGCGCGCACTGAGCCAGCGCCTTGACGTAGGAGCGGTACTCACCGTCGGACAGCAGCACCTCGGCCTCGTAGACCTCGTCCTCGATGAGGATGATCTGCAGGTCGTCCAGCTGCTGGTAGTAAGCCCGCACCTCGACCGGCGTCATCGCGACATAGCCGTCGACCCGCGTCAGCGGGTCTTGCGGGGTGACCGTGGTGACCACGGCGCCGTCTGGCACCACCAAGCCAGGCACCTCGGTGTCCTCAGCCGCCGGAGGCTCGGACTCGCACGGCGGCAAGCCGCTGATCGCAGGGGTCGAGCTCCGCTCTGTGGGACCGGTCGGGTTCAGTCCCGCCGGTTCGCCGTCGGCAGTACAGCCGACCAGCGCCAGCGCCAGCGCGGCGACGACTCGACACCCCCGACGCCGCCACGACCGCATGCCCGCATGCTACGCAGGTCACATGCCCTCTCCTGGCCGGTGTTCGTCAGACGCACCGCCAGCGCTGGAGGCGGGCTGCGGGACGCCTAGGCCAGGAGGCGGCGGCTACAGGTTGCCACGGGCGGCCTGCTCGCGCTCGATGGCCTCGAACAGGGCCTTGAAGTTGCCCTCGCCGAAGCCGCGCGAGCCGTGGCGCTCGATGACCTCGAAGAATACGGTCGGGCGGTCCTGCACCGGCTCGGTGAAGATCTGCAGGAGGTAGCCCTCGTCGTCGGTGTCAATCAGAATGTTTTGCTCCCGTAACGCGTCGAGATCCTCGTCGATGGCCGACCAGTCGAGCTTGGCCCGCTGCTCGGCGTAGTAGGTGTCGGGTACGCGCATGAAGCGCAAGCCGTTGGCGCGCAGGGCGGCGACGGTGGCGACGATGTCGTCGGTGGCCAGCGCCATGTGCTGCACCCCGGGGGAGTGGTAGAAGTCGAGATACTCCTCGATCTGGGACTTGCGCTTGCCCCGCGCCGGCTCGTTGATCGGCAGCTTGATGCGGCCCTCCCCGTCCCACAGCACCTTGCTCATCAGCGCCGAGTACTCGGTGGAGATCGCCTCGTCGTCGTAGTGCACCAACTGGGTGAAACCCATGACGTCGGCGTAGAAGTTCACCCAGTCGTCCATGCGGCCCAGCTCGACGTTGGCCACGATGTGGTCCACCAGACGTAGTCCCACCGGCTGGCCGGGCGCGGCGAACACCGGCGTGGCGGTGCCGGCGCTGGGAGCTGGCTGCTCGCTGACACCAACGTAGCCGGGCAGGTATGCCCCCGAGTAGTTGGAAGCGTCCACGAAGCTGTGGATGGTGTCGCCGTAGGCCTTGATCGCGGCGGTGACCACCTTGCCCTGCTCGTCTTCTTGCACCACCGGCTCGGCGAAGGCTTCGGCACCACGCTGGATGGCCACGGCGAACGCCTGCTCGGCGTCGGGGACGGCGAAGGCAACGTCACGCACGCCGTCACCGTGTCGCGCCGCATGCTGCACGATCGGCGACTCCGGGCCGAGGCCGGCGGTCAGCGTGAAACGGATGTCGCCCTGCGCCATCACCCAGGAGGCCCGGTCGCGTACCCCGGTCTCCGGGCCGGCGTAGGCCACCGCCGAGAACCCGAAGGCCGTGCGGTAGTACTGCGCCGCCTGTTTGGCGTTGCCGACGAAGAACTCGAGGTGGTGATAGCCCTGGATCGGCATGAGGTCGGTCATCGCATCGCTCCTCGGCGTCGTTGGCGAGAGGTGGTCCATCTTGTCAGAATCCGCCCTCCGACATCTCCGGAGGCCGCAGGTCGAACTCGGCGTCGCCGATGCGTAGGTACTGGACCGGCTCGCCGCCTTCGAGGTGATCCATGATCGCCGGGACGTCGTCCTCGGTGACCCCGCCGTACCAGACGTTGTCGGGGAACACGGCGATGACCGGGCCGACCATGCACGCCTCCATGCAGCCACCCGCGACGATCTTGGTGCTGGTGAGCAGCCGCCGGCCCTGCTCCTCGCGCAGGGCGTTGAACACGTCGCCGCCGCCGTTGTTGATGCAGCTCGGCCGTGGGTGGGAGGGATCGCGCTGGTTGATGCACACGAAGACGAACTTCTCGGGCATGGGCATGGAGCCATTCTCCTGCTTCTGGTGTCCTACCGCTTCGCTGCCTGAGGACAGTCCCGGGTGGCCAACTAGCCTAGCCCGGTGACCGAGCGCGAGGAGGGCCAGGAGCGGTTCACCGAGCCGCTCGACGCGGCTGACCCGCGCTTCATCGGGCCGCGTACCGACGAGCCCCTGCCGCCGCGCGACCGGCAGCTGGTCCGCAGCAGAGGGCCAGGCGGCGAGAGCGCGGACAGCCCCGCGGTGCGCGCGTTCCGGATCGGCTTGCCCCTGCTGGTCCTGGCCGGGATCGCCGTGGTCGTGCTGGTGTTCGCTGTGGGGTTGAGCCCGGGACCACAGGAGGCGGTGGTCGGACCGGTCGAGGCAGTGCGCAGCGCCGTGAGCCGCCGCCCGCAGCGGGTGTGCTTCCGCGGCAACAACCCGTGCGCCTGGCTGACCCTGCGCGACGGCGAGTTGGTGGCGTTCAACACCAACGGGCCGTTGCCGCAGGAGTACGGGCGGCAGGGCGTCGGCTGGTGCCCTACGTCCGGGTGGTTCGGCAGCAACGCCACGGGCTCCCGCTACGATCAGCGGGGACGGCTGGCGCGGGGACCGGCGCGGCGAGGGCTGGACCGCTTCGCCCTGCGAGTCGACGACGCCGAGCGCCTCGTCGTCGACTTCAAGCAGCTGACGGCGGGCGAGCCCGGCTTTACCACCGGACCGCCGCAACCACCGGACGGGCCGGACTGCCAGCAGATCCCGTTCGATCGCCAGGCCGACCTGCGCCTGTAGGCGCCGCTGAGGTCTCCACAACGCCGGGCGAGTACCGTATTCGCTTCCCGCGCCGGCAGTAGCCTCGCGGCCCTGACCGAGGGAGGACCGATGTCCGACAGTCCGCCACCGCCCGGTGACGACCGGCCGCCGGTGCCGCAGGGCTGGAGTTCACCCGCGCCGCAGGGGCGGCAAAGCGGTGACGCCCCGCCGGGTTCGCCCCTCCATGGGCGCCTGCAGCCGATGAACGTGGCCGATGTGCTCGACGGCATGTTCCGCCTGCTGGTGCGCGACTGGCGGACCTACGTCCTGGCCCTCGGGATCGTGCTGGTGCCGTTGAACCTGCTCAGCAGCTTCAGCAACTACCGCCTGACCGGCGGACTTGGGCTGCTGGACACGTTGCAGGATCCGTCCGCCAACCAAGCCGTGCTCGGGAGCGGTGCCGACGTCGCTGGGCTCGTCACGCTGTTTGGCGTCACCGCGCTGGCCTCGCTGCTGGTGACGCCGTTCATCAACGGTCTGGCAACGCGTATCGCCGCCGAGGGGTACCTGGGGGAAAAGCCCCAGCCGGGCGAGAGCCTTCGCTATACCGCCGGGCGCTACCTCTCCCTGCTCGGGACGCTGCTGCTGCTGGGCCTTACCGCCATCGCGATGCTGATTCCGGCGTTCGTGTTGCTGTTCGTGGCCGCCAACGCGGAGTTGGCGCCGCTGGCCATCGTGGCGGTGCTGGCGTTGCTGTTCACCGTGCTGGCGATGATCCCGTTGTTCTCCCTCGCCTTCCCCGCCGTGATCGTTGAGCGCACCAGCCCGCTGACGGCCGTTAAGCGCTCGTTCGCACTGGGTCGGCGCCGGTTCTGGGGAATCATGGGCATCGTGATCCTGGCCACCATCATCGGCGGCATCGTCGGTCAGGTGTTGTCGTTGCTGTTCTCCCTTCCCGGCCAGCTGCTGGGAGACGAAGCCGGGCTGGTGCTGACCGCCGTTGGCGGGGTAATCGGTGGGCTGTTCAGCACCCCGCTGACCGCGGCAGCGCAGACGCTGCTGTACTTCGATGGCCGGATCCGCCACGAGGGCATGGACCTGGAGATAGCCGCTCAACAGCTGCGCGGCGACCCGCACGCTACTGGGGGTTTCACTGGTTGACCTGCCCGTCCCCACCGTCGAGGCCGAGCAGGTGCGTCGCGTCACGGCCGAGGTCTTGGCGCGCGCGGAGTTTGTGGAGGCGCGCCCCGGCCTGTGGCAGCGGGCGCTGAGCGCGGTCTTTGACTTCATCGGCCGGATCCTGGAGCTCCTGGGCGGCGGGGGACGGGGCTCGGTGATCGGGACGCTGATCCTGCTGGGTCTGAGCGCCGTCGTCGCCGTGCTGCTGTGGCGTTTCTCGCGCAAGGTCCAACGCAATCCCGCCGCCAAGGCTGCTGCCACCGATCCGATTGGGCGCTCCAGCCGCCAGTGGCGCGCGGAGGCTGGCGAGCACGAGGCCGCTGGTCGCTGGCGTGCCGCGGTGCGTTGTCATTACCGCGCTCTGATCGCCGATCTCGCGGCGGCCGGGCTGCTGGAGGAGGTCCCCGGGCGCACCAGCGGTGAGTACCTGCGGGTCGTCGTCGAGGACCTCCCGCTTGCCGCGGAGGCGTTCACCGCCGCCACCAGCGCCTTCGAGTCGGCCTGGTACGGCCACGCCGACGTCACCGCCGACGACGTGCAGCAGATGCGCGAGGCCGGCAAGAATGTCCTGGCCACGACCAGTGGGCGACGTTTTGCCGCGGTCGCCAGGACGCCATGACGCCGTCGACGGCACAGCCGGCAGCGGCGCCGGCATCGGACGGGGCCGGGCCGGACGCCGAGTCCGCGGCACCGGCCGAGTCCGCCGCACCGGCCGAGGCACCGGCACCGGCCGAGGCGCCGGCACCGGCGGCGGAAGCAAGGCCCGGACCGGACCCCCGCGAGCTGCTGCGGCACTACTGGCTGGTGGCCCTGCTGGTCGTGGTGCTGCTCGTCGGCACGGCCCTGGTCGCCCGCCAGCCCGATCCCGGTCTGCCGCTGTCCCCCGCGTCGGCCGCACCCGACGGCACCAAAGCGCTGGTGGAGATCCTGCGTGGTGTGGGCGCGACCGTCGAGGTCGTCGACCGGCTTCCGCAGGGCGGCCCTGCAGATGGCGGCCCGGACACCCTGCTGGTCCTGGCCAACAACCTGACCGATCCCGCGCCGCTGCGGTCTTATGTCCGCGACGGCGGGACGTTGGTGATCGCTTCCGGGCCACCGGCGGTGGCCGACTTGGAGCCCGTCGGCACCACCGCGTTCGGACTCGTCGACTCGCCGCTGGACCGCGACTGCGACCTGCCAGCCCTGGCCGACGTCGGCCGCATCCGCGCACCCAACGGCGTGGTCTACGAGCCGCCGCCAGGCGGGGTCGGCTGTTATCCGCGCGGGGACGGCAGCTGGCTGGTCGCCACCGCCAACGGCACCGGGACCGAGGTCGTGCTCGGCGGTGCCGGTGCGCTGACCAACGGGGTGATCGGTCGGGACGACAACGCGCTACTGGCGGTGTCGCTGCTGGCGCCGATGGCGGGGACCCGCGTGGCCGTGGTCGGCCCGGAGTTGCGGACCGACGCGGCGGGGGGCGGGCAGGGCCTGCTGGACCTGCTGAGCCGCTCGGTGCGGCTGGCCATGCTGCAGCTGGGGGTCGCGTTCCTGATCGTGGTGGCGTGGCGCGCCCGCCGGCTGGGACGGCCGGTCAGCGAAACCCAGCAGGTGCAGCTGGAGGGCTCCGATCTGGTGACCGCGGTGGGCAACCTGTTGCAGCAGACGCGGGCTCGTCGCAGCGCCTCGCAGCTGCTGCGCGACGACCTTCGCCAAGGGCTCGTGCAGCGTCTCGGTCTGACGCGCGACGCCGCCCCCGAGCAGATCGCCGGGGCGGTGGCGGCGCGCACGACGCTGCCCGCCGACGAGGTCCTTGCCGTGCTCACCGGTCCCGTCGAGCCCAACGATGCCCAGCTGGTCGCCCTCGCACAGCGGGTCGAGGACGTTCGCCGTGCCGTCGCAACCCCGCCCACGTCGCCAGGAGGCGTCCATGCTCATTGACAACCCGCGCCAGGAGGCGTCCCGTGTCCGTTGACCCAGCTGCGGCCCGCGAGGCGTCCATGTCCGTTGACCCAGCTGCGGCCCGCAAGGCGCCCGTGTCCGTTGATCCAGCTCAGGCCCGCGAGGCCGTCGTCGCCGTCCGCGACGAGGTCGCCAAGGCCGTCGTCGGCCAGGACGGCGTCGTCACCGGCCTGCTGGCCGCGCTGCTGGTCCGCGGCCATGTCCTGCTGGAGGGCGTCCCCGGCACTGCCAAGACGTTGCTGGTCAAGGCGTTGGCGGCGGCATTGCGGCTGGACGCCAAGCGGGTGCAGTTCACGCCCGACCTGATGCCGTCCGACGTCACCGGGCAGGTGATGTACAGCGCCGACACGGGGGAGTTCCGCTTCCGGTCCGGACCGATCTTCACCAACCTGCTGCTCGCCGACGAGATCAACCGCACGCCCCCCAAGACCCAGGCCGCCCTGCTGGAGGCGATGGAGGAGCGCCAGGTCTCCGTGGAAGGCACCCCTCGCAGGCTGCCGGAGCCGTTCGTGGTCGTGGCCACCCAGAACCCCGTCGAGTACGAGGGCACATATCCGCTGCCGGAGGCCCAGCTAGACCGTTTCCTGTTCAAGCTGCAGGTCGGCTACCCGACGGCCGACCAGGAGCGCGACGTCCTCGCCCGTCATGATCGAGGGCTGAATCCGCACGATGTGGCGTCGCTGGGCATCGACGGTGTGGTCGGCAGCGAGAGCCTGGCGGCGGCCCGGGCGGCGGTCGACGCGGTCACGGTTGAGCCCGCCGTCCTCAGCTACATGGTCGACCTCGCCCGCGCCACCCGCGAGTCGCCCTCCCTGACACTCGGGGTCAGCCCCCGCGGCACGACCATGCTGCTGCACGCCGCGAAGGCGTGGGCGTTCCTGGCCGGCAAGGCCTTCCTCACCCCTGACGAGGTGAAGGCGATGGCGCTGCCGACCCTGCGCCACCGCGTCGCGCTGCGCCCGGAGGTGGAGCTGGAGGGCGTCACCGCCGACGGGGTGATCCAGGGCATCCTCGGGGCCGTGCCGGTCCCGCGCTGACCGTGCCGGTCCCCACCTGGCGGGTGGCCGCGGTGGCCGCGGTGATCGCGGGCCTGGTGCTGCTGGCGCCGGCGCCTGACCTGGCCCTGATCGCGGCCAACGGTGCCTTGCTGGTCGCCGCCATCGTCGACTGGGCGCTGACACCGCGCGCCCGGCGGCTCCAGGTGGAGCGCAGCGTGCCGGGGATCGTGGCGCTGGACAGCGAGGCCGAGGTCGTCTGGAAGGTCCGCAACCCCAGCCGCCGGCGACTGCGGGTACGGTTGGCCGACGAGTTGGTGCCGTCGCTTGGCGCAGACAGCCGGCGCGCCCGCCTGGTGCTGCCGCCGTTGGGCAGCGCGACCGCCCGCACGCGGCTGCGCCCGCAACGGCGGGGACGCTTCGACCCCACCACGATCACCCTGCGAGTGCAGGGCCCGCTGGGGCTGGCGGCACGGCAGGGCAGGGTGACGGTACCGGGCGTGCTGCGGGTGTACCCGCCCTTTCGCTCCCGCGACGAGGCCGAGCTGCGGCTGTCGCGCTCGCGGGTGCTGCAGGTGGGGCTGCGCGCGGCGCAGGGGCGGGGAGGCGGCACCGAGTTCGACAGCCTCCGCGAGTACAGCGTCGATGACGAGTTCCGCCGCATCGACTGGGCGGCCACCGCCCGTGCGCGCAAGCCGATCGTGCGGACCTACCGGGCGGAGCGTAACCAGACGGTGCTGGTGCTGCTCGACAGCGGCCGGACGATGGCCGGGCGGGTCGAGGGCGTCCCGCGCCTTGACCACGCCATGGACGCGGTGATGATGATGACGGCGGTCGCCACCCGCCTGGGCGATCGGGCCGGACTGGTGGCCTTCTCCGACCAGGTCCGCGGCGTGGTCGGCCCCTCCAGTGGGCGCGCGCAGCTGTCCACCGTCACCGAGTCGATGTACCAGCTGGAGCCCGAGCTGGTGGAAAGCGACTACCGTGGCGCCTTCGTCGAGACGCTCGGGCGCTTCCGCCGCCGCGCGCTGCTGGTCGTGCTCACCGAACTCGCCGAGCAAGCCATTGCCCAGACCTTGATGCCGGCGCTGCCACTGGTCGTCCGCGACCACCTCGTGATCGTCGCCGCGGTCCGCGACCCCGCCGTGGCGCGGTGGGCCTCGGCGGTGCCGATCGAGGCCGGCGCCGCCTACCGCAAGGCCGCGGCGGTGCAGGCCTCCGAGCAGCGGCGGCTCACCGTTGCCAAGTTGCGCGGCCTCGGCGCCGTGGTGATCGACGCGACGCCCGGACGTCTCGCCCCCGAGCTGGCCGACGCCTACCTGAAGGTCAAGTCCACCGGACGGCTATGAGGTCCGGGCGGCTATGAGGGTTTTGGCGGCTACGACGGCGTCGGCGCCGACGACCAGCCCGCCTCGCTGTCCTCGCCAAGCGCCCCGGTCAGTCCCCGCGCCGCCGCCGCGCGGCCCCGGATGACGACATAGGCAACGAAGACGGACTCGGTGAACGCGCCGATACCCACCCTGACCCAGGTCGGCAGCGGCGACCCGGTGACGAAGCCTTCGATCAGGCCGGCGGTGAGAAACACGAGCACCAGGCCGATGACGAGGACGACAGCCCGCCGGCCCTCCTCGACCAGTGCCTCGCCGCGGCCGCGGTCACCAGGGTCGACCAACGTCCATCCCAGCCGCAGGCCGGCGCCACCCGCGATGAACACCGCCGTCAGCTCCAGCAGGCCGTGGGGCAGGATCAGCCCCCAGAAGCGCCCTTGCTCGCCGACCGCCGCGAACAGCCCGGCCGCCACCCCGAGGTTGAGGCCGTTGAACGCCAGCAGCGCCGCGGTCGGAAGGCACAGCAGGATCCCCGCGGCAAAGGCCAGGATGCCGACGCGGATGTTGTTGGTGCTGACCTCGGAGGTGAACTGAGCCGACGGGCTCGACGAGTAGTAGGCGGCGAAGTCCTCTTCGACGTAGGCCTCTTGCAGTGCCGGGGGGACGGCGACGTCCAGCGCCGCCGGGGAGCCGGCAAGCCAGATGGCCAGCGCCGCGGCGGGAGCGATGAACAGCAGCGCCGCGATCAGCACGAAGGCGTGCGCGTGCCACAGCGCGGCGGGGAACGTGTCGGTGACGAAGCGCACGGCGGCCCGCCAGGTCCGAGGTCTGCTGCCGTACACCACCGCGCCGGCGCGTGCGGTCAGCCGTGTCAACTCCGCGGTCAGTGCCGGGTCGCGCAGGTAGGTGCGGGCCGTGGACAGATGGCTGGAGACCCGCTGGTACAGCCGCACCAGCTCGTCGAGTTCCTCGGCGTCGAGGCGGCGCGGATCCCGCCCGGCGCGACGCGATAGCTGCTCAAGTCGTTGCCAGGCAGGTCGATTCGTCGTGATGAAGCGGTCGATGTCCACCGCAGGCAGGATAGAGCGCCATTGGTCGCCGAGTTGGAGGTGGTCTTTGTGACGCGAGCGGAGCATGGGATCGTCACCCCTGAGGCGGTGCGCCTCGACTTCGAGGAGGCCGGGGTCGGCTCGCGCGGGGCCGCGCTGCTGGTGGACTACCTGGTCATCGGTGCCACATTGGCCGGACTCAACGTTGGCACGGCTTACCTGCTGACCTCCAGCGGGGAGGGACTTCCCACCTGGGTGACCGTCAGCCTGTTCTTGATCCTCAACATCGTGGTGTTGTTCGGTTACCCGATCGCCATGGAGACGCTGTGGCGGGGTCGCACCCTCGGCAAGGCCGCGCTTGGTCTGCGGGTCGTGACCGTCGAGGGCGCGCCGGTGCGCTTCCGCCACGCCGCAGTGCGCGCCGCCCTCTCGCTGGTCGACTTCGGGCTGACGGCCGGTGCGGGTGCGGTCGTGACCGCGCTGGTCAGCCGCCGCCACCAGCGGCTCGGCGACCTGGTGGCCGGCACCGTGGTCCTGCGCGAGCGCACCGGTGCGGCCAGCCCGCAGGTCGCCACCTTCGCCGTGCCGCCCGGCGCCGAGTCCTACGCCGCGACGATTGACCCCTCGGGCCTGTCCGCCGTCGACTACGACGCCTTGCGTGCGTACCTGCTGCGGGCCGATTCCCTGCCAGCACCCCGGCGCAGCCGGTTGGCGGGCGGCCTCGCCAGCGGGCTGGCGGCCAAGGTCGCGCACACGCCGCCTGCGGGTACGACCCCGGAGCTGTTCCTGGCCTGCCTGGCCGCGCGCTACCAGCAACGGGGCCGTGGCGAGGGGTTACAAACGACGACGACGGCGGCGGCGGCGGCTGCCAGGACGCCGGCACCCACGAACGTCGACGGCGGTTCCTTCTCGCCGCCCACCTAGGCCGTCCACTAACCCGAGATGCAGCGACTTTCGCACCGCACCGGTGGCGAAGTCACGGCACCTCGGCTTCGAGCGCCCCTTGAGTGCTTACCGCCGAGGAGCCCTCTAGGTCAGGTATTCCAAGATGGCGGCGGCCAGCGCGTCGGGCTGCTCCAGTGCGGCCCAGTGGGCCGCACCCGCGATCACGCGGACCTGCGAGACGGGGATGAGTCGGTGCAGCTCCTCGGTCATCGCGATCGGTGTGGACCGATCGTGGTCACCCACCAGCAGCAGCGTGGGCTGACCGATGTCGGTGTGGCTGATCGATGGCGCCTTGGCCAGGGCCTGGCACGCCCGGGCGTAAGCGGCCGGTTGGTTGCGCAGGAACATTTCGCGCAGCAGCCCCACCAGCTGCGGCAGCTTGGCCCGCGTTCGCGGCGCCAGCGCGCCGGGGATCCAGTCGTCGACCAGCGCGTCCATGCCGTCGGCCTCGACCATCTCGGCCCGCTTGACGTAGGCGTCCTTCGCGGGCGGCTCAAAGTGTGAGATCCCACCGACCAGCACGAGGTTGTCGACGATCTCGGGTCGGGTCGCGGCCAGCTGCTGGGCGACCAGGGTCCCCATCGAGTGGCCAACTAGCGTCACGGCCGGCAGCTCCAAAGCGGCGATCAGCGCCTCGACGTCCGCCGCCAGCGACGGGATGGAGACGGCCTTATCGCCGTCGTCGCTACGACCGTGGCCGCGCAGATCCAAGGCGACGACATGATGGTGCAGGGACAGATTCTCCAGCACCCCGTACCACGCGTTCAAGGTGCCGCCGAGGCCGTGGACTAAAACGACGGGTGGCCCCTCGCCCTTACTGACGTAGTGGTGCCTGACCCCGTTCAGCTGGATGAACATGCCTGCTCCGTCGCTTGTGTGTGGCGCACCCGTGCAGGCGCGCCCGCCGCGCGAGGGGCGCCCCTGGCGCCGCCGTCGGCGAGCTCGACGGTGCCGCGCCGTGCGCGAGCAGCCCGTCGTCGTTGCCCTGAGGCTACTTGACGGATACTCCGGTTCCCAATGGCCGCGGACGGTCCGCGACCGGGCAGGAGGGCAAGTGGCTCGCGTCGAGGTGGCTACGCACATCCAGGCGCCGCCCGAACGGGTCTGGGACGTCCTGGTCGACTGGGAGAACCAGCCGCGCTGGATGGTCGACGCGCGGCGCGTCAGCGTCGTCAGCCCGCACCGCGAAGGCGTCGGCCTGGTGCTGCGCTGTCCGACCACCATCGCCGCGGGGATCGTTGTGACCGACGTCCTGGTCGTCACCGAGTGGCAGCCGCAGCGCCGGATCGCGGTGCGCCACGCCGGCTGGCTGATCCGGGGTTACGGCGCCTTCGAGCTGGGACCGTCCGTCGATGGGACCGACTTCACCTGGTGGGAGGAGATCGACGCGCCGCTGGGGTCGCTCGGCGACGCGGTGGCAAAGGCGCTGGCCGTGCCGCACGCCAGCCGGGTGTTCCGCCGCAGTTTGGCCGGGTTGAAGCGGCGCTGCGAGGAAGGCGGCGTGACGCCGTGACGCTGAGGCAGCCGTGGGCCGTGCAACTAGTGGTGTGTCTCGGTTTTAGTTGGCTGTTTGTTGGAGTGTCACGCGGCCGCGGCGGACCTTGTCCAGGATCGCGTCGGCTGATGCTGTCCAGATGAAGGGTTTGGGGTTGGTGTTGGTGACCCGCAGGTAGTCCTCGATGGCGGCGATGAGGTCGGGCACGGAGGGGAACACGCCGCGGCGGATGGCCTTGTCGGTGATCTCACGGAACCAGCGTTCGACGAGGTTGAGCCAGGACGAGGAGGTCGGGGTGAAGTGCAGGTGGAAGCGTTGGTGTTTGGTCAGCCAGGCGGTCACGTCGGGGTGGGTGTGGGTGGCGTAGTTGTCCAGGATCAGGTGCACCGCCAGTGCCTTGGGGACCTCCCGGTCGATGCGGCGCAGGAACGTTAGGAACTCCTCGTGGCGGTGGCGGGGCAGGCACTGGCCGATGACCACGCCGGTGAGCACGTCGAGGGCGGCGAACAGCGTGGTGGTGCCGTTGCGCTTGTAGTCATGGGTCATCGTGCCCGCCCGGCCCCGCTTCATCGGCAGCGACGGCTGGGTACGGTCCAACGCCTGCACCGAGGACTTCTCGTCCATGCACAGCACCACGGCGTTATCCGGCGGGTGCAGGTACAGGCCGACCACGTCGACGAGCTTGTCGTCAAAGTGCGGGTCGTTGCTCAGCTTGAAGGTCTTGACCAAGTGCGGCTTGAGCCCCCGCCCCGACCAGATCCGCTGCACGCTGGCCGGGCTGACCCCGACCGCCTTGGCCATCGACCGGCAGCTCCAATGCGTCTCGCCGTCTGGCCGGCCCTGCTGGGTCAGCCGCACGATCTCGTCGACCTTCTCCGGCGGGATCGACGGCTTACGGCCGCGACCCTCGGCCACCTTGCCGAACTCACGCAAACCCTCGCAGGCGAACCGCGCCCGCCACGCCCGCACGGTCGGCACCGACACCCCGACCCGCACAGCGATCCTGCTGTTCGCGACACCGTCGGCGGCCAGCAGCAACACCCGCGACCGGATCACCAGCCGATGCGGCGCGGTCTGCGACCGAACCACCGACGCAAGCGTCTTTCGCTGTCCCTCCGACATCTCCAGCGGTGCGGCGGGCTTATGCATGCTGACATTCAACCCAACCAGAAGATCATTTGCAAGACACTACACACTAGAAGGCTTGGTCACACTATCGTGACCAAGCCTTCTTCTTGAAGCGCCACCGTGGGCAGTGGTTGCCCTGGCCGGCGGTCAGGCGGCGGTCAGGCGCCGGTTAGGCGCCGGTCATCGCTCGGGCGGCGAGTGCCAGGCCCCCCGTGGTGACCAGCGCGGCGGTGACCAGCGGCAGGACCTCTCCCAGCCTGGCCAGGCGGCCGGACGAGTGCTGCGTCACCCGGCGAGCCATCCGGTCGCGGGCCCGGACCAGCAGGTAGCCGGCGCCCACCAGCGCCGCCGCCATGCCGATGCCGTAGGCCATCACCAGCGTGACGCCGAACCAGGCCCTCCCAAGGGCGATACCGCCGAGGAGCACGACCAGCGCGGAGGGGCTGGGCACCAGCCCGCCGGCCAGACCGGGCGCCACCAGACTGCGCCACGACAGCCCGCGTCGATCATGGTTGTGGGAGTGATCGCCGGAGTGGTCGTGGCCGTCGGCGTGGTTCTGGCCGTGGGGGTTATCGTGGCGGCGGGCGTGGTCATGGCCGTGGGCGTCTGCGTGTGGATGGTCATGGCCGCCGTGGGAGTGACCGTGGGCGTCCGCGTGGTCGTGGTCGTGACCGTGGTCGTGACCGTGACCGCCCACCCGGCGGGCAGACCAGGCCTGGCGCAGCAGCAATAAGCCGACCCCAGCGAAGAGCAGCCCGCTGGCCACACCCAGCAGCGGGTACAGCCGCTGCGGCGCGATCGCGTCGGTGACCGACAACAGCAGACCCAGGGCTAGCACACCCGTGGTATGGGTCACGGCCACGGTGGCGCCAAGGCCGAGGGCTTGCCGCGAGGAGCCCTCCCGGCTGATCAGGTAGGCGGCGACGACGGTCTTGCCGTGGCCAGGGGCCAGGGCGTGCAGCGACCCCAGCAGCAGCGCCAGACCGACCGCCAGCAGTGCGAACGCCGGCGTCAGCGACCGGGTGGACACCAACGCGGTGAACGACTCCGCGAGGCGGTCCACGCCTCCCGGCAGGGCGTTGCCCAAGGCTGCCGGTGTCGCCGCCTCGGATCCGGGGCCAGGTCGCACCCGTAGCGTCGCGCTGCGCTGGTCCAACGGCGACTGCAGCTGATCCTGCGGGTAGGCGGTCAGCTGGGCGCTGCTGCTGGTGGTCGGCACGTTGCTGTCGAGCAGCGTCATGCCTTGTCCGATCGCAGTGATCTCCCGCCACCCGACGCGGTTGGCCAGGTTGGTGTCGGACAGGGTCAGGACGGTCTCGCCTTCTGACGAGGGAAGGGCGGCGCGCAGGGCACAGGTCAGACGCAGGGTGTCCAGCCCGGCCTGGCCCGGTCGAAACGCCAGCTCACTGCGCTCGACCGTCAGCGGCATCCGCGTTCCGTCCGCCTCCAGCTGCAGGCCTTCGGCCAGCGTGACACACTGCTGTGTCCGGTAGCGCCGGGACTCCGCGTCGTCGAGTGCGTCGTTGCCGTCGGCGTCGGCACGCTGCACCGCTTGCAGCGCGGGGATCTCGGCCAGGTCGACGACGTAGGTGACATCGAGGCTGTCCGGACCGACCACGATGGCGGCGGCGGTGTTGGTCGTGAAGTTGCCCAGCGGATGCGCCGCTGCCGGTCCGGCCAGCAACGCCACGGCGGCCAACGCGGCTAGCGCCACGGTCACCAGGCGTCTCATGGCTGCGCCCGGGTTGGCGGGACGCGCAGGTCGAGCCGATGGGCCAGCGCTACCGTCATGGCCGCGTCCAGGCCGGCGGGACGCGCAGGCCGAGCTGACGGGCCAGTGCGCCAGCGGACGGCTGATGGTGCGGTGAGAACCAGGGATCGGTGTCGCGTGCCTCGCGCAGCTGCTGGCGAGCCTGCTGGTCGCGACCGGCTCCCGCGAACACCTCAGCCGCGTGGTAGCGCAGCAGGGCGTCGCTGGTACCCAGTCGCAACGCACGGCGCATCAGCGGGAGCGCCTCTGTATCCCTGCCCGCCCGGTGCAGCGCCCAGGCCAGGGCGTCAGCGGCGTAGATGTTGTCAGGGCGGGCGCGCCAGGCTCGCCGACCCAGCCGTACGGCAGCAGCGGGACCGTCGCCGTGGTCGGCGGCGAACAGGGCCATCTCCAGGTCGGTGTCCTGCCCGGCGTCGCGCTGCAGGGCGGCGGTGGCCTCGACGAGGGCAAAGGCGTCCGCGGCCTCGGCTTCTCGCCCCTCCAGCGCCAGCAGCTCACCGAGCAGAGTCAGGGCGGCGGGCTGGGGCAGGCGCTCGGTGAGCGCGGTGAGGACCTTGATCGCCCGGGGACGGTTCCCATCCGAGGCCAGCAGCCGGGCGATGCCGACCTCGGCGGCGATCAGCTCGGGATAGATGCGCAGGGCGCGCTGGTAGGCGGCTTCGGCGGCCCCGTCGTCGCCTCGCTTGCGCAGCACGTCACCCAGCAGCGTCAGGGCCGCCGCCGCCGCCGGCCCCCGACTCGCGCCCGCGACGTCGGCCTGCTGCAGTGCCAGCACGGCGCCGTCCAGGTCGCCGTGCAGCTCGCGGAGATAGGACGTCCGCGACAGCGCGGGCAGGCCGGGATCGACCTCCAGCATCTGTTCCAGCCGGCGTGTGGCCGCGCGGTAGTGGCCGAGCTCCACCTCGGCGTCGACCAGGACACCGTGGGCCTCGGCGCTGAAGGGATCCTCGGCGACGATGCGGCCACCCAGGCGGCGGGCGGCGCGGAAGTCGTGCAGGGACAGCGACAGGTTGGCTCGTCCCAGCATCGTGGACAGGTTGCCGGGTTCCAGTTCCGCGGCGCGGTCCAGCGCGCGGTCGGCCAGGTTGTAGAAGGTCGGATCGCTGCTGTAGATCGCTCGATCGGTGTAGGCGCCGCCCAGCGCCTGCCACGACGGCAGATCTTGGGGATTGGCCTCGACCGCCGCCTCCAAGGCGGCGATGCGGGCCTGTGGCGTCTGCGGTCCCGGTCGGGCGATCGATGGCGCGCCGGCCGCGTCGGCGAAGACGAAGCGGCCCAGTGCCAGGCCTATGAGCACCGCCACCACCGCGGTCGCCATGAGGCGTCCGCGGTGGTGGCGCGCCGGAGCGCGCGCCGGCAGATCAGCCGGCGCGCGCCCCGTTTGCAGCGTGTTGCTCACTCGCCCTCGTGGGTGTCGATGCTGTCGGTCAGTCCGTGCCGGTTCTGGTAGCCACCGTACGGACCGGGGATGTAGGGGAACGCGTCAAGCTGCTCGCGCTCGTTGGCGTTGGCCCCGTCACCAAGGTCTTGGTTGGGGGACTCACCGTTGCAGTCGCCGAGCGGAGTCGCGCCCGCAACGGCGCGCAACTCGATGTCGATGACATCGTCGATCAGACGGCGC
>Ga0136616_10000203_pt1 | contig 25019 bp, 26 predicted proteins | sample AntDrymUQ2992106_2_FD_106648 | JGI IMG/M metagenome (GOLD analysis project Ga0136616, IMG submission 106648) | Polar desert sand microbial communities from Dry Valleys, Antarctica - metaG UQ299 (21.06) | ecosystem: Environmental > Terrestrial > Soil > Desert | place: Antarctica: Dry Valley... | reverse complement strand
GTCGTCGTGATCATGCGGGCCGACCGACCGCCCGGGGTCATCGGCGTCGTCGCCGAGGTGCCCGGCCGCCGCCGGATCTTCCTCCCGATCACCCGGATCACCGCCGTCGACACCGGCCGCGTGATCACCACCGGGCTGCTCAACATCAAGCGGTTCGAGCAGCGACCCGGCGAGACGATGGTGCTCGGCGAGCTGCTCGACCGGCAGATCTCCACCACGGACGGGATGCTCGACGCGACCGTCGTTGACGTCGGCATCGAGCAGACCCGTACCGGCGACTGGGTGATCGCCAAGCTCGCGGTCCGCGAGGGCACCGGTCGGTTCCGGCGGCGCGGCCCGACGCGGGTGCTGGACTGGTTCGACGTCGTCGGCCTGATGACGGTGAGCGCGGAGCAGGGCGCGGAGACGCTCCTGGCGAGCCTGGCCGACCTCCGGCCGGCCGACCTGGCCGGCGTCCTCCACGACCTCTCGGAGAAGCGCCGCGCCGAGGTCGCGGCCGCGCTCGACGACGAGCGCCTGGCCGACGTCCTCGAGGAGCTGCCCGAGGACGACCAGGTGGAGATCATCGGGAACCTCGCCGCCGAGCGAGCCGCCGACGTGCTCGAGGCGATGGGTCCAGACGACGCCGCCGACCTGCTGGCCGAGCTTCCGACCGACCAGGCCGAGGCGCTCCTGGCCCTGATGGAGCCGGACGAGGCAGCGCCGGTCCGGCGCTTGCTCTCGTACTCCGAGGACACCGCCGGCGGCCTCATGACGTCCGAGCCGGTGATCCTCGGACCGGACACCACGGTGGCCGAGGCGCTGGCGCACGTCCGCAACCCGGATCTCTCGCCGGCCGTCGCGGCGGTGGTGTACGTGTGCCGGCCGCCGCTGGAGACACCGACGGGACGCTTCCTCGGGATGGTCCACATCCAGGCGCTGCTGCGGGACCCGCCGTCCGCGCTGGTGTCCGGGATGCTCGACCAGAACATCGACCCGCTCCGGCCGGGACAGAGCCTGGCCGCGGTGACCAGCCATCTCGCGACGTACAACCTCGTCGCCGCACCGGTCGTGGACGAGGCAGGACGGCTCGTGGGCGCGGTGACCGTCGACGACGTGCTCGACCACCTCCTGCCGGAGGACTGGCGCGAGTCTGGAGGAGAGGTCGAGGTGAGCGATGCCTCGTGAGACCCGGGAACGCCGCGGCCTGCCCCGCCTGGACCAGCCGGTCGAGCCGCGCCGGGCGATCCCCCGACCGCACTACGACCCAGAGGCGTTCGGCCGCCTGTCCGAGCGGATCGCCAGGTTCATCGGGACCGGTCGCTTCCTCGTCTACATGACGATCTTCATCATCCTCTGGGTGATCTGGAACGTCGCCGGGCCGGACCCGTCCCGCTGGGACGAGTACCCGTTCATCTTCCTCACGCTCATCCTCAGCCTGCAGGCCTCGTACGCGGCGCCGCTGATCCTGCTCGCGCAGAACCGGCAGGCCGACCGCGACCGGGTCAACCTGGACCAGGACCGCCAGTCCACGGATCGGTCGCGCGAGAACATGGAGTACCTCGCCCGCGAGGTCGCCGCGCTGCGGATCGGGCTCGGCGAGGTGGCGACCCGCGACTACCTGCGCTCTGAGCTGCGCGACCTGCTCGAGGACCTCGAGGCGCGCGCATCGACCGAACGATCGCACCCGACGAACGACCCGGTCCAGCACGCGGGGCCGCACTGACCCGGCGCCGCACCTCGTGGTCGCTGGTACTGTCGATTGCGTACGAAAAGTACGTACGACAGGGGAGCGCCGAGCGCTGAGAGTGCGGGAAACCGCAGACCCTCGAACCTGATCTGGGTAATGCCAGCGCAGGGAGTCGGTTGAGAGCCGCCCGGTGCACTCGTCGGAACTCGACGGGTGCACCCGCACGTCCGGGCGGCCCTCGCTCGCGAACGACTCCTCCTCGAACCGTCTGAGGAGGTCACATGACCAGCACCACCGCACCCGCGCCGGCTCGCAGCCGGTGGCGCACCGTTGACATCGTCGTGGCGGGCGTCGTCGCCGCCGCGTTCGGCGTCGTCTTCTTCTACTGGAACCAGCTCTGGAACATCCTCGAGCCTGCGTTCGTCGCGTTCCCACCCGGCCGCGCGCTGATCTACGGCATGTGGCTCCTGCCCGGCGTGCTCGGTGGCTTGATCATCCGACGCCCGGGTGCTGCGCTGTTCTGCGAGCTCGTCGCGGCGCTCATCTCGGCTGCGCTCGGCTCCTCGCTCGGGCTCGTCGTCGTCCTGTACGGGCTCGGGCAGGGCCTCGGTGCCGAGCTGGCGTTCGCTGCCACCCGCTACCGCCGCTGGGGCCTGCCGGTCGCGCTGCTCGCCGGCGGGCTCGCTGGGCTGGTCCCGGCGATCGTGGACCCGATTGCCTACTACCCGGACTTCACCGCCGGGTGGCGCATCGCCTGGGCCGCGATCGTGGTGGCCAGCTCGATGCTCATCGCCGGGCTCGGCAGCTGGCTCCTGGTCCGCGCCCTGGCACCGACGGGTGTGCTCGCACCGTTCGCCGCGGGGCGCGATCAGCACCTCACGTAACGGCATCCCGATGACGGCATCCCGATGACGGGGGCTGCCCCGCGCGGCCCGGCGTCGATCCGCATCCGCGGGTGGGGGTGGCGCCATGCCGGGCGCCGCGCGTGGGCCCTGCGCGATCTCGACCTGAGCATCGAGCCAGGCGAGCGCGTGCTCCTGCTCGGACCGAGCGGAAGTGGCAAGTCCACGCTGCTGCAGGGGCTGGCTGGACTGCTCGACCCGGAGAGCGGCGAGACCGCCGGCGCGCTCGAGATCGACGGCGTCGACCCCCGCCTGTCGCGCGGGCGGGTCGGTCTGGTCATGCAGGATCCCGAGAGCCAGCTCGTCATGGGCCGGGCTGGCGACGACGTCGCGTTCGGGCCGGCGAATCTCGGGGTCTCGCGCGACGAGATCTGGTTCCGCGTCGACGGCGCGCTCGCGGCGGTCGGGTTCCCGTACGGGCGAGACCACCCGACCGGTGCCCTGTCCGGTGGCGAGCAGCAACGTCTCGTCCTCGCCGGCACGATCGCGATGCAGCCCGGCCTGCTGCTGCTCGACGAGCCGACGGCAAACCTCGACCCGGTCGGGGCCGGGCTCGTCCGCGAGACGGTACGCCGGATCTGCGCCGACCGAGCGCGAACGCTCCTCCTCGTCGAGCACCGGGTGGCCGAGGTCCTCGACCTCGTCGACCGTGTGGTGGTGCTGGAGCCGGGCGGTGGAGTCCGGGTCGACGGTCCGCCCGGCGAGGTCTTCGACACGTACGGCGAGGCGCTCGCTGCCATGGGCGTGTGGATCCCGGGCGTACCGACGCGCGCGCGCCGCGCGCCCTCGGGCCGGGCTCCGGGCGAGTCGCTGGTCGAGGCGGTCCACGCCGGCTTCCGCTATCCGGGAGCGCCGCGGCCGGCGGTCGAGGACGCCTCGCTGGCGCTCCGGGCCGGGACCGCGACCGCGCTGGTCGGGCCGAACGGTTCTGGGAAGTCCACGCTGGCCATGCTCCTGGCCGGGCTCGCCAGACCCAGCCCGGGCGAGGTGATCGGGACCAGTGCGTTGGCCGGATCGGCCCGCACCCGCTCACTGTCGCGATGGCCGGCCCGACTGCTCGCCGATCACGTCGGCACCGTGTTCCAGGACCCCGAGCACCAGTTCCTCACCTCCACCGTCCGGGCCGAGCTCGCGCTCGGGCCAAGTCGAGTCGGCGTGGCTCCGCGGGAGGTGACTGGCCGCGTCGACGACCTGCTCGCCCGGCTGCACCTCGATCACCTGGCGACCGCCAACCCGTTCACGCTCTCCGGCGGGGAGAAGCGACGGCTCTCCGTCGGCACCGCCATTGCCTGCCGTCCGCAAGTTCTCGTCCTGGACGAACCCACGTTCGGGCAAGACCGTCGGACCTGGCTGGAGCTCCTCGACCTCTTGGCCGGCCTGCGCGACGCCGGCTCCGGCCTGTGCCTCGCGACCCACGACGAGGCCTTCGTGGCAGCCCTGGCCGACGAGATCGCGGTGCTCGATCAGGGCCGGATCGGCCAGCGGTCGACGGGGGGAGCCGGCGCGAGCGCGTCCACTGGTGCCGCCGACCTCGGGCGACCTGATCGGCCTGGCCGGTGACCGCGCTGATTGGTCCGATCGCGCGAGCGGACAGCGCGCTGGCGCAGGTCCATCCGCTCGCCAAGCTCGGCGCGGCCACCGCCGTGATGCTGGCGCTCCTGCCGACGGTGGACCCGGTGACGCCGGCGATCCTGCTCGCCGTCACGCTCGGCCTGCTGCCGACGACTGGGATCAGGCTCGGTGCGCTGCTGCGGCGGACCTGGCCGATCCTCCTCGGCGCCGTGTCGGTCGCGCTCGCGAACGCCCTGTACGGCGATCGCGGAGGTCGCGTCGTCATCGACGTCGGTCCGCTCGAGCTGACCGCGGGCGACGTCTCGAGCGGCGCGACACTCGGGCTCCGGCTCATCGCGATCGCGCTGCCCGGTGTGCTGGCGTTCGCAACCACAGATCCGACCGACCTCGCCGACGCACTCGTGCAGCAGCTCCGGCTCCCGGCCCGATTCGCCGTCGGCGCCCTTGCGGCCCTTCGGCTGGTGCCCTTGCTGGGCGCGGACTGGGATGCGATCCGGCGAGCTCGACGGTCCCGTGGGATGGCGGCCGGGCGCAACCCGGCGCGCGCGACCGGGATCTTCGCCAGCCAGGTGTTCACGCTGCTGGTTGCCGCGATCCGCCGGGCGAGCCGGCTGGCCACCGCCATGGACGCTCGTGCGTTCGGCGCAGTCGCCCACCCCACCACGGCCCGGGATCTCCCGGTGAAGCCGGGCGACTGGTCGTTCCTGCTTGCGGCCTTGGCGCTGACGCTGGCCGCAACGGCGATCAGCGTGACCCTCGGCACCTGGCAGCTCGTCCTCACCTGACCGGCCGCCGCCCGCACCTCTGCCATCGTCTCGCCACACTGATCTCGTGAAGCTGCTGGTGCGGAGCTCGCGCGTGCTCTCCGCCGCGATGGCCGCCTCGGCGCTCGTCGCATTCCTCTGCACCCGCCCTCATGATCATCGGTCGGCGTCGCCGAGCCGGTGCGTGCAGGACGTACGATCGAAGGCATGAGCCCCATGCCGACGGTCGACGAGGTCACGGCCGCCCTCGCGAACGTGCTCGACCCTGAGATCAACCGCCCGATCACCGATCTGGGCATGGTGGACAGCGTCGATGTCCGGTCCGACGGGACGGTGCGCGTCCAGGTGCTGCTGACGACGCCCGGCTGCCCGCTGAAGGACAAGATCAACGCGGACGTGACCGCGGCGGTGAGTGCACTGCCTGGCGTTACAGCGGTCCAGGTCGGTCTCGGCATCATGAACGAGGACCAGCTCGGCAACCTCAAGAGCCAGCTGCGCGGTGGCCGACCGGAGAAGACGATCCCGTTCTCCCGCCCCGACTCGCTGACCCGGGTGTACGCGATCGCTTCCGGCAAGGGCGGGGTCGGGAAGTCGTCGATCACCGTGAACCTCGCCGCGGCGATGGCCGCCGATGGTCTCGCCGTCGGCGTGGTGGACGCCGACATCTACGGCCACTCGATCCCGGGGATGCTGGGGACGAGCGACCGGCCCACCCGCGTCTCGGACATGATCATGCCGCCGCAGGCATACGGCGTGAAGGTGATCTCGATCGGGATGTTCACCGAGAACAACCAGCCGGTGGTGTGGCGCGGGCCGATGCTGCACCGCGCGCTGCAGCAGTTCCTCGCCGACGTCTACTGGGGCGACCTCGACGTGCTGCTCCTCGACCTGCCACCGGGCACCGGCGACATGGCGATCTCGGTCGCCCAGCTCGTCCCCACCGCCGAGATCGTCGTCGTCACCACGCCGCAGCAGGCAGCCGCCGAGGTGGCCGAGCGGGCCGGCGCGATCTCCACGCAGACCCACCAGCGCGTGGTCGGGGTGATCGAGAACATGTCCGGCCTGCCGTGCCCGCACTGCGGCGAGCTGCTCGACGTCTTCGGGTCAGGCGGTGGCCGACGAGTGGCCGAGGGGCTCACCCGCCTCCTCGGTACCGACGTCGCAGTGCTCGCCGAGATCCCGATCGACCCGCGGCTGCGCGCCGGCGCGGACGCTGGCCGGCCCCTCGTGATCACTGATCCCGACGCGCCCGCGTCCAAGCAGCTCCGCGCGGTTGCCAGCCGGCTCGGGCAGCGCTCCCGCGGCCTCGTCGGCCGCCCGCTGACGCTCACCCCCGTCGGCTGACCGGCACGCCGCCCCCCGGACGGCGGATCAGGTGGCGTCGACGTCGTACGGCGGACGCTGCCCGGCCGGTGTGAGGGCGGGCGCCATCGCTGGTGGCAGCGCCGGGCCGTCCGAGGCCGGGCCGCTCGAAACCGAGCCGCCGGGATCAGGGTCGACCGCAGCCGGACCGTTCGCCGACCCGTTGGCTGCGCCCCCGATCGGCTCGGCTCCGTCGGCAGCACCGGGTCCAACCGGTGCCGCAGGGCCCACGGTCTTCGTCTTGTTCGGCGACCTGCCGCCGCGGAGAGAGTCCCGCAGGCCCTTGCCTCGAAGCTCGGCGAGCGTGCCGTCCTCCTCGACCGGGTCGAGGACGTACCGCTTCGCCATCTTGCGCGGGTCGAGCTCTTTCAGCTCGCGGAGCTCACGCATGTGCGGCTCGAGGTCGGCGGTGAGCTCGCTCCTGGCCGACTCGGCCATGCCGCGCAGACGCCGGATGAGCCGAGCCGCCTGCACCGCGACCTCCGGCAGCCGCTCCGGCCCGAACACGAGCAGAGCAACGACACCGAGGACGAAGAACTCCGGCAGACCGACGTCGAACACATGCCGAGCGTACGTCGCTGCTCGCCACCGGGCAGCGCAGCGTGTCGTCGACCACCTCCAGACCAGCGCGGGCTCGCTCCGGCCCGAGCCGTCAGGTGTCGGTCTGGGACCCCAGCACGACGTTCAAGGTCTCGGTGTCTCCGTCCTGGCTCTCCACCTCGAGCTCGATGGTGTCGCCGGGCACGTGCGAGCGAATCGCAATGATCAGCTCGTCCGCGCCGTCGACGACGATCCCGTCCACCGACAAGATGACGTCCCCGGTCTCGATCCCGGCCTCCGCTGCCGGTCCGTCCGGCACGACGGCCGGGGTGCCGCCGGCGTCCGCGCTGATCTTCGCGCCGGGGCCCTCGTACGTGCGGTCGACCGAGGCACCGATGACGGGGTACACGGCCTCGCCGGTCTCGATCAGCTGCTCGGCGGTGAGCTGCGCCTGACCGATCGGGATCGCGAACCCGAGACCGACGCTGCCCGCCTGGCCACCACCGCCGGCGCTCGGGTCGGCGATCGCGGAGTTCACCCCGATCACCCGACCAGCGGCGTCCACGAGCGGACCACCGGAGTTCCCGGGGTTGATTGCCGCGTCGGTCTGGATCGCGTTGATGAACGACAGGTCACCCTCGCCACCGGCGGTGACCGGCCGGTTGACGGCGCTCACGATGCCGGAGGTGACGGTCGCGTCCAGGCCGAGCGGTGACCCGATCGCGACGACGGTGTCGCCGACCACGACGTCCTGGGAGTCTCCGAGCTCGAGCGGAACGAGGTCCTCGACCCCCTCGACCTGGATCACCGCGAGATCGTACGAGGGGCTGCGCCCGACGACCTCTGCCTCGGCGACCTGGCCGTCGTTGAACCGGACCGAGATCGTGCCCCGGCCGTCGGCTGCTGCGGCGACGACGTGGTTGTTGGTGAGGATGTAGCCGTCGATACCGATGACGAACCCGGAACCGGTGCCCTCGACGGTTGCGGTCGTCTCGCGGATCGACACCACGCTCGGCAGCACGCGCTGCGCGATCCCGGCGACGGTGTCCGGCGCGCGCTGCGGGGCGCCGTCGGGAGACGCGTCGCCCGGGTCGTCCACCACCGGGCTGAGCGGGCCCCCGCTGCCCGCGGCCGACTCGTCGACCACCCGGTCGGCGACGAGGTAGCCGACCCCGCCCCCGGCGGCGGCGGCGATGACTGTCAGCGCGAGGGCGCCGGCGAGGAGGCCGCCGCGCCGGCGGCGGGCTGGTTGCGGCGGTTGGGGCGGCCCGGGGGGTGCGCTGGCGGCAGCCCACTGCTGCCGCTCCATCTCGTAGCCGTAGCGCGGTGACTCCCCGCCGCGTGCCGACGGAGGGTAGGGCGACGACGGCTGGCCGTAGCCGGGCTGGCGAGAGGGGTCGCGGGCACCGACGTCAGGGGTGTTCCAGCCCGGCGAGCCCGGCTGACCGCTGCCCTGCGCGGCCCAGCCATGGCCGACGCCGTACGGCGCGGCGGGCCGGCCCGGCGGGTCGCGACGCTCGCTCGGCGCCGGCTGCCAGCGGCTGAGCCAGCTCTCGCCCTCCAGCCGTCGCGTCTCCTCGGTGGCGTCGACGTCGAGCCGCCGGGTCTCCTCGGCCTCGCCACCCGGCCGCGCCGGGTCGTTGGTGTCGCTCATCGAGGCGGTCTCCTGTGCTCAGCCGTTTGGCGGGCCATGTGGGACTGGGTCACTGGACTCGGGCCACTGGGACTAGGCGTGCGTGCCCTAGCGTCTCAGGCGAACGGGTTGACCCACGAACCCACCCGGGCCAGGCCCCGCCCGATCCGGTTGGTCAGCCCGTCCGGTTCCGGCGCCTGGTGCGGGAGGCCGGCGACCACCTCGTCCACGAGGGGCGCCGGCGCGTCGGCCACGACTGCGTACACCACGCCGTCGGCGGACCACACGACTTGCTGCGGCAGGCCGGCGCGTACGTACCGGACGCCGTCGCGATCGGCCGTCGGCGTGTAGCCCACCATCGACGTCTCGTCGACGCGGCCCGGTTGCTCGAAGAGCGAGACCGTCGAGAGCCCGTCGGAGTAGCTGAGGTGGAGCACCGGGCCGGCGCTCGTGTCGACGCGGCGGACCTGGTAGAGGGAGAGCCCGTCGGCGAGCAGCGCCGGGCAGGAGCAGCCGGACACGCGCATCGTCGCGACCTCGCTGGCGGTCAGGTCCTCGGCTTGGGCCTGGGGAAGTGCAGGCGGCAGGTGGCCGGGCGAGACCCGAGGCCCGATCCGTACCTGGACGAACGCGCTGGCCCGTACGGTTCGCCCGGAGGCGTCGTACACCTCACGGCGCAGCAGCACGCCGCTGCGGTCATCGATCCAGAACCGGGCGGCGACGGCGTCACGGTCCCCGACCATCTCCAGCACGCGCGTCTTGCGGCCGGCCACCTTGTCCTTGCCTGCCGTCGAGATGCTGAAGTTGCGGGCCAGCAGCCCGACCGGTCCACCGCCGAGCTGGAACCCGATGTCGCCAGGCGCGGTGGTGAACAAGGCCGACGCCGGTCCGTCGCCGCTGCCTCGGACGCGGAGCGCAGTGCCCTGCCCGGGGACGTTCTTGATCTCGACAAGCGTGCTGTCGGTGCTTTCCGGGCCCCAGGCCGAGACGAACTGGACCCCGGCGTAACGCACCAGGTCGTCCGCGGATGCCACCTTGTCCAGCAGGTCGAGGGCCCGGGCAGACGAGGTTGGTCTGGGATCGGGATCGACACCGGGACCGCTCAGCTCAGTGCCGATGTCGGCGGCGGTCGAGGGCGCGAGCACGGTGACCGAGCCGGCGACGAGCCCGGAGACGAGCATGGCCAGCCCGAGGGAGCCAGGTGAGCGACGCGGAGCGGTCGCGGACGTGCCGATCCTCACCGGTCACCCCGCTGGAACGACACGCCGACCGCGTCGGCTGGGACGTCGGCGAACGGGACCACGCGGCTGGTCCGCGCGTGCTCGACCACATAGCTGTCGACGTCCGGCGCGACCGGCTGGTCGGGCGAGCCGGGCTCACCACCGACGGCGAAGGCGGTGACGAGGGTCGCGGCGACGGCGATCGTGCCGGTGGCCAGCGCGTTGCGGACCCGCCGGCCGCGACTGCGGCCGGCTGGCCGGGCGGTGCCACGGTCGGACGGGCGGCGCCCGACCGGGACAGTCGGGGGGCGGGTGGTCTCGCCGGTGCCGCGACGGGTGAGCGGCAGCGGCTCGCCCGGCTCGGCCATCCGGTGCAGCTCGGCGAGCAGACCAGCCGGAGCCGGCGGTGCGGCCAGGCCGGCGAGCCGCTCCTTCATGGCTCGGTGGCCGGCCACCTCGGCGCGGCAGGTGCCGCAGCTCGCGAGATGGGCGAGCGCGCGCTCCCGGTCGCTGTGGCTCAGCTCCCCGTCGACGAGTGCCGCGATGAGGTCGCGGAGATGGCTCACGACTCCACCACCGGCGCCGGCGTCCTCTCGATCGAGGTCACTGGCGCGTCGTCGGCCGCGCGCTCGTCTGCGCGAGCCGGTCCGCGGAGCGCGGGCGAGCGGTGCGCCAGCGCGGCGCGCAGCTGCGCGCGGCCGCGGTGGATCCGGCTCCGGACGGTGCCGAGCTTCACCCCGAGCGTGGCCGCGATCTCCTCGTACGAGAGGCCCTCGATGTCACAAAGGACCACCGCCGCGCGGAACTCCGGCGACAGCGAGTCCAGCGCCCGCTGGACGTCGTCATCGAGGTGGGTGTCGTCGTAGGCCTGCGCTGGGGTCGGCTCGCGCCCTGCCAGCCGCTCGGGCGCGTCGTCGGCAAGGGCGTCGAACCGGATCCGCTGCTGGCGGCGCACCCGGTCGAGGAACAGGTTCGTGGTGATGCGGTGCAGCCAGCCCTCGAACGTCCCGGGGGTGTACGAGGACAGGGAGCGGAACACGCGGACGAAGACGTCCTGGGTCAGGTCCTCGGCGTCGTGCTGGTTGCCGGTCAGGCGATAGGCAAGCCGGTAGACGCGGCCGGAGTGCGTCCGGACCACCTCGTCCCAGCTCGGCGGCTGCCAGACCACCGCACCGTCGCTCATCGCCGAGCCTTCCCTGGGCGTTGGTATCGCTGGACCCGGGCCCGGGTCCAGTCCACCGCCGCGCTCACCTCGTACCGCACGAACGGATACGCCCGGGCGCATGTTCCCAGGCCAACCTGGAGGTTTCCTGGGAGCGGGGCTGGGCGGCGGTCCGCACGGGCGGCGGCGGCCCTCCGCGGCCGCAACCGTGTGGCAGCCAAGCGCCGAGGTGCCGGCGGACTACGCTGCCGCCACGGTCGTCTGACCGGTCACCCGTGGGACCGGCGCCCGATCGCCGCCGGGCAAGCGGGCGGTCCGTCTCTCTCGAGGAGGAGCCATCGCCAGCCCGATCTCACCGGCCAGCTGGGCCCATGCCGAGGGATTCGTCGTCGAGGACGTCGTGCTCGCGACCGCGCGCGACCGCGCGCGCGAGGTCGGCGTCAGCCCGATCTCGGCCGGCGCAGGCACGGCACTGCAGTTCGTCGCCGCCAGCCTCGACGCGAGGAACGTCGTCGAGATCGGCACGGGCACCGGCGTCTCCGGCCTCTGGCTCTTCCGTGGCATGCGGCCCGAAGGCGTGCTGACCAGCGTGGACGTCGAGGCCGAGCACCAGCGACTCGCCCGCACGGCGTTCACCGAGGAGGGCATCCCGAGCCAGCGTATGCGGCTCATCTGTGGACGTGCGCTCGAGGTCCTGCCCAGGCTCGCGGACGCCTCGTACGACCTCGTGCTCTGCGACGGGGACAAGAGCGAGTACGGCGAGTACCTCACCGAGGCGCTGCGGTTGCTCCGCCCCGGCGGGGTCGTGGCCGTGGACAACGCGCTGTGGCACGACCGGGTCGCCGACCCGGCGCAGCGCGATCCGGACACCGTTGCGATCCGTGAGGTCGGCCGGCGCGTGCAGGAGGACGAGCGCCTGGTCCCGGTGCTGCTGCCGATGGGTGACGGCCTGCTCCTGGCCGTCAAGCGCTGACCCACCGCTGGTGGGTCAGGGGATGACGGGCTGGGCCTTGCCGAGCACCACGATGCCCTCGTCGCTGACGGTGTAGCCGCGCTGGCGATCGGCGTCGTGGTCGACGCCGATCTGTGCGCCGGGTGGGACGAACACGTGCTTGTCCAGGATCGCCCGGCGCACGGTCGCGCCCTCGCCGATCGTCACGCCGCTGTGCAGCACGCTCTCCTCCACGCGTGCGCCGCGGTGGATCCGGGCGCCGTGCCCGATCACGGAGCGCTCGATCGAGCCGGACACGATGCTGCCCAGCCCGATCAGGGTGTCGCGGGCCTGCCCGTCCTGGACGAACTTCGGTCCCGGCTGCTGCGGGTGCCAGGTGGCGATCGGCCAGTCGTCGTTGTAGAGGTTGAAGATCGGGTGGACCGACACGAGGTCCATGTGCGCGTCGAAGAACGACGCGATCGTCCCGACGTCGCGCCAGTAGCCGCGGTCGCGCTCGGTCGCGCCCGGCACGTCGTTGTCGGCGAAGTCGTACACCTCTGCGGCGCCGTCGCGCACGAGCCTCGGGATGATGTCACCGCCCATGTCGTGCTGGCTCGAGTCATCGGCGGCATCGGCGGTGATCGCCTCGAGCAGCGTCTCGGTCGTGAAGACGTAGTTGCCCATCGAGGCGAAAACCTCGTCCGGAGAGTCCGGCAGCCCGTCCGGGTCGGTCGGCTTCTCCAGGAACGCGTCGATCACGCGGCTGCCCGCGCTCGTGTCGATCACGCCGAACTGCGCTGCGTCGGCCCGCGGTACCCGTATGCCGGCGACCGTGACGCCCGTGTTGGACGCCCGGTGCTGCGCCACCATCTGGGACGCGTCCATCCGGTAGACGTGATCGGCGCCGAACACCACCACGTGCTCAGGCCGCTCGTCGTAGAGCAGGTTCAGATTCTGGAAGATCGCGTCCGCAGACCCGGCGTACCAGCGCGGTCCGAGCCGTTGCTGCGCCGGGACGCCGGTGACGTAGTTGCCGAGCAGCGTCGAGAGGTCCCAGGTCAGCGCGATGTGCCGATCGAGGGAGTGCGACTTGTACTGCGTGAGCACCGCGATCCGCAGGTAGCCGGCGTTCACGAGGTTGGAGAGCACGAAGTCGATCAACCGGTACGTGCCGCCGAACGGAACCGCTGGCTTGGCCCGGTCGGCGGTGAGCGGCATGAGCCGCTTGCCCTCACCGCCGGCGAGCACCATTGCAAGCACTCGTCCGGCCATGCTCGCCACCCTAGAGGCTGGTTGCAGCACCCTGGCAGGCTGGCGTCCAGCTCGGGCGACGCCAGTCGCGATCGGGACCGGAGGTGCTCGTGCGCGTCGGACTGCTGACCAGGGAGTTCCCGCCGGAGGTGTACGGCGGCGCCGGGGTGCACGTGGAGTTCCTGTCGCGGGCGCTGGCCGAGCTCGTCGACCTCGACGTCCACTGCATGGGCGCGCCGCGCGCCGACGCCACCGCGCACGCGCTCTCGGACGACCGCCTCGGCGACGCGAGCTCGGTTCTTCACGTGCTTGCCGCCGACCTCGCGATGACCGCAGCCGTCGACGGCGTCGACCTGGTCCACTCGCACACCTGGTACGCGAACCTCGGCGGGCACCTGGCGAAGCTGCTGTACGGCATCCCGCACGTGATCACCGCGCACTCGCTCGAACCACTCCGGCCGTGGAAGGCCGAGCAGCTCGGCGGCGGTTACGCGCTCTCGTCGTGGGTGGAGCGCACGGCGTACGAGTCGGCCGACGCGATCATCGCGGTCAGTGCCGACATGCGCCGCGATGTCCTCGAGTGCTACCCACAGGTGGACCCGGATCGGGTGCATGTGATCCACAATGGCATCGACACCGCGCTCTACCACCCGGTGCCGGAGTACGACGTCCTGGCGCGGTACGGCATCGACCCAGACCTGCCTTCGGTGGTGTTCGTCGGCCGGATCACCCGGCAGAAGGGCGTCCAGCACCTCCTTGCCGCGGCCCGCTCCCTGGACGCCGGCACCCAGCTCGTCCTGCTCGCCGGCGCCCCGGACACCCCCGAGCTCGGCACCGAGGTCGAGCGGGCGGTCGCGCTGCTGCGCAAGGAGCGTGACGGCGTCGTCTGGATCGCCGACATGCGGCCACGCGAGGAGATCCTGCAGTTCCTCACGCACGCCACGGTCTTCGCGTGCCCGTCGATCTACGAGCCGCAGGGCATCGTGAACCTGGAGGCGATGGCCTGCGAGACGGCCGTCGTGGCGAGCGCTGTGGGCGGCATCCCAGAGGTCGTCGTGGACGGCGAGACCGGGCTCCTCGTCCCGTACGACGCGAACGCGCCGCGGGACTTCGAGCGGGCTCTGGCTGCCGCGCTCAACGACGTGGTGGCCGATCCGGTGCACGCGGCGGCGATGGGCCGTGCTGGTCGCGAACGAGCAGTCACCGCGTTCGCCTGGCCGGCGATCGCGGAGCACACGGTGGAGGTCTACCGCTCGATCTCCCGTTGATCAGCGGCCCGGGGCGTCGACGTCGACGATCCAAGGCTCGCTCGGCGGACCGTCTCGGAGGACCGCCTCGAGCACGCGACCGAGCCCCTCGGGGTAGATCGTCTCGTCGGTCGCCACCAGGTCCGGGACGGTCCACCATCGGAACCCCTGCATGAACGTGCTCTCGAGCGGGTCGAGCTTCACCGGGACGGCAAGCCCGCCCGCTGTGCGCCCGACGAAGATCCACTCGTGCTGGTCGATGAGGACGTCGAGGAAGACCGACCGCCAGTGGTGCCTGACCACCAGCGCGCCAAGGACGACGTCGGCCAAACCCGTCTCCTCGTAGACCTCCCGGACGGCGGCAGCCTCGACGCTCTCGTCCGCCTCGACGCCGCCACCCGGCGTGCACCACCAGCTTCGACCACCCCAAGCGTCGTTGGACAGGAGGACCCGGTCGTCAGGGTCGAGGAGCGCGATGCGTCCAGCCGTCCGGTAGATCGGCGTGCTGGCGGCCATCTGTCCTGCCTCTCGAGGTGCCCGGCGGTCCCCCCTCCGGGCCGCGGTCGCGGGCGAGCGATCCCCGCGCAGCGAAACGGCCCCGGTCCGGCAGCTCACGCCGCCGAACCGGGGCCAGAAGATCACGCGTGCGCGGGCGCACGCGACAGGGAATTGGTTAACCGACAGCGTTGGTCAGCGCATCGCTCAGTGCAGTCGCCTCGTCCGGCGACATCTCGACGACGAGCCGGCCGCCTCCCTCGAGCGGGACGCGGAGGATGATCCCGCGACCCTCCTTCGTCACCTCGAGCGGGCCATCGCCCGTACGCGGCTTCATGGCCGCCATGCTCGTTCCCCTTCCTGTCCGACGCGCCCGACCTGCGGCACGTGGCCGCAGAAGGGTGCTGGTCGAGATCCATTATCCCGTACGCGAGACGGCGTTCGACCAGTCGTACCGTTTCGGGCCGCTCGTCGACCGCCAGCGGTGCCTGCAGCGGGGCCCCTCCGTTGGCAGACTGCTGCCGTGCATGCCCGCTCTGCGTTGTTCGACCTCTACGGCGACCACCTGCGTACCCGGGGCGGCGAGGCGCCGGTGTCGGCGCTCGTGGTCCTGCTCGAACCGCTCGGCATCGCCGCGCCGGCGGTCCGCACGGCCGTGTCCCGGATGGTCCGCCAGGACTGGCTGGTCCCGGTCCGACTGGGGCCCGCGGCCGGGTACGCCCTGACCTCGAGGGCGTCTCGACGTCTCGACGCCGCAGCCGACCGCATCTACCGCACCCGTGACGTCGCGTGGGACGGCACCTGGCACGTCCTCGTCACGCGCGACATCGGTGCACGATCCGTACGTCACCGGCTGCGCACCGGGCTCGGGTTCCTCGGGTACGCGCAGATCGACACCGACACGTGGATCAGCCCGCGCAGCTCCGACGAGCTCGACGCCCTCCTCGCCTCCGACGGCGTCCACGCCGAGCGGTTCCATGCCCGGCACGACGGCCAGCCGGCGTCGCTCGTGCGCCAAGCCTGGGACCTCGATGCACTGGCCGCGTCGTACGAGACTTGGCTGGATCGTGCCCGCTCCTTGATCGACGGATCGCGCGGGACCGAGGAGCCGGAGCGTGCGTTCGCCGTCCGCAGCGAGCTGGTGCACGAGTGGCGGAAGTTCCTGTTCACCGATCCGGCGCTCCCGCGGGCTCTGCTCCCTGAGGCTTGGCCCGGCACCGCTGCCGCCGCGTACTTCGACGCCGAGGCCGACCGGCTCCTGCCGCTCGCCACGAAGTTCGTGGACGACACCCTGGCCCGACCACCCGGCCACCACGAGGAGACCCCATGACGAGTCCGGTGCGCTCATACGTCGTCGACGGTGTGGCGACCTTGACCATGGACCGCCCAGACGCGCTCAACGCGCTGGACGTCGCCATGAAGAACGCGCTGCGCGACGCGCTGGCGACGGTCGCGGCGGACCCCGGCGTGCGGGCCGTGGTGCTCACGGGCAGCGGCCGGGCGTTCAGCGTCGGGCAGGACCTCCGCGAGCACGCCGCGAACCTCGAGACCCGGCCGCTCGAGTCGGTGTGGGCGACCGTGGCTGAGCATTTCACGCCCATCGCCACGACGCTCGCGACCATGCCCAAACCGGTGATCGCCGCGGTGAACGGCATCGCCGCGGGTGCGGGTGCCTCGATCGCCTTCGCCTGCGACTTCCGGATCGTCGCCGAGTCAGCCGCGTTCAACCTCGCGTTCACCGGCATCGGGCTGTCGGCCGACACCGGCGCCTCGTGGACCTTGCCCCGGCTGGTCGGCCGCGCCCGGGCGCTGGAGCTCCTGATCATGCCGCGCTCGATCCGCGCCGATGAGGCGCGCACCCTCGGCCTGGCGACCGACGTGGTCCCCGCCGCCGAGCTGGGCGCCGCTGCCGCAGCACTGGCCCGACGCCTCGCGGACGGTCCAACCCTCGCGTACGCGGCGGTGAAGGAGGCGGTCACGTTCGCGAGCACGCACGGGATGGGTGAGTCGCTGGCCTTCGAGGGCGAGCTGATGGCCCGGACCGGCGCGACCGATGATCACCGAAACGCGGTGGCCAGCTTCCTGGCCAAGGCGCCGCCGGTGTTCACCGGTCGCTGACGCCCCGGCGCGCGACGCAGCCCACCAGATGGTCGTCCACCATTCCAACGGCCTGCATCAGCGCGTACGCGGTTGTGGGTCCGACGAACCGGAAGCCGTGCGAGCGCAACCCACGTGCCAGCGCGACGGAGTCCGGCGTCGTGGCCGGCACGTCCGCAGCTGAGCGCGGAGCGACCGCCTGGACAGACGGCGCGTACGACCACGTGAGCGCAGCCAGGCCAGCCGGGAGGGCCAGCGCTGCGCGGGCGTTGCCGATCGTGGCGAGAATCTTGGCGCGGTTGCGCACGATCCCGGTGTCGGACAGGAGCCGCTCGACGTCATCCTCGCCGAAACCTGCCACCACGGTCGGGTCGAAGCCGGCGAAGGCCGCACGGAACGCCGCGCGCTTTCGCAGGATCGTGATCCACGAGAGGCCGGACTGGAACGCCTCGAGGCTCAACCGCTCGTACATGCCGCGGTCGTCGCGGACCGGTCGCCCCCACTCGTCGTCGTGATAGGCGACGTAGTCCGGCGTACTGATTCCCCAGGGGCACCGTGGACGGCCGTCCGGTCCGGGCATCGTCTGGGCAGCTGCCGTCATCGACCGGCTGCGGCGCTCGGCGCGGACGCAACGGCCGCGAGCTTGCGGAGGCTCCGCTGCAGCACCCAGCCCGCCAACCGCCCAACGACGGGCCACGCGCGCTCACCGAGTGCACCGAAGGGCAGCTCGATCCGCTCCCACCACACGATCCGTGATCCCCGCGAGCCGAGCGGCTCGATGACGAAGCCGGCTGAGCCGCGGACGACGTTGCCGATGTGTCGCAGGTCGAGCCGGCGCGGCGGGTCCCAGACCTCCACCACCATCACGTCCACGAAACCGACCGGGCCGACACCGGTCCAGGCCTCGACCCGCGATCCGGCGATCGTCGGCCCGCCATCGACGCGACGCGCTCGGGTGAACGGGATCCACTGGCCCTGGTTGGCCCAATCGGTCGCAACCGCCCAGAGCCGGTCCGGCGTCGCGTCCGTGCTGATCTGCGCCTGCAGCTCACCCATCGGTCGGTTCTGCCGCGCCGGTCGGGTCGTGCGCCTCGAACGGCCGTCGGAGCCGGGCGATCTCCTCGTCGCGGCGGGCCAGCTCGCCGGCCAGGAGGTCGAGCGCGTCGTCGACCTCGACCATCCGGTAGCCCCGCAGCCCGACGCCCAGCCGGAGCGCGTGGACGTCCTCCGGCTGCACCGAGCGGTCGGCGGGAAGCCGCGCCGGCGGGCGGTCGGGGCTCAGCCGGCCCAGACCGTCGCCCCGGCCACCGGCGACGAGCACCGTGGCAAGCACGACCCCGAGCGCGACGAGCACCTGCAGCCAGAACATCGACGTCGTCCTCCCTCCGCGCTCGCCCTGCCCTACCCGGGTGCCGGGACTACGGTGTCGGGCTGATCGTGCCACGCGACCGTGAGGAGTGCCGTGCCGCTTCGCCTGGGCACACGCGTGTTCGCCGACACCGAGCTCGTGGTGATGGCGATCGTCAACCGCACGCCGGACTCGTTCTACGACCGGGGCGCGTCGTTCGCGTGGCGTGACGCCCTGGGCACCGTCGACCGCGCCGTCGAGGACGGCGCGGGGATCGTCGACATCGGTGGGGTGAAGGCCGGGTACGGATCGGAGGTGTCCGTCGACGAGGAACGCCGCCGGGTCGTCGACCTCGTGCTTGCCGTCCGGGATCGCCACCCGGCCCTGGTGATCAGCGTGGACACCTGGCGCAGCGAGATCGCCGACGAGGTGCTCCAGGCAGGTGCCGATCTGATCAACGACACGTGGGCCGGGGCCGACGACCAGCTTCGCGACGTCGTGGCCCAGCACGACGCCGGCATCGTGTGCTCGCACACGGGTGGCCTCTTGCCCCGCACCGACCCGCACCGTGTCCGCTACGACGACGTCCTCGCGGAGGTGGCACGAGGCGTCGGCGAGCTGGCTCGACAAGCCGCCGCCGCAGGCGTACGACCTGACGCGATCATCGTCGACCCGACCCACGACTTCGGCAAGAACACGTGGCACTCGCTCGAGCTGACCCGCCGGCTCGACGAGCTGGTCGCGCTCGGCTACCCGGTGCTCGTGGCGCTGTCGAGCAAGGACTTCGTCGGCGAGACGCTCGACCTCCCGGTCGACGCCAGACTGCCCGGGACGCTCGCAGCCACCGCCATCAGCGCCTGGCACGGAGCTCGGGTGTTCCGGGCGCACCAGGTGCTCGAGACCCGGCAGGTGCTCGACATGATTTCCTCGATTCGGGGTGATCGTCCACCTGCGGTGGCCCGTCGCGGTCTGGCCTGAGCCCCCGGGTCAGCGACCGTCGGCCTCGCGCTCGGCCCGCTCGAGCTCGGTCACCGCCGCCACCTCCGCCGCGCGCCGCCGGCGGTCGGCGTCCACGATCATCGCCACGGCGTCGTCGACCTCGTCCACCACGGTGATCAGGTCGATGTCGGCCTCCGAGACGGTTCCCCGCGCGAGAAGCGTCGCGCGAACCCAGTCGAGCAGGCCGCTCCAGTACGCCGACCCGACGAGGACCACCGGGAACCTGGTCACGCGCTGGGTCTGGACCAGCGTCAGCGCCTCGAACAGCTCGTCGAGCGTGCCGAAGCCGCCGGGCAGGAAGACGAATCCCTGCGCGTACTTCACGAACATCGTCTTTCGCGCGAAGAAGTACCGGAACGTGATCCCGATATCGACCCACGAGTTGAGACCCTGCTCGAACGGCAGCTCGATCCCGAGCCCCACGGACACCCCACCGGCTTGGCTCGCACCCCGGTTCGCCGCCTCCATCGCGCCCGGGCCGCCGCCGGTGATGACTGCGTAGCCGGCCTTGACCAGCGACTCACCGAGGCGCTGCCCGAGCGCGTACACGGGGTCGTCGCGGTGGATCCGGGCGCTGCCGAAGACACTCACCGCCGGCCCGAGCTCGGCGAGCATCCCGAAACCCTCGACGAACTCGCCCTGGATGCGGAGCACCCGCCAGGTGTCCGTGTGCACCCAGTCGGCTGCGCCGCGGGTATCGAGCAGGCGTTGGTCGGTTGTGCTCTCCTCGAACTGGGTACGACGCAGCGTCACCGGGCCACGCTGCTTCTCCCGAGGCGGCTCGGTCGGCGCTGGCAGGGCGCCGTCCGCCGGCTCCGGGCGTTTCGCTGGCATGGCGTCGAGGCTAGAGCCTGGCGGTCGCTGCTCCCGGAGCGGGCACCCGTACCGGCTCGCGGACGACGCGAGTGACGACGGGCAACAATGGGCCAGGCAGGCCGGCACGAGGGAGGGCGATGCCCGAGAAGGCGGGGGCGGGTCGCGGGTCGTCCCAACGGGACCGCTCGCACACCCTGCGCGACTGGGCGCGCCTCTACGAGTCCGTCGACGAGCTCGCCGCAAGGTGCCAGACCGGCGAAGCCGGACGCGTACTCGTCGAGATCGATGGTTTCCTCGCCGAGGCCCGGGCCGCCGGTGTCGTCGAGGTGCTCAACCGCTCCTGGTACGTGGTCGCGCTGGCGAATCTCAACCTCGGCGATCTTGATCGCGCGGTCGATGCCTGCAACCAGATCATCGAGCAGGGCGGTGAACCGGGTGATCCGGCCTGGACCTCCAGCGCGTACGCGCTCCGCGGGATGGCCCGGTCAGAGCGCGGTGATCATCTCTCGGCCGTGGACGACCTCGTCGACGCAGCCGTCCTCCTGGACGACGCCCGCCCGACCGGACAGCCCTACGCGTACGCGGTGGACGGCATCGGGCTCGGCTACCTCGGTCTTCGCCTCTACGAGCTGTCGATGGACGCATACCAGCAAGCTGCCGTGCTGGTCGCCCGACCGGGCCTCACCCTCCCGCGGATGTTTCACCGCTTCCACCAGATGCTGGTCGAGATCTGCTGGGGTCTCGAGCTCGACCGGCTCGACGAGTCCGACGAGGCCGGCTCGCACTTCCGGGCTGCGCTGGCGATCGCCGGCGACGCCACCCCGCTGCCCGCCCTGGGCACGCAGACCTGGGCGTTACGGCTGCGGGCGCTCGTCGGGTTCTGCCACGCGATGACCGATGCAATCGGGCGCGCGTTGGAAGGTCTCGAGTCAGACGCCGATGCGTTGGCCGTGCAAGAGCTCGACGAGGAGGTGCTGGCGCGCATCGGACTGGCCCGGGCGTACGGCCGGCTCGGCGACGTCCCGCGTGCGCTCGCCGAGGCCGACCAGGCTGAACGCGCCGCCGGGGACGACCACCCGCTCGGCCTCAGCATCGCCTGGGAGCGGCAACGCCTCGCTCGACCGGATGCGCCGACGGCGGCCACCTCCGTCGTCAGCGAGTACGCGAGCCGGCTCGAGCGCGAGCGCTGGGACGACCGGGTGCGGTTGAGCGCCGAGACCCGGGAACGGCTGCAGTCCGAGATCGGGCGGCGCGCGGCGCGGAGGATGTCCGCCGAGTACCTCACCGACAGCCTCACCGGTGCGGCGAACCGCCGTCACCTGGAGCTGCGGCTCCCCGAGATGGTGAGCCGGGCCAGGACACACGACGAAGCGGTGGCGCTCGCGTTCGTCGATCTCGACGCGGACACCACGACCGAGGACATGGTGTCGATCGGGGCCCAGCTGCGGAAAGGGGCCGGTCCAGACGGGTTCGTCGCCCGGTACGGAGGCTCGGAGTTCGTCGTCGTGCTTCCCCGCCAGACCGCCCGCCAGCTCGCTGACGTGGTCGACGACGTGGTTGGCGGACGCCGTGCGGACGGTGTCCCTCGTCCGCGGGTAGGCGTGGCGTCGGCCCGGCGACCACCATCGGTCGCCGGTCTCGTGGCGGCCGCCGACGAGGCGCTCCTCGCTGCCCGCCGGGCCGGCGGCGGCATCCAGCTCGCCACCAGCTGACCGAGAACGATCACTCCGGGCCGGGTGCCGCGGTGAGCCAGGCACGCATCTTGGTCTCGCACTCCCCGATCTCGGCGACCGCGACGTGCTCGTGGCGGGCATGGGCGACGTTCGGGTTGCCCGGCCCGTAGTTCACCGCGGCGATGCCGAGCTGGGCGAACCGCGCGACGTCGGTCCACCCGAACTTCGGACCGGGCTGCCCGCCGATCGCCGCGACGAACGACGCGGCGGCGGGCAGGTCGAGACCCGGTCGAGCACCCGGTGCGCTGTCCATGAGCGTGAGCTCGAAGCCGGCGAAGAAGTCCTCCAGGAATCGAAACGCCGTCGCCTCGTCGTGGTCCGGTGCGAACCGGTGGTTCACCGTCACCACGCAACGGTCGGGGATCACGTTGCCGGCGACCCCACCGGCGATGCCGATCGCGTTCACGCTCTCGCGGTAGCGCAGACCCTCGACGTCCGGCTCTCGCGGCTCGTACGCGACAAGCCGGGCCAGGACAGGTGCCGCGGCATGGATGGCGTTGGCCCCCATCCACCCGCGCGCGGCGTGAGCCCGCACTCCCGTCGTGGCGACGTCCACGCGCATCGTGCCCTGGCAGCCGCCCTCGACGGTCGCGCTGGTCGGCTCCATGAGCACCGCGAAGTCAGCGGCGAGGAGCTCAGGTCGCTCGTCGGTGATGCGCTTGAGGCCGTTGCGCTCGGCCTCGACCTCCTCGCACTCGTAGAAGACGTACGTCACGTCCCGTACGGGTGCCGGCACGGTCGCTGCCAGGCGCAGCCCGACCGCGACCCCACCCTTCATGTCTGCGGTGCCGATGCCGTGGAGGACGCCGTTCTCGAGCCGGGACGGGTAGTTGTCCGCGATCGGGACGGTGTCGAGGTGACCGGCCACGACCACCCGCTCGGCCCGCCCGAGCCGCGTACGGGCGACCACGGAATCACCGATCCGGACGACGTCGAGATGGGCGATCGGTCGCAGGGCGGCCTCGACAGCGTCGGCGATCTCCCGCTCTTCACCGCTCACGGACGCGATGTCGACCAGGGCCGCGGTGAGTCGAGCGCCGTCTTGGGAGAGATCCAGTTCTGCCACGCGGGTACCGTAACGGCCGTGACCGAATCGTCGGCGAGCCGTCCCGATGGGACAGATCACGGGACAGATCACGGGGCGGGTGACGGCTCCCCCGACGACGGCGCGTGGGCGGACGGGATCGCCACGATCGGCTCCGCCGACCAGGTGCTCGACGTCTGGTACCCGAGGCCCGCACTCGGTCAGCCGCCTGACCCGGCGGTGCCGGCCGAGGACCTCGAGGCGCTGGTCGGCACGGACGACGTGCGCCAGGTCCGGCTCGCGGCGGTCCGGACCGTCCTCTCGTCGCTCGCTGCCCCACCCGCCGACGTACCGGACGCGTACCTGCGCCTGCACCTGCTCTCCCACCGGCTCGTCGAGCCGCACGGCCTGAACGTCGAGGGCATGTTCGCGGTGCTCAACAACGTGGTGTGGACGTCCGCGGGACCGTGCACCGCCGAGGATTTCGAGTCCACCCGGCTGCGGCTGCGCGCGGCCGGTGTGCGGGTGACCGTCTACGGCGTCGACAAGTTCCCGCGCATGGTGGACTACGTCGTCCCGAGCGGGGTCCGGGTGGCTGACGGCGACCGGGTCCGCCTCGGCGCCCACCTCGCGCCTGGGACGACCGTCATGCACGAGGGCTTCGTGAACTTCAACGCCGGCACCCTCGGGGTCTCCATGGTCGAAGGCCGGATCACCGCCAGCGTCGTGGTCGGTGACGGCTCGGACATCGGCGGCGGCTCGTCGATCATGGGCACGCTCTCCGGCGGCGGCAAAGAGGTCGTCCGGATCGGCGAGCACTGCCTCCTCGGCGCCAACGCCGGCGTCGGGATCTCCCTCGGCGACGACTGCGTCGTCGAGGCCGGCCTCTACGTCACGGCCGGCACCCGGGTGGCGCTGCCCGACGGTGCGGTCGTCCGAGCCCGTGAGCTGTCCGGGCGCGACGGCCTGCTGTACCGCCGCAACAGCGAGACGGGAGCCGTGGAGGCGCTCCCGCGCTCGGGCACGTGGGGCGGCCTGAACACAACCCTTCACGCCAACCAGTAGCCAGCCTGACCTCTCGTTGATCAACGGCTCGGGGCCAGGCGCGAAACCGTACGGAGGTGCGGCTCGTTGGGACGGGAAGCAGGACGAGCGAGTCGGGGGTGACGCACGTGCGCAGGTTGGCCGGGGTGGCGATCGTCACGGTGCTGGCCGCTGCGCTCGTCGTCGCGGCCGTCATCGGGCTCCGCTCGGTCGGTGTCATCGGCCCCTCTGAGCGCTGCGTCGCCGAGGTCGATGGAGTGACGGTCAGCCTTGACCTCGAGCAGAGCCGGCACGCCGCGTTGATCGCGGCGGTGGCCACCGCCCGTGGGCTGCCGGCTCGGGCGATCACGATCGCGCTCGCCACCGCCTACCAGGAGTCCGACCTGCGCAACGTCGACTACGGCGACCGGGACTCCCTGGGGCTCTTCCAGCAGCGCCCGTCGCAGGGCTGGGGCACTGCCGCCGAGGTGCAGGACCCGACGTACGCCACCAACGCCTTCTACGACGCCCTGGTCCAGATCACCGACTACCGCGAGCTGCCGGTGACCGAGGCCGCCCAGGCGGTCCAGCGCAGCGCCTTTCCCGGCGCGTACGCCGACCACGAGGCCGACGCCCGGGTACTCGCGTCCGCGCTGTCGGGCAACTCGCCGGCAGCGTTCTCCTGCGAGCTCGCGGTCGACGACCTCGAGGGCGAGGTGCCGCTCGCGAGCGGGCTGACTCCGCGCGGGCAGCGCGTGCTCGACGACGTGCAGGCCGCGTTCGGCCAGCAGAGCGTCGGCGGCTTCGATGCCGCTGGCGTCACCTCCGGCCACATGGCCAGGTCTGCGCACTACGACGGCCGCGCGGTCGACGTGTTCTTCGCCTCGGACGACCCCGCGGCCGTGCTGCGCGGCTGGTCCCTCGCGCACTGGGTCGTCGCGAACGCAGACCGCCTCGAGGTCGCCACCGTGATCTACCGAGACCAGATCTGGACGGCCGCTCGCTCCGGCGACGGCTGGCGCCCGTACGTGCCACCGGACGGGCCGACCGACAACCCGACCCTTCGCCACCTCGACCACGTCCACGTCGACGTCATCGCCGGTGCCTGATCCTCCTCCCGATGATCAAGGAATTTCTGCCCGTGACACCGGGCCGGGAACCTGGCTTCGGACCGTCAGAGCGGCAGAATTTCCTTGATCATCGGGAAGGTGGGGAAGGTGGGGAAGGT
>Ga0136616_10000202_pt1 | contig 25033 bp, 19 predicted proteins | sample AntDrymUQ2992106_2_FD_106648 | JGI IMG/M metagenome (GOLD analysis project Ga0136616, IMG submission 106648) | Polar desert sand microbial communities from Dry Valleys, Antarctica - metaG UQ299 (21.06) | ecosystem: Environmental > Terrestrial > Soil > Desert | place: Antarctica: Dry Valley... | reverse complement strand
TCGACCGCCCGGCGCAGCTCACGCCCGTGTGGCCCGTCCACGAGGCGGGCGTAGTGCCCGGTGCAGACGGCGTCGAAGCCGAGCGCCAGCGCCTTGTCGAGTACGGCGGCGAACTTGATGCGCTCGTTGCAGCGCAGGCAGGGGTTGGGCGTGCGGCCGGCGGCGTACTCGGCCACGAAGTCCTCGACGACGTCGGCGCGGAAGCGCTCGGCCAGGTCCCAGACGTAGAAGGGGATACCGATGACGTCCGCCGCGCGCCGGGCGTCGCGGGCGTCTTCCAGGGTGCAGCAGCCGCGCGCGCCGGTGCGGAAGGACTTGGGGTCGGGTGCCAGCGCAAGGTGGACCCCGGTGACGTCGTGGCCGGCTTCGACCGCCCGGGCCGCTGCCACGGCCGAGTCGACGCCACCGGACATGGCGGCGAGTACCCGCATTGGCGTCAGCCCTGCCGCGCGCTGGTGAGACCGGCGCGGCGGGCCCGCTCAACCGCCGCGGGAAGCGCCTCGACCACCGCATCGACGTCGGAGGCGACGGAGGTATGACCGAAGGAGAACCGCAGCGACCCGCGCGCCCGCTCCGCGTCCGCGCCGGTCGCGAGCAGCACATGGCTGGGCCGCGCCACCCCGGCGGAGCAGGCCGATCCGGTCGAGCACTCGATGCCGCGCGCGTCGAGGAGCAGCAGCAGCGAGTCGCCCTCGCAGCCGGGGAAGGAGAAGTGCGCGTTGCCGGGGAGCCGTCGCGCCGGAGACAAGTCCGGGTCGCCGTTGAGCAGCGCGTCGGGCACCGCAACCCGCACCCGCTCGACGAGGTCGTCGCGCAACGTCGCCAGGTGCTCGGCCCGCTCCGGCTGGCTCTTGACCGCCACCTCGGCGGCAGCGGCGAACCCGGCGATCCCCGGCGTGTCCAAAGTGCCGGAGCGCACCTCCCGCTCCTGGCCGCCACCGTGCAACAGCGGCGTCGGGGCGAGGCTCCGGCCGAGCAGCAGTGCCCCGACGCCCAGCGGCCCGCCGAACTTGTGCCCGGTGACCGTCATCGCGTCCAGACCGGACGCGGCGAAGTCGACGGGCAGCTGGCCGATCGCCTGGACGGCGTCGGAGTGCATGGGTACGCCGTAGGCCTGCGCCACCGCAGTCAGCTCGGCGACCGGCTGCACGGTCCCCACCTCGTTGTTCGCCCACATCACGGTCACCAGCGCCACGTCATCCGCGCCGTCGGGTCCATCGGCCAGCGCAGCGCGCAGGGTCTCCGGTGCCACCCTGCCCTGCGCGTCGACCTCGAGCCAGCTCACCTGAGCGCCCTCGTGCTCGACCAGCCAGGTCACGGCGTCGAGCACCGCGTGGTGTTCGACGACGCTGGCCACCACCCGGCGCCGGCGCGGGTCCTCGGCGCGACGGGCCCAGTACAGACCCTTGACGGCGAGATTGTCGGCCTCGGTCCCGCCCGCGGTGAAGACGACTTCGCTCGGCCGCGCCCCCAGCGCCTGGGCGAGGGTCTCGCGGCACTCTTCGACGACTCGGCGGGCGGCGCGGCCGGCGGCGTGCAGCGACGATGCGTTGCCGACCCGCTGGAACTGGGCCGTCATCGCGTCGACCGCCGCAGGCAGCATCGGGGTGGTCGCCGCATGATCGAGATAGACCATGGCGTGCCCAGGGTAACCGCGCGCGGCCTGGCTGGCTTGCTAGGCCTTGCGCTGCTGGATGGCGTCGATCAGCTGCGGAAGCACCGTGTGCAGGTCGCCCACGACTCCGAAGTCGGCCAGCTCGAACAGCGGCGCCTCCGCGTCCTTGTCGATCACCACGATCGTCTTCGCGGTCTGCATGCCTGCACGGTGCTGAATGGCTCCGGAGATGCCGACGGCGATGTACAGCTGGGGGGAGACGGTCTTGCCGGTCTGCCCGACCTGGTGCTGGTGGGGGTACCACCCCGCGTCGGTGGCCGCCCGTGAGGCGCCCACCGCTCCCCCCAGCGCGTCGGCGAGCTGTTCGATCAGCGCGAAGTTCTCCGCGCTCCCGACACCCCGGCCCCCGGAGACCACCACAGCAGCCTCGGCCAGCTCAGGTCGCCCACTCCGCTCCTGGACGACCCGGTCGCTCACCCGGGCCGCCTTGTCGGCGTCGGTGAGCTGCACCGACACGGGAACCTGCTCCGCCGCGGCGGGGGCCGGCTCCGGCGTCACGCTGTTGGCCCGCACCGTGATGACCGGGGTTCCGGTCGTGACCCGCGAGTGCACGATGGTGGCCCCGCCGAAGACGTGCTGCTCGGCGACGCCGTCCGCGGAGACGTCGACCGCGTCGGTGATCAGCCCCGAGCCGGTGCGTACGGCGAGTCGTGCGGCGATCTCCTTGCCCTCGGTCGTCGACGGCAGCAGCACAGCCGCCGGGGACGCCTGGGCGACCAGGTCGGCGAGCACCGCCACCGTGGGTGCGACGGCGTAGGCGAGAAGCTCCTCGTCGGCGGCGGCGTAGACCTTGGCGGCGCCGTATTCGGCGAGGCGGTCCTTGGCCCCCTCGACGCCCGGACCGATCCACACAGCACTCGGCTCACCCATCCGACGGGCGAGCGTGAGCAGCTCATCCGTCGTCTTCTTGACCGTCCCGTCGTTCTGGTCGACGAGCACGAGCACTTCGGACATCGTGTCCCGCCCCTCAGATCAGCTTCTGCGCGACGAGGAACTCGGCGACCTTCGCGCCCCCGTCACCCTCGTCCTTGACGACAGTGCCCGCCGACTTGGGCGGCCGGTCGGCGAAGTCCTCCACCACGCTGGCCGCGGCGGCCAGACCCACCCGGTCTGCCTCGATGTTCGCGTCGGCCAGGGACAGTGTGGTCAGCGGCTTCTTCTTCGCCGCCATGATGTCCTTGAACTTCGGGTAGCGCGGCTCGTTGATCTTCTCCACCACGCTGACCACGGCGGGGACGGCACCCTCGACGACCTCGTACCCGTTCTCGGCCTGCCGGTGGGTGCGTACCGTCCCGCCGTCCACCTCGACGCGGCTGGCGTAGGTCAGGTGCGGCAACGCGAGGTGCTCGGCGAGCATCGCAGGTACGACCGCCATGCGGGCGTCGGTCGACTCCGTACCGCAGATCACCAGGTCGAAGTCGAGTGTGCGCAGCGCCTGGCTCAGCGCGTACGAGGTGGCGAGCGCGTCGGATCCCTGCAGGGCGTCGTCGAGGACGTGCACCGCCGCATCGGCCCCCATGGACAGCGCCTTGCGGATCGTCTCGGTCGCTTTGCTCGGCCCCATGGACAGCAGCGTCACCTGTCCCCCGTGCGCCTCCTTGAGCCGCAACCCCTCCTCGACGGCGTACTCGTCGAGCTCGTTCATCACCCCGTCGGCGGACTCCCGGTCGAGGGTCTTGTCGCCGGGTTCGAGCCGCTTCTCGGCCCATGTATCGGGGACCTGCTTGACGCAGACGACGATGTTCACAGCCGTGTCATGGCGCAGAGCCGACCTTCCGTACGACGCCTGGATGGAGTCCTAGCCTGCCAGCGGTCACCGTCCGTCCGCCCACCGGGTACCGCCCCACCACGGCGTACCGCCGCCAGCACTCCTCCCTGGCACTCCCGACGCCGAACTCCCCGCCCTTCGGTCTCCACTGCGCTCGCCCCCGCACACTTTGCTCGCCAGATGATGCGCGCTGCGCCCGATACGACGGGATTGTCTCGACCATTGGCGAGCAAGGTTGGCGCGGATGCTGGTTGGTCTGTGGACAACGGCGATGTCTTCCGCCCTACGACGACAGTCTCACCCAGCATGACTCGCCTACCACTCGTCTTCACCACCGACGATGCCCTGCGCGCCGAATTCACGCCCGGGCAAGTACGCCGGCGTATCGCCACCGGCGCCTGGATCGCGCTGCGCCCGGGGGTGATGACCGCCGCAGACACCCTTGCCGCAATGGGCGACGACCCGGTGGCCCGGCACCTGGTCAACGTACGCGCCGCCAGATTGGCCGTACGCCGCCCCACCTGGGCGAGTCACCGGTCGGCGGCGTACGCGCTGGGTCTGCCGCTCGCCCTGCCTGGGGCGGAATCCGCACCGTCGGTCGTCGAGCTCACCGCAGAGTCCGGCGACGCTCGCACCCGGCGATACCCAGACGTCCGCCTGCAGGTCGCCACGTTGCCGCTGTGGCAGCGGGCCGTCGTCGCGGACATCCCGTGCACGTCGGCGGCTCGCACCGTGGTCGACCTGTGCCGACACCTGCCATCGCGACAGGCGGTACCCATCGCCGATGCCGCGTTGCACCGCCGACTGGTGACGCCCGGGGACCTCGCCGCGGTCGCCCGCAGCTGCCACCAGTGGCCGAGCATCGCGCGGACCCGCCGCTCCCTTGCCTTTGCCGACGGTCGCCGGGAGATGCCGCTCGAGTCGGTCTCCGCGTTGACGTTCTGGGATCTCGGGCTGCCCGAGCCGGAGCCGCAGGTGTGGGTGCGAGACCCGTGGGGCGTTGCCGTAGCCAGAGTGGACTTCCTGTTCCGGGAGCTCGGCATCGTCGGCGAGGGGGACGGCAAGCTCAAGTACTTTCTTCAGGCGGGCGACCCGAATGCCGCCAACCCGCTGTGGGCGGAGAAGCGGCGGGAAGATGCGCTGCGCGACCTGGGATTGGAGGTCTTCCGCTGGACGTGGTTCGAGGCTGCGCACCGTCCAGAACTGCTCCGCGAACGGTTCAAGCGTGCTCGCCACCGCGCTCTCGCGCGCGGGCCCGGCGCCGTCATCGCCCACTTTGCTCGCCCCGACGCGCGGCTGGGCCCCGATTTGTCCGACTTGTTCCCACCGCCGCCGAGCAAAGTCGGCGGGGGCGAGCACAGTCGACGGCGAACGGCGTGATCGACCAGTTGCGTGATCGACCGGTCAGCAGCGTGAGCAGCGGGCGCGTGTCTGGCCGGTCTCGCGCCCGTCAGCGGGCGGTGAAGGTGGCCTTGCCGGGGCCCTGCTCGACGAAGCTCGTCATGCCGGCGCGTGCGTCCTCCGTGGCGAAGAGCGCTGCGAAGTGCTGCCGTTCGAGCTCCAACCCGGTATCGAGGTCGGCTTCCAGACCGCGGTCGATCGACTCCTTCGCCGCCCGCAGCGCGTACGCCGGTCCGGCGGCGAAGCGGCCGGCCAAGGCCAGCGCCGCGGAGTAGCACTCGCTGACCGGGACGACTCTGTCGACAAGTCCGATGGCCAACGCCTCGTCAGCACCGACCATGCGACCGGTGAAGATGAGGTCCTTGGCCCTGGCGGTTCCGACGAGACGGGGCAGCCGCTGGGTACCACCGGCGCCGGGGATGAGCCCCAGCAGGATTTCCGGCTGGCCGAGGCGGGCGCCCTCGGCAGCGACGCGGAAGTCCGCGCACAGCGCGAGTTCGCATCCCCCGCCCAGCGCGTAGCCGGTGACCGCCGCCACCACCGGCTTCGGGATGCGGGCGATCGCGCTGAAGGACGACTGCAGGGCGGTCGAGCGGTCCACCATGTCGACGTAGGACATGGTCGCCATCTCCTTGACGTCCGCGCCCGCGGCGAAGACCTTGTCACCGCCGTAGAGGACGACGGCGCGCACGTCCCGCCGCTCGCCGACATCCTGGGCGGCGCCGCGCAACTCCTCCTGCAGCTGCGCGTTGAGCGCGTTCATCGGGGGCCGGTCCAGCCGGATCGTGCCGACGCCGTTTTCGACCGACACCTGTACGAACTCGGCCACGGCCGCTCCTCCGCTCGACTGGCGGGCGAGCCTAACTGCGTCGGGAGTCAGCGCAGGTCGGCGGACATGTCGACGGGTGCGATCACCGGGAGCGCCACCAGACCGGGGTCGGTCGCTTCGGACAGCAGCGGATGGCTGGGCAACACCCGCACGGTGTAGCCGAAGGAACCGGGCCTATCGGCCGGTACTTCGCCCTCGTAGCGGTAGCGCCCGTCGTCGTACCGCTCAGCAACCTGCAGCGAGACGAACGCCGGGGCGACCAGCTCGTCGCGCTCGTCGACGCCGCCGTACGTCGCCTGGACCTCGACATCGTCCGGCGACAGCGACCCGAGGGAGACCACGGCGCGCAGCGGAACAGTGCTGCCCAGCTGGGTCGCCTCGCCGACGGCGGAGGACTCCACGTGCTCGACGCGTACCCCCGGCCACCCCGCCCGCAGCTGCTGCTGCCAGCCGGCGAGCTCACGGGCGCCAGCGAAGGAATTTTCGGCGAGCCGCCGCGAGGAGACGGCAGCGGGCGCGTACAGGCCGGTGACGTAGTCATGCACCATGCGAGAGGCGAGCACCTTGGGGCCGAGGGACTGCAGCGTGTGCCGCACCATCTCCAGCCAGCGCACCGGCAGCCCGGCCGCATCGCGGTCGTAGAACCGCTTGGCCACGGACTGTTCGATGAGGTCGAGCAGCGCCGCCGCCTCGAGGTCGTCGCGGCGGTCGTCGTCGGTGACCCCCTCGGCGGAGGGAATGGCCCACCCGTTCTCCCCGTCGAACCACTCGTCCCACCAACCGTCGCGGATGGAGAGGTTGAGCCCGCCGTTGAGTGCGGCCTTCATGCCGGACGTACCGCAGGCTTCCTGCGGGCGAAGCGGGTTGTTCAGCCACACGTCGGTCCCGGACACCAGGTGGCGGGCCATGCCGATGTCGTAGTTGGGCAGGAAGACGATGCGGTGGCGCACCTCCGGATCGTCGCTGAAGCGCACGATCTCCTGGATGAGCCGCTTGCCCCCGTCGTCCGCGGGATGCGCCTTACCGGCGATGACGAGTTGGATGGGCCGCTCGGGGTGCAGCAGCAGCGAGGTCAGCCGCTTACGGTCGCGCAGCATGAGCGTCAACCGCTTGTACGCCGGGACCCGGCGGGCGAAACCGAGGGTGAGCACCTCGGGGTCGAGCACCGAGTCGATCCAGCCGAGCTCGGCCTCGCTGGCCCCCCGCTGCAGCCAGGACTCACGCAACCGCTCGCGCACCTCGTGGACCAGCCGGGCGCGCAGCGTCCGGCGTAGCTGCCAGAGGTCGGCGTCGGACACCCGTCCGAAAGTCGCCCATGCTTCGGGCTGGTTGACCGCTGTTGCGGAGTCGCTCTTGTCGAGGGCGAGGTGCGCCGTCTCCTTGGCCACCCACGTCGGCGCGTGGACGCCGTTGGTGATCGACCCGATTGGCACCTCAGCGTGGTCGAACCCGGGCCATAGCCCGGCGAACATCTCGCGGCTTACCGCACCGTGCAGCACGCTCACTCCATTGGCCCGCTGCGCGAGCCGCATCCCCATCACGGCCATGTTGAACACGCCGGAGTCGCCACCTGGGGACTCCACGCCGAGCTCGAGCAGCCGGTCGACGGGGACACCTGGTCTCGCGTTGTCCCCACCGAAGTGCGCGGCAACGAGCTCCCGCGGGAACCTGTCGATCCCCGCCGGTACCGGGGTGTGCGTGGTGAACACCGTCCCCGCGCGGGCTTGCGCGAGGGCAGCCGCGAAGTCGAGCCCGTGGTCCTCGGTGAGCTCCCGGATGCGCTCGACGCCGAGGAAACCGGCGTGGCCCTCGTTGGTGTGGAACACCTCAGGTGTGGGCCCCCCGGTCAGCGCGCAATAGGCGCGCACCGCGCGTACGCCGCCGATCCCGAGCAGCATCTCCTGGAGCAGCCGGTGCTCTGAGCCGCCGCCGTACAACCGGTCCGTGACATCGCGCTCGGCGGGTGCGTTGTCCTCGACCTCGGAGTCGAGAAGCAGCAGCGGGACCCGGCCCACCTGCGCCTTCCACACCTGCGCGACGAGTCGACGCCCGCCGGGCAGGCTCACCGCGACCTTGACGGGGTTGCCGGTGTCCTCCCCGAGCGGGACCAGCGGCAGGGCGTTGGGGTCGACCACCGGATAGCGCTCCTGCTGCCAGCCCTCCCGTGACAGCGACTGGCGAAAGTAGCCGCGGCGGTAGAGCAGGCCGACACCGATGATCGGAACGCCGAGGTCGCTGGCCGCCTTGAGGTGGTCACCAGCCAGGATGCCGAGACCCCCCGAGTACTGGGGCAGTACCTCGGTGATCCCGAACTCCGGGGAGAAGTACGCGATGGCCTCCGGCGCCGTGGGAAGCGTCTGGTACCACCTGTCGCCGGTGAGGTAGTCCGCCAGTTCGTCGGCGGCATCCTGCAGCTGGCGGCGAAACCGGCGGTCACCAGCGAGCGTCGCCAGCCGGTCGCGAGGGACCTCGGCGAGCAGCCGGGCGGGGTCCTGGCCGCACGCCCGCCAGGTCGCCGGATCGACCGACGCGAACAGGTCCATCGTGTCCGCATGCCATGACCAGCGCAGGTTGGCGACCAGCTCGCCGAGGGGGGCCAGTGGCTCGGGAAGGACGGGGCGGACGGTGAACCGGCGGATCGCTCTCACGGCGGGACACCCTAGCGCCCGGGCGAGAGCGGCAGTACTCCGGGTGATGAAATGACTACTCGGCGTGACTCATCTGCCGCCGTGTGGGGGTGGTCACCAGCCGCGGGCCGTCCGGGACCGCCCCGGTAGGTTCCCTTCGATGACTGGACGCATCCCCATCCTCGATGTCGAGCCGCTGATTTCCTGCGGTGCCTGGTCGGCGCGTGCCGTGGTCGGCGAGACGTTCCCGGTGTCCGCCACGGTGTTCCGCGAGGGCCACAACGCGGTCAATGCCAACGTCGTGCTGCGCGATCCGCGGGGGCGGCGGAAGGGTCCGTGGACCCGGATGCGCCCCGGTGAGCCAGGGACCGACCGTTGGCACGCCGAGGTGACCCCCACCTCGACCGGCCGATGGACCTTCGCGGTGGAAGCGTGGGACGACCCCGTCGCCACCTGGCGGCACGACGCCGCGATCAAGGTCCCGGCGGGTCTCGACGTCGAGCTGATGCTCGAGGAGGGCGCCCAGCTGCTCGAGCAAGCGGCCACGGTGACCACAGCGCCGCGCAGCGCCCGGGACGTGCTGCGCGCGGCCGCCGCCGGCACCCGGGACACCTCGCTGTCACCGGCCGCCCGGCTGCAGTGCGCTTTTTCTCACGAGGTCGACGAAGTGCTCACCGCCCACCCGCTGCGGTCGCTCGTCACCTCCTCCCCGCGACACCCGGTCTGGGTCGACCGGGAGCGGGCGCTGTACGGCTCCTGGTATGAGTTCTTCCCCCGCTCGGAGGGCGCGTCGCTGGATCCGCCGCGGTCCGGGACGTTCCGTACGGCGATGGAGCGGCTGCCGGCGATCGCTGACATGGGCTTCGACGTGGTCTACCTCCCGCCGGTGCACCCGATCGGGACGACGGCTCGAAAGGGGCGCAACAACACCCTTGAACCGGCCTCTGACGATCCCGGCGTGCCGTGGGCGATCGGCTCCCCCGACGGCGGGCACGACGCGATCCACCCCGACCTGGGCACGGCGGACGATTTTGCCGCATTCGTCGAGCGCACCCGCGAACTCGGCATGGAGGTCGCTCTCGACCTTGCGCTGCAGTGCTCGCCGGACCACCCGTGGGTCAGCGAGCACCCGGAGTGGTTCACCACCCGCGCGGACGGGTCGATCGCCTATGCGGAGAACCCGCCGAAGAAGTACCAGGACATCTATCCCCTCAACTTCGACGGCGACGCGAAAGGCATCTACACGGAGACGTTGCGCATAGTGCACCTGTGGATGGATCGCGGCGTACGCATCTTCCGAGTCGACAACCCGCACACGAAGCCGGTCGACTTCTGGGAGCGGCTGCTCACGGAGATCCGCCGCAGTGACCCTGACGTCATCTTCCTCGCCGAGGCGTTCACTCGGCCGGTGATGATGCACACGCTGGCGAAGGTCGGGTTCCACCAGTCCTACACCTACTTCACCTGGCGCAACAGCAAGCCCGAACTCGAGGCGAATTTTCGGGAGCTCGCCGGGCCGGCGGCCGCCTACATGCGTCCCAACCTGTTCGTGAACACGCCGGACATCCTGCACGCCTACCTGCAGTACGGCGGGCCGGCGGCGTTCAAGGTGCGCGCCGTGCTCGCCTCCATGCTCGCGCCCACGTGGGGTGTCTACTCCGGGTACGAGCTGTTCGAGCACACGCCGGTGCGTCCGGGCAGCGAGGAGTACCTCGACTCGGAGAAGTACCAGTATCGGCCGCGCGACTGGGCCAGCTACGAGGAGGGTGGGGTGAACGAGGGCCGTTCGCTTGCGCCGTATCTCACCCTGCTCAACGAGCTACGGCGCCGGCACCCGGCGCTGCGTCGGCTACGCAACCTGCGCTTCCACCACGTCGACTCGCCGCACATCATGGCATTCTCCAAGCGTGCGCAGGTCGACGGGCAGAGTGATGCGGTGATCGTCGTGGTCAATCTCGATCCACACGCCGTGCGCGACGCGACAGTGCATCTCGACATGCCGGCCCTCGGTCTCGATTGGAGCTCCGGCATGGAGGTGTATGACGAGCTCAGCGGTGCCAGCTACATCTGGGGACAGCGCAACTACGTAAGGCTCGACCCGTTCGTCGAACCCGCACACATTCTCTCCGTCGTACGGACCGGTCCGTGAGCACCTTCGGTGCGGCGGTTCCGGACACCTTCGACGAGCGCGCGCAGCGCGATCCACAGTGGTATCGGCGGGCGGTCTTCTACGAGGTGCTCATCCGCGGCTTCGCCGACAGCAACGGGGACGGCACCGGTGACATCCGCGGGCTCACCAGCAAGCTGGACTACCTCACGTGGCTCGGAGTGGACTGCATCTGGCTGCTGCCCATCTACGACTCGCCGCTGCGCGACGGTGGTTACGACATCGGTGACTACCTCAAGGTGCTGCCGGAGTTCGGTGACCTCGGCGACTTCATCGAGCTCGTGGAGGAGGCCCACCAGCGCGGACTGCGCGTCGTCGCCGACCTGGTGATGAACCACACGAGCGATCAGCATCCATGGTTCCAGGCGTCCCGGTCCGACCCGCAAGGGCCGTACGGCGACTTCTACGTCTGGTCGGACACCGACGAGCGTTACCCGGACGCCCGCATCATCTTCGTCGACACCGAGAAGTCGAATTGGACCCATGACCCGGTCCGCGGCCAGTACTACTGGCACCGCTTCTTCAGTCATCAGCCGGATCTCAACTTCGAGAACCCGCTGGTGCAGGAGGCGATGTTGGAGGTGCTGCGGTTCTGGCTCGACCTTGGCATCGACGGTTTCCGGCTCGACGCGGTGCCCTACCTCTACGAGGCCGACGGCACCAACTGCGAGAACCTGCCGGCCACGCACGACTACCTGCGCCGCGTGCGCGCAGAGGTCGACCGGCTCTACCCGGACCGCGTCCTACTCGCCGAGGCCAACCAGTGGCCGGCCGATGTGGTGGAGTACTTCGGCGATCCCACGGCCGGCGGCGACGAATGCCACATGGCCTTCCACTTCCCGCTCATGCCGCGCATCTTCATGGCCGTACGCCGGGAGCAGCGCTACCCGATCTCGGAGATCCTCGGACAGACGCCGGAGATACCCGCGAACTGCCAGTGGGGCATCTTCCTGCGCAACCACGACGAGCTGACCCTCGAAATGGTCACCGACGAGGAACGCGACTACATGTACACCGAGTACGCGCAGGACCCGCGGATGAAGGCGAACATCGGCATACGTCGGCGCCTCGCGCCACTGCTCGGCAACAGCCGCGACCAGATGGAGCTTTTCACCGCGCTACTGCTGTCCCTGCCCGGCTCGCCGGTCTTGTACTACGGCGACGAGATCGGCATGGGCGACAACATCTGGCTGGGTGACCGCGACGGCGTGCGCACCCCCATGCAGTGGACACCGGACCGCAACGCCGGCTTCTCCTCCTGCGATCCCCAGCGCCTGTATCTGCCCGTCATCATGGACCCGGTCTACGGCTTCCAGGTCACCAACGTCGAAGCGCAGTTGCGCAGCACCACCTCCCTGTTGCACTGGACCCGGCGGATGGTTGCCATCCGCCGGGGACATCCGGCCTTCAGCTTGGGCGGTTTTCACGAACTTGGTGGCAGCAACCCCTGCGTGCTCACCTTCGTGCGCGAGCACGACGGCGACACGGTCATGTGCGTCAACAACCTCTCCCGCTTCGCGCAGCCGGTGGAGCTCGACCTACGGCACTACGAGGGGTTCCGGCCGGTGGAGTTGTTCGGCGGCGTGTCGTTCCCCCTCATCGGGGAGCTGCCCTACCTGCTCACTGTCGCAGGACACGGGTTCTACTGGTTCCGGCTCGCCCAAGAAGAGGAAGGCTGATGCGCCCGGAGGACCTGCGCGACTTCCTTGGCCGGCAGCGGTGGTTCGCCGGCAAAGGACGCCAATGGATGGTCACGCAGGTGCAGCCCCTCGCCTGGCTGCGCGAAGAGCTGCCGTCGGTGCGGATCGAGTTGGTGACGATCAGGTATGCGCAGGGGGACGAGGAGACATACCAGCTCCCGCTTGTCCGCCGCGCCGAAGCAGCGCAGCAGCTGGAGCACGTGCTCGTCGGCTGGGAGTATGACGAGCGGTCCGAGTGCGACGTCGCTGTCTACGACGCCCTGCACGACAAGGAGGTCACCGGGATTTGGCTGCGCAACATCGCCGACGATGTCGACCTCGGCTCGGTGGCGTTCCACAAGGGGCCAGTCGTCCATGCTCCCCCGATCACAGAGCACAGCATCGTCATCGGTGCGGAGCAGAGCAACACGTCGCTTGTCTTCGGTGACGCCGCCATACTCAAGGTCTTTCGCAAGGTCTCTCCCGGGACCAATCCCGATATCGAGGTGCACGCCGCGCTCACCGAGGCGGGCAGCGGTTTCGTCGCGCCGCTGCTGGGCTGGACCGACGGGTGGTGGACCGATCCGCTCGGTTCGGACGGCGTTCAGGGCAGCTTGGCGATGCTGCAGCAATTCCTTCCCTCGGCCACCGACGGTTGGCAGCTGGCAAGGACCAGCGTGCGCGACCTCTTCGCCGAGGGCGACCTGCACGCCGACGAGGTTGGCGGCGATTTCGCGGCCGAATCGGAGCGGCTGGGCGTGGCGACCGCCGAGGTGCACCGCGCGCTGGCCGACACTCTGCCGACCGGCACCGCCGGCCCCGAAGAGTTGACTGCCGCCGCCGCGGGAATGCAGCGGCGGCTGGAGCACGCGGTAGCCGCCGTACCCGAGCTCGCGCGGTACGCGAAGGAGCTGGCAGCGACGTACGACGCGCTGGCCGCGGCGGACCTGAAGGTCGCCGTGCAGCGGGTGCACGGCGACTACCACCTCGGTCAGGTGATGCGCACCGACACCGGTTGGGTCCTGCTGGACTTCGAGGGTGAGCCCGCCCGTCCGCTGGCAGAGCGGCGGGCGTTGTCCAGCCCGCTGCGCGACGTGGCGGGCATGCTGCGCTCTTACGACTACGCGGCCCGACAGCAGCTCATCGAAGGCAGGCATCACGCGCAGCTCGAGTACCGCGCGGAGGAGTGGGTGACACGCAACACCGCAGCCTTCTGCGACGGCTACGCGCGTGCCAGCGACAGGGACCCGCGCAGGGACACGCTGCTGCTGCGCGCCTTTCAGCTGGACAAGGCGGTGTACGAAGTCGTGTACGAGTCGCGGCATCGGCCCGGCTGGCTTCCCATCCCGCTGTCCGCAGTGGACCGGCTGGTCGGCCCGGCCAGTTGAGTGGGCGTCGTCGTGGGGAAGAGCAGATGACCGACGACACCGCCGCGGGCGCCGGACCCGTTTCCACCGCAGAGCTGGATCGCCTGGTCCGTGGAAGTCATCGTGACCCGCACGCCGTGCTCGGGGCGCACGTCCGGGCGGGGGATGTCGGGGGCATCACCGTGCGCGCGCTGCGCCCGTGGGCCACGTCGGTGACCGTGCTGAGCGGTGAGGATCGGTTCGAACTGACCCATGAGTATGAAGGGGTCTTCACCGGCACTCTCCCCGGTCAGGTGGTGCCCGACTACCGACTTGAGGTGACCTACCCGACCGGCACTGTGCAAGACGACGACCCGTACCGGTTCTGGCCAACCCTCGGCGACATCGATCTGCACCTGTTGAACGAAGGCCGGCACGAGGACCTGTGGCGCGTCCTTGGCTCCCACGTGCGCAGTTACGACACGGCCGGTGGGCCGGTGGAGGGCACCTCGTTCGCGGTCTGGGCGCCGCGCGCCCAGGGCGTACGCGTCGTCGGTGACTTCAACCGCTGGGACGGCCGGGCCTTCCCGATGCGCTCCATGGGCTCCAGTGGAGTGTGGGAGCTGTTCGTGCCGAACGTCGGCGAGGGCATGCGGTACAAGTACGCCGTCCTCGGACGGGACGGGCGGTGGCGGCTGAAGGCCGATCCCGTCGCGTTCGCCACGGAGGTGCCGCCCGACACCGCATCTCTTGTCTTCACCCCGCGCCACGAGTGGGGTGATGCCGAGTGGATGAACGCGCGTGCGCAGCGGGACTGGGTCTCCCGGCCTATGAGCGTCTACGAGGTACACATCGGTTCCTGGCGTCAGGGGTTGGGCTACCTCGAGCTGGCCGAAGAGCTCGTGGCGTACGTGCGGCAGATGGGTTTCACCCACGTCGAGCTGCTTCCGATCTCAGAGCATCCCTACGGCGGTTCGTGGGGCTACCAGGTCACGTCGTACTTTGCGCCGACGTCGCGATTCGGCTCGCCGGATGACCTGCGGGTGCTCATCGACCGGTTGCACCAGGCGGGCATCGGGGTCTTGATGGACTGGGTCCCCGGACACTTCCCCAAGGACGCCTGGGCGTTGGCCCGCTTTGACGGCACCGCTCTCTACGAGCATCCGGACCCGCGGCGCGGCGAGCAACCCGACTGGGGCACCTACGTCTTCGACTTCGGTCGCCGGGAGGTACGCAACTTTCTCGTCGCAAACGCCCTGTACTGGCTGGAGGAGTTCCACATCGACGGGCTGCGGGTCGATGCGGTCGCCTCCATGCTCTACCTCGACTACTCGCGCGACGAGGGCCAGTGGCTGCCGAACCGCTACGGCGGTCGGGAGAACCTCGAGGCGGTCGAGTTCCTGCAGGAGATGAACGCCACGGCGTACCGGCGTGTCCCTGGCATCGTCACCATCGCGGAGGAATCCACCGCCTGGCCCGGCGTCACCCGGCCGACACATCTCGGTGGACTGGGGTTCGGCTTCAAGTGGAACATGGGGTGGATGCACGACTCCCTGGACTACATGTCGCGGGCGCCGGTTCACCGGCAGTACCACCACCACCAGCTGACGTTCTCCATGATGTACGCCTACTCCGAGAACTTCGTGCTGCCGATCTCCCATGACGAGGTGGTGCACGGCAAGGGCTCGCTGCTGCGCAAGATGCCGGGTGACCGGTGGCAGCGGCTGGCGAACCTGCGCGCCTACCTCGCTTTCATGTGGGCCCACCCCGGCAAGCAGTTGCTCTTCATGGGCTGCGAGCTCGCGCAGGAGGCCGAGTGGGCGGACTCCCGCAGCGTCGACTGGTGGCTGCTGGACCATCCGGAGCACAGCGGCGTACAGCAGCTGGTCGGCGACCTCAACCGGACCTACGCCGAGTGCCCGGCGCTGTGGAGCCGCGACGCAGACCCCGGCGGCTTCGCCTGGATCGACGCCAACGACGCGGGCAGCAACGTGTTCTCGTTCCTGCGACGCGGCGTGGACGGCTCGGTGCTCGCCTGCGTGGCAAACTTCGCCGCCGTACCGCACGAGGGCTACCGGCTCGGTCTGCCGCACCCTGGCGAGTGGGTGGAGGCCGTCAACACCGACGCTGACGTCTACAGCGGTAGCGGTGTCGGGAACCTCGGTGCGGTGCACGCCGCCGCCGACCCCTGGCACGGACTGCCGGCGTCCGCGACGTTGCGGCTACCGCCGCTGGGCACGCTGTGGCTGCGTCACGACGGAGGCGACGACGGGCCCGACGAAACAGCCTGACCAGCGCTAGAACAGCGCGCTGGCGAGCGCCGTGCGGGCCTTCGCCACGCGCGGGTCGTCGGGCCCGACGACCTCGAACAGCTCGACCAGCCGGAGCCGGGCGGTGTCCCGCTCAGGACCGGCGCTGATCCGCACCGCCTGTACCAGTCGGGCGAACGCGCCCTCCACATCCCCGTCCAACACGTCGAGATCAGCGGCGGCGCACTGGGCGTTCACGTCGTCTGGCCGCTGCACCGCCGCGGCGCGTACGGCACTCCGGTCGGCGCCTTGCGCCCGGCGCAGCAGGCCGACCTGGGCAAGTCCCGCGCGTGCCGACGGGTCATCCGGCGCCCGGTCCAGAACCCGGCGGTAGGCGTCCGCGGCGGCGTCGAAGTCATCGCGCTCGATCGCGTCGTACGCCTCGTCGAACTCGGCGGGCAGCTCGGGCTCCGCTGGGGCGACCGCGCCCGTCACATCGCTCACGTCACCGGCATCGCCGCGGCCGCTCACACCGTTGGCCTCGGCGACCCGCAGCAGCTCGTCGAGGAACTGGCGTACCTGCTCCTCGGGCAGCGCGCCCTGGAACAGCGGCACCGGCTGACCCGCCACGACCGCGAAGACCGTCGGGATGCTCTGGATGCCGAACGCCGCCCCGATGCGCTGGTTGGCGTCCACGTCGATCTTGGCGAGCAGCCAGCGACCGGCGTCGGCTACCGCCAACCGCTCGAGGACCGGGCTGAGCTGACGACACGGGCCGCACCAGGTCGCCCAGAAGTCGATGACGACCGGCACGGTCATCGACCGGTCGATGACGTCCTGCTGGAACGTGGCCTCAGTGACGTCGATGACGTAGTGGGAGCCGTCGCCGCCCGGCGGACCGGTGGCCGTGTCCGTCGACGGGGCCGGCCGGAGCCCGCCAAGGTCGACGGCGCCGTACGAGGAGAAGCTCGGCTGCTGCTGCATGGCGCCCATCTTTCCGGTCAGCCGACGGGTTCCAGCAGCCGGTCCCGCAGTGCCCGCAGATCCTCGTCGCCGGCTCCCGCGGCCCGCACGAACCCCTCGGTGCCGCCGTACCCTTCGGTCAGCGCGTCCAGCAGAGCGGCCATGGTGCCTGGCAACACCGGGGGGTCGCTGATGGCCTCGCCGGTGAGCGCGTAGTCGGCTTCCACATCCTCCGGAGCGACGCCGAGCACGGTCAGCAGCAGCGCCACGATGCTGCCGGTGCGGTCGCGGCCGGCCAGGCAGTGGATGACCGCGGGATAGGTCTCCTCCTGCCCCAGTTCGCGCACCAGGCGCAGCAGCTGCTCCGGCCGGTTCTGCAGCATCTCGAGGTAGTGCGCGCCGATGTCGGCGCCGGAGCACGGTGCGGGCCGGTTGAACCATTCGTCGGGCACCGTGTCGTACAGCGGCAGCGCCACGAGCCGGGGCGCGCCGACCGCGTCGTACCAGGGGCCGACGCCGTACTCCTCGACCTCCTCGGGCATGCGCAGGTCATAGACGGTGCGCACGCGCAGGTCCTGCAACGTCGTCAGGTCGTCGGGCTCGAGACCATGCAGGCCGTCACTGCGGAACACCCGGCCGCGTCGGACCACCCGATTGTCATCGGTGCGATAACCACCGAGGTCGCGGAAGTTGTCGCAACCGGCGAGTGAGATCCAGCGGTCGTTCGCGGAAGGGGACACCGGACGATCCCTAGAAGCGTGGCGGCTCGGAGTAGGAGCCCCACTCCTGCCGCAGCGCGTCGCAGATCTCTCCCAGCGTCGCCTCGGCCCGGACGGCGTCGAGCATGGCCGGCACCATGTTGTCCTCGGTGCGCGCCACGGTGACCATCCGCTCGACTCCCGCCCGGGCGGCGGCGTCATCACGCGTCCCGCGGCGCTCGCCGAGCGTGCGGGTCTGTTCCACCTCCACCTCGTGAGAGACGCGCAGGATGTCCAACTCGCCGACCACGGTGTCGGTGTGGCAGTTGACGCCGACGACCTTCTTGTCACCCTTTTCCAGCGCCTGCTGGTAGCGGAAGGCCGATTCGGCGATCTCGGCCATGAACCAGCCGTCCTCGATCCCGCGCAGGATTCCCGACGTCATCGTCCCGTCGGTGCCCATGTCGCGGATCCGGGCGAAGATCCTTTCCGCCTCCTCCTCGAGGGAGTCGGTGAGCGCCTCGACGTACCAGGAGCCGCCGAGCGGGTCGGCGACGTTGACGACTCCGGTCTCCTCCATGATCACCTGCTGGGTACGCAGTGCGATCTCCGCCGCTTTGTTGCTTGGCAGTGCGAGCACCTCGTCGAGGGCGTTGGTGTGCAGTGAGTTGGTGCCGCCGAGGACAGCGGCGAGTGCCTCGACCGCGGTGCGTACGACGTTGTTGTCCGGCTGCTGCGCGGTGAGCGACACACCCGCGGTCTGCGTGTGGAAGCGCAACCACTGCGCGCGCTCGGTGCGTGCGCCGTAGACGTCACGCAGCCAGCGGGACCAGATCCGCCGGGCGGCGCGGAACTTCGCGATCTCCTCGAAGAAGTCGATGTGCGCGTCGAAGAAGAAGGAAAGCCCCGGCGCGAACGCCTCGATGTCAAGCCCGCGCGACAGGCCCAGCTCGACATAGCCGAAGCCGTCGGCCAACGTGAAGGCCAGCTCCTGCGCGGCCGTCGAGCCGGCCTCCCGGATGTGGTAGCCGGACACCGACAGCGGCTTGTACGCCGGGATCTCCCGGCCGCAGTACTCCATGAGGTCGCCGATGAGCCGCAGGTGCGGCTCGGGCGGGAACAGCCACTCCTTCTGGGCGATGTACTCCTTGAAGATGTCGGTTTGCAGGGTGCCGTTGAGCGTCGCGATGTCGATGCCCTGTCGCTCGGCGGCGACGAGGTACATGCAAAAGACGGGTACGGCGGGACCGCTGATGGTCATCGACGTCGTCACATCGCCGAGCGGGATGTCGGAGAACAGGATGTCCATGTCGACGGCCGAATCGATAGCGACGCCGCAGTGCCCCACCTCGCCGAGAGAGCGCGGGTCGTCGGAGTCGCGGCCCATCAGCGTCGGCATGTCGAAGGCGACGGACAGTCCGCCCCCGCCGGAACCCAGGATCATCTTGTAGCGCTCGTTGGTCTGCTGTGCGTTGCCGAAGCCGGCGAACTGGCGGATCGTCCACGCGCGGCCGCGATAGCCCGTCGGGTAGAGCCCGCGGGTGAAGGGATACTCGCCCGGCCAACCAATGCGCTCGAAGCCGGTGTAACGGTCACCGGGCCGCGGGCCGTACACCGGGTCGACCTCCGCCCCGGACAGGGTGGTGTAGTCGGCGTCCCGGACCCGGCCAGCAGCCGCCGCCGCGTCCATGCGGCGCTGCCAGCGACTACGCCCTTCCTCGATCGGGGCGTCGAGGTCCGTCGGTTCCACCGCGCCAGGGTACCCAGCCGCCTGACCAGCCGCCGGGTCAGTCGTCGTCGTCGTTGCGATCAGCCGCTGCCGAAGCCTCACGACGACGCGACGTACCGCTGTCGGACCGATGGGACGAGCTGGCGAGGCGAGGGCCGAAAAGCAGCTCGGAGACCGCCTTGTAATGGCGGTCGGGTGAGGGTAGATAGCGAATCTCGCGCAGCGCCTGGTCCTGACCCGCCGACTCCATGATGAAGGTGCCGTAGCCGAGCAGGCGGCCCGCCAGCGGCTTCTCGAAGGTCATGTCGGTCACCTTGCGCAGCGGCATCATGGCCACCTTGCGAGTCAGCAGGCCGGTCGCCATGAGCACGCGCGCGTTGGTGACGACGAAACGGTCCACCGACCACTGAGCGAATTTCCAGCCCGCCCACCCGGTGACACCCAGGGCCACGGTGACGATGAGATCCGCGCCGCCACCGCCGCGAGGAAGCGACGCGGTCAATGCCACGGCCGCGATCCAGGTGCCGAGCATCGCGATCACCGGACGAGCAAGCACGACCGGATGGAAACGCGTGCGCACCACCGAGCGCTCGCCGGGCAACAGGTAACGCTCGACCGGTCGCCGAAGCGGAGTGGGGGAGCCTTCCCGCGTGCCCGGCCCGTCCTCGGAGGTGGCCGTGCTCACACCAGGTTCTCGAAGAAGGTGGTCAGCGACTCCGCGGCATCCTGCAGCCCGTTGAGAGCACTGCGTACGGCCTCCGCGGCGTCACGGGGGGCGGACAGCAGGTAGAACACCGCGAAGGCGATGACCAGGAAGGTCAGCAGCTTCTTCAGCACGCGCCCTCCCTCCGCGTAAGCCAGCGGCCCGGCACTCACCGGGCGCAAGAGCTACTTCTACACCTGCAACGGCCGTCGGGGGCGGACGCCACGCCCGTGACAGCGGTCCACCGACCAGCGACACGGACGTTGAACCAGTCAGCCGGTGAGCTCGTCCAGCAGCTCATCCGCCGCCGCGTAGGGGTCGAGTTCCCCCTTGACCACCCGCTCGGCGAGGGCCGGCAGCGCAGCTGCGCCGTGGATATCGCCCATGCGCCCGCGCAAGGTGGCGACGGCGATCGCCTCGACCTCGCCGCTGGCTCGCGCCGTACGCCGCCGCTCACCGGCGCCCGTGCCGTCCAGCCAGGACGCGTGCTTGTCCAGCGCGGTGACGAGCTCGTCCAGACCTTCCCCCCGGGAGGCGATCGTCTTCACCACCGGCGGGCGCCAATCGCCTGGCTGGCGGCGCTCCCCCAGCGACAGCATGTGCCGCAGGTCGTGCACCGCCTGGTCGGCGCCGTCACGATCGGCCTTGTTGACGACGAAGACATCGGCGATCTCCAGGATGCCGGCCTTGGCCGCTTGGATCGCGTCACCCATGCCGGGAGCGACCAGCACGACCGTGGTGTCCGCCAGCGAGGCGACCTCCACCTCCGCCTGGCCTACGCCCACGGTCTCGACCAGCACCACCTCGCAGCCGGCCGCGGCGAGGATCCGCAGCGCCTGGGGCGCCGCCCAGGACAACCCGCCGAGATGTCCGCGGGTAGCCATCGACCGGATGTAGACCCCGCCGTCGGCCGCGTGCTCCTGCATGCGTACCCGGTCACCGAGCAACGCGCCGCCGGAGAAGGGTGATGTGGGATCCACGGCCAGCACGCCGACGCGCCGACCCAGCCGACGGAAGGCGGTGACGAGCGCCGAGGTCGATGTGGACTTGCCGACGCCCGGTGACCCGGTGAGGCCGACCACGCGGGCGTTTCCGGCGTACGGCGTCAGCGCTGCCATGACCTCCCGCAGCTTCGGGGAGGCGTCCTCCACCAGGGAGATCAGCCGCGCTACGGCGCGCGGGTCGCCGCGGCGGGCGCGGTCGACGAGATCCGGTACGTCGACCCGGCGGGCCACCCGCCGTCAGCCGGCGGGTACGCGCAGCACCAGCGCGTCACCCTGCCCGCCGCCTCCGCACAGCCCGGCGGCACCTACGCCGCCGCCGCGGCGGCGCAGCTCCATGGCCAGGTGCAGGGCGATGCGAGCGCCGGAGGCGCCGATCGGGTGTCCCATGGCGATCGCGCCGCCGTTGACGTTGACGATCTCAGGGGAGATGCCCAGCTGGCGGGTGGAGTGGATGGCGACGGAAGCAAATGCCTCGTTGATCTCCACCAGGTCCACGTCGTCGGCGCTGAGCCCCTCCCGTTCCAGGGCGCGGGCGATTGCGTTGGCGGGCTGCGACTGCAGGCTTGCGTCCGGCCCCGCTACCACGCCGTGGGCGCCGATCTCTGCCAGCACCGGCGCACCGAGCTCCTCCGCCTTGGCGCGCGACATGACGACGACGGCGCAGGCGCCGTCAGAGATCTGCGAGGCGGAACCGGCGGTGATGGTGCCGTCAGGTGCGAACGCCGGCCGCAGCTTGGCCAGGGTGTCCGCAGTCGTGTCCGCCCGGACGCCCTCATCCTCGGCGAACACCATGGGCTCGCCCTTCCGCTGTGGGATCTCGACCGGCACGATCTCCTCGTCGAACAATCCGTTCTTGGCGGCGGTGGCCGCGCGCTCGTGCGAGCTGGCGGCGAAGGCGTCCTGGTCCTCCCGACTGATCCCGAGCTTGGCGTTGTAGCGCTCGGTCGAGTCACCCATCGCGCGCTGGTCGAACGCGCAGAACAGCCCGTCGTGCGCCATCGAGTCGACCAGCGCGGCGTTGCCGTACTTGTAGCCGGCCCGCGCGCCGGGCAACAGGTGCGGTGCGTTGGTCATGGACTCCATGCCGCCCGCGACAACGACCTCGAACTCGCCCAGCCGGATGAGCTGATCGGCCAGCGCGATCGCGTCGAGGCCGGACAGGCAGACCTTGTTGATGGTCAGTGCCGGGACGTCCATCGGTACGCCGCCCTTGACCGCCGCCTGGCGCGCGGTGATCTGTCCGGCGCCGGCCTGCAGCACCTGGCCCATGATCACGTAGTCGACCCGGTCACCGGAGATGCCCGCCTTCTCCAGGGCCGAGCGGATTGCCACTCCGCCGAGGTCCACGGCGGGGAAGTCCTTGAGGGAGCCGAGCAGCTTGCCGATCGGCGTACGACTTCCAGCGACGATGACGGAGCCTTGGCCGGCCATGGTGGGGCCTCCTCGAACGTGGTGGCGGGAGTGCTGTCACGATACCGAGTCCGTTCGCGGTCCCCGTCGTCGACCGAGAGGACTTTGGTGCTCACCCGCATCGACCATGTCGGCATCGCCTGTCACGACCTCGAGCGCTCCGTGGTCCGCTACCAGGAGATCTTCGGGCTCGCTGTCGTCTCGCGGGAGACCAACGAGGAGCAGGGAGTACGGGAGGCCATGCTGGTGGTGGCCGATCCCGACGACGGGGCCCCGGCCGCCCTCGGTGGCGGGTCCTACCTGCAGCTGTTGGAGCCGCTCGGGCCGGACACCCCGGTCGGCCGTTTCCTGGCCCGGCGGGGTGAGGGCGTGCATCACATCGGGTACGGCGTCGCCGACGTTCGAGCGGCGCTGAGCGCGGTGGCCGGGCGGGGCGTCCGGTTGCTCGACGAGCGGCCGAGGCACGGGTCGATGGGCGCCTCGATCGCCTTTGCGCACCCCAAGGATGTGGGCGGTGTGCTCACCGAGTTCGTGGAGGCCGCGCCCCGCTGATCTCCCCTGCAGCGCAGCAGAGACGGCGCTGGGACCCTCGTGGTGGTGGTGGTGGTGGTGGTGGATATCTCTCATATGTGTCTACGGCTGCGTTATACTCGAACACATGTTCGAGACGCAATCCATCCCGCGGAAGCCAACTTCCGGCCGGCCTTCGACTGCTGACCAGCCGTCGACGCCCGCAGCGTCAGCCGATCCCCTGGGTGAGGTGGCCGGGCTGGACGAGGAGCAGCTGCTGTCGGTGATCGTGGACTGCGAGCGTCAGGTGGCCGCGTTGCAGGCCCGGCAGGTGGCGGCGATGACGGCGTTGGCCGATGCGCGCGCCGGCACGCTGCTGGAGGGCTTCGCGGCGGACGAGGTCGCATTGGCGCTGACGATCTCGCCGAACGCGGCGCGCCAGCGGGTGGCCGACGCCCAGACGCTGGCGCGTCGACTCCCGGACACCTTGTCGGCGCTCGCGGGCGGCGCGCTGGACTACTACCGCGCCCGCTGCATCGTGGAGGCGGTGACGGGTCTCGACGACGACGTCGCGGCCGCGGTGCAGGCGCGGGTGTTACCCGGTGCGGCCGAGCGCACCGCAACGCAGCTGCGCGCCGCGTTGCGCCGAGCGGTGCTGACGACCGACCCGGCCGGCGCTGAGGAACGACACGCACGTGTCGCCGCCGAGCGGCGGGTCGATTTCCATCCGGACGCGGACGGCATGGCTTACCTCGGCGTAGCTGCCCCAGCCGACGACACGCTCGCTGTGTATACCGCGATCGACGGGCTCGCCCGCGCCGCCCGGCGCGCGCCCGGTGAGACCCGCACCCTGCCGCAGCTGCGCGCTGACACGCTCGCCGACATCGCGCGGGACATCCTTGCTGCCGGTGGCTGGCGCGGACTTGCCCTGCCGCGCCAGCGGCATCGGGCGCATCTGCAGGTCACCGTCGGCGCGGACACCCTGCTGGGCGTCAGCGACGAGCCCGGCTGGCTGGCCGGCTACGGCCCCATCTCCGCCCCCATGGCCCGACGCATCGCTGCCGACGCCACGTGGCAGCGGATCCTCACCGATCCGGTTACCGGCTCCCTCCTCGACTACGGAACCGCCAGCCACGATCCCGGCGCCGTCGTGGAAGGTCACGTTCTCACCCGCGACCAGACCTGCGTCAACCCGGTGTGCGCCACCCCCGCCGCGAGCTGCGATCTCGACCACACCATCCCGTATCCCGCCGGACCGACTGCCGCCGGCAACCTCGCCCCCCTGTGCCGACATACCCATCGCGCCAAACAAGCGGGCTTTCGACTCGCTCAACCAGAGCCCGGCGTGTTTCGGTGGACCACTCCCACCGGCCGCACCTACACCCGACGGCCGCCCGCGCTCGCTCCGCCACGACCCGACCACCGCTACCGCGCCCGATCACCCGATGCCGACCAAATCGGCGCCCGCGGCTGGCGCGTGACCCGAGCGAAGGGCGGCTCCACCCACATCGCCGACGCCAACGGCTAACCCCTTGCGGAACGCCGGCGGACCTTCCGGCGCCCAACTTCGGGGTCAGTCGCCGTTGAGTTCGGAGAGCAGCTGCTTGGCGCGCGGGGCGTGCAGCACGGAGAAGTGCGGATTGATCCGCAGCGCCCGGGACAATGAGCGACGCGCCGCGCCGTCCTGCCCCAGAGCGGCCTCGATGACCCCGCGGTGGTAGGCGAAGAGCGCGCTGCGGGTACCGAGGCGCTCGGCCGCTGCCGCATGCGGCAGCGCCTCCGCGGGACGTCCGTTCACGTGCAGCGCCCAGGCGTACGCATCCTCGACGTGCACGCTGCGTCGGCGGTCCCACTCGGCTCGCGCGGCCTGGAGCGCAGGCCCCGGGCGGCCGTGGTCGGCGTCGTAGAGCGCCAGCTCCAAGTCCACGTTGACGCCCTGGCTGCGGAAGAGCTCCTGCTCGGCGGCGACAACGGCGTGCTGCCGCGCCGCCTCGGCGTCACGCCCGAGGGAGGTGAGCAGGTCGGCGTACTCGATGACGTACGACGGCTGGGGCAGCCGCTCGACGACCGTCTGGTAGTCACGCAGTGCCTGCTTCACGCGGCCGCGGGCGGCGGCCACCTTGGCCCGGCCGGCGAGCAGCGGCGTGAAGGAGGGGTCGTGGCGCAGGCCCTCGGCGTAATGCCGGGCGGCCTTGCGCAGCTCACCGGAGTTCCACGCCAGCTCCCCCAGGTAGTACGCGGCATAGGCGGCGTCGGCCGGACTGCCGGCAAGGTT
>Ga0136616_10000199_pt1 | contig 25197 bp, 20 predicted proteins | sample AntDrymUQ2992106_2_FD_106648 | JGI IMG/M metagenome (GOLD analysis project Ga0136616, IMG submission 106648) | Polar desert sand microbial communities from Dry Valleys, Antarctica - metaG UQ299 (21.06) | ecosystem: Environmental > Terrestrial > Soil > Desert | place: Antarctica: Dry Valley... | reverse complement strand
TCGCCGACGGCGAGGCCACTCGACAGGAGATGCTCGCGCTGCGACCGCACCTACGCTCCTGTCTGGCTTGCCGCGCCACGCTGCGCGACTATCGAGCGGTCCCGACGAGCGTCACGGCGCTCGTCGTCCCTGTGACGACGATGGAGTCGGACGTACCCGGCTTCTTGGCGCGCGCCTTCGACTCGGCCACCTCGTGGTACCAGGAACGGAGTCTGGTGCTCGGTATGAAGGCGCAGCAGGCGATCGAGATGGCGAGCGCGGGCAAGATGGCGGCGGTGGCCGCGTCGACCGTCGCGATCGGAGGCGGTGGCCTGGCGACGGTGAATTCGCTGGAGCTCGACCGGCCTGCGCCTCAGCGAACCGAGCGCGAGCCGCGCAAGCAAGCCGCGCCCCCGGCCCCTCCAACGCCCGCGGTAGCGCCGGTGCGCCGAGAGAAGCCACGGGAGGCGCAGCCAGAGCCGGAGGGTGACGTGCAGGCCGAGCCGGAAGCGGTGGTCGCGACTCCGGCGCCCGTCAAACAGGCGCCGGCGCCTGTCCAGAAGCAGTCGAATGCCAGCTCGGCGCCCTCGTCCTCGACGCCAGACCCGCCGTCGGGCACGCAGGAGTCGGAATCGGGCGAGACGGCCGAACCACGTGGCGAGAGCTCGACTCCGCAGGAACGGGCGGCTCGGACTGGCGAGAACGGCGGCTACGGTCTTTGAGCCGCCTCGTTCATCGGATTGCGGCGGCGCAGCACGTGGGCATCGCCGCGGCGAACGGTGACCTTCGTTGCGTCCATGTGCTCGAGCACGGCCTGCGCGTACTTGCGTGACGTCCCGAGGGCGTCACGGACGCCGGCGACCGTCGCCTCACCGTCGCGCTCGCACAGCTCCTCGACCCGACTGCGCAGCTCGGCGAGCGCCTCAGCGTCGAAGTGGAGGTTGCGTGCCACGCGCACCGCTTGACCCGCGCTGACGAGGGCGCGCAGGCGCGTGGCCGTCGCGTCCGGCGCGAGGCGCGCGGCGTCGGCCAGCTCCGCGTCGGTTCGCGGCGAGTGGCCGTCGCTGCGGAGGAGATCAGCGATCGCGCGAGCTCGATCGTCGAGTTGCGGCTCGGTCTGGCGGCCCCCCGTGTCGGTCGAGCGCTCGCGGAGGTTCATGCCGCCGGCGTCGTTCACGCGCGCGCCGGAGCTCTCACCGCCGCCGTCGGCGCTCGCGTCCGGTACGGTCTCGCCGCGCTCCAGCGCCGCCAGTCGCGCGACGACACCCTCGCCGGCGCGGTGCTTGCGCGGCGCGGGGTCGACCACTACCCCGCCGCCGATCGTGTCGGGAGGGGCGATTTGGCGGATCACGAGCCGGTCGCCGGCGGCGGGCACGAGCGGATCCTCGAGCCGCAGCTGCGCGTAGCCGCGCTCGCCCGCCGGCAGCTTCTCGCGATCGAGTGGAACCACTCGCGCGGGCGCCTCGCGCGTCCCGTGGTGGATCTGCACGCGCGTGCCGCGCTCGACCGGGCGCGCGCCTTGCTCGAGCGCGATCGCGGCGTCGATCAGGTACGTCGGCTCGAGTGCCGCTCCCGCGCCCACCACGACGTCGCCGCGACCCAGCGCGCGCCACCCGATGCCGGCGAGGTTGAGCGCCACCCGCTGCCCGGCGGCCACCTCCTCGCGCGGCTCGTCGTGCACCTGAACGGAACGAATGCGCGCGGAGCGGTCGCCGGGAAGGATCGTCACCGGATCCCCGCGCGCGAGGCGCCCCGACCACAGCGTGCCGGTCACGACCGTGCCGATGCCCTTCAAGGTGAATGAGCGGTCGATGTGCAGGCGCGCGGCGGCGTCGCCGCTCGCGCGGCCCGGCAGGCGGGCGGCCACGCCGTCAAGCGCCGCGAGCAGCGCGTCCAGCCCGGCGCGCTCGCGCGCGGACACCGGGACGGCCTCAACGCCCGGCAAGAACTCGGCCACCTCCTCCGTCGCGAGCGCGGCGTCGCCGACGTCCGACTTCGTGATGGCCACGACCCCCTCGGACACGCCTAGCTGGCGCAGGACCGCGACGTGCTCTCGGGTCTGCGGCATCACGCCGTCGTCCGCTGCCACGCAGAGCAGGAACATGTCGATGCCCGTCGCGCCGGCCACCATCGTACGGACGAAGCGCTCGTGGCCGGGCGCGTCGACCGCCGACAGTCGCCGCCCACTCGGCAGCGCGAGCATCGCGTAGCCGAGCTCGATCGAGATCCCGCGGCGATGCTCCTCGGGGAGGCGGTCGGTGTCCTTGCCCGTCAGCGCGGCTATCAGCGCCGTCTTGCCATGGTCGATGTGCCCGGCGGTGCCGAGCGTGAGCGGCGGGGAGTCGACGGGGCGTGCCGACATATCGCCGGGGCGCTAGGCGTCCAGCGCCGCCGCGACGGCGCTCGCCGCCGCCCGCGCACCGTCGTCATCGAGCGTCCGCGGGTCGAGCAGCAGCCAGCCCTCGCGGGCACGCGCGATAACCGGCGGCTCGGCCATGCGCAGACGCTGCGCCAGCTCGTCGAGGCCGGTCGCCCCCGGATCGACCGCGCACGCCGGCCCCTCAAGCTCGAGCAGCGGCAGCGCGCCGCCGCCGACCTTGGACGCCGTCTCGATCACGCTCGCGTCCACGCCTTCGCGCATGAGCGCGGCGCGCATCATCTCGGCGCGGGCGCGCAGCTCGGCATCACCGGCAGTGAGCATGCGCAAGACGGGTATCTCGCGCCTCGCCCGCGCGGGGTCGCGATAGAGCGAGAGCGTGGCCGCGAGCGCCGCGAGCTGGAGCTTGTCCGGGCGCAGGGCGCGCGCCAGCGGGTGCGCTCGGCAGCGCTCCACCGCCTCGGCACGCCCGACCAGGATGCCCGCCTGGGGCCCGCCCAGCAGCTTGTCCCCCGAGAAGCAGACGAGCGCCGCGCCGGCCGCGATCGAGCGCCGGACCGGCGGCTCGTCGGCCAGCTCCGGTACGCCCTCGGCGAGCGCGCCGGAGCCCACGTCGTCGATCACCGGCACGCCCGCGCTGCCGGCCGCCGCGCAGAGATCCTCGATCGCCACCTCCTCGACGAAGCCGACGGTCCTGAAGTTCGACGGGTGGGCGCGCAGAACCGCGCCCGTATCGGAGCCCAGCGCTCGCTCGTAGTCGGCGATCCGCGTGCGGTTGGTGGTGCCCACCTCGACCAGCCGGGCGCCCGACTGCGCGACCACCTCGGGGATGCGGAACGAGCCGCCAATCTCGATCAGCTGGCCGCGCGAGACCACGAGCTCGCCGCCGCCGGCGAGCGCCGCCGCCGCCAGCAGCACCGCGGCGGCGCAGTTGTTCACGACGATCGCCGCCTCGGCGCCCGTGAGCTCGCGCAGCACCTCCTCGAGGTGGGAGTGGCGCGACCCCCGCTCCCCGTCGGAGAGCTCGTACTCGAGGTTCGAGTAGCCGGCGGCCACGGAGCCGATCGCGTCGATCGCGGCCGGCGCGAGCGGCGCCCGGCCGAGGTTCGTGTGGACGATCACGCCGGTCGCGTTCAGGACCGGACGAAGCCGGGGCGCCGACGCCGCGTCGGCACGCTGCTGGGCGTCGTGCGCGAGCTCGTGGAGCTCGCGATCGGCGTCGAGCGCCGCCGGACCGTCACTCGTCGCGATCGCCTGGCGGCGCTGCGCGATCGCCGCGCGCGCGGCGCTTACGGCGACGGGATGGGGAACGCCCTCGAGCCGCGCCGCGAGCATCTCTACCGATGGCAGCGACCGCAACCGCTCGCGTGAAGCCATCGAATGAGGATAAAGCGGCGCCGGAGCGGCGCCGCGGCCTACGGGACCCTGGAGCGCTTCTCGCAGCGTGGCGCCCTGTCGGCGCTGCCGCTTCCGCCGTTGCAGCGGTCCCTGCCACCGTCGCCGACGAGCTTGTCGCGACCCTTGCCGCCGCGCAGCACGTCCTTGCCACTCCCGCCCTCGAGGCGATCGCGTCCGCGGCCGCCGCCGAGGTCGTCGTCGCCGCTCTGGCCGAAGAGACGGTCCCGGCCCGTGCCACCGCTTACGTCGTCCTTGCCGCGGCCCGAGCAGATCGCGTCGCCGGCGCCGAGCCCCTTCATCGAGTCCTTGCCGCCGCGAGCCACCATCACGTCGGGCCCTGACGTGCCGGTCAGTTCGTCGTCGCCAGACGTGCCGACGACAGTGGCCACGCGGCCATCGCAGCGCGGGGCTTGCGCGCCGCCGCCGACAGTGCCGCCGGCGTCCGGTGAGACGTTCTCCGCGGGCGCCTTGACCGCGCCGCCGTCGGGCGCCTCGAGCACCGGGAGCCGCAGCTTGAGGTTCGACACGCCGATCGTGAAGGCCCCGTTCGAGGGCCGCCCGTAGGGCTCGTCCTTGCCGAGCAGCTCGAGCTTCGCCACGTGGCCGGCCTCGAACTTGTAGCCGTTGCCGTGGAGCTGGAAGACCTGGCGACCGCTGGCGTTCGGCCGGTAGAGAGCGCGGGCGACCAGGCGCTGTGTGCCGTCGGGCGCTACGTCCAGGAGCCGCGCGGCCACCTGGGCGTTGGGGAACGGCGAGGCGATGTCGGCGATCACCGTGGGCGAGCCCATCAGCGTGTAGCCGCCGCCCTGCGCGGCCGGAAGCCGGTACGTGGCCGTCTCGGGCTGGTCGGCGGCCGAGGTGGTGGCGCAGGCGCCGCCGCCGGCGATGGGATCGAACGCGCGACCCACCGCGGGATTGCCGGCGGCGGAGGCGATCGTCTTGCCGGCGGCCTCGCTGAAGCGGACCTCGCCCTTGCTGAGCTCGTCCCAAGTTGGCGCCGAGAAGGGGCCCTCCGACGGCCGCCCGCAGGTCTGCGTGAGCGTCTCGACGCCCAGCGACGGCTGGCTGCCCTCGCCCTTCAGGTAGAAGTCGAACCACTCCCGGATCCGCTGGTTCTTCAGCGCGAGGTCGGGTGCCTTGTTCTGACCGCGCTGGTGGCCGTAGTCGAGGAACATCAGCGAGATCGGAGCCTCGCCCTCGCCGTACTTCGCGCGCGTCTTGTTCTCGAAGCGCAGCGCCTCGTCGACCGGGAAGAGGTCATCGGTGAAGCCGTTGGCGATGAACAGCGGCGCCGGTGCCTGCGAGTCGTCGATGTAGTAGCCGGAGTGATGCTTTGTGAGCTCGTCGACGATGTCGTCGATCACCGGATTGCCGTCGTAGGGCTCACCGGCGTTCACCGCCGGGAACCACTTCCTCAGATCGGCGTCGGGGTCGATCCCGGGCGGTGCGTAGAAGCCGGAGTTCTCGCCGCTCGCGAAGAGCCCGGCCACGAACGTGCTCTTGAGCACGCCGTAGGGGTTGTCGTACGGATTCTCGGCGCGGTAGTCGAGCGTGCGCCCGTTCGGCACCAGCGAGTAGGGCAGGTCGCTCCACGGGATCTCCGGCGCGGCTGCCGCGATCCGCATGTCCTTGCCCTCGGGGCTCTTCCACGGCTCGAGCCCGTCCTCGCCCACAAAGATCCTGTCCTTGAGCGCCGCTAGCTGCAGCGACTGGCCACCGCCGTAGGAGCCACCGGTGACGCCGATCCTTTGCGGGTCCACCAGATCGGTGTCCGGGTCGGTGTCTGGGTCGGTGTTCTGGTCGGCGAGCAGCCCGGCGAGCTCCTGGGTGTCGCGCGCCTCGAAGCGGGCGTCGGCGAGGTGGATCCAGCCCTTCGCGCAGGCCGCCGGGTCGGGCAGCCGCGACTGCTCGGCGCCGCACGAGTTGCCGAAGCCGCGCGCCGAGTAGCTGAGCACCGCGTACCCGCGCTCGGCCCACGAGCGCGTGGACTCGTAGCCGCTCTTCGAGCCGCCGTAGCCGTGGAGCTGGACGATCAGCGGGTAGTCGCCGTCCTCGCCGCTCGAGGGCTCGGCCGGCAGCGTGACGTTCGCGTCGAGCGGGATTCCGTCGAATGTGCGCACGCGCGTGTCGGCTGGGGTGGTAGTGCCCTCGCAGAAGCGAACGCCGGCGTCGCGCACCTGGCACGGCACCCCGCTGGGGCCGGGAACGCGATCGTCGAACACGCTCGTCACATCGGCGCTGGCGATCGGAGCCGCCAGCGCGCACGCCGTCAGCGCGCCGCACAGCGCAAGCCCTCCTCGCGTGAGTCCCCTCCTCACCTGATGAACAATAGGAGGTCGTGTCCACACGCGCGCCGATAAGCGCGCTGGCGCGGAGCGGCGACCTCGAGCCGCTCGCGGCGGCGCGTTCGTGCCTATGCAATGCTTAAGCAGCATGCGAGGAAGCCTTGGCATCGGCGAGGCGGCGCGGGCGATCGGAGTGAGCGCCGACACCCTGCGCCGGTGGGACCGCGACGGCAAGCTCGAGACCACGCGCGACGAGCGCAACCGGCGGCGAGTGCCCGTCGCCGAGGTCGAGCGCCTGAGCGCGCGGCCGGCGCGGCACGGGACCGGCGACGCGCTGTCCGCTCGCAACCGCTTCCCTGGCGTCGTGCGCTCGATCGAGGTGGACGGCGTCATGGGTCTCGTCGAGCTCGAGGCGGGGCCGTTTCGCCTCACGGCCGCGATCACGCGCGACGCCGTCGAGGAGCTCGCTCTGGCCGAAGGCGCCCGCGCCACCGCCACCGTCAAGGCGACGTCGGTGATGATCGAGCGGAGCGCGGGTTGAGCGCCCTGCGCGTCGCCGCGGCCGCGCTCGCGGTCGCGCTGCCAGGCTGCGGCGGCAGCACCGATGCCGAGAGCGGCGAGCTCACCGTGTCGGCGGCCTCGTCGCTCACGGAGGCCTTCGACGACTACGGCGCCACGCTCGCCCCGACCGACGTGCAGCTTTCGTTCGCGGGCTCGGATGAGCTGGCCGCGCAGATCCGCCAGGGCGCCGAGCCCGACGTGTTCGCGGCGGCCAACACCGCGCTGCCGGATGCGCTCTTCGACGAGGGCCTCGTGGACGAGCCGACCGTGTTCGCGCGCAACAGCCTCGTGCTCGCGGTGCCGGCCGCGGCGGAGATCGAGTCGATCGAGGACCTCACCGAGCCGGGCCTCGACATCGTGATCGGCGCGGAAGCCGTGCCGGTCGGCTCGTACACGCTCGACGTTTTCGACCGCCTGGACGCCTCCGGCCGTGAGGCGATCCTCGCGAACGTTCGCTCGGAGGAGTCGGACGTGAAGGGAATCGTGGGCAAGCTCACCCAGGGAGCGGCCGACGCCGGCTTCGTCTACCGATCCGACGTCGTCGCGACGGGCAGCGAGCTGCGGGCGATCGAGCTGGCGAGGGAGCTGCAGCCGGACGTGGCCTACGGGATCGCCGTGGTGAGGAGCTCCGACGACCCGGAGAGCGCCCAGCGCTTCATCGACGGCCTGCTCGAGGGCGAGGGCGCGCGAGTACTCGAGAGCTCCGGGTTCGAGCCGCCGCCCGACGAGTGAGCGGCTCACGCTGGTTCCGGGCGCTGCTGGTGGCGGCACTCGCGCTCGCCATCGTCTTCCTCACGCTGCCGGTGGTCGCGATCTTCGCGGCCACGACTCCGGGCGAGCTGGCGCGGAGCATCGCGGAGCCGGGCGCGCTCGACGCGCTGCTCCTGAGCCTCGAGACGACGTCGATCGCGCTCGCGATCATCCTCGCCGTCGGCACGCCGGCCGCCTACCTCCTGGCCACGCGCTCGTTTCGGGGGCGGTCTCTGGCCGTAACGCTCGTGGAGCTGCCGCTGGTCCTGCCGCCGGCGGTGGCGGGCATCGGCCTGCTCGCGGCGCTGGGGCCCAGCGGGATCCTGGGCGGCCTCGTCGAGGACGCGGGCGTGCGCCTCGTGTTCGAGACCGCCGGCGTGGTGGTGGCGCTGACCTTCGTCGCCAGTCCCTTCTACGTCCGCCAGGCCCAGGCCGCGTTCAGCGCCGTCGATCCGACGCTGCTCGAGGCATCGAGGTCGCTGGGCGCGAGTGAGCCCCGCAGCTTCCTGGGAGTGGCCGTGCCGACCGCCCTGCCGGGCCTCTTCACGGGCGCGGCGTTGGCCTGGGGCCGCGCCCTCGGGGAGTTCGGCGCGACGCTCGTGTTCGCCGGCTCCCTGCGCGGGGTCACCCAGACGGCGCCGCTGGCGATCGTCGAGCGCTTCGGCAGTGACTTCGCCGGCGCGCTCGCGCTCTCGGCGGTGCTCGTGGCGCTCTCCGCCGCCCTGCTCCTGGGAGTGAAGTTTCTGAGCGGTCCGGCGCCGTTCGCTCGTGCTGCGGATTGAGGCGTGCGCCCGCGTCGGCTCGCTCGAGCTCGACGTGGCGCTCGAGGTAGCGGCTCGGGGATGCCTCGCGCTCGCGGGACCGTCGGGCGCCGGGAAGACGACCGCGCTGCGGATCGCCGCCGGGCTGCGGCGCCCCGAAGCCGGGCGCGTCACCTGCGGAGACGAGGTCTGGCTCGACACCGAGCGCGGCGTCGACCTGCCCCCGGAGCAACGGCGATGCGGCTACGTCTTCCAGGACTACGCGCTCTTCCCACACCTGAACGCGTTGCAGAACGTGGCATACGCCTTGCGCGAGCTGCCGCGCGCTGAGCGCCGGGGCCGGGCGAGGGAGCTGCTCGAGGGCTTCGGCGTCGGCCATCTGGCCAACGCCCGCCCGCGGACGCTCTCGGGCGGGGAGCGCCAGCGCGTGGCGCTGGCGCGGGCGCTCGCCCGCAGGCCGCGCGCCTTGCTGCTCGACGAGCCGCTGGCCGCGCTCGACACGCGGACGCACGCGCACGCCGCGCGCGAGCTCGCGGCCACGATTGCGCGGCTGGAGGCGCCCGCCCTGCTCGTGACGCACGACTTCTCGGAGGCGGCGCTGCTCGCTGACCGGGTCGCGGTGATCGACCGCGGGCGCATCGTTCAGGAGGGAAGCGCGGCTGACCTCGCGGCGCGGCCGCGCTCGGCGTTCGTGGCCGACTTCACCGGCGCGGCGGTGTTGACCGGCATCGCACAGTCCGGACCGTCGGGCCTCACCCGCGTCGAGCTGGACGGCGGTGGCGAGGTGCTGAGCACGGATCGCGGCGCCGGGCCGGTGTCGCTCAGCGTGCATCCGACGGAGATCGCGATCGAGCCGTCCTCCGCAACGCGAACGGGGTCAGCCCAGAACCGCCTGGCGGTCGAGGTCGTCTCCGTGACGCCGATCGGCAACCGCGCACGTATCGGCCTGACCGCCCCGCAACCGCTCGCGGCGGAGATCACCGACGCCTCCGCGCGGGCGCTCGACCTGGCTCCCGGCGTGCGCGTGACCGCAACCTGGAAGGCGGCGGCCACGCGGCTCGTGGGTCGCTAGAGCGTTCCCCGAGCCGGTCCGCGGACCCGGCGGGCGAGCTCCGGGTAGTGCAGGACAAGCCCGTCAGGGTCGAGCTCGAGCTCGCCCACGAAGCTTCGATGGCGTCCGACGTAGCGGACGACGGCTCCTTCGTTCATTCGTCGCACGTGCTCGTAGCGCTGCTCTGAGCAATGCAGTCCGAGGTCCGGCACTGAGACCCACGCCATGACGAAGTCGACGGCGACCTCGCGTTCGTGAAGTGCGTGCCGGCGGACCGGCATCAGGTTCGTGAGCGGCGAGAGGCCGAGGTCGCAGTCGAGCGCCTCGCCGAGCCCGGCCGGGTCGCCGCCGGGCGGGGGCAGGTCGACGTCTCCCTCCGCACCGGAATCGCAGCTCCACGCGCCGTGGCCGTCGTGGCGAAGCTCCAGCCGGCGTGTCCAGCCCGTGCCCGCCACCTCCACCTCGAGCCGACTGGTGACGAAGCGCTCGGGCGCCTCGAGCCTGTAGTCGAGGCGGTAGCCGACCGGATCGACGCCTATCTGCGTGCCGGTCGCATACACGCCGTCGCGCGTCAGCTCGACCTGCGCGGTCTCGGCTCGCCACGCGTCGAGACCCTCCCAGATGAGCGTTCGTTGAGGCATCGAGCGGCCGGCTACTCGTAGGACAGCGCCCGGATCACGTTCATCCGCGCCGCCCGGCGCGCCGGCAGGATCGAGGCGAGCAGCCCGAGCACGACGCCCGCGATCGCCACGAGCACGATCGTCTCGACCGGCGCGACGTACTCGACGCTCGGCACCGCGCTAGCGATTCCACGGACGAACACGTACCCCAGCGCAAGACCCACGGCGATGCCGAACAGGGCGCCGACGGCGCAGAGCAGGAGGCTCTCCTGCCCGATCGTGAGCCGCACCTGCCAGCGCGACGAGCCGAGCGCGCGCAGCACTCCGATCTCGCGCGTCCGCTCGAGCACGTTCATCGAGAGCGTGTTGATCACCCCGAAGAGCGAGACCGCCACGGCCACGAACAGAAGGGCGTTGAAGAAGCCGAACTGTTCGTTCACCTGCGACTCGATGTCGGCCTTCAGCTCGTCGTTCGAGAGCACCTGCAGCTGTGGGAAGTCGGCCCGCACTATCCGCTCCATCTCGCGCTCGAGCGCCGGCCTGGCCGCCGGCGTGACGGCGGTCACGGCGAGGTCTGTGTCGCGCGTGACCCCGTACACATCCTTCATGGTCGCGAGCGACATACCGATCGTGTTGCCGCCGAAGATCGCCGTCTCCACGATGCCCGCGACCCGCACCCGCCGCTCGTCGGAAGGGCCCTCCAGCCGCACGGCATCCCCCACCGCGAGCTTCTCCTCCTTCGCCAGCGGCTCGCCCACGGTGATCTGCCCAGCCGCGACCCTCGGCAGTACCTCCGCCTCGCTCAGGCCGCCGCTGAAGTCGGACTCGTCGACGATTCCGTACTCCTGCGGGTCGAAGGCGAGCGCGAGGCCGTCCTCGCCGCCGAGCAGCTCGTCGGAGAAGAAGATCCGCTCAGGGGTGACCACCGCCGCGTCCGGAAGCCGCTCGAGGCGGCGCGCGAGCTTGGGCGAGATCGTCTGTTGCGCGCCCCGGCCGGGACTGAACCCGCTCGGCTGGACGGTGAAGTCGCGCGCGAAGGCCTCGTCGAACTCGCTCGTCACGCTGCCGAGGAAGCTCGAGCTGAGCGCCCCGAAGGCGGTGACGAGGGCCAGGCCGATCATCAGCCCGGTGGCGGTGAGCGCGGTACGGCTGGGATTCGACTTGGCCGAGTCCGACGCCAGCCGGCCCTGGATCGGCGCCAGCTTGCGCAGCGGCCACGACAGCACGCGCACGATCGGGACGATCACGTACGGCGCTGCGAGCGACACCCCCAGGAAGATCAGGACGACGCCGCCCATGCCGGCCGCGGCCACGCCGGTCGGAACCTCCTCCGCGGCGGCGAGCCTGAAGACCCCGACGAGCCCGAGGGCGACCATCGCCACACCCAGGACTGCCCGCAGAGCGCTCGGCGGGCGCCGCGCCTCGACGACCCCGAGAACGGCGCGCAGCGGAGGCGTCCTGCCGGCGTGCAGCGCCGGGTACAGGGCGCCGAGGATCGTGACCACGACACCCGCCACGACGGCCACGATCGCGGCCGCGGGCGAGAACGCGAGCCCGCTGACCGGGAAGCCGATCGCGCTCATCAGGCGCACCAGACCGACGGCGAGCGCCGCCCCCACCCCCACGCCGAGCGCCGTGCCCACCACTCCGAGGAGCACCGCCTCGCGCAGGATGCCGCGCGTGATCGCGCCGCGACCGGCGCCGAGCGTGCGCAGCAGGCCGATCTCGCGCCGGCGCTGCAGCACCGTGACCTGGAACGCGTTGAAGATCAGGAACGCGCCGACGAAGAGCGACATCGCCGCGACGAACAGCAGCAGCACGGTGAGCCCCTGGAGCTGCGCTTCCACGTCGTCCGAGCGCCCCTCGGGCGTCGACACGTCCACGCCGCGGCGCACCTCGCGCTCGATAGCCGTCTGCACCGCCGGTACCGGCTCGGCCTCGTCGAGCACGACCGTGATCTCGTCGAAGCCGCGCTTGTCTTCGATCACGTCACGCCCCGTCGCGAGCGGGATGCGGCCAAAGCCCTCGCCGCCGAAGCCGAAGGTGCGCGCGAAGCTGAACAGGCCGACGACCTCGAACCGCTTGACGCCCGTCGGCGTGGCCAGCCGCAGCCGATCGGCGACCCCCAGCTTCTGGTCCTCGGCCCAGTTGCGCTCGAGCTCGATCTCACGGCCCCGCTCCACGGTACGACCGGCCACGAAGTCGAGCCCGGCGCTGTCGGGCCGGCTCGGATCGACCGCGCTGATGTTTACCTCGGCGGCGTCCTCGTCCTGCGCCGAGGCCTGCTCGGGCGTGACCTCGTCGGGGTCGGGCGGCTCGGGCGCGGGCGGCTCGCCCGGAGCGGCCGGGGTGCCGCCCGGCGCCGCTGCGGCGGCGCCGCTCGGCGGCGGAATCGGCTCGAGGTCTCCCTTCACGCGCGTGAACAGGCTCTGGAGAGTGCCCTGAGCGCTCGCCACGCCGGCCACCTCACTGACGCGCTCGAGGTCACGCTCCCTGAGCGAGCCTCCCTCGGCCTCGGGCGCGAGCACGATGTCGGCCTCGCCGTAGATCGAGTCGAACAGGTCGCGGAAGGTCGAGTTGATCGTCGCGGTGAGCAGCAGCACCCCGAGCATCAGGCCCACTCCGAGCACGATGCCGGCGGCCGTGAGAAGTGCCCGCAGCCGGCGAGCCCGAAGGTTTCGCCACGCCAGTCCCCCGAAGGAGCGAAGTCGCGCGCCGGCGGGGAGCGCGGCGCGGCGCCTCACGCGACCCCGAGCTCTCGGAAGGAGGCTGCTACCCGCTCGGCGTCGCCACCGGCGACCTCGCCGGCAAGGAGCCCGTCGCGGAGGAAGACGACTCGGTCGGCGTAGGCGGCCGCGTCAGGGTCGTGGCTGACCATCACCACCGTCTGCCCCTCGCGGGCGATCGTGCGCAGCAGGCCCAGCACGTTTTCGCCACTCTTCGTGTCGAGGTTCCCCGTGGGCTCGTCGGCGAGGACCAGATCGGGCTCGCGCAGCAGCGCCCGCGCCACGGAGACGCGCTGCTGCTCTCCGCCCGAGAGCTGGGCGGGCAGATGGCCGGCCCGGTCCTCGAGCCCGATCAGCGCGAGCAGCCGCTCGACCCGCTCGGCGCGTCCGCGCGAGCGCTCGCCCGCGATCAGCGCGGGCAGCAGCACGTTCTCGGCCGCTGTGAGCGTGGGCAGGAGGTTGAAGAACTGGAAGACGAAGCCGATCCGGTCGCGCCGCAGCCGGGTCAGGTCACGCTCGCGGAGGCCCGAAAGCGCCGCCCCGCCGATCGCCAGCGTGCCGTCGCTCGGCGTCTCGAGCGCTCCGATCAGGTGCAGCAGGGTGCTCTTGCCCGAGCCGGAGGGCCCCATGATCGCCACGAACGAGCCGCGCTCGACCGCGAGGTCGACGCCGCGGAGGGCGTGCACTGCGGTCTCGCCCTCGCCGTAGGTCTTCGAGAGCAGGGACGCCTCGACGGCGAGGCTTCCGTCGTATGCGGCATCGGCGTCGGTCACCTCGACAAGCATGCCAAGCGGGGTGCGCCGGCTCGGCCTACGATCCCCCGGGTGCGCAGCCCGGTGGACAGCACCAGGGCCGCCGGCTTCCGGATCGCATCCCGGCTCGATGCGCCACCCGAAGGGGTGTGGGCGCGGGTGAGCACGCTCGCCGGCGTGAACTCGGAGCTCAGGCCGCTCGTGCGGATGACCGCGCCGCCTGACCTCGACGCGCTCGACGGCTCCGGCGCCGTCATGGGCGAGCGCCTCTTTCGAAGCTGGCTGCTCCTTTTCGGCCTGATCCCGTTCGACTACGACGACCTCACGCTCGTGCGCCTGGACCCTGGGCGGGGATTCATGGAGCGCTCGAGCATGCTGAGCCAGCGCGTGTGGGAGCACGAGCGCACGCTCGAGCCGTCGGGCGCGTCCGGCTGCCTTCTCGCCGACCGCCTGCACTTCGAGCCGCGCCCACCTTTACGACCGGCGCTGGTAGCTCCGGTCGTGCGGAAGCTCTTTAGCCATCGCCACAGCCGCCTGCGCGCGCACTTCGGCGGCGAGCCGAGCTAGCTTCGCGCGCGGGCATATCCTCTTTCGCCGATGGCTACCCGCGAGGAGAAGCCGACGGTCGCGCCGCTCGTCGGCCCGGATGACCCGCGCCGCTTCACCGACTCCGGGATCGAGGTCGACAAGCTCTACGACGAGGCCGACGTCGCGCCCGGCCTCGAGCAGCGCCTGGGCGAGCCCGGCGAGTATCCGTACACGCGTGGGATCCACCCCGAGATGTACCGCTCGCGTACGTGGACGATGCGCCAGTACGCGGGCTACGCCACGGCCAAGGAGACGAACGAGCGCTTCCGCTACCTGATCGAGCACGGCTCCACCGGGCTCTCGATGGCATTCGATCTCCCGACCCAGCTCGGCCGCGACTCGGACGACCCGCTCTGCATGGGCGAGGTCGGTCGCACGGGCGTCGCGATCGACTCGATCGACGACATGCGTCGTGTCTTCGACCAGATCCCGCTCGACGAAGTCTCCACGTCGATGACGATCAACGCGCCCGCAGCGGTGCTCCTGCTGCTCTACGAGCTTCTCGGCGAGGAGCAGGGCGTGCCCGCCGAGCAGCTCCGCGGCACGACCCAGAACGACGTGCTGAAGGAGTACATCGCGCGCGGCAACTTCATCTATCCGCCGGTGCCGGCGATGCGTCTGACCACGGACCTGTTCGAGTACTGCAGGGAGCGGGTGCCGAAGTGGAACACGATCTCGATCTCCGGCTACCACATGCGCGAGAAGGGCTGCTCGGCGGTGCAGGAGGTCGGCTTCACGCTCGCCAACGCGATCGCCTACGTGCAGGCGGCGCTCGACGCCGGCATGAAGGTCGACGACTTCGGGCCGCGGCTCGCCTTCTTCTTCAACGGCCACAACAACGTCTTCCAGGAGGTGGCGAAGTTCAGAGCCGTCCGTCGGATGTGGGCGCGCATCATGCGCGAGCGCTTCGGTGCCGAGGACCCTCGCTCGCAGACGATCCGCTTTCACACCCAGACAGGCGGCGTCACGCTCGCCGCGCAGCAGGCCGAGAACAACATCGTGCGCGTGGCGCTGCAGGGCTTCGCGGCGGTCTGCGGCGGCACCCAGTCGCTGCACACCAACGGGTTCGACGAGGCGCTCGCGCTGCCCACCGAGCGCGCCGCGCGGATCGCCCTGCGAACGCAGCAGATCATCGCCCACGAGTCGGGCGCCACCGACAGCGTGGATCCGTTCGCGGGCTCGTATCTGGTCGAGGCGCTCACCGACGAGATCGAGGCGCGCGCGCAGGGCCTGATCGACAAGGTCGAGGAGCTCGGCGGCTCGGTCGAGGCGATTCCCTTCATCCGCGCCGAGGTGGAGGAGTCGGCGTGGGGCTACGACCAGCGCTACAAGAGCGGCCAGGACGTGGTGGTGGGCGTGAACAAGTACGTGACCGAGGACATCGAGGACGTGGACATCCTGCGCGTCGACCCGGAATCGGAGCGCGAGCAAGTCGAGCGGCTGAAGGCTTTTAAGGAGGACCGTGACCGCGAAGCCGTCGAGCGACGGCTCGAGGAGCTTCGTGAGACTTGCGGCGGCGACGGCAACCTGCTCCACCCGATCCGCGCCGCGCTGGCGGAGCGTGCCACGATCGGCGAGGTCTGCGGCGTGATGCGCGACGAGTTCGGCGAGTACCAGGAGACGTGATTGGGCCGCGGCCGACCTGACGCGCCGCCCGCCGGGGCCGAGTCGGCGCCGGCCTCAGGCGTCCCGCCCGCGTCGCACGGGCGGACGCGCAAGCGCCCGCTAACAATCACCGCGGCGCTATTCGCGCTGGCGATACTGCTCTGGCTGCTCACGTCCTTCGGCTCGCTGAACGAGGAGCCGGGAAACAGCACGTCGTTTCTCATCGGCGGGTTCATCGGCCGTGCTGCGATCAGCCTGCTAATCGCCGCGCTCGCGCGGCTGCTGTACGTCAAGCTCACCAAGCGCGGGCGGTTCTGGTCGCCCTGGATCTTCGTGCTAGCGGCGTGTCTAACGCTGCCGCTGGTCTGCGCGGAGGCGGCGGAGAGACCGGAGCTCGGCATCACCGCGGGCTCGCTCGGATGAGGCTCGCCGCGAGCCGCCCAGCGGTCTGGCGCGTATCGCGCCGGGCGCTACCGGCGCTACCGGCGCTTGAGCCGCGAGACGAAGTCGTGGCCGGGATGCCGCTGGGCGGCGCCCCGGAGCGCGTCACGCAGCCGCTCGCCGAGTCCGTTGGAGGGGATCGGCAGGGCGAACTCGAGATTCGAGTCCTCCCCTGGCCGGCGCTCCGCTCCCGCCTCCGCGAGTAGTCCGATCATCAACTCGTTGTCCGGGGAGACGAGCGCCGTGTAGCGCCGGACTCCCTGCTCCCGCGCTCGCTGGTTGAGGCGCGTCATCAGCTCGGTGCCGATGCCTCGCCCCTGCCAGTCGTCGACCACGGCAACCGACACCTCGGCCGACTCGCGATCGCCCGGCACCAGCACGTACCTCGCGACCCCGAGCCCCGTGCCCGAGTCCGGCTCGATCGCTATCACTGCCTCGTGGCGGCGGTGATCGACCTCGGTCAGGTAGCGCAGGTCCTCCTCGCTCAGCTCGTTCACCGGCGCCAGGAAGCGCCTGTAGCGCGACTCTTCTCCGAGCCCCTCGAACACGTCGCGAACGAGCGACTCGTCGCCGTCGCGCATGCGCCGGACGACGACCCGGTTGCCGTCGCGCAGCATCGTCGCTTGCTCCGCGGTCATCGGCGGCGACGCTAGCAATGGCACGCTGCCGTCGGCGCGCCGAGCACGGACGGCGCCGCGAACGTCCGCTGCCAGGACGCGCCCGGCGGGCAGGACTCGCTTCGCTGCGGTCGAAGCTCCGCCCAAGTGGCCAAGGTCGAGGTCTCACGCACGCTGGTCAAGTCGCCGCCCGAGCTCTGGACGGAGCTCGGCGGGCAGCGCCTGGCCGATGCGGTCGGAGAGGTGACGGTGACTCCGACGGAGCCAGAGCGTGCACTGAATTGGGAGACGCAGGAAGCGCACGGCACGGCCGTGCTCGAGCCCTCGGGCTGGGGCACCAAGGTAACGCTCACCGCCGAGATCGAGGAGGCCGCGGCGCGACTGGGCGTCTGGGGCCGCCTCCGCGGCGGTCAACCGCCCTTCTCGCCGCACGCCGAGATCGAGCGCAAGCTCGACGAGCTGCTCGACGACCTCGGAGCGGCTCACCGCAAGCCGTTTACGCGCGAGTAGCCGTAGCCGTCACGGACCGGCGCCGCGGCCTCCGTAGAATGCCGGCCCGCCCGTGCGCGAGAAGGTTCCACAGACATACGAGGAGAAGCTCGCCCAGCTGAACGAGCTGCGCGACGCCGCGATCCACTCGGCGTCCGAGGCGGCGGTCGAGAAGCAGCACGCCAAGGGCAAGCTCACCGCGCGCGAGCGCATCGAGAAGCTGCTCGACCCGGGCTCGTTCGAGGAGCTGGACACGTTCGTGCGCCACCGCACGTACGAGTTCGACATGCAGCGCAACCGACCGTGGGGCGACGCGGTCGTGACCGGCCACGGCCTGATCGACGGCCGGCCGGTCTGCGTGTTCTCGCAGGACTTCACCGTCTTCGGCGGATCGCTCGGCGAGGTGATGGCCGAGAAGATGGTCAAGGTGATGGACCTGGCGGCAAGGATCGGCTGCCCCGTGATCGGGATAAACGACTCGGGCGGCGCCCGCATCCAGGAGGGCGTCGTGTCGCTCGGGGCCTACGGCGACGTGTTCGTGCGCAACGTGCAGTGCTCGGGCGTCATCCCGCAGATCAGCCTGATCATGGGCCCGTGCGCCGGCGGCGCCGTCTACTCGCCCGCGATGACCGACTTCATCTTCATGGTCAAGGAGACCTCGCACATGTTCATCACGGGTCCTGACGTAATCAAGACCGTGACCGGGGAGGAGCCGAGCTTCGAGGAGCTAGGTGGAGCGATGAGCCACAACACCAAGTCGGGCGTGGCCCATTTCGCCGCCGACGACGAGGAGGCGTGCCTCGAGGACGTTCGCTACCTGATGTCGTTCATCCCTCAGAACAACCTCGAGCTGCCGCCGCGCGTGGAGCCGACCGACGACCCCGACCGGATGGACGAGGAGCTCGACACGGTCGTGCCGGCGGAGCCGAACAAGCCCTACGACATGCGCGACGTGGTGCACCTGATCGTCGATGACGGCGACTTCTTCGAGGTCCACGAGCACTACGCGCGCAACCTGATCGTCGGCTTCGGGCGCCTGGACGGCCGCGCCATCGGGATCGTCGGCAACCAGCCAAACCAGCTCGCCGGCGTGCTCGACATCGACGCGTCGGTGAAGGGCGCGCGCTTCGTGCGTTTCTGCGACGCCTACAACATCCCGCTGCTCACCTTCTGCGACGTGCCCGGCTTCCTCCCCGGGACGAACCAGGAATGGGGCGGCATCATCCGCCACGGAGCCAAGCTTCTCTACGCCTTCACCGAGGCGACCGTGCCGAAGCTGACGGTCGTGACCCGGAAGGCCTACGGCGGCGCATACGACGTCATGAACTCGAAGCACATGTTGGCCGACTTCAACTTCGCGTGGCCGATGTCCGAGGTCGCGGTGATGGGGCCCGAGGGCGCGGTCAACATCATCCACCGCCGCGACATCGCGCAGTCGCCGACGCCAGAGGAGCGGCGCGAGAAGCTGATCTCCGACTACAAGGCGAAGTTCGCCAACCCCTATGCGGCGGCCGAGCGCGGCTACATCGACGACGTGATCGTGCCGCACGAGACGCGCCCGAAGCTGATCCGCGCGCTCGAGATCCTGCAGACCAAGCGCGTGTCAGGCCCGAAGCGCAAGCATGGGAACATCCCGCTGTGAGGCGCCTGACCTTCCTCGGATGCCTGGCCCTCGTAAGCCTCGTGCTCGCGCTCGCCGGCTGCGGCTCGGCCGAGGAGCTCCCACCCCCCGCGGAGCCCGCCGAGTCGCCGCCGCTCGCCGAGGAGCCGCTCGGACGCGTGATCGCCGTGGGCAACCAACCCGAGGGGCTCGCCGCCGACCCGGAGACGGGTCTCGTGGCGGTCGGCCTGCGAGAGCCGGACCTCCTCGCACTGGTAGACGGCAGCACCGGAAAGGTCGAGCGAGAGGTGGAGCTCGAGGAGTCGCCGCGCCACCTGCAGCTGGCGGCCCCCGGCGGTCCCGTCCTGGTCCCGGCCGAGCGCGCCGACGCCCTGATCGAGGTATCGCTGCCGGATGGCGACGTGGAGACGACCACGCCGGTTGGGAACTTCCCGCACGACGCCACGGCGAGCGGCGAGCGTGCGTTCGCGGCCAACGAGTTCGGCGACAGCGTGTCGGTGGTCGAGGACGGACGCGTCGCCGAGACACTCCCGGCACCGGTGCAGCCGGGCGGGATCGCGGCAATCTCCGGCGCGACCACGATGATCGAGGACGACCGCGTCGGCGTCGTCGCAGTGCGCGGCAATGCCCTGCGTGTCTACGACGCGAGCACGCTCGAGACCATCGGCGAGGTAGGCGCCGGCGCGGGCCCCACCCACGTCGTCGCCGACCCGGTGGAGGAGCGCTTCTGGGTGGCCGACACGCGCGGTGACGCCGTCCTCTTCACCGCCAAGACGGAGGAGCTGCAGCTGGTCGACCGCGTGAACACGCCGGGCTCGCCCTACGGGATTGCGCTCGACCCCCGCGCGCGCCGGCTCTGGGTCACGCTGACGGCGACGAACGAGGTCGCGGAGATCGACCTCACGCTCAAGAACCCGGCCATCATCAACAAGTATCCGACCGTCCGCCAGCCGAACAGCGTGGCGGTCGATTCGAGCACGGGTCGTGTGTTCGTTGCTGGCGCCGCCGAGGGCGAGCTCCAGATCATCGATCCGAGCGACCGCCGATCCGCGGAGTGACAGCGCGCGCAGCGCGGCGTCGCGCCTCCGCCATTCCGGCGGCGGTGCTGGCAGGCATGGCGGTCACGCTGGCCGTGGGGCTCGCGCTGGCGCTGGTGCTCGAGCCGCGCGCGTTCGGCACGTGGCTCGGGGTGCCGCTTCCGCCGCTATTCCTCTTCTGGGAGCCGACGCTCGAGCCGGTCGCCGGCCTGGCCGCGGCCGCCCTACTCGTGTCGGCTCTCGGTGCCCCTCGGCTCCTGTCGCCGCGGCTCGGGCCGGTTCCCTTCGCGGCGGCCGGCCTCGCGCTCGGGCTAGGCCTTCGGCTGGTGCTGTCGGCGTCGCGCGGAGGGGTCGGCGCGTGGTCCGCGCCGTTCGCGGGCGCCGAAGGGAGCACCGAGTACCTGCCGGCGATACCGGGTGTCGAGGGGCTCGGTCTCGCGACGTGGCTCGACCGCTTCGCCGAGATCCAACCGTCGCTTCCGGTCCACCCCTCGGCACACCCGCCGGGCACGATCGCGCTGCTGCACGTACTAGGAATCGACAGCGCCGGCGCGATGGCGACCCTGACAATCGCGATCGGCGCCCTCGCCATCCCGCTGACCTATCTTCTGGCGCGGCGCCTGCTCGACGAGCGCAGCGCGCGCGTGGCCACCCTGCTCGTCGTCTTCTGTCCGGCGGCGATGATCTACGGCGTCAGCTCGGCGGACGCGATGTTCGCGACGCTCGGCCTGCTGGCGGCGGTCCCGCTGGCCGCCCGCGGTCCGCTTCCCCGCGCCGCTGGCGCGTTCGCGCTCACCCTCGCCTCACTCTTCTCCTGGGCGCTTCTCGCCGTGGGCGCGTTCGCCGCGCTGCTCGCGTGGCTTCGTGACGGCTTCCGCTCGGCGCTGACCCTGTCGCTCGCCTGCGCCGCTGCCGTGGTCGCCCTCCATTTGCTGCTGTTCGCCGGGACGGGCTACGACCCCATCGGCTCGTTGCTCACTACGGGCGAGCTCTACAGGGGTGGGATCTCCGAGGAACGCCCGTTCTGGTACTGGGTCTTCGGCTCGCCCGCCGCCTTCCTGATCGCGATCGGCGTCCCGCTCGCCTGGTACGCCGCCAAGGGCGTCGCCGCGGGGCAGCGCCCGGCGCTCGCGCTAGCGGCGATCGTGGTGACCGCGGCCGTGCTCGGCTTCTCGAAGGCCGAGACGGAGCGGATCTGGCTGTTCATGGCGCCCCTCGCCTGCGTGGCCGCGGCGCCGTGCCTGGGCGATCGCCGGCTTCCGGCGGTGCTCACCCTGCTGGCGGCGCAGGCGTTCGCCACGGAGCTGCTCTTCGACACCCGCTGGTGACGCTTGCCTCGCCCCCCTGAGCGTTTCGACGCGTGCGGGCGCTCAGAAGACGTCGACGCCGCGGCCGTGGCTGAAGCCGCGGTCGCGCCGGTCGCGGTCTCGGTCGCCCTCGCCACTACCCGAGTCACGTCGGTTGCGCACGCGGATCTCGTACTCGCGCGCGCCGCCCGCCACCTCGAAGGTGGCACCGTCGCGGTCGAGGGCCACCTCGGGCGCCGCGGTGGCTGCCTTGGGCGCGCTGCCGTCGATCCGCCGGGCGACCGCGCCGCGGGGCAGCGGCAGGTCGAGCCGCAGGCGCCCCTCGCCGTCGCTCTCGAGCCGCACGCGCAGCAGCTCGCCGCCGTCGAGCCGCGCCCGGCGTCCGTCGATCGTCGCGCGGGACACGTTGTCGAGGTCGACGAGGAGGCGGTTGGACTTCGCCACCTCCTGCACGCCTCGCCACACGGTCCCGCGGAGGGTGCTCGCCATGTCCGGACCCGCCGCGCCGGGCGGATCGGCGCTTGACACAGCCTCGGTCGCGGGATCGCCCTTGCCGAAGGCGAGGCTGCGGGTATCGATCTCGGCGCGCGAGGGGTTAGTGCCCGGATCGCCGCTCGTGTCACGGGCGCGCAGGTCAGAGACCCAGTAGGCGTGATCATGGATGAGGCCGAGCGCCGGCCGGTCGGCCGCGGGCAGGAACGCGTAGTTCACGCGGCCCGGGTCGCGCTTCACGCGCGCCTTGCCGAGGAAGTCGCGCGCCTCGTCCCACTCGTCGAGCACGGCGAGCGTGAAGTGGTCACCGCCGACGAACGTGCGCAGCGTGCTCCGCAGGCCGAGCCGATCGAAGGTGTTCTGCTGCTCCTCGGGGCCGACGAACGGCACCAGCTCGTCGGCGCGCTGGATCCAGTTGAGGAAGGGGATCGAGCGTGCGTTCTCGAGCACCAGGTTCGAGAGCGAGGACTCGTTTGGCTGCAAGCCGCCGCTGCTGATGATCACCGGGTCGGCCGGCGGGATCCACACCTCGCGCGCCGGCGGACCGACGGTGGTGAACGCCCTTCCGAACAGGTCCGGGTACTGCGTGCCGAGCTTGTAGGTGCCATAGCCGCCCATGGAGTAGCCGCTGAGCGCCACCTGCTCGGACTTCAGCTCGAAGTTGCGCGCGACGTCGGCCCACACCTCGAAGAAGTCGGACTCCGCTTCATCGGTGTACCAGCCGTCCGTGCCTCGGCCCAGCGGCGTGGCCACGAAGTCCCCGCGCTCGTCGCCGAACTGACGCAGCTGGTTCGGGGAGAAGACGCCGTACTGCGTGTAGGTGCCGCCGAGCGAGTGGAGCGAGAAGGTGAGCCCACGCGGGCGCTCGCCGTCGTAGCCGGGCGGCACCGTGAGGATGTATGGCTGGAGCTGGCCGCCGTAGGCGGGGAACTTGCCCTGGTCCACTCCCTCGGGAACGTCGAGCGAAGAGGCGAAGATGCGCGCCTGCTCGTTGCCCGCGCGGCTGTTGAGGGACTGGCTCGCGTCGTCCGCGAGCGCTCCGAAGTCCACGTCGGCGTGGAAGTCCCCGGTGGTGCGGTCGCTCAGCAGGTTGGCCTGCTTGTCCTCGAACCAGTTGCCGACGCCCGGGAAGGTGTCGGAGCCGGAGACGCCGGACGGTCCCGTCAGGAGTCCGTCGCCGTCACCCAGCAGCCCTCCCAGATCGGGTGCAAGGCTCACGCCCCCCTGCGGCTCGTCGAAGCGAAAGGCGAGGTTGAAGACGCTGGGGGCGGACCGCGTGCTGCTGCCCGAGACCGGCTCGTTCTCGCGCGGCTCCTCGCCTGTCTCGACCTGCTGGAAGCGGCGCCCGCCGGCCGCGCCGTCGCCCGCGTACAGGCCGGTTCCGGCGACGTAGCGCCAGGCGCTGCGCTTCGGGTCCATCAGCTTGCGCGGCACGCTGATCTCCATCTGGTTCGTCTTGCGGTCGATCGTCACAGCGCCATTCGGAAGCCCCCTCGGAGCGCCGAACTCGGACGGGTTGCGGGCGACCTCGCCGCCCGTGCCCCAGGCGGTGATGAAGCCGTCGATCCCCGGTGAGCTGATCCCGGCGCCGCCGGGCCAATCGAGTGCGGGGCCGCCGCCGTCGGTGTCGATCCCGATGCCGACCACGGCCGCGTCGTCGTCCTTGACGGTGTTCAGCGTCAGCCGGTAGACGATCGACTTGCGCGTCGGCGCGATCCGCAGCTCGACGATGTCGGCCGCGTTGTTCGCGAAGCGCCCGGCCGTCGGATAGATGACGTCGCCGGCGGTCGGCGAGGCGGTGTCGGTGCCCGGCTCGCTGCGGCTTCCCGACCCCGGGACAGTGTTGGCGCCGCGGTCGTCGAAGAGGTAGTCCTGGAACAGGTACTCGCCGTCGCGGTAGGCATCGCTGCCGGAGACGAGCAGCGGGTCGGCGCGGAAGGGCTCGTCGACCGACAGGATCGGTGCCTTCGGCGCGTCCTCGTAGAGGAGCGGTGGCCCCGGGAGCTCGCCCGACTTCACCTTGGGAAGCGACGATCCCAAAGCGCTGGGAGCGATCCCGAGCGCGCAGGCGATCACACAGCAGCCGAGGACGCGTACCCGCACCTCGAAGACGATAGCCACCCGAACGAGCAGGCGTGCCGGCTGTCGCATTCGGACCGGCGCGGTCGCCGGCCATGGCCGCGGAGCGCCGGTCGCCTAGAGGCGAACGGTGGCCGCCCGCACGTGGCGCTCGCGATGTGCCTCGAGCACGGCATGCACGATCGCGAGGTCCTGAATGGCCAGGCCCGTCGAGTCGAACAGCGTGATCGCGTCGTCATCCGGGCGGCCCGAGGCGGCGCCCGTGAGCACGTGGCCCAGCTCGGTGACTCGTGTGGAGTCGATAAGCCCTTGTGCGAACGCTCCGGTGAGCTCGCCGCCGTGCGAGGCCTGCGCCCACTCGTCGCAAAAGAGCGAGCAGCGCACGACCGCATCGATCTCGGCCTCGGCCTTGCCGGGCCCGTCGGCACCGAGCATCGACAGGTGCTGGCCAGGGCGCAGGTCGTTCGCCGCGATCACCGGGGCGGCACCCGGCGTGACGCAGGTGACCACATCGCAGGCGAGCGCGTCCTCGCGGGTGCCGGCCTCCCAGTCGAGCTCGCCGGCGAGCGCGCCCGCGGCGTCGGGATCGGGATCGAAGCAGACGCCCGGCGCGTACTCGGCGGCCGCGAGGCAGCGGGCGGCCCAGGCGCCGTGCAGGCCGCAACCGACGATGCCGGCGCTAGCCGCGTCCTCGCGAGCCAGCTCCTGCGCGGCGATCGCAGCCACGGCGCCGGTGCGAAGCGCCGTGACCGCACGCGCGTCGAGCAGAGCGAGCGGCTCGCCGTCGTCGGCGCTCGAGGCGCAGATCACGCCGGTCACGGCGGGCAGCCCGCGGGCGGGGTTGCCGGGAAAGGACGTGACCCACTTGAGGATCGCCAGCCCGTCGCCGCGCGCCGGCATGGCGCGGAAGTCGCCGCCGGAGGCCTCGAGGTAGATCTTCGGCGGCATCGCCCAGTCGCCGCTCGCGTGCCGCACGAACCCTTCGCGCACGCGGTCGATCGCCTCGAGCGGCGAGACCGCGGCGAGTACGGCGTCGCTGTCGAAGACGGGGATCTCCGGCATGGCGCGCGACGATAGCCTGGCCGCATGGGCCGAAACGGGCGGCACACACCGAGGCGGCCGAGCATCGAGCTCCGCCACACGAACGCGAGCCCCGAGGAGGCCGCGGCGATCGCTGCGGCGATCGAGCAGTTCCTGCGCGACACGGCACGCGCCCCGGCCCCGTCCGCCCGGCCACCGCGATGGCTCAGGACGGGGCTGCTCGACAATGCCGGGCTCGCGAACGAGGCGCCCGGACCGTGGGGCGATCCAGATCCTTGGGGGCGCTAGGGGCCACGAGTGAGCCGATGGTCCGTCAGGCGAACAGCCACGACGCTCCTTCCATCGCCCGCATGCTGCATGACTTCAACACCGAGTTCTCCGAGCCGACCCCGGGCACCGACGTCCTCTCCCGCCGCGTCCTCGCGTTCATCGAGAGCGGGGCGATGACCTATCTACTGGGCGGGGCGGGTCCCTACGGCTTCGCCCAAGTCTCGTTCCGGCCCTCCGTCTGGGCCGACGAGCCCGTCGGCTACCTCGAGGAGCTCTACGTCGTGCCCGACCGCCGCGGCGAGGGCATCGGTCGCGCCATCATGAAAGCCGTCCTCGAGCTGGCGCGCGAG
>Ga0136616_10000197_pt1 | contig 25215 bp, 25 predicted proteins | sample AntDrymUQ2992106_2_FD_106648 | JGI IMG/M metagenome (GOLD analysis project Ga0136616, IMG submission 106648) | Polar desert sand microbial communities from Dry Valleys, Antarctica - metaG UQ299 (21.06) | ecosystem: Environmental > Terrestrial > Soil > Desert | place: Antarctica: Dry Valley... | reverse complement strand
TGGGCCACGCCGCCCCGCGATCGTCGCCGGGGTGGCCGCGAGAAGGGCGCACGGCGCGCCGCGCGCCCACCGGCCATGGCCGGTGGGCGACCGCTCGGCTACGCTCGCCGCTCAACGATCAAGAGTGTCCACGGAACCGGGGGCACTCCACACCCGGGCGATCGCCGCCTTTAGCCCCTCGTGGTGGTCGGAGACCGCGAGGCGCACGCCGGCGAGGCCGCGGGCGCGCAACGAGCGCAAAAACTCGACCCAGAAGGCGCCGGACTCGACCTCGCCGAGATCGAGGCCGATGACCTCGCGGTGCCCTGTCTCGTGCACCGCATAGGCGATCACGAGCGCCTTGGAGCGCACGTGCCCGCCCGAGCGGACCTTGACGTGCTTGGCGTCGAGCCACAGGTAGGGGTAGTCGCCCTCGAGCGGCCTCTCCCTGAAGGCCGCCACCTGCTCGTCGAGCCCCTTGCACAGCGCAGAGACGCGATCCTTGGACATGCCTGCGACTCCGAGCTGCTCGACCAGGCGATCGACCTTGCGCGTCGATACGCCGTTGACATAGGCCTCGAGCACGACCGCGACGATCGCCTGCTCCGACCGTCGCCTTGGCTCGAGGAAGGAGGGGAAGTAGGCAGCGCCGTGGCGCTTTCGGGGCACGAGCAGATCGATCTCGCCGGCTCGGGTCTCCCACGCGCGCGGGCGGTAGCCGTTTCTGTGGGTCGTGCGCTCGCTCGAGACCTCGCCGAGCTCGGCGCCGATCTCCTGGGAGATCTCCGCCTCCATCAGCTCGCGGGCGACGATCGCTACCGCCTCGCGCACGAAGTCGCCGTGCTCGCCGGCGAGCACGCCGGCAACGACATCGGCAGGGGTCATCCTTCGGCCTTCGGCCATCGTGGTGCTCCTCTCATCGATTCGTGGAAGAACCGACGAGTCTGGGGCCCGCGGTGGCCGGAATCGTCTCTGGCTCCTACGCGGGCGTCGTTACACCACTTCTACCGCCTCGACCTCCTGAAGCCCCAGTCGCTGCGCCACCAACGCCAGCAGCGCGGGGCCCGCACGCGAGGACAGGCCGCTGCCGTCCGCCTTGACGTCTACGGTCTGAGAACTTGAACGTCCCATCACCTCCAAGGTGAACCTCCTGAGCGGGTGGATCGGCGATTCGACACCGCGATCCTCCCTGCTCAGGCGGACGTTTCGGCCTCTCAGCCCGCACCGCCTCGGCTACTGCTGACGAATCGAGGTTAGACGTGGACCGATGAGAGGGATCCAAGTCGACCTCTCTCGACGCTGACCCACTCGCGCCCAGACTCTTAGTCCGACGCATCCAACCTTAGGCCCAGACGGTCGTCTTTGTGAGTAAAGGGGCATCAATCACGCTTGCTCCTCTCGAAAGGACCACCGAGGCCGACGTTGTGACGCACCTAGAGGGCTCCACGAGAGAGAACCCGCGCGGCGGCTCGCGCGAGGCAGGCAATGGCTCCGTAAATGGCCGCGTCCGCGCCCCCGATAACTCCCCCAACGGTGACGACTCCGCGAACGCTCAGGCTAGCGCGGCCGATGGCTCCGCGAAAGGTCACGCTCGCCGGCTCCCCCGCCTCCGTCCTGCGCACTCGGCATTGCTGCAACTGCTTCTCGAAGGACGTGGCTGGACCTTCGTACGCGTGTGCTCCGACGCCCTCAGTCTAAGCCTGACCGTTGCCCTCGCCGCTTGGATGGCCGCGATGCTCGACCCAGCGGCGGAGGGTACTCAGATGCTTTGGGCGTATCCCGTCCTTACCCTCGTCCTTCTGGGACTAAGAGGTCTCTACCGGGCCGACCATAACCTTTCTCTCCTCGATGCCGTCGCGCAGATCGCCGGCGCCGCGGCTCTCACGGCCATGCTCTTGATCGCCTTTATCGGGATCACCGATCCCGAAGCCCGGCCTGCCTACCTGGTCGGACCGATCTGGCTGGGCGGCTCCCTCGCGCTCATCACTGGCCACGTCACCGTCGAGTGGACGAGAAGGCGCGCGCGGGAACGGCGCATCGGCGGGAAAGCGACCCTGATCGTCGGCGCAGGCCGAGTAGGAGCCAAGCTGGAGCGTCGGCTGATGGAGCAGCCGCAGCTCGGGCTAAACCCGATCGGCTTTGTCGACACCGACTCCTCCGCGCCCCCTGTGAACGGGGACCGGTCGATCGAGAGCCCGATACTCGGCCATCCCTCGGACCTCAAGTCCGTGGTTGAGGCGACTAGGGCGAAGCACGTGATCCTGGCCTTCCTTCCAACTCCGGACAGCACCCTCCTTCCACTCATTCGGGACTGCGAGGCGCTGGGCGTCGGGGTCTCGATCGTCCCCCGTTTCTTCGAGACGGCGAACACCCGCATGTCACTGACACACATCGGCGGTCTCCCGCTCTTCGGGCTTCGGCGGATCGACCCCAAGAGCTGGCAGTTCGCGATCAAACACTTCCTCGATCGCCTGGCGGCCAGCATCATCCTGCTTGCGGTGACCCCCGTTGTGGTGGCGATTGTGCTCGCGGTCAAGCTGTCCTCCCGAGGGCCGATCTTCTTTCGTCAGACCCGGATCGGTCGGGACGACACCGAGTTCGAGATGCTCAAGTTTCGCACGATGAAGGTGGGAGAACTCGCTGGGACCGGCTTCCAGCTGCTTCCGGACAGCGCGCCGGGCGGAGTCGAAGGAGTCGACCGGAGAACGCGGGTCGGGACCGTTCTTCGCAGGACCTCCCTCGACGAGCTCCCGCAGCTTCTAAACGTCCTCCGAGGAGAGATGAGTCTCGTCGGTCCCCGTCCGGAGCGACCCGAGTTCGTGCGCCAGTTCGGGGAGAACATCGAGCGCTACACCGATCGCCACCGTGTGAAGTCCGGCATCACGGGGTGGGCCCAGGTCCATGGCTTGCGGGGCCAGACCTCGCTGTCCGACCGAGTGGAGTGGGACAACTACTACATCGAGAACTGGTCGCTCTGGCTGGACCTCAAGATCCTGCTGATGACGATCGTGGCGATCGCCAGTTCGGCAGAGTAAGAACCCAGGAGCGGCATCTCTCTCCATTCGCCACGCGATATCCACAGGCGAGCTCAACCAGGCGCGGTGGCTGAGCGCCTTCTTGCGAGCAACGGCTCCCTAAGTACCTCCCGAGCTGGCGCCCAGCGCTCACGCTCCCGCGCCGATCGCTACGTGCCCGGCGTCCACAGCTCGCTCGGCGGCTCCTCGCGCTCGTTCTCGGGCGTCCACAACCGCTCGCCCGCCTCAGCCTTCTCAGCGGGAACCGGCTTCGCGGACTCGACCAGGAGGTCGACCGCCTTGCGCATGGCGATGTCCTCGCGCAGGGAGTCGGCACGCCCGTCGGCCTTGGCGCGTTCGAGCGAGCGCGCGAGCTCCCGCTCGCTCGGAGGCTTCGAGTCGGGCCCGGTCGCGGCCTCACGCAGGGACTGGAGGATCTCCTCGTCGGAGACCTCGATCTCCTCGGCTTCGACGATCGCGGCGAGCACGCTCTCGCGGCGCAGGGCGTGCTCGGCCTCGGGCTCGGAGTCGTGGATCAGGACCTCCTGGTCCTTGCCGGTCAGCTCGAGGTAGCGGGCGGGATCGATGCCCTGGGACTCGAGCCGGCGCGCGCTGTGTTCCCACAACTCGTGTGCCTTGGTGTGGACGAGCTCGGACGGGACGTCGATCTGGGCGCGATCGACCGCGGCGTCGACCACCGCCGCTCGGAACTCGAGGTCGATCGCGTGCTCTTCCCGCTCGGCGAGCCGGGCGCGGATGTCGTCGCGCAGCTCGGCGAGCGTGTCGAAGCCGCCGGCCTCGAGCGCGAAGTCGTCGCCGGCCTCGGGAAGGCGCTTCTCCTTGACCTCACGGACGGTGACAGCGAACACAGCGTCGCGCCCGGCGAGCCCCTCGGCGCGGTAATCCTCCGGAAAGCTCACGCGCACCTCGCGCTCCTCCCCCGCGCTCGCGCCCAGTAGCCCCTCCTCGAAGCCCTCGATGAGCTGGCCCGAGCCCAGCTCGAGCAGGTGCCCCCGCGCCTGGCCGCCCTCGAACTCCTCCCCGTCGATCGTCCCGACGAAGTCGATGACCACGAAGTCGCCCTGGGCGGCGGGGCGCGAGACGGTCTCGAGCGCGGCCTGGCCCTCCCGCAGGCGGTCCACCTCGGCGTCGATCGCCTCTTCCCCGACCGCGGGCTCGCGGCGCGCGACCTCGATGCCCTTGTACTCGCCGAGGCTCGCGCTGGGTCGGACACCGACCTCGAAGGCAAAGGAGAGCGGGGCGCCCCTGTCCGGCAGGTCGGCGAGGTCGACCTGCGGCTCCCCGACGACTGCGATGTGCTCCTGCCGAACCGCCTGGCCGTACCAGCGCGGCAGCGCGCGGCGGACGGCCTCGTCGAGCACCGCCTCGCGGCCCATGCGCTGGATGACCACGGGCGGCGGGACCTTGCCTTGGCGAAAGCCGGGCACCTTCATGTCGCCGGCGAGCGCGCGCGCAGCTCCCTCGAGCTCCTGCTCGACCGCGCTCGGCTCTATCTCCACCTCCACACGCACGCGCGAGTCGGCGAGGTCCTGCTTGCTGGTGGTCAGACTCGCGGCCATGGCGGCCGCCACGATAGCGTGGCCGGGGTGAGCAGACGCCGCGATTTAGGGCGGCGCGCCGGGGCGGAGTTCGTGGCGGCGTGGCTGATCACCGGGCCGGTCGGGCACCTGATCGGCTTCCTCGCGGAGGCCGCGAGGCTCTGGGGGCGCGCGGGCATCCGAGCGGCCCGCCGGCGCCTGCGCGGTGGCTCTTGATCGGCCGCGCCAGACCGGCTAGGTTGCCTGGCGCCGAGACGTCTTCGAGAATCGAGAGTCAGATCTTTTGGTTCTTCAACAGATCCCAGCCAACCTTTGTGGGCGGGCCAAGCGAGCCATCGGGCTTCTGCTCCCTGTACTCGACCTGGATCCTGGTGTAGCTCAGCGAGACCTGGTCCATCGGGAGCGAGTCCGATGACTCCGATCCGCCCGTCTGAAACGACGAAACGACCACGTCGCCGAACGTAAAGATGAGGAAGTCCTGTTGCCCCTCGCCCGCCTTGCGGCACGTGAGGGTCGCCGACTTGACGTGCTCGCCGGTGGCGCACGCCAGGAGCAACCTGGGGCTTGCCTTGTTGACCCGCATGACGAAGTGAAGATCCTGCATTTGGACCTTCCCGGCTCCGCTACCGCCGCCTCCGCCGTAGGTGCCCGTCTGGGTCTCGCCCCAGGACCACGACTCGAGGTCGATCTCCCCTTTGCGCTTGGCGTCCGTGCTCTCGCCGGGGACGCCGTCGATTCGCATGAAGTAGTCAACCGCCGCCACGCCAGTCTCCTTTCCCGCCTCGTGGGGTCCAGCCTACTCCCGTGCCGCCCGCTCACAGGGAGGCCCTGCTCCTTATCGGCAACATTCGGCGAACCTTTAGCCCTCGGGGGGATTTTTTCGACGGATCGGTCGCCAGCCCCGGCCGTAGCCACTCAACGGCCGGCGTCAGAGCCACCAGGAGCGGTCGGTCAGGCTAAGGCCTACGCCTCGAAGCGGTAGACGACTCCGGGCGCCCGCGGCTCGGCCTGTGCGAGCCGCGGGATGACCGCCGCGAGCGTCGAGGCGAAGGTCTCGGTGCTGCGGTCGATGAGCTCGAGCAGCCGCTCGACCGGCGTGGCCTCCGCCATCACGCCGTTCGCGTAGTCGGTGGCGTAGCCGAGCAGCGCGTAGGGCAGCTCAGCCTCGCCGCACAGGACGGCCTCGGGGCCGGCGGTCTGGCTGACCGCCGTGACTCCACACGCGGCGAGCCCCCGGATCTCGGCGCGGGTGTTGAAGCGCGGCCCGTCGACGTGCCCGTAGCAGCCGCCGGCGCGACAGGCCTGCCCGGCGGCCTCCGCGCCCGCCACGAACGCGGAGCGGAGCTCCTCGGAGAAGGGTTGCTCGAAGATCCAGTGTCCGCGGCGCGCATCTCCCGGCTCGGTGAAGAACGTGCACAGCGACCCGTCGTCGAGGCGGTTCGAGAGGAAGTGGAGGTCATCGAAGACGATCAGGGAGCCGAGCTCGATGTTCGGATCGACTGACCCGCAGACGGTCACCGCGAGAACCCCGTCGGCGCCAAGCTGACCGAGCGCTGCGATGTTGGCCCGGTGGGCGACGTGGTTGGACAGGCGCCGGTGACCCTCCCCATGGCGCGATACGTGCAGGATCTCGATGTCGCTGATGTGCCCGCGCGACACCACCGCAGTTCCATACGGAGTCGTGACCTCCTCGGGCGCCGACCCGCCGACGCCGGTGAGCGCGTAGGTGCCGGTGCCGGTGATGACGCCGACCCTCATCGGGCCGGGACTATATCCGCGGCCTCACACGCCACGGAGGCCGCCGGCGCGGTCTCCGCTCGAGTGCGGCGGGCGCCTCCGCGCAGGGTTCAGGCCGCATGTCTCACGGCCTCCGGCAGCGCGGCGAGCGTGTCCACCTCGATGTCCGGCTCGTGGCCGAGGAAGCCGGTCGGCGCCCCCTCGCGCGCGACGAGCGCGGTGCGCAGGCCGGCCGCCTGTGCTCCCGCGACGTCCCACTCGTGCGCGGTGACGAGCAGTACGTCGCCGTTCGACTTGGCGCCAAAAGCCGTGGTGGCGAGCGCGTACACCTCCGGCGCGGGCTTGAAGCGCGCGAGCTCGTCGGCGGCGAGCAGGTGGTCGAAGCGCTCGCGCAGGCCGGCGGCGCGCACGAGCGCCTCCACCCCGTCGCCGGTGCCGTTTGAGAGCACGGCGAGCGGTGTGCCGGCGAGGCCCTCGAGCATCGGCGCGACATCCGGATGGGTCGAAAGCTCGGTGAGTCCGCCGGCGAGGTCCCGAGCGCCCGCCTCGTCAAGCGTGGCTCCGGCCTCCCGTGCGGCGGCGAGCAGGGCTTCCTGAGCCACCTCGGGCAGCGGCCGGTAGCTATCGGAGGCGGTCAGATGCCACGTGTATGGCACGAGGCGGGCGGCAAACCCCTCGAACACCGCCCCGCCCCGCTCGCCGACGCGCCGCACGATCCGCGGGCTCAGGCCGGCGAGGTCGAAGAGCGTCCCAAAGGCGTCGAACGCGATCCCGGCGAGGGCCACGCTCACTCGCGGCTCAGGGAGCGTCGCCGCCGCCGCCCGAAGGGCTGCTCGGCGCGGCGCGCTGGGCGGGGGCGCGCGGGCTCGGCGAGCGCGCCGATGCGCCCGACTTGCCGCCCTGTGGCTGGTCGGGCTGATCGGACTGGTCGCGCCGCTCGGTCGAACGCTCGTTCTTCTGGAGCTGCTCGCCGCCCGGCTCGTCGGGCGCCGAGGAGCCATCGCCGCCGTCGGGTGCGGGCTCGGTGTCGCCTCCATCCTCGCCACCGTCGCCGTTCGGCGACTCGCTCTCGCCTCCGTCGGTAACGCGGTCCTCCGCTCCGTCGCCCTGCCGGGAGTCCGCGCCGCTGCCACCGCTGAAGAGCGTCGTCCCCCCACTTCCTCCGCCGACCGACCCGCCCGCGATCAACTCGGGCACGGTGAGTACGACAGCGGCGATCAGGAAGGCCAGCAGGCCGGTGATGACGGCGATGCGGACCTGCGGTCGCCGGCTGACGCCGTAGACGCGACGGCGCGCCGACGAGGACGAATGGACCGGGCTGGTGGCGGATCCGCCGTTGCGGCCAAGATCGGCGGCTCTCGGCATGCGCTCGATCGGCGCGGAGCGGGGCGGCAACCCTTGGCCGATGGGCGCCGGCGGGCCGGCCAGGGGCTCGGTCTCGCCCTCCGGCGGGCGCGTCTGCTCGTCGAGTCGCCTCGTCGCCGGGTCCAGCGGCTGGATGTCGCGGTCGCGAGGCGCGGCCTCCTCGAGCCGAGCGGTCTCACCGTCGAGGTCCTCGAGCCCGGGCTCTCCGGCGGGAAGCCTCTCCGTCGCCGGGGGAGCCTCGGCGGTCGTCGTCCCGGCGCTCCCGGCGCGGCTCTGGGCGGACCCGGCCCCTGCTGCGGCGGCACCCGCCGTCGTACCCGCGGCCGGGAAGCCCGGCGTCCGCCGCCCCGTCCGAACGTCGGAGATGGCGCGCGCGGGCCGGTCGATGGCCTTGGGCAGCACCGCTTCGCGCAGCAGCGAAACGATCACGGGCGTGATGGCAGCAGCCATCACCGTACCCGACTCCCAGAGGTACGAGACGATCACCGCGGCGCCGCCCGAGGCGATGGCCGCGATCAGGAGGGTCTGGGGGGAGAGCCCTTCTCCCCGACTGCTCTGAGGCCTCGCGGCCACGTCAGCTTCCCTCGTTTGTGGGGTGCGCTGCGGTGGCGACGGCGCTCACTTCTCCGTCCGCATCGGGTTCGGGGCCGTGTATAGCAGTCACGCCCGGGAGCTGTGTGGCGGCGCGCACAGGCGTTCGGAAACTCCTGCTCTTCACGCCCGACACCGGCCAGCTAACCGCAGCTCGAGCGCCCGCGAACGCTCACCGCGCGCTGCTCGAGCGCCTCAGCGACCCGCCGCCGGCACCGGCTGCTGAGCCTCCGGCCGCGCCAGCCGCTGCTCCTGGCGCTCGGGGCTGATCCGCACGACGTTGCGGGCGAGTCCGAGGCGCTCCATAGCTGAGATCACGACGGCCGAGGGGTCGAGCTCGAAGCGGCTCAGGCCGTGGCGCGAGGAGCGCGGGAAGGCGTGGTGGTTGTGGTGCCACGACTCGCCGAGCGAGAGCAGCGAGAGCCACGCGACGTTCGTCGAGTGATCGTCGGTCTCGAACCGCCGCCGGCCGAAGAAGTGGCAGACCGAGTTGATCGACCACGTGACGTGGTGAAGCAGGAAGATCCGCACGAGGCCGCCCCACAGGAGGCCGGTGAGACCGTCGCGAACCTCTCCGCCGATCGCCCAGCCGAGCGCGAAGGGCACGAGCAGACTCGCGAGCGCGATCGGGATGAATAGGCGGTTGATCGCCCGCATCCCACGGTCCTCGAGCAGGTCGCGTGCGTACTTGCGCTTCTGCGCCTGACCCTGACTGTCGAGCAGCCAGCCCATGTGGGCGTAGAGCAGGCCCTTGACCATCCCGGCGAAGCCCGAGCCGTGGCCGTGGGGTGAGTGCGGGTCGCCCTCCTCGTCGGTGTGGGCGTGATGCTTGCGGTGGTCGGCCACCCAGTCGATCACCGGGCCCTGCACGGCCATCGAGCCCAGCACGGCGAGCGTGTAGCGCACTGGTGCCGGAGCCTGGAAGGCGGAGTGGGTGAGCATGCGGTGGTATCCGATCGTGACCGCGAAGGCGGTGAGAAGGTAGAAGCCGGCGAACAGGCCGAGGTCGAGCGGGCCTACGGCCTGGTTCCACAGCAGCACCACAGCGACCAGGAAGGCGGCGAAGGGCAGAGCGACGGCAACGAGGTTGGTGGAGCGTTCGATCTTGGTCACGCCTTTGAGCATCGCTATGCCTGGAGGCGTAGTCTCCGTCGATCGCCACATCGCTCGCGCGGTTTGTGTTGCCTATGCCACAGAACGATTCATCTCGCCGTCCCTGGGAGCGACTCGAGCCCGAGGTCGCGCGCGTCCTGCGCCCCGGGCTCCCTGCCCTCGTCGACGACGTGATCGCCGCGGTGCGCGAGGCGGTGCCGCTCTACCGGCGTCCGTTCGAGGGAGGCTTCGGGCGCAACGTCCAGGTCGGGGTAGAGCAGGCGCTCGGCGGCTTCCTCGAGCTCATCGAGTCGCGCGACGAGGCGCGCCTGCCCGGCCGCGAGGTCTACATCGCTCTCGGGCGCGGCGAGCTGCGCGAGGGTCGCTCGCTCGACGCCCTGCTCACCGCCTACCGGGCGGGCGCTCAGGTCTCCTGGCGGCGCTTCGCCGCCGCGGGCGATGCCGCCGGGCTCGAGCCGCCCGTGCTGTACACGCTCGCCGAGGCCATCTTCGCCTACATCGACGAGCTCTCGGCGGCCTCGGCCGAGGGCTACGCCCAGGAGCAGTCGGCCACCGCGGGCGAGCGCGGGGCCAGGCGCCGGCGCCTGATCGAGCTGCTCTGCCGCGAGCCGCCGGCGCCCCCCGGCGACGTCGAGGCCGCGGCCGAGCAGGCGGCGTGGCCGCTTCCGAAGAGCGTCGCCGCACTGGCCTTCGAGAGCGAGCGGGCTGAGCGGATCGCCGCCCGCCTCCCGCCCGACGTGCTCGTCGCTGCGGCGGAGCCCGTCAGCTGGGCGCTCGTCCCCGACCCCCACGCCCCGGGGCGCCGCGCCGAGCTCGAGCGCGCGCTGGGCGGAGCCGCAGCGGCGGCGCTGGGCCCGACGGTCGGGTGGCCCGGGGCGCCGCGCTCGGCAGGACGGGCCGGGCTGGCCTTATCGCTGGGCAAGGCTCGAGGAAGCAGTGAGCTCATAGTCGCCGACGAGCACATGCTCGACCTCTTGCTCGCCCGCGACGAGGGCCTGACCGAAGACCTCGTCCGCACCCGGCTCGCGCCCTTGCGTGAGCTCGGGCCCGGCCCGCGGCGCCGGCTCACCGAGACTTTGGGCGCCTGGCTCGACCACGCCGGCGAGGTCCGCCTCGTCGCCGAGGCGCTCCACGTCCATCCGCAGAGCGTGCGCTACCGGGTGGCCCAGCTGCGCGAGCTCTTCGGCCCCGCCCTCGACGAGCCGACGTTGCGGCTCGAGCTCGCACTGGCCATGCGAGCGAGCGCGCCCGGCGAGGCCTGACCTCCGCCGCCTCGCCATTCGTCTCAGCGGTTGACCGAGGCCATGTTCGCGTAGCGCTCGCCGGCCGCGGCGCCCACCGGAGCCGCCTCGTCGATGCGCCGCAAGTCCTCGTCCGACAGCTCGACCTCGGCCGCGGCGACGTTCTCCTCGACGTAAGAGCGGCGCTTGGTGCCCGGGATGGGGACGACGTCCTCGCCCTGGTGGAGGACCCACGCGAGCGCGAGCTGGCCGGGCGTGACCTCCTTCTCGGCCGCGATCTCCTGGACCCGGTCGACGAGCTCGAGGTTGCGCTCGAAGTTCTCGCCCTCGAAGCGCGGCGAGCCGCGGCGGAAGTCGTTCTCCTCGAGGTCGTCGAGCGAGCGGATCCGCCCGGAGAGGAAGCCGCGCCCGAGCGGGCTGTAGGCGACGAAGCCGATCCCGAGCTCGCGCACCGTGGGCAGGATCGCGTCCTCGGGGTCTCGGGTCCAGAGCGAGTACTCAGTCTGGAGCGCCGAGATCGGGTGGACGGCGTGGGCGCGGCGGACCGTGTCCGGCGCCGCCTCCGAGAGTCCGAGGTACTTGACCTTGCCCTGCTCGACGAGCTCGCTCATCGCGCCGACCGTCTCCTCGATCGGGGTCTGGTCGTCGACGCGGTGCTGGTAGTAGAGATCGATGAAGTCAACGCCGAGTCGCTCGAGCGAGGCGTCGCAGGCCCGGTGGACGTAGTCGGGGCGGCCGTTGATCCCGACGAACGTCCCGTCCTCCTCGCGCTCGTTGCCGAACTTCGTCGCGACGATCACCCAGTCGCGGCGCTCGCGCACCGCGCGCCCCACGAGCCGCTCGTTCGTGAACGGGCCGTACATGTCGGCGGTGTCCAGGAAGGTCCCACCCAGGTCGAGATAGCGATGGATGGTGGCGATCGCCTCGTCCTCATCGGAGGTCCCGTAGAACTCGGACATCCCCATGCATCCGAGGCCCTCGGCCGAGACCTCGAGGCCCCGGCTGCCGAGCTTGCGCGTGTCCATGACTTACCTCCTCGCCGTTCGGCCGCACCCGGCGTCACGGTTTGATTAGCTGAGCAACTATTAGGTCGCTATGGTCCTCTCCGTGAACGTCGATCTCGAAACGAGTGCTCCGAGCGCGGGCGCGCCCGAAGCCGAGCGGTTCGCGGCGGCCTGGGAGGCCTTCGGGCTGGCCACCCGCCGCGCGCGGGCGCGCCTGAGCCGCGAGGACGGACTCGCCCTCACCCCCTCCCAGCTCCACCTGCTCGAGGCCCTCGACGGGCCCGACAGCTTGACCGTTGGCCGCCTGGCCGAGGCGGCGGGCGTCACCGCGCCGACGGCCACACGCATGCTTGACGGCCTTCAGCGCACCGGCGTCGTCGAGCGCAGCGCCGATCCACGCGACCGGCGCTGCGTGAACGTGCGCCTCACTCGCGGCGGTCGAGAGCTCGTCAGCGCGAAGCGCGCCGCGGTGGCGGCCAAGCGCGCTGAGCTGTTCGCCCGCCTCGTGCCCGCGGAGCGGGCCGACGCCACCCGCCTCCTGCGCCGGCTCGCCGACCTGATCGACGAGCTCTGACCGCTCGGGCGCCGCCGCGGTGCCCGCCCTTCTCACGACGACCGACCGACCCCTTGCCCCACGCCCTCGACTCGCCGCTCGACCCACCCCGCCGACCGTGGCAGGCCATCCTCGCCCTGCTCACCACCGCCGGCATCGCCTTTGCGCTGATGCAGACACTCGTGATCCCGGCGCTCCCCTTCTTCCAGCGCGAGTTCGGCGCGACCGCCAACAGCGTGACCTGGATCGCCACCGGCTTCCTCCTCTCCTCCTCGGTGCTGACCCCCCTGCTCGGCAAGCTCGGCGACGCCTACGGCAAGAAGCGCATGCTCGTGCTCGCGCTCACGGTCTTCGGTCTGGGCTCGCTCGGAGCTGCGCTCTCGTGGAGCCTCGGATCGCTCGTCGCCTTTCGCGTCCTCCAGGGAGCGGGCGCCGCGGTCTTCCCGCTCTCGTTCGGGATCATCCGCGACCAGTTCCCGCCCGCGAAGGTCGGTCTCGGCATCGGCACGGTGAGCTCGGTGTTCGGCGCCGGCGGAGGGATCGGGCTCGTGATGAGCGGGGTGATCGTCGAGAACCTCGACTGGCACTGGCTCTTCCTGATCGGCGGGATTCCCGTCCTCGCCGCCGCGGGACTCATCGCCGTGCTCGTGCCCGAGTCGCCGACGAGCGTCCCGACCAAGCCGGACTACGCCGGCGCGGCCACGTTGTCCTTGGCGCTGGCCGCGCTGCTGCTCGGGATCAGCCAGGGAAACGCGTGGGGCTGGAGCTCGGCCGGCGTGATCGGCCTGCTCGTGGCGAGCGGAGCGCTCTTCGCCGTGTGGGTGGGCATCGAGCGGCGCGTGCCCGAGCCGATGGTCGACCTCGCCATGCTCTCGCGCCCGAAGATGGCGGCCACGAACGTGATCACCCTGCTCATCGGCTTCTCGATGTTCTCGACGTTCATATCGCTCCCGGCGTTCGTCCAGATGCCGGCCGGGCTGCCGGACGCCCTGGCCGACCGAGTCGACTACGGCTTCGGCGCCTCGGTGATCGAGTCGGGCCTGTTCTTCCTGCCCTCGTCGCTCGCCATGATGCTCCTCGGCCCCTTCGCCGGCTCGCTCGGCTCGCGCCTCGGGCCGGTGATCCCCCTGCGCATCGGCATCGTCTCCGCGGGCTCGGGCGTCGCCCTGTTCGCGCTCTTCCACGACGAGCCGTGGAACGTCTACGCGTGTATGGCCCTGCTCGGGATCGGGCTCGCCTTCTCCTTTGCCGCGATCGGCAAGCTCGCCGTCGACAACGCGCGGCCCGAGGAGACCGGCGTTGCCACCGGCATCAACACGATCATGCGGACGATCGGCGCCGCCGTCGGAGCCCAGCTCGCGGCGACGATCATCTCGGCGAGCATGCTGACCGGTACGAGGATTCCCGCCGAGGGTGGGTTCACCGCGGCGTTCGCGATGGGCGCGGTCGGGGCGCTGGTCGCCCTCGTCACGACGCTGGTGCTGACCCGCGGGGAGCGGCGCGGTCGCCCGAGCGCCGTCGCGGAGCCGGAGCTCGAGCCGGCGAGCTGACCGCGCGAAGCTCCTCGGCATAGCGGGGCATACTGCGGTGTAGTGGCGAGCGTGGCCAACGACATCCGGGCTCCCGTGGGCCTTCCCGCACCCCGCGGGGAGCTGAGTCGTTTCCTGCTCGAGCGCCTGATCGGCTCGCCGGACGACTGGTCGCCGCCGCCACCGATACCGCCGGACTCCCGCGGGGGCGAGGACTTTCACCTGTCGCTTTACCTCTGCTACGAGCTCCACTACGGCGGGCTCGAGCGCGTCGATGACGCCTGGGAGTGGGATCCCTCGCTGCTCGAGCTGCGCGCCCGCCTCGAGCGCGCCTTCGAGGCGAGCCTGCTCGAGGACCTCGCCGCGTTCGATGCACCCGCGTCGCTCGACCGCGACTCGTCGACGGATGTCGCCTCCGCTCTGCGCGCGCTGGGTGAGGAGGACGGCGGCGGACCGTCGATCGCCGGGCACGTCGCCCGTTCGGCCACCCTGGAACAGGTGCGCGAGCTCGTCGTGCAGCGCTCGGCCTACCAGCTCAAGGAGGCCGACCCGCATTCGTGGTTGATCCCTCGCCTGCGGGGCGCACCGAAGACAGCCCTGGTCGAGGTTCAGTTCGACGAGTACGGCGCCGGCGACGCCGCGCGCCTGCACCAGAGCCTCTACCGCGAGGCGATGGGGGGTCTCGATCTTGACGGGCGGCCCGGCGCCTATCTAGACGTCATCCCCGGAGTCACGCTCGCGACCGCCAACCTGGCCTCGCTCCTCGGCCTGCACCGGCGCTGGCGCGGGGCGAGCGTCGGTCACCTGGCGCTCCTCGAGATGACCTCGTCCGACGCCAACCGCCGCTACGCCAACGGCCTGCGCCGCCTCGGCCTCGGGCCGGCGGTCACCGCCTTCTACGACGAGCACGTCGAAGCCGACGCGCTCCACGACGCCATCGCGGTCAACGACGTTGCCGGCGCCCTGGCGCGCGACGAGCCTGAGCTCGGTCCCCAGATCCTGTTCGGTGCCCGCGCGCTGCTGGCCGTCGAGGAGCGCTTCGCGGAGCACCTGCTCAACCGCTGGGGGACCGGAGAAACGTCGCTGCGCGAGCCTCTGGCCGCCTGACGCGAGCGCGCCGCCGCCTCAGCCCGTCGCGGCCGGCAGCGGCACCGTCACCACCTGCGGGACCTCCCGAGGCGGGCCGCCGGGGGCCCGGAAGCCGGTGCTGCGGTGGGTGCCGTCGCAGAGCGCGCCGAGGCGAGAGCGCCCGCACCGACAGAGCGCCACCGCCCGGCGACGGGTCCTGACCTCGGCGCCGGAGGGATCGACGAGCCGAAACGGTCCGCGCAGCACCACGGGACCGTCCGGGTAGGGGGTCAGCGAGATCGCCCGCGCGGGTAGCCCGGGGTCCGCGCCCGTCGCGGAGGTGTCAGGCCGCGGGGCCATCCACGGACCCCGAGCCCGAGCTCATCGGCCGGGTCGGGGAGAAGGCCCGTAGCCCCCGGGCAGGGGGCCGCGGGGGGAGCTGGCGCCACTCGGTCAGCTTGCCCTCGCGGACCGCGAACCGGACCTCGGCCGGGCCGCTGCACGGGCTCCGTCCTCCGCGGAGGCGGAAGGTGGCGAGCGCGGTGCGCTGCTCGGAATCTACCCGGACCACGTCGGCGCGGCAGGGAAGCGAGGCGCTGAATCGAGCCCCGTCGACGGGTCCTCCGAGGCGCACCTCCTCGCCCTGCTCGACCACGGCGTTGCGGGCGAAGAAGGCGCCGGCGCGGTCGTAGTCGCCGGCGTTCACGGCGCGGCTCCAGCCGCGGATCACCGCCTCGGGATCCTGCTCGGGCTCGGCGGCGCAGCCGCAGATCGCCGCAAGCACAGCGGCGAGCCCGAGCGCGGACGGGCCAGATGGCTGATTCATCCTGGCCGCGCATAGATCGAGACATGGCGCGCGGACGCCGCGGTGAAGGGCTCGCGGGTCCAGCTGCCCCAACGCTCACGCAGGCGCAGGCCTCCGAGACGGGCGAGGAGGTCGAGCTCGTGAGGCGACGCGTAGGCGTTGGTGAAGCCGTTCAGGCGCACGCCGCCGTTCGACAGGTGGACGTTGGTCGTCTCCACGACCTGGGTGGAGGAGTCGTAGCGCAGCACCTGAAGCTCGACCCGGTCGGAGCTCGAGAAGCGCGGGACCACGGCCTGGCCGTGACGAAAGGCGCCGACGTCGAGAATCGTCGCCTCGACGACGAACACCCCACCGTCGGCGAGATGGCGCCGCGCGTTCGCGAAGCAGCGGATCTTCTCGTCCTGCGTTGGGAGCCCGAAGATGGTATGGAGCGCGAGGACGACGACCGAGAATCGCTGCCCGGGGAGCTCAGTTTCGGCGAACGAACCCACGGCCACCGGGATCTCGTCGCCCCCGGGAAGCTTGCGCAGCTCCTCCAACATGGCCGGAGAGGCCTCGATCCCGTTGACCTCTACGCCGCGGGCACGAAGCGGAAGGGCTAGGCGGCCCGTGCCGATCCCCATCTCGAGGACCCGGCCCCGGCCGGCGAGCTCGGCCAGGCACGCCACCGCCTCCTCGGTGTCGGGAATGGCGCTGTACAGCGCGTCGTAGTCGGCGGCGATCTGTTCGCCGTACGCGGCCGGGTCGTAGTTCGAGGCGCTCATCGCAGGCGGATCGCCGGGGACAGGGCGGTGGTGCGACCCACCGCCTTGGCGGACGGTTAGCGTACCCGCGGCGTGGGCGCCACGACGGGACCCGGCCTCGCCTCCGCCGTCCCGGCGGCCGAGCGCCGGCTCGCCTCGGCGGGCTGCCCGACGCCCACCGCGGACGCGGAGGCGCTGGCCGCCGAGAGCGCCCGGGTGGCGGGAGACGGCGCACTCGAGCGCTTCGAGGCCCTTGTCGCCCGCCGGGCCGCCCGCGAGCCCCTCGCCTACCTCCTTGGCCGTCAGACGTTCCGGGGGCTCGCGCTGCGGGTGGACTCTCGGGTCCTCGTCCCCCGCCCCCACACCGAGGCGCTCGTCGAGGCGGGCCTCGCCGTGCCCGATGGCGCCCGAGTCCTGGATCTCTGTACCGGCTCGGGAGCCGTCGCTCTCGCGCTGGCGCGCGAGCGGCCCGACCTGCGCGTGAGCGGGGCCGACATCTCGCGCGCCGCCCTCGCCGTGGCGCGCGAGAACGGAGATCGCCTGGGACTCGAGGTCTCCTGGCTCGAGTCCGACCTCCTGCTCGGGGCGCCGGGTCCTTGGGAGGCCGTGCTCGCGAACGCTCCCTACATCGCCGGGCGGAACGAGCCGGGACTCGCGCGCGAGATGATCGATCACGAGCCGCCGGAGGCGTTTCGAGGCGGATCTGACGGACTCGACGTCGTCCGCCGCCTGATCGGGCAGGCGGCGGACGTGCCGTGCCTCGCCCTCGAGGTCGGTGATGCCCAAGCCGCCGCGGTCGGCGAGCTGCTCAGCCAGGCCGGCTTCGCCGAGGTCACAACGCAGCGGGACTTCACGGGTGCGGAGCGCGTGGTGGTGGGCGGGCGGGAGCAGGCGGGGCGCGAGTCATAGCGCTTACCCACGACATCATTCCCCGAGCCGTCCGAGGAACTGGTAGCGTGGCCCACCGCTAAGCGGTGTCTGCTGGGAGGTAACGACGATGTCGGATGCGAACGACCAGGTCGACAGTAAGGACGAGCCTGGTCTCCAGGGCGCGGACGCCTCGGTCGGCTATGCCGGCGAGCCAAGCGGAACGCAGGACACGCGCGACTTGTCCGCTCAAGAAGACGAGGGGCCCTCGGCCGAGGATCTCGACGCGCGCGAGGAGAAGTTCACCGGTCCCCGCAAGGCAATGGGTCCCGCGGGGCTGGATGACGATCCCCCGGAAACCACGCCTGAGGAAGAGAGCTAGCCGACATGGCAACTGTCCGCCTCATCCAGAACATCGGCCTCGGCGATCCGGTCACGAGCGAGCAAACGTCCAGTGTGAACGAGCCCACGGCGGCGGCATCCGGGGACAATGTCTTCGTCACGGGCAACTGGTTTGCCAGTAAGAGCACCACAGGTGGGGCGAACTTCGCGCTGGTCGACCCGTTCACGGCGCTGCCCTCGGCTGCCGGCGGGTTCTGCTGCGACCAGATCGTGCTCTACGACCGCAGTCGCGATATCTGGATCTGGCTCCTTCAGTACCTCGAGACCGGCGGCAGCAACGTCTTCCGCGTCGCCATCTCCAAGGGGAGCAGCTTTGGGTCGTGGTACTGGTGGGATTTCAGCCCCAAGGGCCTGAACTCCGCATGGACGGACATGTGGTTCGACTATCCAGACGCAGCGCTCAGCACCAATCACCTCTATCTCACCTTCAATGCGTTCAACACCGCAGGCAACTGGCTGCGCGCGTTCGTCTTCAAGCTTCCGCTCGATGCGCTCAAGAACGCCAGCAACCTTGGTTACCAGTGGTGGTCCACGACGACCAGCGGCTCGCTGCGCCTCGTCCAAGGGGCGAGCAACAACATGTACTTCGCCAGCCACAATGGCGGCAGGAAGCTCCGCATCCACAGCTGGCCGGACGGGTCGGGAACGATCGGCTCGTTCGACGTCAACGTCAGCGCGTACAGCGCGGGGCCATACTCCGCGCCCGGTCCGGGCGGTGTTGAGTGGCTCGGGCGAACCGACTCGCGCATTACGGGGGGTTGGCTGACCGGGACGCGAGCTGGTTTCATGTGGACCGCGGCCGCGGGAAGCGGTCGGCCCTTCCCATACGTCAAGGTTGCGATCGTCGACGTTGTCACGAGGGCGCTCATCGAGCAGCCCGACATCTGGAACCAGACGAGCGCCTTCGCCTATCCGGCCGCCTGCCCGAATGCTCAGGGCGTGGTCGGCGTGTCCCTTTATCTGGGTGGCGGTTCGCGACACCCGGCGCATGTGGTCGGTTTCCGGGATGGTGGCGTGTGGCGACTCGCCATTACTCGCTCGAGCACCCATGGGCCCACCGAGGGCGCGTGGGGCGACTACCTCACTGTGAAACGACACCAGCCTCAGGCCTCGGAGTGGGTGGCGTCGGGGGCAACGATGCAGGGCGGCTCGCAGCGCCGCAACGTGGAGCCTCGCTACGTGCGCTTCGGTATCGGCTGACCTGACGCCCCGGTATTGGTAGCCCGCAGCGGGCTTACCCAGACCGCGTCGCGAGTTCTCGCCCTTGTCGCCGCCCGAGGTCATCCTTGTTCTGCTGGCCGCCTCCGCGGCCTTCACGGTTTCCGCGTCGGCCGGCTTGGGAGGCTCGCTCATCCTCGTACCGGCGCTCGCGCTCGTGCTGGGGACAAAGGAGGGCGTTGCGCTCGCCGCACTCCTGCTCGCGCTCAACAACGTCGTCAAGGTGTACGCCTATCGGCAGACCATCCCATGGGCCAAGAGCGGGTTGGTGATCGTGCTGACCATCGTCGGCGCCGCGATTGGCGCCGGCTTGCTGGTAGCCGCTCCGGATCCGGTGGTCGGCGTGGCGGTGGTGGTCAGCATCGGATTGAGCCTGCTGCTGGGCGAACGGTTGGCAGCGGGAACCCGGGTACGACGTGCCGCGGCGGCGCCGCTCGCCTTCGCAGCTGGCGCGACCTCGGGCTTCTCGGGCACATCGGGACCGCTGAAGGGCATCGCGATACGCCACCTCGAGCTCGATCGCTTCCATATGGCGGGCGCGGCCTCGATCGTATCGCTGGCCGGTGACGCGACGAAGACCGCAGTCTTCGCCGACGCGCAGCTACTTGGCCCGGAGGCGGTCACTCTCGCGGTGGTCTGTGCCCCGCTCATGCTGATCGCCACCTTCACCGGCCGAACTCTGAACCGTAACGTCGGCGAACGCGGCTATGCCATCCTCTTCTGGGCGGTGATGGGCGGTTACTCCGCGCGGCTCTTGCTCGCGTAGTCGCTGAGCCCCAGTTGGGCCCCAAGACCCGAGGCCAACTCTGCCTCTTACGGCAAACCCCGATGAGCAGGCCTTTTGTAAGGTGAGCGATGGGACTCGAACCCACGACCGCCTGGACCACAACCAGGAGCTCTACCAGCTGAGCTACGCCCACCAGGGAGGTCGAATGTAGCATCGGGACCGAGATCCCCCCGGCCCGCTCACCCGTGACTCCTGCGCCTGAACACGTCGTGCTCGAGCGAGTCGACGCGGTCGAGGAAGAGGATCCCGTCCAGGTGGTCGATCTCGTGCTGGAGGCAGCGTGCCTCGAAGCCCTCGGCCTCGATCGAGAGTGCTTCTCCGAACGGCGATAGGGCCTCCACCCTGACCTCTACCGCCCGGCAGACGTTGGCCGTCAGCGCCGGGATGCTGAGACAGCCCTCGCGCGCGACCTCGGCGCCGGCCGGGGCCATGACCCGCGGGTTGACGAGCACGAGCAGGCCATGGGCGGACTCCGGAGCGCGCGGGTGCTCGGAGACATCGACGACCACCATCCGCACCGGCTCGTCGAGCTGTGGCGCCGCAACCCCGACGCAGCGCGGAAAGGAGCGCATGGTGTCGACGAGGTCGGCGGCCACGCGCTCGATCTCGGCGCCCTGATGAGCCTCGAGCGACCCGGCGACCTGCTTGAGCGCCGGATGCGGATAGCGCAGGACGTCGCGCACGCCCATGAAGCCGAGTCCGTGCCCGTCAGAGGGCGTCGAGCTCGAGCGCCCGGAAGCTGACCTCGACGCCCTGGTCGCGCCCGACGGCCACGAGCGCCGCTTCGAGCTCGTCCGCCTCCACGCTCGCCCCCAACGCGACCTCGAGCGCCATCGCGTACAGCGGCTCGCCGCCCGGCTCGTCGACGAGGCGAGTGGTCAGGTCGGCGATGTTGACGCCGCGCTCCGCCAGCGCCGTCGCGACGGAGTGGACGATGCCGGGATGATCCCCGCCGTAGACGCTCACGATATGGGTCGCGCGCGATGCCGGAGCCGGCGACGCGTCGCCCGCGGCGAGGTCGGCGAGCGTGACCGTTTCGAGCCCCAGACGCCCTCGTGCGCCCTGCAGGTCCTGCTCAAGCCGCTGCCGGTCGACGCCCTCCGGCGCGCCCAGCACGAGCACCATCGCGAACTCCCCGCTCAGGATGGCCATCCGCGAGTCCTCGATGTTGACGCCGTGCTCGACGAGGACGCCGGTCATCTCGGCCACTATCCCCGGGCGGTCGCGCCCGAGCGCGGACAGCGCCAGGTGGCTCATCGAGCTCGACCCGCCGGGGCGCGCGGGCGTGCTACCGCACCGGGATGACGTCGCGCTCGTCCGCCACCGCCTCGACGACCTCGGCCTCGGGCTCGCGCTCCTCACGCGCGCAGACGATCCGAAACGACCCCGTGCCGATCTGCGGATCGGCCTCGATCGGCAGGCCGCGGATCGAGTCCCACCCGAGCCGCTCGACCTCGAACGGATTCATCATGACCGCGACCGCCGGCCACTCGCAGGTGGCGTTGTGCTGGTCGATCGCCCGGGAGATCGCCTCGAGGTTCTTGGCTTCGGAGCTCATGTCCCTGGTAAGGCTACGTCACGGGAGGTGGCGGACTCGACGCCGGCGCCGCGGGCTCGCCACCCTCGAAGCGCGGCATCGCCGCCGCGATCGTCCGCTCGAGGCCGTCCCGGACGGTCAGCTCGGGCTCCCAGCCGAGCAGGTCGCGCGCGCGGGCGATGTCGGGCTGACGCACCTTCGGATCGTCGACGGGCAGCGCTTCGAAGACGATCTCCGAGCGCGACTCGGTCAGCTCGACCACCGCCTCGGCCATCTCCAGCAACGTCATCTCGTGCGGGTTGCCGAGGTTCACCGGCTCGTGCACGCCCGACTCGCCCAGGGACACCAGGCCCCGGATCAGGTCGTCGACGTAGCAGAACGAACGCGTTTGCGCGCCGTCGCCGAACACCGTGACCGGCTTGTCGGCGAGCGCCTGGCGCAGGAAGGTGGGGATCGCGCGGCCGTCGTTGGGCCGCATCCGCGGACCGAAGGTATTAAAGATCCGCGCGATGCACGTATCGAGCCCCTGCTGGCGCAGGTACGCCATGGTCAGCGCCTCGGCGTAGCGCTTGGCCTCGTCGTAGACGCCCCGCGGCCCGATCGGGTTGACGTTGCCCCAGTAGGTCTCGGGCTGGGGGTGGATGAGCGGATCGCCGTAAACCTCCGACGTCGAGGCGAGCAGGAAGCGGGCGCGCTTGCGCTTGGCCAGGCCGAGCGAATTGTGCGTGCCGTAGGCCCCGACCTTGAGGGTGTGCAGTGGCAGGCGCGCGTAGTCGATCGGGCTAGCCGGCGAGGCCATGTGATAGATGAAGTCGACCGGCTCGTCGACCTCGTAGTGCGCGGTGATGTCGAGGTTGAGGAAGCGAAACTGCGCGCCCCCGCGGACGTGGCAGATGTTCGCGAGGCTGCCGGTCTCGAGGTTGTCCACGCAGATCACGCGGTGCTCGCGCGAGAGCAGGTAGTCGCAGAGGTGTGAGCCGAGGAACCCGGCGCCGCCGGTGACGAGGCAGGTGGGCATCTGCCTCGACTCTACCTCTGAGCACAAGCGCCGCGCGGCGCTACTGGTACAGCACGTAGTTGGGCCGCGGGTCGAGCCGCATCACGCTCGACGGGCTCATCAGGCCGCGGTCGAGCCTGTAGAAGAGGCAGAAGCCGTTGAACAGGTGCGATGAGCTCAGCGCCTCGTAGCCCGCTGCCTTCGCGCTCTCGCTGCCGATCCCGTCGAAGCTCAGCGTGGTGGCGACCGCCGACGTGCGCCGGATCTGCGACCTATCGCGCACGCTCTGGCGCCGGAACTGGTGGATCACGAGCATCTTCTGCGGCAGGCGGTACCGGCGCGCCATGCTCGCGAGCTGGTCGGAGACGCCGTTCACGGTCCGCGCGTCGACGAACCCCTCGGTGCGGCCGGGCACGCCGTACCGGCCGACGTTCCACTCCGGATCGAGCGCTAGGTCGACGTCGGGCTCGCGTAGCCAGCGCTCGAGCGCCCGAACCTCGGAGGAGAAGGGAGAGCGACCGGGCTGGACGTCGAGGATCAGTCGCGCGTTTGCCCGTCGCGCCGCTCGCAGGTATCTGGCGATCGTGTCCTGGGACTGGCGGAAGCGGTAGAGCCGGTCCCCGCCCCGGTCCGCGGTCGCGATCGCGGCCACGAGCTCGAACGCGCGGATGGGCGGGCGATACCGCGGGGAGCGATAGCGCTCGGTCTCGGTGCGCACCCGGCGCCAGGCCTCGAAGGGGCTGATGCGTCCGAGTATCGTTGCCTTCATCTGCGGAGCGCCGTAGAGCGAGATCACCCGATGGGACGGAAGGATCTTGGTCGCCCCGTTGGGTAGCCGTGTCGGCTCGCCGATGGCCTCTCGCGTGGCGACCGAGCCGCCCGGCTTGGGCGTCGCCGCGCGCAGCTCGGAGCTGAGCGGCGGCTTGCTCCGCGCGGCGAGGCCCCCAGGCGAGGCGCCGGCTGGTGCCGCGAGCACGAGCGTGAGCGCCGGCACGAGCAGAAGCAGCCATAACGGCTTCCTTGCCGAGCTTCTCAAACGCTCCAACCCTGGTGGCCTGACAGACGGATATCTTCCATTATGACGAGAGCTGTGGCAGGTCGGGGGCCCAGGTGAACCTGCCGCCGGCGCTCTCGACGATGTCCCGAAACAGCGCCTCGGCCTTGCGGACCTTCGCGGTGCGGTTGCTCCCCCGACCGACCCCGACGAAGACGACTGCAACGTTCTGTAGGCCGTCGCCCATCCGGGGAGCCCACCGGCGGACGATACGGTGAATGTCCTCCGGGCTCGCGCTGTTCAGGTCGATCCCGTCGACCTGGTTGACGATCGCGTCGGTGAAGACGTAGGCCCGTCCGAGCCCATCGGTCTGCGAGAGCAGCTCGAGTAGCTCCAGCTGGCCCGAGCCCTTGACCCGTTGTGGCGTCGTCTCGATCATGCGCTCGAGCGGTCGGCGTAGACCGAGTGCCCGGGCGTTGTTGACCTTCTCCATGAGGGGCTCGTTGATGCCGGGCTCCGCTTCGCCGAAGTTCACCTGGGGTCCCCAGGCGAGCGTGCGAAGCGGGGCACCGTCGAAGCAGGCCGCGAGGAAGCGATGCTTCTTCTCGGCCGCGTCCGCCGCAATCGAGACCATCCCGGGCACGAAGGCCATCATCTGGCTGCGGTAGCTGTCGGAGCAGTCCCCCACGACCGCATCGACGCTGCCCGGAGCGGGCTTGTCGATCGAGCCGCCCGCGGAGATCGACTGGCCCTGGGTCGCGCCCGTGGCGCCGCTCGTGTCGCCGCAGGCGGTCAGCGCGAGGCTGAGCGCCAAGAGAACGGTGATCGACTGTATGAGCTGCTTGATCATGTGATCGCGTCCTTTGCCTAGCTGACCCGGGTAACGGTGTCGGGGTCGATGGGCTGCGCCGGCTTGTGTCCGTTGAGGGACGGCTTGGCGGGCTCCCGGTGCTCTTGGGGCGGAGTGCCCTGCACGTCCTGAGGAACGCCCTCGATGTCTCGCGGCGCGGGGGTGTAGCGACGGCCGAAGCGACCCGTGGTGGTCGCCATCGCCCCGCGCCGAACCCCCCCGTTCCGATAGAGCTGCTCCGTAACCTCGTACTCGAGGTCGCCACGGGCGTGGACCGCCTCCCGAAGGCCCTCCTCGGCCTCGAGCTGGTTGGTGAGCAGCTGCTCCCGAAGCCTCATGTCGACCGTGGCCGCAGCTCGGTCGGCCTCGACGCCGTAGGCGGCGATCTGCGCAGCCTCGCCCTCGCGAAGCAGGCCCTCGATCTCCGCGTCGAGCTCCTTGGTCTCGGCCTCGTACCGGACGAACTGGGCGTTGGCCTGGCTGAGGCGCTTCACCTGCTCGCGGCCGCCCCTGCCCATGGTCCACAGCGCGACCGCGCCGATGGCCGCGATCGAGCCCGCCATCTGCGCGAGGCCGAGCCACTGCATCGGGACCAGGAACTTCAGCTCGGCGCCGCTCTGGTTGTTGACCAGGTCATTGAGCGACTGGTTCATCTGATCGCCGGCGATCCCGCGGAAGACCAGGAGCGCGACGAACGTCGCCATGAGGAGGGTGAGCCCGGCGACGAACGCGATCAGCGCGAGCTTGCGTCGCTTCTCCGGCGGGGTGGCCAACCCGATGGCGCCTGCGATCAGGCCGAACGTGTGGTTTGCGCCGAAGACGAGCAGCGGCACTCCGATAGAGGTCATCCACGCTGTCGTCCGACTCTGGCCCGAATTCTCGAGGGCGTCATGAATGACCCCGACGTCGAAGACCACTATGAAGACCTCGATGAGCAGGACGATGAGGATCGACTCGAAGAAAACCCGCTCGCTGCGCGGGAGCTGGTCATAGCGCTTCTCCTCGGCTCGGAGGCTCTCCCGGGCGGGACCGATCTTGCTCTCGACCTCCTTGCGCTTGTCCAAGGCGCGGGCGACGCGCGCGGCGATGATGCCCGTTTGCGCCTCCTTGGCCTGACGGCGGGCCGGTGCGGTCGCGACGCGCTCGCTGAGCCGGACCGAGTTCCACGGAGACCGTGTTACTTGGATTCGACGGTGATCAAGGTAGCGGTTGGAGCGGCGGGATCGAGCGCAGCGAGCCCGTAGGGCGAGCGGAGCGAGGTC
>Ga0136616_10000193_pt1 | contig 25377 bp, 21 predicted proteins | sample AntDrymUQ2992106_2_FD_106648 | JGI IMG/M metagenome (GOLD analysis project Ga0136616, IMG submission 106648) | Polar desert sand microbial communities from Dry Valleys, Antarctica - metaG UQ299 (21.06) | ecosystem: Environmental > Terrestrial > Soil > Desert | place: Antarctica: Dry Valley... | reverse complement strand
GCTGCGCGCGGCCAAGGCCCACGCCGCTCTCGAGGGCCGCGACCACGCCCTGCCCGACGACGTCCAGGCGCTCGCGGGGTCGGTCCTCTCCCACCGCCTGCTGCTCGCGCCCGAGATCGCCGTTCCCCAAGAGGCCGCCGCCGTGGTGGCCGACGCCGTCCGGCGCGTGCCGGCGTTGTAACGACCGGTGGGCCGCGCAGTCTCGACCGCGCTGCTCGGCGGCGCCCTGGTCCTGGTCGCGGCCGCGTTCGGGCCGACTCCGATGCTCGTCCCCGGGGCCGCGCTTCTGCCTCTGGCAATCGGCGCCGCAGCCTGGGTGTCGTGGGCGGCTCGCGGCGCGCGGGTCGAGCGCCGGCTCGAGGCGACCCGCACGGTCGAGGACGAGCCGGTCGCCGTCGCGCTCGAGGCGCGGACGCGGGTGCCGCCGCCACCGGGCAGCGAGCTAATCGAGCCGTTGCTGGCCGAGCCTCCCCGACCCGCGGGCGGGCGCCGCGTCCACCGTCTGGACGCCGAGGTGAGCTTTCCGCGTCGCGGGCGCGTGCGGCTCGAGCCGGCCCTCCTGCGTGTGCGGGACCCGCTGGGCCTCGCGCTTCGGGAGGTCCGCTCGCCTGCGGGCGAGCTGCTGGTTCTGCCGCGTATCGAGGCCGTTCTGGTCGCGCGCGGAGGCTCGGCGCCGGGCGGTCTGCTCGCCGTGCCGGCGTCGGTCGGCGTGACCGATGCCGCCGAGGTCGAGGTCGATTCGCTGCGCGAGGCCCCGGCCGAGACTCCCGCTACCCGGATCCACTGGCCGGCCGTCGCCCGTACCGGAGTCCTCATGGAGCGGACCCTGGTCCCCGAGTCCGATCGCCGGCCGCTCGTGATCCTCGACGCCTCGGATCCCGAGTCGCCCGAGGCGCTCGACAGCGCGGTGCGAGCGGCGGCCTCGCTGTGCGTGTGGCTGGCCCGCGCGGGCGGCTGTGAGCTGCTCCTGCCAGGCGACCGCCGACCGACCACGATCGACGCTGCCCTGGCCGCATGGCCGGCGCTGCACGCGCGCCTCGCGCTCGTCGAGTCGGGCGGGTCGACGTCCGCCCCGGCGCGGTTCGGGCGCGCAGGGGCCATCCTCTGGGTCGCCGCCCGGGCGCCTGGGCGGACCGCCGGTCCGCGAGCACTGGCGCGGAGCTCGGCCCGCGCGGCGGCCGGCGAGCGTTACGTCGTCGCGCCCGGCCAGGCCGGGCCGGGAGACGCCTTCGCGGTCGCGGGTTGCCACGGACGGCGGCTCGAGCGCAGCTACCGACGTGTGGCCGCGTGATTGCGTCGCGGTCGCGTCCCGAGCGCTCCGCGCTCCTGCGCCTCGCCGCATTCGCGCCGCTGTGCGCGTTCGCGGCGGCCCACTGGGCGGCGCTCGTCTCCGACCCGCCCGGCTGGCGCGTGGCCGCGGTCGTCGGCGTGGCGACGGCCTGCGGCGGCGGGCTCCTGGCGAGCGCTCGGCTCGATGGTCGCGGAGCGCGGGCGGTGGGGATCGCTCGCACGCTCACGGTCGCGGCCTGCGCGGCGGCCGCCTTCGCTGCCGTCGGCCTACCCCTTGGACTGCTCGCGCCCGGCGGCTGGAGCGAGCTCGCGGCCGGCCTGGGTGTTGGGCTCGACGGCCTGCTCAACGTCGAGTGGCCCTACGACGGGGGCGACGCTTGGGTTCGCCTGACCGTTCTGCTGGCCGTTCCCCTCGTCGCCGTCGTCGCGGCGACGCTCGCGTTCTGGCCGCAGGCGCCGGGAGTCGGGGGCCGCGAGGCCGTCGCGGTGCGCCAGGCCGCGGCGCTGGGCGTGCTCCTCAGCCTGATCGGCGTAGCCGCCGCGGAGCGGCCGCTGCCCGCCGCGCTTGGGCGTGGGGTGCTGCTGCTCGTGCTTATCGCCGCCTGGCTGTTCCCGCCCGGGCTGCCGCGCCTGCGGTGCCGTACGGCGCTCGCCACCGGGGCCGCGGTGCTCGTCGCCGGGCTCGTCTCGCTGCCCCTGGCGCTCGCGCTCGAGCCTGACCGCCCGTGGATCGACTACCGCTCGTGGGAGCTGTGGGGAGGAGGAGCATCGGCAGCCGGGAGCTTCGAGTGGGACCACAGCTACGGCCCGATCGACTGGCCGCGCACCGGCGAGACGATGCTCGAGGTCCGCTCGCGGCGTCCTCAGTACTGGCGCGTCGAGGCGCTCGATCGCTTCGACGGCTACGCGTGGAGGTCGTCGGGGCGCCGCCGGGCGGGAGGCGCTGCGGTCGAGCTGCCGCTCGCCACCGGCCTCCAAGAGCGATGGCGCGAGCGGCTGGGCTTCACGGTGCGCGGCCTGCGCAGCGGGGTGCTCGCCGCGGCGGGGACACCACTCGCCGTCGAGGGCGCCGGGCTCGTCGCGATCTTCGCCGACGGGACGGCCGAACCACTCGGGAGATTTCCCGGTCCGGGCGACTCCTACGGCGTCAGGGCCTACGTGCCGAACCCGAGCGCGCGGGAGATGCGGCTCGCCACCGGGCCGCCGCCGCCCTTTGCGCGCGAGTACACCGAGGTCGACCTCCCGCGTCAGGCCGATCCCGGGGAGACCCCCGTCGAGCGGGCGGGCACCGACGGTCTGCTCGGCGAAAGCCTCACGCCGCCCGATCGCGTGAGTCTCGGGGTCGCCGACGATCCCGCCGCGGACGACCCCGGGGCGCGAGCGCGCATCCTCGCCTCGCCCTACGCCGACGTGTATCGGCTAGCGCGCCGGCTCGCTCGCGGACGAGCGACCTCCTACGACACGGTCCGGGCCATCGAGCGCCACCTGCGTCGCGGCTACGACTACGACGAGCGGCCGCCCGCCCGCGAGAACCCGCTCGCCGCCTTCCTGCTGTCAGACCGGGTCGGCTACTGCCAGCAGTTCTCGGGGGCGATGGCGCTGATGCTGCGGATGAACCGGATCCCGGCTCGCGTGGCGACCGGCTTCGCGCCCGGGCTGCGCCAGGCCCGCGGGCGCTGGCGGGTGCGCGACCTCGATGCCCACTCGTGGGTCGAGGTGCTCTTCCCGGGCATCGGCTGGGTGGCCTTCGACCCGACCCCCTCGAGCGCGCCCGCCGAGCGCCCCGGCGACGACGCCGAGGCCGACGCCGCCGCGAGCGCATCCGCCGCGGGCAGCGAGAGCCGACGGCCGCGACGCCGCGACGCGCAGCCCGAGTCTCGCGCGACCGTCGATCGGCCGGCCGCTGAGCGCCGGGCACAGGCCGAGGACGGCACCTCGCCGGCGGCGGTTGCCGTCGTGCTGCTGAGCCTGTGCGCGGTCGGGGCTGCGGTCGCGGCCTGGCGCCTCGGCCTCCTTGCGCGGCTGCGCGCGCGGGCCCGCCGCGAGCGCTCCCCCGAGGAGGAGGTAGCCGAGCTACGCGCCGCGCTCGAGCGCCTGGGCTACGAGGTCCCCCCTCAGACGACGCTCGCCACCCTCGAGCACCGGCTCGTCGAGGGCCCCGGTCCGGCCGCCGCCCGATACGTGCGCCGGCTGCGCGAGCGCCGCTTCTCCGTGCCCGCGCACGGCGGCTCGACCCCGCGACTCGACCGGCGCGCGCTGCGCCGGGCGCTCACCGCCGGGCTAGGACCCCTGGGGCGGCTGCGCGGCTTCCTCGCGTTGCCGCCCGGCGCGCTCGACCCGCGCCGCTGAAGCGATCGAGAGGCTCGTATCGGCCGCGAGACTTTTATCGCCACTTAAGCAAACCTCCCTACAACTGGCGTCATGACCAAGTCAGCCCGCGCTCAGACCGTCCTCGCCGGCGCCCTCGGAGGTCTCGTGGTGCTGATCCTCGGCGCGATCCTGATCGCCACCGGGATCCTCGACACCGGCGGCGAGAGCTCGGAGCCGATCATCTCTCAGAGTCCGATCGTCCAGCCCGCCGCCGACGAGGACGGCGATGGTTCCACCGTCAACGAGATCTACCGTCGCTCCGAGCGCGGGGTGGTCTTCATCGAGGCTCGCGGGCGCGCTGGCGCCTCGACCTCGCCGTTCGGCATGCCCGACCGTGGCGGCGCCGCCTCCGGCAGTGGGTTTGTGATCAGCGACGAGGGCTTCGTCGTCACCAACGCCCACGTCGTCGAGGGATCGAACGAGGTGAGGGTGCGCTTCGGCGAGCCGGGCAAGGACAAGAGCATCGATGCCCGCGTGGTGGGTGCCGACCCCTCGACCGACATCGCCGTACTGAAGGTCAAGCTCGACGAGGACGAGCTCGATCCACTGCCGCTCGGCGACTCGTCGAAGCTGAAGGTCGGCGACCCGACGATCGCCATCGGCAACCCGTTCGGCTTCGACCAGACGGTGACCACGGGCATCGTCTCGGCGCTTCAACGCCAGATCCCGGCTCCCAACAACTTCTCGATCGACGACGTCATCCAGACCGACGCCTCGGTCAACCCCGGCAACTCGGGCGGCCCGCTACTCGACGCGGCTGGACGGGTGATCGGCGTCAACTCGCAGATCGCCACCGGGGGCTCGCAGGGCTCGGTCGGCATCGGGTTCGCCGTGCCCGTAAACACCGTCAAGGAGGTCGTCCCGCAGCTCGAGGAGGACGGCAAGATCGAGCGGCCCTACATCGGGGTGACGACCGCCCCCGTGGCCGACCTCGCAAGAGATCTCGACCTGCCCGCCGAGCGCGGCGCCCTCGTCCAGGACGTCCAGCCGAACAGCCCGGCCTCTCGCGCCGGCCTGCGCGCCGGGCGCACGCGCACCGAGGAGGGCATCACCCTCGGCGGCGACCTGATCGTGCGCGTCGACGGCCGCGACGTCGGCAGCCCCGAGGACGTGGCCGAGGCGATCGAGGACAACGAGCCGGGCGACTCGATCGAGATCGAGCTCCTGCGCGGCCGGGGACGCGACAGCGTCGATCTCGAGCTCGCCCCGCGGCCGGCCAATGCCGGCGGAGCCGACCCGCGAGAAGGTCTGAGACCGCCGGAGGACGACGACGTGCTCCCCTTGCCCTGATCGAGCTTGCGCAGGCGGCGGGGCGGGCTCTCATGCGCCGGCCCGCCTCCGTCAGCCGGCGCCCTTGAGCCCGGTGGCGCGGCTCCGACTGGGAGGAGCCGCCCACCGGGCTTTCGTTTCTTCGGCGGCTATCGCCGGGCTCGCCGGTCGGCCTGGGGGCTTCCCGGGCGAGCGTGCGACCATGAGGTCGTGCAGCCCGTGAAGGTCAAGATCTGCGGCATCACCCACCCCGACGACGCGCGGCGGGCGGTCGAGCTCGGCGCGTGGGCGCTCGGCCTCATCTTCCACGCGCGGAGCCCACGCCGCTGCGATCCGCTCGTTGCCGAGGAGATCGCGGCCGAGCTGCGGCGCGAGGTCGCGCTCACGGGCGTGTTCGTCAACCGGTCGCTCGAGGACGTGGCCGAGGTCGCCGACCGCTGTTCACTCTCGATCCTCCAGCTCCATGGGGACGAGGGGCCCGCCTACTGTCGTGAGGCCGCCCGTCGCACGGGCGCCCGGGTCATGAAGGCGGTGCGGGTCAGGGACGCGTCCACCCTGCGGGCGCTGGCGGCGTGGCAGGTCGATCTGCACCTGCTCGACGCCCACGTGCCGGGGCGACGGGGTGGCACGGGCGAGACCTTCAACTGGGAGCTCGCCGGCGCTCATCCCGGCGGCACGCCGATCGTCCTCTCCGGCGGGCTCAGTGGCGACAACGTGGGGGCGGGGATCGCCGCGGTCCGCCCGTTCGCGGTCGACACCGCGAGCGGCACCGAGTCGGCTCCGGGACGCAAGGACCCGGCGAAGGTGCGGGCCTTCTTCCGGGCCGTCGAGGCGGCCTCACAGCGGCTCGAGACTCCGGTGGTCGGCCTGGAAGCGGAGCAGGCGGGAGCAGCCCGGTGAGCGAGCCCGCCGCGACGGCGCCGGGCCTCGATCGCCGCTTCGGCGCCTACGGCGGGCGCTACGTCCCCGAGACCCTGATCCCCGCGCTCGACGAGCTCGAGGCGGCGTGGGTGGAGGCCCGAGCGGACGCGGCGTTCGCCGAAGAGCTCGCCGTCCTGCTGCGCGACTACGCGGGCCGCCCCACGCCGCTCTATCGCGCGCGGCGCCTGTCGGAGGCCGCCGGGCGCACCGTCTACCTCAAGCGCGAGGACCTGCTCCACACCGGCGCCCACAAGCTCAACAACGCCCTCGGCCAGGCGCTGCTCGCCAGGCGCATGGGCAAGCCGCGCATCATCGCCGAGACCGGCGCGGGCCAGCACGGAGTCGCCACCGCGACGGCGTGCGCCCTGCTCGGGCTCGAGTGCGTCGTCTACATGGGCTCCGAGGACATGCGTCGTCAGCGTCCGAACGTCGAGCGGATGGGACTGCTGGGCGCCGAGGTCGCGCCCGTCGAGGCGGGCGCGCGCACGCTCAAGGAGGCGGTCTCCGAGGCGATCCGCGACTGGGTCACCAACGCCGGCCACAGCCACTACGTGCTCGGCTCGGCGGTGGGGCCCGCGCCCTTCCCGGCGCTCGTGCGCGACCTGCAGCGGGTCATCGGCGACGAGGCCCGGGCTCAGATACTCGCGGCCGAGGGCAGGCTCCCGGACCGGGTGATCGCGTGCGTGGGCGGCGGCTCGAACGCCATCGGCACCTTCGTCGCGTTCGCCGAGGACGCCGACGTCGAGCTGATCGGAGTGGAGGCTGCCGGGGAGGGGATCGAGTCCGGTCGCCACAGCGCTCCGCTCTCCACCGGGGCGCGCGGCGTACTCCACGGCTCGCTCTCGGCGGTGATGCAGGACTCAGACGGCCAGATCGTCGAGGCCCACTCGGTCTCCGCCGGGCTGGACTATCCCGGCTCCGGGCCCGAGCACGCCCACCTGCGGGACTCGGGACGGGCGCGCTACGTCGCGGTGACCGACGACGAGGCGGTCGCCGCGTTCAGGCGCCTGTGCCGGCTCGAGGGCATCGTCCCGGCGCTCGAGCCCGCGCATGCGGTCGCGTGGCTGCTCGGCTCGAGAGTCGAGGCGGCGGCCGGGACGGGACCGGTGACGGCCAACGGCGACGGGACGGGTCTCGCGGGCGGCCTTCGGGCCCCGAGCGGCGGGCTCGACCTTCTCACTCTCTCCGGGCGCGGCGACAAGGACCTTGCCGAGGTCCTCGAGCTTGGCTGACCGCATCGCCGCCGCCTTCGCCGGCCACGGCCGCCGGGCGGCGCTCATGCCCTACCTGATGGGCGGCTTCCCGGACGTCGCGACCTCGCACGCGGTGGCCGGCGCCTGCGCCGAGGGGGGCGCCGACCTCGTCGAGCTCGGAGTTCCCTTCTCGGACCCGCTCGCCGACGGACCGACGATCCACGCGGCGGCCACCGAAGCCTTGGCCGCAGGTACGACCGTCCAAGACGTTCTAGGCGTGTGCGAGGGAGTAGCGGCACGGCTGCCCGTGCTGCTCATGGTCTACGCCAACACGGTCCTCGCCGGCGGCGCAGAGGCCTTCGTCGGGCGGGCCGCCGACGCCGGAGCCGCCGGCCTGATCGTCCCCGACCTCCCGCACGACGAGGCCGCCGAGCTGCGTGCCGCCTGCGACTCGGGCGGACTGGCGCTCGTGCCGCTCGTCGCGCCGACGACGGCAGCCGATCGGCTCGCGGCGATCGGACAGGACGCGCGGGGGTTCGTGTACACCGTCTCGCTGACAGGGACGACGGGGGAGCGAGGGGAGCTCCCGGCCGAGCTCTCGCGTCTCGTGGAGCGGGTGCGGGCAGCCGCCGCGCCGACCCCGGTCGCCGTCGGCTTCGGGATCGCCACGGCCGAGCAGGCACGTGGAGTGGGTGAGATCGCCGACGGCGTGATCGTCGGAAGTCGCGTGGTCCGGGCTGCGGGCGACGGCGGGGCCGAGGCCGTACGGGAGCTCGTGGGCGAGCTGGGACGCGCGCTCGAGGCGTAGGGTTGCGGGCCGCGCCCGCCGCTCGGTCCCGGAGTCGTCGGCTAAGGTCCCGCGCCGCATGGCCGTTCTCTGGGCACTGCTCGTCGGGCTCGTGATCTGGATCGCCCTGTGGGCGATCGGGGCCAGTGCCTTCGACGCGTTCCTCATCCCGGTCGCGCTCGTCCTGGGCGCCGTGACCTGGCGGCTGATCAAGCCGTTCCTCGAGCGGCAGCTCGGCCGGTCGTAGGCGCCCCACTCCGGGCCGCAACACGTCGCGACGCTCGAGGAGTAGCGCGGCGACCCTGACCGCCGGGTCGTTCGAGCCCCCGCATCCAGCGGGGGTGAGCGTCAGTCGCGCCGCCGCGGAGCTGGTGACCAGCGAATAGACCTCGTCGTGGGGATTCTCGGCCAGCCGGGGGAGAAGCTCGCCCTCTCGGTCCCTTAGCGATTCGAGGCGTCGTTCGATCACCCTTCGGGGGCTCGAGCGCTCGCCCGACCGCCCTCGCCGTCAAGCGGTCGTACGGGGCGGTTCGCCCCGCCTCGATACGCGAAGGAGGACCTGTTGATCACGCCTGCCCGCCGCCGGCCGGTAGCCCCTGCCATGACCCGAACAGTGGCGATCCTGACCACCGCGACCGTCGCTGCTCTGGCGAGTGCCTCCCCGGTCACCGCGCAGACCGAGACGCCGCTCGAGCGCGAGATCATCGTCAAGCGGCAAACCGGCCTCTCCGCGCTGGCGCAGGCCGAGTACCGCGAACGAGCCCACACCGAGCTCGTAGAGCAACTCGAGCCCGATGGCACGGAGCTCGTGCGCGTGCGGGTGGGAGGCGTCGGCGACGCAATGGCCGAGCTTCGTCGCGATCCCCGAGTCGTCTACGCCGAGCTCAATCGCCCGATCGAGCTCCAGGCGGCCGAGCCGTTGTTCCGGCGGCTCTGGGGCTTTCGCAACGCCGGTCAGGCGATCCGGGGAACAAAGGGAAGAAGGGACGCCGACGCCGACGTGGACGCCGCCTGGAAGTTGAGCCGCGGGTCCGGACAGGTCGTGGCGATGCTCGACAGCGGGATCAACTTCGAGCACCAGGACCTGCGGAACGTCATCCGCCGCAACCCCGGCGAATCGGGCTCCGGAAGGGAGGGCAATCGCCGCGACGACGACCGCAACGGCTACGTCGACGACTGGCGCGGATGGGACTTCACCGGCCACGGTAACGGCGACAACCGACCGGCCGACTACAACGGCCACGGCACGCACACCGCGGGTACGGTCGCCGCCGAGCGCAATGGCCGGGGGGTCGTCGGGGTCGGGCGGAAGGCAAGGATCGTTCCGATCCGGATCACCGACGCCCACGGCCGCGGCAAGCTCTCGGACATGGTCCGGGCCTTCGACTACGCAGGCCGACTCCGGATCCCGATCGTCAGCCTGAGCGTGGCCGGCAACGGCACCAGCCGGCCGCTCCGCGAGGCCATGGCGCGTCATCCCGAGACCCTCTACGTCGCCTCCGCGGGCAACTCGGGCCGGGATGTCGACGCGAACCCGCAGACGCCCTGCTCGGAGACCTCTCCCAACGTCGTCTGCGTCGGCGCCTCGACCAACCGCGAGCGGGTCGCCCGGTTCTCGAACTACGGAGACCGCTCGGTCGACCTGTTCGCACCCGGCCTCCATGTGCTGTCGAGTTATCGAGGCGGAGGCTACGACTACCTCTCCGGTACCTCGATGGCGGCACCTCACGCCGCCGGCGCGCTGTCCCTGATGCGCGAGCGCGCCGTCCGCCGGAACGCCGCGTCGCTCAAGGCGGCCCTCCTGCGCCGGACCGACCGCCGCGCCGCGTACTCACGCCGCTCGGTCAGCGGCGGTCGCCTGAACGCCGCGCGTGCGGTCGCCGCGACGGACCGTTAGCTCAGGCTCGAATCGATCTACAGAAGGGGGCGAACATCGTTCTCCCGCGACTTAGACGTTCGTAAGCCGTTCCTCGTCCGCAAAGGAGCCAGCATGTCCTCCGCATCTCGAAACCGCAGGATCCTCTTCGCCGCGGCTCTGACGCTGCTGCTTGTCCTCGCGCTCCCAGGCGCCGGGCTTGCAGCCGACAGCTCAGAGGCGGGTGGGTCCGAAGACTCCTCCGCAGGCGCAGGTACCGACGACGGAAGCGTCTTCTGCGACCCCGCGACCCTCCCCGAGGGAGCCATCTGCTCGCTGACTCCGGATAAGGAGCACGACGAGGCAGACGCTCCGACTCAGGACCCGGCGGCCGAGGCGGGCGCCGAGCGGCTCCCCGTCTCTGCCGCAGACCCTGGCGAAGGTGAGACCGGAGGTGACGAGACGGCAGGCGATGCCTCGGCGATGCGGACCGGCGACGTCGGAAGCGTTGAGCTAGCGCGCACGGGCCTGCGCGTGTGGCTACCCGCGGTCCTCGGCGCCTGTCTGCTCTTGGGCGGCGTTGGTCTGCTCGCCGCCCCCCGGAGGGCCCGGCTCGACCGCTGAGCCTGACGGCGCCAGGGCCGGGCGGCTCCTGTCTCCCCCGCTCCGCGCCCGTCGCTCAACCCAAGAACGCCCGCGCCACCTCGAAGTCCTCGTCGGTCACCGTCCGCAGGGTCGCCACCGCCTCCTCGAGCGGCACGAGCTCGATCCGCATCGAGCGCAGCGATGCCATCTGACCCCAGCGATTCGCATGGGCGGCGTCGATCGCCGCGACTCCGAGTCGTGTGGCGAGCACGCGGTCGAAGGCCGTGGGCGTGCCGCCGCGCTGGACGTGCCCGAGCACGGTGGCCCGTGTCTCGAACCCCGTCCGCTTCTCGATCTCACGCTCGAGCCGCTGGCCGATCCCCCCGAGGCGAACGTGGCCGAACTCGTCGGTCACTCCGCCCAGGACCTCCATCGTCCCCTCGCGCGGCGTCGCGCCCTCGGCGACCACGATGATCGCGAAGTAGCGCCCGCGGGAGTGTCGGCGGCGGATCAGTCGGCAGACCTCGTCGATGTCGAACGGACGCTCGGGAATGAGGATCACGTCGGCCCCGCCGGCGATCCCGGAGTACAGGGCGATCCAACCCGCGTGGCGCCCCATGACCTCGACGACCAGGTTACGGTGGTGGCTCTCGGCGGTGGAGTGGAGGCGGTCGACGGCATCGGTGGCGATCTGGATCGCCGTGTCGAAGCCGAATGTCAGGTCTGTCCCGCCGAGGTCGTTGTCAATCGTCTTCGGCACGCCGACCACCGGCAGCCCCTCGGAGTGGAGCTTCGCCGCGGCACCGAGCGTGTCCTCACCGCCGATGGCGATCAGGCCGGCGAGCCCCAGCGACTCCATGGTCTCGCGGATGCGCTTGGTCGCATCCTCCCGCGCCAGCGGGTTGGTCCGCGAGGAGCCGAGGATCGTCCCCCCCTGAGGCAGGATCCCGCGCGTCGACTCGATGGTCAGCTCTTCGTAGTCGCTCTCGAGCGGGCCGCGCCAGCCGTCGCGAAAGCCGACCAAGGCGTGGCCGTAGGCGTCGATCCCCTTGCGCACGACGGCGCGGATGACTGCGTTCAGACCAGGGCAGTCGCCTCCGCCTGTCAGGACGCCGATGCGCATGAAGGCGCCAACATATCCGGTGGGCCCGCGCAGCACCCGCGTGACGGGCGAGCGACGGTCACGCGCTCCGCCGCCGCGACGATTAGGATGGTTCGCCCGCGTCCGGAGCCGCCTGTGGCCCCGCGGCGCTCGGCGGCGCGCTTGCAAGCTCGCGAGTACCCGCCCCGAGCAGAGCAAGGCAACGGAGAAGGAGGCAACGTGGGTAGGTCTCTAGCTTGGCGCATCGCCGCTCTCGCGGCGGCTCTCGTCCTGTTGTCGCTCACCGTTCTCGGCTGTGGCGAGGAAGGAGGCGACGCCGGAGGAGGCGGCGGCGGAGGCGGCGGAGGCGACGAAGCCGCCAACCCCGCGACCGCGCGCTTCGACCTGACCGTCGGCGATCTGCTTCCGCTCACCGGCGACCTCTCGCCGTTCGGCCCGCCCGGGCGCAAGGCCGCGGACCTCGCGGTCGAGCAGGCGCGTGACGCGCTCCAGAAGGCCCGGGTCAACGGCGTCGAGGTCAACGTCCGCCACGCCGATACCGAGACCACCCCGCAGGCCGCCGTCTCGGCGGCGCGGCGCCTGGTCGCCGGCGACGCGACCTGCCTCGCCGGCGCTTGGGCCGCGGCCGACACCATCCCGACGGCGCAGTCGGTGGCAGCGCCACAGCAGACCCCCCTGATCTCGCCGGCGTCGACGAGCGCCCAGATCACGACGCTCGAGGACGAGGGATTCGTTTTTCGGACCGCCCCCTCAGACAATCTGCAGGGCGAGACGCTCGCCGACATCGTCGAGCAGGAGCTTGGCGGGGCGAACAAGACCATCTCGGTGGCGGGGCGCAACGACGCCTACGGCCAAGGCCTCGCCAACAGCTTCCGCCGCGCCTGGGAAGCCAAGGGCGGCCGGCTCAGCGGCGGCCCGGTTCTCTATGACCCCGAGCAGCCGAGCTACAAATCGGAGGCCGAGCGGATCGTCGCCGGCAAGCCCGACGGCTACGTGATCGTCGACTTCCCGGACACCTACGCCCGTATGGGCGCGGCGCTCGAGCGCACGGGGAGCTTCGATGCGGGAAAGCTCTTCGTGACCGACGGCCTGGCCGGCGAGGAGCTACCCGAGAGCATTCCCGCCGAGGCGCTCGACGGCGCGCGGGGAACGCGCCCGGGGACCCCCGAGGAGGGCGAGGTACCTCGGGCCTTCGAGCGCCTCTACTCGCAGTCGGACCTGCCGCCAAAGGGGCGCCAGACCTTCGACGCGCAGAACTTCGACGCGACGATGCTGTGCTTTCTGGCCGCCGTGGCCGCCGGCTCCAAGGAGGGTGAGGCCATCCAGGGGCGGATGCGCGACGTGAGCGCCCCGCCGGGCCGTGCAGTCAGCTTCGAGGATCTCGGCGAGGCGGTAAAGGCGCTGCGTGAGGGCCAGGACATCGACTACCAAGGGGCTTCGGGCCCAATCGACCTCGACGGCCAAGGCGACCCGACCGCCGCCACCTACGAGGTGTTCGAGTACGGGGCGAACCGTAAGTTCACCGTGACGCGGCAGGTCGAGGCCCGGCAGGGCCAGGGGGCGACCGAGTCGAGCCGCGAGTCCCGCGCCGAAGAAGGCGCGGAGGCCGCTACGGCGGGAGGTGGGGACGCGGACTAGCCGCGGTCAGCCGCCGCGGCCCGTGGCCGCCCGCAGCGCCGGCTCGAGCTCCGGCCGGCGGAAGCGGTAGCCCAGCTCCTCGAGGCGCCGCGGCACCACGTTCGCGCCGGTGATGACGAGCTTCGCCATCTCTCCGTACAACAGCTTGAGGGCTAGGGCGGGCACCGGGGCGAACGCGGGGCGGCCCAACACCCGACCGAGCGCCTTCGACAGCTCCTGGTTGGTCGCCGGGTTCGGGGCGACGACGTTGACCGGGCCGCGCGCCTCGTCGTGGTCGAGACAGAAGATCAACGCGCCGACGACGTCGTCGAGGTGGACCCAGGGCACGTACTGGTCGCCGCCGGCCACAGGACCCCCGACCCCCGCCTTGAAGAACGGAAGCATGGTGGCGAGCGCCCCACCCTGCGGGGACAGGACGACCCCGGTACGGGGAGTCACGATCCGCACGCCGAGATCGGCGGCCCTCATGGCCTCGCCCTCCCACGCGGACACCACGTCGGCCGGGAACTCGCCGCGCGCGGGCTCGGCGCTCTCGTCGACGGGCTCGCGGCCGCGCGGGTAGATCCCCTCGGCCGACTGCGAGACGAGCACCCCGGGTCGCGGCTCGGCGGCGGCGAGCCCCCGGACCAGGTTCTCGGTGCCGAGCACGCGCGAGTCGCGGATCTCGCGCTTGGTCGCGTCGCTCCAGCGCTGCGCGATCGGCTCCCCGAGCAGGTGGACCACGCCGTCGCGGCCGGCGAGTCCCTCGGCCGGGGCGGGCTCGGTCTTCGGATCGCGCCAGGTCAGCGCCTCGACCCCGCCGCCGAACGCCCTGCGGGCGCGCTCGGCGTCGCGCGAGAGCACGGTGACCTCGTCGCCGCGGGTGCGCAGCTCGTCGACGAGCGCCCGCCCGATCGCCCCGGTGGCACCGGTGACGGCGACCCTCAACGCCACCTCGTCGCCGCCTCGGTCGCGGAGCTCGCCACGCTCACGGCGCCGAGGTCAGCTCGGCGCCGACCGCGGTCTCCTCGCCGCCCGCCGATACGTCCCCGAGCGCCGGTCCGACGGGGTCGCTCGCGCCGGCCCGGGCCACCGACGGCGCGTGGACCACGCCCTCGCGCTCAGCCTCGCGCGCCACCGCCTCGGCGACGGCCCGGCTCACCCGCCGGTCGAAGACGCTCGGGATGATGTAGTCGTCGGCGAGCTCGTCGTCGGCAACCACGCTCGCGATCCCCTCGGCCGCCGCGAGCTTCATCTCCTCGGTGATCGCAGTGGCGCGGGCGTCGAGGGCGCCCCGGAAGACCCCGGGGAAGGCGAGCACGTTGTTGATCTGATTCGGGTAGTCGGAGCGCCCGGTGGCCATCACGCCGGCGTAGGGCAGGGCGGCGTCGGGCGGGACCTCGGGGTCGGGATTGGCCATGGCGAACACGAAGGGGTCCTCAGCCATACGGCCGAGGTCCTCGGGATGGACGATTCCCGGCCCCGACAGGCCGAGAAAGAGGTCGGCGCCCTCGAGCACCTCGGCCGGCGAGCCCGAGCGCCCCTCGCGGTTGGTGTGCTGTGCGAGCCAGGTCTTCGCCACGTTCATCGTTCCGTCCTCGAAGTCGGAACGCCCTTGATGGATCGCGCCTGCGCGGTCGCAGGCGACGATCGAGCGCGCCCCCGACTCGAGCAGGATACGCGCCACCGCGATCCCCGCCGCCCCGGCTCCAACCATGACCGCGTCGATCTCGGCGAGGCGACGGCCGGTGAGCCGGCAGGCGTTCTTGAGCGCGGCGAGCACCACGATCGCCGTGCCGTGCTGGTCGTCGTGGAAGACGGGGATGTCGAGATCCTGCTTGAGCCGGCGCTCGATCTCGAAGCAGCGCGGCGAGGAGATGTCCTCCAGGTTAATCCCGCCGAAGCTGGGCGCGATGCGCTTGACGGTGGCCACGATCTCGTCGGGGTCGTGCGAGTCGAGGCAGATCGGAAAGGCGTTGACGTCGGCGAACTCCTTGAACAGGACGGCTTTGCCCTCCATCACCGGCAGCGCGGCCTCGGGACCGATGTCGCCGAGGCCGAGGACCGCGGTGCCGTCGCTCACCACCGCGACGGTGTTGCGGCGGATCGTGTACTCGCGTGCCCGGGCCGGCTCGGCCGCGATCTCGAGGCAGACGCGCGCCACTCCAGGCGTGTAGGCCATGGCGAGGTCGTCGCGGGTCTTGACGGGGGCCTTGAGCCCGGTGTGGATCTTGCCGCCCTTGTGCAGCTCGAGCGTGCGGTCGGTGCGCTCGATCAACCGCACCCCGTCGAGGTCCTCGATCGCGGCGAGCACGTCGCGCCACTGCTCCTCGCTCGCGCAGTCCACGGTGAGCTGGCGCAGGGTGTGGCGCTCGCCCTGCTCGAGGATGTCGACGGCGCCGATCTGACCGCCCGCGCGGCCGATCGCCGAGGTCAGGCCGCCGAGCGTTCCGGGGCGGCGCTCGAGCTCGACCCGGAGGATGAGCGAGAACTGTGCGCTGGTCGTGGCCATGGCGGAGTGCCCGCGCCGCGACGTCCTCCCCGGGCGGGTGGGTCATATTACCGGGCGAGGTCTCGCGCCAAGCGCGCGAAACCCCTGCTCGGGTGGCCGCCGGAGGCCGCACCTAAGATCATCGGGAGATGTCCGTCGCGCCCGTTCCCGCCCGGCAGCCCGCCGCCCGCGAGCTGTACCTGATCGACGGCAACAGCCTCGCCTACCGAGCCTTCTTCGCGCTCCCCGAGACCATCGCCACCTCGCGTGGCTTTCCGACCAACGCGATCTTCGGCTTCGCCTCGATGCTGGTCAAGATCCTCGACGAGCACGGCCAGCAGCCGACGCTCGTGGTGTGGGACGCGGGGATGTCGGGGCGCGAGGCCGTCTACGAGCCCTACAAGGCCCAGCGCAGCTCGCGCCCGGACCTGCTCGCCGAGCAGTGGCCGCATCTCGCGCCGCTGGTCGAGGCCTTCGGCTACCGCAACGTCAAGGTACCGGGCTACGAGGCCGACGACGTGATCGCGACGCTCGCGGACCGCGCGCGGGAGGAGGGCATCGGCGTGACGATCGTCACCGGCGACCGCGACGCGCTCCAGCTCGTCGAGCCGGGCGTGTCGGTGATGGCGACGAGCCGCGGCATCACCGACACAAAGCTCTACGAGCGCCAGACGGTGATCGACCGCTACGGCATCCCGCCGGAGCTGATCCCCGACTTCTACGGCCTCAAGGGCGACACCTCGGACAACATCCCCGGGGTCCCCGGAATCGGCGACAAGACCGCCGCCCAGCTCCTGCAGCGCTTCGGCGACCTCGAGACCGTGCTGGCCAGCGTGGGCGAGATCTCGGGCGCCAAGCGCCAGGAGAACCTGCGCACCCACGCCGAGGACGCGCGGGTGTCCAAGCGGCTCGCCACCGCCCAGCGCGACGTCGCGGTCGACATCGACCTGGGCGAGTGTGCCGCCGAGAGCGCCGACCGCTCGCAGCTGCGCTCCTTCTTCCGCGAGTTCGAGCTCCGCGACCCGCTGCGCCGGCTCGAGGAGGCGCTCGGGGAGGGGGAGGACGCGGCGCCGGCCGAGCGCGCCGAGGTCGAGCTCGAGGCGCGCGCCGTCGAGGTGCCGGCGGTCGAGCTCGCGCGGCTCGCGGGCGAGCTCGCCGCGCTCGCGTGTGCTCGCGGCGAGCAGCCGGAGCCCGCCGCCGCCGCCGGATCGTCCACCGAGGGCGAGGTCGCAGGCCCGACCCAGGACCCCGACGCAGTCGCTCCCCTCGACCCCGACGCGAACCTGGCGCCGGACGACGACGGGCTGGCGACTCCCGAAGCGGCTGGCGTCTCCGAGCGGCGCGGTCCGCTGCGCTTCGCCGCCTACGCCGGCGGGGACGAGGTCATGTGCGGCGAGGCCGAGACCGTCGCCGCGCTCGCGTTGGCCTGGGGCGAGCGGCCCGTGGTCGCCCACGACTGGAAGTCGATCGTCCGCCTCGACGACGCCGTGGGCGCGTTCGAGGATGGTCCACCGCTCGCCCACGACACGAGCGTCGCCGCCTACCTGCTCGACCCGGCCCGGCGCGCCTATCCGCTCGCCGAGCTGAGTGCCGAGGAGGAGATCGGCGCGCGCGTCGAGGGCGGCGACGGGGTGGCCGCGCGGGCGATGGTCACCCGGGCGCTCGCCGAGCGCCAGCGCACCGAGCTCTCGCAGCGAGGCCTCGAGCGCCTCTTCGGCGAGGTCGAGCTTCCGCTCGTCGACGTTCTCGTGGCCATGGAGGCGGCGGGCGTCGCGATCGACGTGCCGGGCCTCGCCGAGATCGGCGAGCGCTTCGAGGACCGCATCGCGGCACTCGAGCGGGAGGTCCACGAGCTCGCCGGCGAGGAGTTCACGATCGGCTCCCCCCAGCAGCTCGCGGAGATCCTCTTCGTGAAGCTCGGCCTCTCCCGCAAGCGCCGTGGCAAAACCGGCTTCTCGACCGACGCGCGCGTGCTCGCCGCCATCCGCGACGAACATCCGATCGCCCGCAAGGTCGAGGACTGGCGGGAGCTGACCAAGCTCAAGAACACCTACCTCGACGCGCTCCCCGAGCTCGTCGACGAGCGCGACGGGCGCCTGCACACCACCTTCAACCAGACGGCGACGGCCACCGGGCGCCTCTCGAGCACCAACCCCAACCTCCAGAACATCCCCATCCGCTCCGACGTCGGCCGCGAGATTCGGGCCTGCTTCGTCGCCCCCGCGGGCACGCGGCTCCTGTCGGCCGACTACTCGCAGGTCGAGTTGCGAGTGCTCGCCCAAATCGCCGGCGAGGACGCTCTCAAGGAGATCTTCAAGCGCGGGGAGGACGTGCACACCGCCACCACCGCGGAGATGTTCGACATTCCGCTCGACCGCGTCGACAAGCGCCAGCGCGACCGCGCCAAGATGATCAACTACGGGATCGTCTACGGGCTCTCGGCCTACGGGTTGGCCGACCGCCTGCAGATTCCTCAGGACGAGGCGCAGGAGTTCATCGATCGCTACCTCGGCCGCTTCCCGCGCGTCCGCGACTTCATCCGCGACACGATTGCCCACGCCTTGAACGACGGCTACGTGACGACCCTGTTCGGCCGCACGCGGCAGATCCCCGAGCTGCGCGCCCGCCAGCGCCAGACCCAGCTCCTCGGCGAGCGCCTGGCGGTCAACACCGTGATCCAGGGAACCGCGGCAGACATCATCAAGGTGGCGATGGTCCGCAGCCATCGCGCGCTGCGTGAGTCCGGCCTTGCCACCCGGCTCGTGCTCCAGATCCACGACGAGCTGCTGTTCGAGTCGCCCGAGGAGGAGCTCGACGCGGCTTCAGAGATCGTGCGGCGAGAGATGGGCGACGCGTTCGAGCTCGACCCACCGCTGGCGGTCGATCTCGGCGCGGGGCGCAACTGGCTCGAGGCCAAGTGAGGCGACGGCGGGGTGGATAACCAAGGCCTTGCCATCATGGCCACGGTCGCGGCGGGCGGATTCATCGCGCTCCAGGCGCCGATCAACGCCGCGCTCGGCCGGGCCGTGACCTCGCCACTCGCAGCTGCCTCGATCTCCTTTGCGGTCGGCACAGCGGCGCTCGTGGCCATCACCCTGCTGTTCTCGGGCGGCTACGGCGGCGTGGGCGGGGCGAGCGGCCTCGGCTGGGTCTACCTCACCGGCGGGCTGCTCGGGGCGGTGTACGTGACCACGGCGCTGATAACGGTGCGCACGCTCGGCGCCGGCGCGGTGACCGCGGCGACGGTCACCGGCCAGCTCGCCACATCGCTCGCGCTCGACCGGGTGGGTGCGTTCGGGCTCGCCGAGCGGCCGCTCTCCGGGCCGCGCCTGCTGGGCGTTGCCCTGCTGGCGGCGGGGACGTTCCTGGTCGTGCGCGGGCGCTGAGCCCACGCCGACGCCACCGGGGCGGCGGCGCGCCCCAGCCGCCGAGTGATGGACGACCCGACCGAAGCCTACGCCGACTGGGGCGCGACCTTCACGCCCACGTGCGCGCCCCGGCGACCGGACCGAGCCGAGCGGTTCGCGGCCTCACCGCCCTCGACGAACTCAGGTGGCGCGATCTCCAGGTAGTGGCCGAACGACCAGTCGACGAACCGCTTGGTCCCCAGGGCGCGGATGAGCGGCCCGAGCACCGGCGGAGGAACCCGCGGGACGAGGCGCTGAACGAGCAGCATTGTCTCGAAGGCGTGGCGATGTGAGGCGCTGAACGCTGCGTAGTCGCGTAGCGCCTTCTCGCGCGTGGAGCGGCCTTCGACCGCGGCGCGCAGCTCGCGTCCGCACGCCAGACCGAAGTAGAGCGCCGTGCGGATGCCCTCGGCGGTCAGCGGCAGGCAGTGGCCGGCCGAGTCGCCGGCGAAGAAGACATCGTCCTCGGCAGCCGGCCGCAGCTTGTGGGGGATCCAGTTGCCCTGGTAGCGGACGGCGTCGACGTCGAGGTCGCCGGCCAGGCGCACCGTCGAGTCCTTGACGTGAAAGCCCGGGTCGAAGGAGCCGACGCCGACCCGCAGCTCGTCGGCGGCGGGGAAGCTCCACGAGTAGCCCGCGGGCACGTAGGAGCGGTCGACCCAGATCTCGAGGTCGCGACCGTTGCCGCCGGGATGCACCTCGAGCCCGCGCGAGAGTGGTGCGTCGGGCGGTTGGTAGCCGGTCTCGTCGGCCGCGAGGATCCGCCGCCACCCGAGCGCGTCGACCACGAGCGGCGCGAAGACCTCGCCGCGGTCGGTGCGCACGGTCGTGCCGTCGCGCCCCTCGACCTTGGCGGTCTCGAAGTCGGCGTCGTTCTGCTCGTCGAGCAGGTCACAGAGCGTGGGGTAGTCGAAGGTCGAGAACGTGAACGGCAGCCGGTAGCGCGACGATCCGTAGGGGGTGTTGACCACGAGGTCGGGGAAGGTCTGGCGGATCGCGGGCACGAGATCGAGCGCCTCGAGCCAGCGCGTCGGCGCCGCGCAGGCCGAGGTCTGGCGCTCGCCGATCTCGTAGCGGTCGAGCATGAGCACGCGCGGGGCCGCGCCGTCGTCTGCCCGCCGCGCCCCGGAGAGCTCGCGCGCCACCGCGAGCCCGGCGAAGCTCGCGCCGCAGATGACCACGTCGAACTCGCCGGAGAGATCGGTGCGCTGGGCGCCGCGCTTGGTTCGCCGTCTCGGCATGCACGCTCAGGCTATCGGGCCGGGAGCTCCCCGTGCGGGGGAGCTCCCGCGCACCGCGATCCCGCACGTAGAACGCTAACCTAAGCGCTCGTGGCCACCGCCGAAGCACCCATTCCCGCTCGCACGGTCGAGGGCTCCGACGGCCTCCTGATCGAGGTCGACGGGCAGATCGTCCCCAACTACGACGCCACGCTGATCGCCTTCAGCGAGGGCGATGTCCTCACCGGCCAGGTCGTGCGCATCGACAAGGACGAGGTCCTGATCGATGTCGGCTACAAGTCCGAGGGCGTTATCCCCCAGAAGGAGCTCTCGATCCGCAAGGCGGTCGACGCCTCGCAGGAGGTGGCGCTCGGGGAGGAGGTCGACGCGCTCGTCCTTATCAAGGAGGACCAGGACGGCCGCCTCATCCTGTCCAAGAAGCGCGCCCGCTTCGAGAAGGCGTGGCGACGCATCGAGGCCGCGGCCGAGTCCGGGGAGCCCGTCGAGGGGACTGTGATCGAGGTCGTCAAGGGCGGTCTGATCGTCGACCTCGGGGTGCGCGGCTTCCTACCCGCCTCGCTCGTCGACATACGTCGGGTGCAGAACCTCGACGACTTCATGAGCCAGCCGATCGAGTGCAAGGTCATCGAGCTCAACCGCTCGCGCAACAACGTCGTGCTCTCGCGCCGCGCCGTTCTCGAGGAGGAGCGCAAGGAGGTCCGCCAGCAGATCCTCGACCGCCTCCAGCCGGGCATGGTCGTCGAGGGATCGATCTCGAACATCGTCGACTTCGGCGCCTTTGTCGATCTCGACGGCATCGACGGCCTGATCCACATCTCGGAGCTCTCCTGGAGTCACGTCAACCATCCCGGCGAGGTGCTCTCGATCGGCCAGAACGTGCCGGTCAAGGTGCTCGACATCGACCGCGACCGCCAGCGCATCTCGCTCGGCCTCAAGCAGACCCAGCAGGATCCCTGGCAGCGCGTGGTCGACACCTACGCGGTGGGCGACGAGCTCGGCGGCCGGGTGACCAAGGTCGTGACCTTCGGCGCCTTCGTCGAGGTCCTCGACGGCGTCGAGGGGCTCGCGCACATCTCCGAGCTCGCCCAGCACCACGTCGAGAACCCCCGCGAGGTCGTCAACCAGGGCGACGAGATCCGGGTCAGGATCCTCGAGATCGACTCCGACCGCCGCCGGCTCAGCCTGAGCGTTAAGCGGGTGGAGGATCAGATGCTGCCGCTCGACTCGGGCGAGCCGTCGCCGGGCGCCGAGCCCGATTCGGGCGACCTCGACGAGGTACCCGAGCTTGGCCTGTCCGACGACGTGTTCGCGGGCGACACCGCGGCGCGGGGGGAAGGATCGAGCGTGCTCGAGGGCGGCGAGCCCGTGGTCGCCGAGCCGGTCGAGGACCTGCCGGAGGCGGCCGTGCCGGCCGACGAGGTCGCCACTGCCACCGAGGTGGCGCCGCCGCCCCCACCCGAGCCGGTTGCCGACGGCGCCGAACCCGCGCTGGCCGACGGCTCGGACCCCGACGCTCCTTAGGCTGTGGCCGCGGGTGCGGCCGAGGGGCGGCTGCCCTTCGTCGGCCTGACCGGGGGAATCGCGGCCGGCAAGTCCGAGGCGCTGCGGGCGCTCGAGGAGCTCGGCGCGGCGACGATCTCGAGCGATGCGGTCGTCCATGACCTGCTGGCGACCGACGAGCTGCGCAACCTGCTGGTCGAACGCTTCGGCGAGGAGGTGGCGCCCTATGGTCAGGTGGATCGCGCCGCCGTCGCGGAGGTCGTGTTCGCCGAGCCCGAGGCCCGCGAGTGGCTCGAGCAGGAGCTGTGGCCGCGGGTGGACCAGCGGATCGCGGCGTGGCGCGAGCAGCTGGCCGCTCGCCCGGAGCCTCCGCGCGCCGCCGTGGTCGAGGTCCCGCTGCTGTTCGAGGCCGGCATGGAGAGGGGCTTCGACGCGACCGTCGCTATCGTCGCGGCAGACGGCGTGCGCGACGGGCGTGCGGAGGAACGAGGCTATGCGGGTGTCGACTCGCGCGCGCGGAGGCAGCTCTCGCAGAGGGAAAAAGCGGATCGAGCGGACTTCGCGGTTGAGAACGACGGCGACCTGGCCGATCTGGAGCGGAAGATGTCGCGGGTGTTGGACGAGGTGACAAGATGAGCCCGCCCATGGCGGAGCTCAGGACGCCGCGCGGCCCGGCCAGGGGTGGTGGCTCGACGCGCGGCGGACGCGGCGGCACGGGGGCGCACTCCGATGGATACCAGCAGCGCCGCCGTCGCCATCGTCCCCGACGGAGCCGGCGGCTCGTCGCGATCGCGGTCGCCCTCCTCCTCGGCGGGCTCGCAGCCGCCATCGCCGCTCGCCAGGACCGTCTCTCGGACGCCGTGCGGGAGATCACCCTGCCGCTGCGCCACGAGGACGTGATCCGCCAGCAGGCCGAGGACAAGGACCTCGACCCCGCGCTCGTCGCCGCCGTCATCTACGAGGAGTCCCGCTTCCGCGATGCGACCTCGCGCGCCGGCGCCAAGGGGCTGATGCAGATCGTGCCCGGCACCGCCAGGTTCATCGCGAGCCGCTCGGGCGGCACCGCGTTCGAGTTGCGCGACCTCGGCACCCCGCAGGTCAACATCGCCTACGGCTCGTGGTACCTGCGCTACCTACTCGACCGCTACGACGACGACGAGGAGCTCGCGGTCGCCGCCTACAACGCGGGCGCGCGCAACGTCGACCGGTGGGTCGAGAACGCCGGCAGCACCGATCGGTTCGACCCCGAGGAGCACATCGGCTTCCCGGAGACCCGGCACTACGTCGCGGGAGTGATCGAGCACCGCGACGAGTACGCCGAGCACTACGAGCAGGAGCTGGGGCTGTAGGCTGAGCACCCGCCGGGGCGTCGCTCAACCTTCCGAGGCCCGCCAGCAGAGCACGCGCTCGGGTCGCAGCCGGATGAGCGGTCCCTCGGGCGGCTCCTCCACGTAGGACCGATACTTGGCGCGCAGGGCATCGAGGGCCGATCGCTCCGCGTCGCCCGCGCCGACCTCGACGAGCTCGACCGATCCGATCGCCTGCACCCACGCGAGCCGACTCCAGTCCTCCTCGTAGTGGTCGGCGCAGAGCGCCGCCTCGGGTCGCCGGCGCAGGTAGTGCACGCGCCCGGGCGGCGTGCGCTTGGGCTTCTGGTCGATCGCCGTCCACACGCTGTCGCCTGCGACCGCGAAGGTCACAGGAAGGACGCGCGGACGGTCGCGGTCGTCGAGGTAGGAGAGGTGTCCGAGCCGTGAGCCGGCGAGCAGCTCGTGCGCCCAGCCCGGCAGCTCCGAGAGGTCGGAGGCGGCCATCGGCCTGCGAGGATATGGCCACAGATACCGCGACGAAGAGGAGCGCAGATATGGAAGTGGGGATCGGCCTGCCGAACGCAATACCGGGGCTCGAGGGCCGGCGCCTCGTCGACTGGGCCCGAAGCGCGGAGAGCCGCGGCTTCTCGACGCTCGGCACGATCGACCGGCTTCTCTACGCGAACTACGAGTCGCTGATCGCCCTGGCCACCGCCGCCGCGGTGACCGAGCGAGTGCGACTCATGACCGACATCCTGCTCTCGCCGTTGCGCAACAACACGCCGCTGCTCGCCAAGCAGGCCGCGAGCGTCGACAACATCTCGGGCGGGCGACTGGTGCTCGGACTCGCCGTCGGAGTGCGCGACGACGACTACAAGGCGAGCGGGGTCGACTATGCGGCCCGCGGCCGGATTCTCGACGAGCAGCTCGCGGAGATGAAGCGCCTCTGGGCCGGCCTGCCGGTCGATGGGCTCGGCGGAGTCGGCCCCGAGCCGCTGCGCGAGGGCGGACCCGAGATCATGATCGGAGGCGGGGTCAAGGCGGCCTACCGCCGCGCCGCGCAGTACGGCAGCGGCTGGACGATGGGCGGTGGCACCCCCGATCAGCTGCGCGAGGGGCGCGAGGCGCTCGAGTCGGCGTGGGCGCAGGAGGGGCGGTCGGGGAGCCCGCGGGCCTCCGCCCTGACCTACTTCTCGCTCGGCCCGAACGCTCGTGAGAACGCCCAGGCGTACATCCACTCCTACTACGGGGGAATGGGAGAGGAGGTGGCCGGCATGATCGCCGACTCGGTCGCCACCGACGAGGACACCGTCGCGGGCTACGCGCACGCCTTCCAGGAGGCGGGCGCCGACGAGCTCATCTTCTTCCCGTGCTCGGCGGATGTCGAGCAAGTGGAGTTGCTGGCGGGGGCGCTGGGGGACCGGTTGGTGGCTTGAGCCGCGCAGCGCCGACCCCGCCGCTTGCTAGCTTCGGTGAGGGATGCCCGACTTCCGCGTCAACCCCGCCTACCGCGCGGTCGCCGACCAGCCCAAGGCCCGTGAGGAGCTCTCCGCCGGCCTTCGAGAAGGCGACCGCTTCCAGACCCTGCTCGGGGTCACGGGCTCGGGCAAGACGGCGACCATGGCGTTCACGCTCGAGCAGGTCCAGCGCCCCGCGCTCGTCATCGCCCATAACAAGACGCTCGCCGCGCAGCTCTGCAACGAGTTCCGCGAGTTCTTCCCCGACAACGCGGTCGAGTACTTCGTCTCCTACTACGACTACTACCAGCCCGAGGCCTACGTCCCCCACCAGGACCTCTACATCGAGAAGGACTCCTCGATCAACGAGGAGATCGACCGCCTCCGCCACGCCGCCACGAGCGCCCTGTTCGCCCGCCGCGACGTCATCGTCGTCGCGAGCGTTTCCTGCATCTTCGGCATGGGCTCGCCCCAGAAGTACGACGCGCAGACGCTGACGCTGCGCCGCGGCGAGGACCTCGACCGCGACGGCGCCCTGCGCAAGCTGGTCGACATGCAGTACTCGCGCAACGACCAGGCGCTCGGGCGCGGCTCCTTCCGGGTCAAGGGCGACACGCTCGAGGTCTTCCCCGCCTATGCCGAGTCGGCCTACCGGGCCTCGTTCTTCGGCGACGAGATCGAGGCCGTCCAGCACTTCGACCCGCTCACCGGCGAGGTCTACGACGAGCTCGAGCACGCGACGATCTGGCCCGCCACCCACTATGCCACCGACCGCGAGACGATCGAGCGCGCCGTGGGCGAGATCCGCGACGAGCTCGAGGTCCGCACCAAGGAGCTCGAGTCTCAGGGCAAGCTGCTCGAGTCCCACCGGCTGCGCCAGCGCACGCAGTTCGACATGGAGATGCTGCGCGAGCTCGGCTTCTGCAACGGGATCGAGAACTACTCCCGCATCCTCGACGATCGCGCGCCCGGCGAGCGACCG
>Ga0136616_10000191_pt1 | contig 25566 bp, 28 predicted proteins | sample AntDrymUQ2992106_2_FD_106648 | JGI IMG/M metagenome (GOLD analysis project Ga0136616, IMG submission 106648) | Polar desert sand microbial communities from Dry Valleys, Antarctica - metaG UQ299 (21.06) | ecosystem: Environmental > Terrestrial > Soil > Desert | place: Antarctica: Dry Valley... | reverse complement strand
GCGCCGCCGACCGGCCAGGTAGTCGGACAACTGGCCGACCACCTCGTCCGTGCGCCACGCTTCGGCGACGAGCCGTCGGCCGGTACGCCGGGCCGCGGCTGCCAGCGCATCCGGGCCACAGTGAAACGCGACGCAGGCGACACCCTCGTCGGTCACCCCGACGGTGAGCTGACGGACCGGCTCCGGAGCCGGCACCACCGCCCAGGCCATGGTCAGCGGGCCGGCACTGGTCATGAGCGACAGTGTGGTCCGGCGTACCGACAGGTTTACGCTCGCACCCGTGATCACCTCCGTGCACACCCTCGTCTACGCCGACGACGCCGAAGCCGCGCGCGCCTTTTTCCGGGACATCCTCGGCTGGCCGCACGTCGACGAAGGCGGCGGCTGGCTGATCTTCAAGACCGGCCCGAGCGAGCTCGGCGTGCATCCCAGCATGCAGGGCGACTGGTCCGCGACGCAGCACCACGAGGTCACGCTGATGTGCGACGACGTCGAGGCGACGGTCGCCGACCTCAAAGCCAAGGGCGTCGAGTTCAGCCAGGACGTCACCGACGACGACTTCGGCCTGACGGCGATGATGCAAGTCCCGGGCGCCGGCGACATGATGCTGTACCAGCCCAAGCACACCACGGCATACGACCTCTGAGCGGAGCCGCCCTCGGCTGGGTCTAGCCGGGACCCCGGAGCGCTCCGATCTGCTCTGCGCAGCGCCGGATCGCCTCGATACTGCGGTCGGCGTCCTCGTCGGTGGTGTTCCAACCGGAGACGCTGATGCGCATCGCGACCCGTCCGTTCCAGTTGGTAGGTCCGCACCAGCAGGTGCCCTCGGCTTGTACGGCGGCGATCAGGCGGTTCGTGGCCTCGTCGCCATCAGCGGCGACGAGCACCTGGTTCAGCACGACGTCGTTGAGAACTTCCAATCCGGCCTGCGCCAGGCCGGCACCGATCCGGCAGGCCCGGCGGCACGCGTCGGCCACCAGGGCGGCGATCCCGGTGCGGCCGAGGCTGCGCAGTACCGCCCACACCTCGATCTGGCGGGCACGCTGCGAGGACTGCGGCGTGTGGTGCATCGCCTCGAAACCGTTGGTCGGCGGGAGATAGCCCGCGACGGAGGCGAAGGTGCGACGGAGGTCCTCGGCGTCGCGAAGCAGGACGATTCCGCTGTCATAGCTGACGTTGAGCCACTTGTGCGCGTCGGTGGCCCAGGAGTCGGCGTCGGCCAGACCGCGCACCAGATGTTGACGCGTGGGGTCGGCCAGCGCCCACAGGCCGAACGCGCCGTCGACGTGCACCCACGCGTCACGCTCGCGCGCCCAGGAGACGATCTGCGGAAACTGATCGAACGCCCCGGTGTTGACCTCCCCGGCCTGGGCGCACACGATCACCGGCCCGTGGACGTTCGGGAGCAGGTCGGCACGCAGCCGTCCCTGGCCGTCGACGGGGACGCGCAGAACGCGATCCCGGCCCAGCCCGATCAGCCCCAGCGCCTTCGACACCGTGGAGTGGGCCTTGTCACCGGCAACCACGGTCAGCTCCGGGGAACCACGTAGGCCCTGGCCTTGCACGTCCCAACCGGCGCGAGCGAGTTGATGATCCCGCGCGGCTGCGAGCGCGGTGGCGTTGGCCATCGTCGCCCCGGTGACGAACGCAACCTCGGTGCCGCCCGGCAGCCCGAACAGCTGGACCAGCCAGCTCCGGGTGATCTCGTGCAGGCGGGCGGCCACCGGACTCATCACCGGCAGGGCGGCGTTTTGATCCCACGCCGCCCCGAGCCAGGCCGAGGCCAGCGCGATGGGCAACGTCCCCCCGGTGACAAACCCGAAATATCGTGGACCGGTCGTGGCGACAGTCGCCGCCGAGCCGGCCTCGTCCAACAACGACAGAGTCGTGAGTGGATCCGACGGGTGCTCCGGCAGCGGCTCGTCGAATCGATCCAACGCCGCCAACGCATCCGGCGTCGGCGCTACCGGCCGACGATCCACACCGTCCAGGTAGCGACCGGCGCGACGAGCCGCTTCGGCGAGCAGCTCACCATGTCCGGTCCAAGCCGAGGAATCGCTCACCGCACCAGTTTGCCGCCCGGATCAGGCGGTGGGCGCGAGGCCGACCGGGCAGGAGACCCCGGTGCCGCCGATCCCGCAGTAGCCCATCGGGTTCTTGTGCAGGTACTGCTGGTGGTAGTCCTCGGCGTAGTAGAACTCACCGGCCGGAGCGATCTCGGTGCTGATCTCGCCGTACCGGGCCGCTCGCAGCCGCTGCTCGTACGCCGCCCTGGTGCGCTCCGCGATCTCGAGCTGCGATGCGTCGGTGGCGTAGATCGCCGAGCGGTACTGCGTACCGACGTCGTTGCCCTGACGCATGCCCTGCGTCGGATCATGCCCCTCCCAGAAGACCGCGAGCAGCTGCTCGTAGCTGATCACCGCGGGGTCGAAGACGACCAGGACCGCCTCGGTGTGCCCGGTCCGGGCCGAGCACACCTCCTCGTACGTCGGGTTGTGGGTGAAGCCCCCGGCGTACCCCACCGCGGTCGAGTAGACGCCAGGGGTCTGCCAGAAGATCCGCTCGGCGCCCCAGAAGCACCCGAGTCCGAAGACGGCGGTCTGCATGCCGGCCGGGAACGGGGGGACGATCTGGTTGCCGTTGACTGCGTGAACGCCTCGGACCGGAAGGGGTTGGTCCCGACCGGGCAGCGCGTCCTCGGGGGAGACGAGGTTGGTCTTGGATCGAGTGAAGAACATGCCTCCAGGGTACGTCGGTGACAGGGGCTAGCGTCGGCGCGTGAGCGAACCGAAAGAGCTGAAGAACGGTGATGCGATCGTCGTCTTCGCCGATCCGGCCGCCTGGGAGCGATGGCTCGCCGAGCATCATGACGGATCCGGCTGCCTGTGGCTCAAGCTCGCCAAGAAGGGCGCCACGACACCGACGCTCTCGTACGCCGAAGCGCTCGACGTCGCGCTGTGCTACGGCTGGATCGACGGGCAGAAGGGCTCCTACGACGCCGCGTACTGGCTGCAGCGCTTCTGCCGGCGCGGCCCGCGGAGCAAGTGGTCGCAGATCAACCGGGACAAGGTGGCCGCACTTGTCAAGGCCGGCCGGATGCAACCCGCCGGTGCCGCCGCGGTCGAGGCGGCCCGAGCCGACGGCCGTTGGGACGCGGCGTACGAGCCCCAGAGCAGGGCCACTGTGCCGCCAGACCTGCAAGCTGCGCTCGACGCCAACCCGGAGGCTGCCGCGTTCTGGAAGGACCTCAACAGCGCCAACCGGTACGCCGTGCTTTACCGGGTCCAGGACGCGAAGAAGCCGGAGACCCGGGCGCGGCGGATCGAGCAGTTCGTCGCGATGCTGAGCCGGGGCGAAAAGCTCTATCCCTAGGGTCGTGGGTATGGCGGGTCCCGGCGCTGCACAACTGTTGCTCATATCGGGCAGCACCCGGCACGGTTCGACCAACACCGCGGCGCTGCGTACCGCCCAGACCGCGGCCTCCGAGGGTCTCACCGCCATCCTGTACGACGGGCTGGCGGACCTGCCGGCGTTCAACCCGGACCACGATCGGGATCCGCTGCCGAGCGCCGTGGCCGATCTGCGGCGCCAGATCGCCGCGGCCGACGCCGTGCTGTTCTGCGCTCCCGAGTACGCCGGAGGCTTGCCCGGCAGCTTCAAGAACCTGCTCGACTGGACCGTCGGAGGACACGAGATCTACCGCAAGCCGGTGGCCTGGATCAACGTTGCCGCAGAGGGCCGCGGGACCAACGCAGACGCCTCATTGCGCACGGTGCTGGGCTACGTCGGAGCCCAGATCATCGAGGCGGCCTGCGTGCGGCTACCCGTCCCGCGACAGGCAGTCGGCCCGGACGGGCTGATCGCCGACGTCGGCCTCCGAACCCAGATCACCCTTGTCGTCGAATTGGTCGCACAGCAGGGTCTCCTTCTCCGGCCACCGGAGTAGCCATCAGGCGGACGAGGCAGTACAGAACGGCGGCCAGCGCGGGGAACCACGCCAGCCGCAGCAGCACCCACGACGGACTGTCCGGTACGCCGACCAGACCTCGACCGGCAGCAACTCGGCAGCAGCGATGACGAGCAACAACAGCGCGCTCTGGTGCCAGAGGAACACCGGGAGCGCCACCGCGTTCAGCACGGCGAGTATTCGGCCGGGTGGCCCTGCCGCACGACGCGGTCGCACCAGCACGAACAACCCGAGCTGCACGGCCGCCAGCGCGAGCACCAGCAGCGAAGGCGGCCCGAGGTGGTGGGAGCGCGTCTCGCCCGTGACCCCCACAGCGCCGGCCGGATAGCCGGCCACCATGATCAGGGCCGCCAGCGCCCCGAGGCCTGTTAGCAGCATCGCGAGGCCGCCGACTCGCCGCGCCGCCACGGGCCAGCCGGATGCCGAACAGGAACGGGACCGCCCAGGCGCAGACCAGGGCCGCCGGCGCCAGCACCGACAGAACAGGGTCCGGGATCGGCAGTCCGCCGTACCGGGCGAGGTCGTCCAGCCCGACGACCGCCGCTGGCGACAGTACGGCGTAACCGCGCAACTGCCGGTCCAGCCCGTCCAGCGCCGGCCAGGCCGCGGACAGCACCGCGAGCACCGCGAGAAACCAGAGCGGGCTGACGACCAGCTTGCCGATCATCGCCGGTCGGCGGGTAAAGCTGGACTCCGCTGCCGTCGAACGGCAGCTGGCCGGCGAGCTCCCCGAACCGGTGCGCGAGCACTACCCCGTCGTCGGTGGCCGCCGGTTCCCGCCCAAGCAGGTGATCACGCTCATGACCGGGCTGGATCGGGCAGACTTCACCACCCACCAGGCCAGGCGCGTGCTGCAGCGGCTCGGGTTTCCGGCCGCCCGGCGCACCGCGCCCGCCTCCGACCCGCGGCCCCGGAGGCCGGAGCGCGAACCCGATCCGCTGGTCGAGGCCCTGCGCCCGTTCATCGGCCAGTGGGTGGCCGTGCGCGGACACGAGGTTCTGGTCGGCGCGGACTCGATAACAGCGGTGGTGTCGTGGCTGACCAAGCACGGCGTCAAGGCTGAAGGGTTGTTCCGGGTTCCAGACTCCGACGCCGATGTCTTCGGCGCGGCGCCGTTCTAGGCAACGATGCGGTTCGCATTCCGCAAGCTCCCTGCGGCAACGGCTGGCTTGATCACGCCACGACCAACGGTGGACGTGTGGCTTGATGGATTCGACGCTACGCCGCTGGTCTGCCTGGTCGACACCGGCGCCTTACGAACCCGCTTTTCCCTTGAGCTGGCTGGCCTCGCCGGGCTCGACTTGGACTCGGCTGTGTCCGAGGACGTCCACATCGGCGGCAGGCGGGTCCGCGCGGTACCAGCGCAAGTGTCTCTGCGGTTGGACTCCGCCAACGAGAGATTCGACTGGGATGCCACCGTCTGGTTCTGCGACCCATGGCCATTCCCTTTCCAGCTGCTGGGCATGGAGGGATTCCTGCAGCGGTTCCGAGTGACCTTGTCGGCCTACCACGAGTGGCTGGACTGCCACCCGGAGACGTGAGTCGTCCCTCAGTCGAGCAGGTCGAGGGCGGCGTCGACGATCGAGCGCACGCCGATGCTGTGGACGTCGTACACCTCGGCGACGGACCCGACCTGACCGAAGGCGGTGACCCCGAGCGTCGTGATCGGCGTGTCGTGAACCGACCCGAGAAAGGCCAGCGTGTGCGGATGGCCGTCGAGCACGGTCACCAGCGGCAGCGGACTGTCGAACAGCTCGGCCAGGATCGCCTCATCAGCCAGCGGGTCGTCCATCGCCAGGCCGCGGCGGCGCTGGACCGCCCGGAACAGCAGATCGGCGCTCGTCACGCACACGACCCGGGCGGATATGCCGTGGCCGCTCAGCTCCGTTGCGGCCGCCAGCGCCTCGGGGATCAGCGCACCCATCGCGACCAGGCTGACCACCGCGTCGGGTGGGTCACGCAGCAGGTAGCCGCCGCGCACCACCTGGCTGCGCCGGTGCGACCGCCCGTTCGGATCCGCCGGCACGGCGGCCGTCGTCTGGTCCAGCGGCCGCGTCGACAGCCGGAAGTACGACGACAGGCCATCGGGGCGACCGAGCAGGCCGAGCGAGCGCAGCAGGCACCACTCCAGATCCTGGGTGAACGCCGGCTCGTAGCTCAGGACCCCTGGCTGCTCGATCCCGGTCGACGGCGTGGTGATCGACTGGTGGGCGCCGCCCTCGGGAGCCAGCGTCACACCGGAGGGCGTACCCACCAGGATCGACTGGCCGCCGGCGTAGATGCCGTAGCTCCACGGCTCCAGCGCCCGGTTGACGAACGGGTCGTAGATGGTGCCGATCGGCAGCAGCGGCTGACCCCACCGGCTCCAGGTCGCGCCCAACTCGGCGAGCAGCCCTACCAGGTTCACCTCCGCGATCCCGAGTTCGATGTGCTGGCCGAGCGGATGCTCGCGCCAGTGCAGCCGGGTCTCCGTGTCGTCGGCGAACCAGTTGACCTCCTCCTCGACGGCGAAGATGCCGACCTTGTTGAGCCAGCCGGCCAGGTTCGTGCTGCTGGCCACGTCCGGGCTCGTCGTCACCACCCGCTCGGCAACCTCGGGCGCGTCGCGGTTCAGGTCGACGAGCACCCGGCCGAGAGCCGCCTGCGTCGAGACCGTCCCGCGGTGGGTCCGGCCCAGATCGACCGGCACGGCTGGCGGCTCCCGCGGCTGCACAGCCGGCCGCTTCAGTCGCTCGGCCACCTGGGCACAGCGGTCTGCTTCGGGAGAGTCCGCCGGCCACAGCTCCCACGGCTGCTCGACGCTGCCACCGAGCCGGGCCGCCAGGTCGGCGTACTGGTCCCCGCTCAGCAGCGCGGAGTGGTTGGACGGGTGGCCCTCGGTAGGCAGCGAGTAGCCCTTGATCGTGTACGCGAGGAGCACCGTCGGCCGGTCGTCCTCGACGGTTCGGAACGCCTCGGACAGACCGGCCAGGTCGTGCCCGCCGAGATCGCGCACGGCGGCGTGCAGGTCGGCGTCGTCCAGCCCGTCGGCGAGTCGCCCCAGGGCTGCGGCGCCGGTGCCCGCACCGGGCAGCCGCTCCCGCAGTTCCGGTCCGGAGGAACGCAGCAGCCGCTGGTACTCCGGGTTGCCCATCTCGTCGATCCGCCGCCGTAGCTCCGCACCGCCGGGTTGCTCGAACAGGGCGCGCAGCCGCGGTCCGTACTTGCATGTGATGACCTGCCAGCCGGCAGCGGTGAACATGCCCGCCAGCCGCGAGACGGCGATCTGCGGCACGACGCGGTCCAGCGACTGCCGGTTGAGGTCGACCACCCACAGCACCTCGCCGAGCTGCACCACCGTCGGATCCAGGATCGCCTCCCAGCAGGCCCCTTCGTCGAGTTCGGCGTCCCCGAGCAACGAGATCTGGCGGCCAGCCGGCCCGGGCAGATCGCTGAAGCGCCGATCGACGTACCGGCGGGACAACGCCGCCCAGATCGGCGCGGTGGCCCCGATCCCGACCGAGCCGGTCGAGTAGTCGACGGTGTCCGGGTCCTTGGTCCGGCTCGGATAGGACTGCAGGCCGCGGTAGGCCCGCAGCTGCGTCAAGTACGACGCGTCCAGGTCGCCGAGCAGGTAGTTGATCGCATGCAGGACGGGGCTTGCGTGCGGCTTGACGCTGACCCGGTCAACGGCGGTGAGCGAGTCGAACCACAGCGCGGTCATGATGCTGACGATCGATGCCGACGACGCCTGGTGACCGCCGACCTTGACACCGCTGTCGTTCGGTCGCAGGTGATTGGCGTGGTGGACCATGGACGTCGCGAGCCACAGCACCTTGGCCTCGATCGCCTGGAGGACTCCAGCATCTGCGCCGGCGGTGTCGCTCATGGGGGCTCAGGTTATGCGCTTGTGCTCAGGCCGCGACATCGGAGGCGACTTTCAACCGTCGCCCCAGCGCAGGACATAGCGGCGTTGCCACGGTGTCTCCACGGCGTGCGGGTCGTACCGCTCGCGCACGAATGCGACTGCCTCAGCCGCCGGCACACCGTCGAGGACGGCGAGACACGCCAGCGCCGTACCGGTTCGGCCGCGACCGCCGGCGCACGCGACCTCGACCCGCTCGCCGTCGGCCAGCGCCCACGCGTCGACGAGGCAACGGCGGGCGTCGGCCCGGTCCGCCGGAAGGCCGAAGTCGGGCCAGCGCAGCCAGCGCGATCCCCACGCCACCGGCGGCGGCTGCCTGCCCAGGAGGTACAGCCCGAAGTGGGGCAGCGCGCCGGCCGGCAGCGGACGCGACAGCGCCCGTCCTCGCACTCGCCGCCCGGAGGGCAGTTCGAGGACACCCGCCGCGGCCGGTTCCCACGGCGCCTCCATGCGCGGGACGGTAGCGCGGCCGGGCCGGCGGGTCAGCGCAGGGCAGCCGCCGTTGGCACGTCGTTGTCGAACAGCGGCGGCAGGAAGCGCAGCATCAATGTGGACCAGGTCAGGTGGGTCAGCATGGGCGCCTGGATCCCGCCGGTGGCCTGGCGCTGCAAGCCGAACAACGCGCCCATGACGGCTGAGGCGAGGACCAGGGCAGGATTCCGGGTCGACGTCGTCGCCAGCGAGTACACCGCCGTGGAGAGGGCGACCGGGTGTTGCTTGCCGACCGCGGCGTACAGGGCGCCGCGGAAGAAGATCTCCTCGGCGGCGCCGTTGACCAGGGTGGTGAGCAGCACGGAGCGGCTCGATCCGACCCGGGCGTAACGCAGCACACTGGAGATCGCCCGGTCGAGCACCGGGACGTGCCGGGAGGCAACCGCACTCAGGTAGAACACCAGAAAGGCAACCACTCCGGTGAGCACCGGGGTGATGACCGGCCGGCTGAGTCGCTGGTCGCGGTCCTGAACCCAGCCGCGGTGCACCGGGCCGGAGGCCAACCCTCCCAGGGTCCAGGTCCCGGCCACCCCGAGGGTGAGGCCGTAGAACTCCGGGGATCCCGGCTTTGTCGACAGTGACTTGCCCAACAGCCCGGCACCGGCCAACGACACCACGCCGACGATCCGCCGGCGCCGGCGCATCGTCGCGTCGGATTCGAGGTTGGTCGTCACTGCGGCCGCTTTGCCTTGGCCCGCTCACCGAGGGCTTGGAGCACGGCGTCGTCGTAGTCCATGGGTTCGAAGGGGACCAGCCGCCGGATGCTGTCGTCGCGCACCACCACCTCGTTGCTCATCGAGTCGATGAGCGATCGGCCGGTCTGCACGTCCACGTCGGTGACAAGCGACAGCCAGTACGACGACAGTCGCGGTGACAGCAGCGGCACCGGCAACACGAACATCGTCCGGCCCTCGATGGCGGCCAACCGACGCATCATGTCGACGTAGGCCAGGACCTCCGGCCCTCCGATGTCGAACGCGCGCTTTGCAGCATCGGGAACCTCCAGTACGCCGACGAGATAGCGCACCACGTCGGCCACCGCGATCGGCTGCGTCCGGGTGTGCACCCAGCGCGGTGTGATCATCGCCGGCAGGTGCTCCACCAGTTGCCGCGTCATCTCCCACGAGATGCCGCCGTGGCCCACGATGATCCCCGCCCGCAGCGTCGTGACGGGCACGCCGCCGGATCCGAGCAGTTCCTCCACCTCGCGACGGCTGCGCAGGTGGGTGGACAGATCATCGGCGTCATCGCCGAGGCCGCCGAGATAGACGATCCGGCGCAGCCCCGCTCCGGCGGCTGCGTGGGCGAACGCGCGCGCCGCGTCGGCGTCCCGCTGCTCGAAGTCCGCCTCGCCAAGGGAATGCACCAGGTAGTAGGCGGCATCGCAGCCGGCAAGCGCGACATCCAGGGACGCTCCGTCGTGCACGTCACCGCGCACCGCCTCCCCCGCGCCGTGATAGCTCTCGGGATGCCGCGTCATCGCCCGTACGGCGTAGCCCGCCGCCTCCAGCGCCGGACACAGCCGCCGGCCGACGAACCCGGACGCGCCAGCCACCAGGACCTGCATGCTCATGACCACCAGTGTCCCAGGACTGGCGGGATACGGTGTCGCCAATGCCACACCTGCCCGCGGCGACGCACCGCCCTTTTGTCGAGACCGTCGAGCCGCCCGGGCCGGTGGCGGCGGTCGCTCTGCTGCTGCACGGCGGCAAGGCCAACGGCACCGGCGTGCCGAAGAACATGAGCCTGTCGATGCTGCGGATGCGTCCGTTCAAGAAACAGATCGCCGCTTCCGGCCGGACGCACGGGGTCGCCGCGTGGCTGTTGCACTACCGCGTGCCGGGCTGGAACGGCACAGCGGCCGACCCTGCCCGGGACGCGCACTGGGCACTCGCCGAGATCCGCCAGCAGTACGGCGAGGTGCCGGTGGTGCTCGTCGGACACTCGATGGGGGGCCGGGCTGCGCTCCGGGTAGCCGACGATGCCTCGGTGGTCGGCGTCTGCGCGCTGGCGCCCTGGCTGCCGCCGCAGGAGCCGATGCCGCAGCTGGTCGGTCGATCCGTGCTGATGGCCCACGGCACCCGGGACCGCTGGGTGGACCCGCGCGGTTCCTACCAGTACGCCGTACGGGCCAAGCTCGGCCACCGCCAGGTCGCCCGATTCGAGGTGCATGGAGTCGGTCACGCCATGCTCCGGCGCGCGTCGGACTGGCACGCGTTCACCCGCAATGCGGCATTGGGCATGCTCGGCGTCGAACCGCTCTGGCCACTCATCACGAATGCCATGCACGAGGAGCTTCCAGCAGGATTGCGTGTCCCGCTGGAGGTTCCTCGCACCAGAGCGGCCACCGACCGCTAGCGGCAGAGAAGGAGACCGAGACCGTTGCCCGTCCTGACACTCGGCTGGGCCTCGCTCTGCGCCCTCAGTTCTCGGTGGGCGCGCGCGGCATGAATGCGACTCGGGGGCGGGAGCGGGTCGCCGTGGTCGGCTCAGGCGTTGCCGGGCTCACCGCGGCGTACCTACTGCAACGCCGGTACGACGTCACGCTCTTCGAGGCCGACGACCGGCTCGGCGGCCATGCGCACACTCATGACGTGCCCACCCCGGACGGCCGGGTGATCCCGATCGACACCGGCTTCATCGTCCACAACGAACGGACCTATCCGAACCTGCTGCGGTTGTTCGCCGAACTCGGCGTGAGCACCCGGCCGACCGAGATGAGCATGAGCATCCGGTGTGAAGGCTGCGGCCTGGAGTACGCCGGTGCGCGAGGAATGGCCGGCATCTTCGCCCAGCGGCGCGCGGTGGCGAATCCGCGCTACCTGCGAATGCTCGCCGAGATAAAGCAGTTCCACCGGCAGGCCCGGCGACTGCTGGCGGCCTACGAGTCCGGGGATCCCACCCGGATCGACGCCGTTACCCTGGGCGCTTTCCTCGCGATGGGCGGCTACTCGGCGTATTTCGTGCGGCACTTCATGATCCCGGTCGTCTCGGCCGTCTGGTCCGCCGGCGCCGACGTTTCCCTGCTCTATCCGGCGCGCTACCTGTTCAGCTTTCTGGACAACCACGGCATGCTCAGCGTGTCCGGATCGCCGATGTGGAGGACCGTCGAGGGCGGGTCGCGATCCTATGTGGAGCGAGCCGCCAAGGGGCTGACGGCAGTGCAGACGCAGACGCCCGTGACGTCGATCCGTCGTACGCCGGACGGAGCCGAGATCCGCGACGACGCCGACCAACTCTCCACAGTGGACAAGGTTGTCGTCGCGACCCATCCGGACCAGGCCCTGGCGTTGCTGGCCGACCCCTCGCAGGCCGAGCGGGACGTCCTCGGCGCGTTCGAGTACTCGACGAACGAGACGGTCTTCCACACCGACGCCTCGATCCTGCCTCGGGCGGTCCAGGCGCGGGCGTCCTGGAACTACCTGATGCCCGCGTGCGACATGAGCGGCTCGGAACGGGTGACGGTCAGCTACTGGATGAACCGGTTGCACCAGATCGATGAGCCACTGGACTACGTCGTGTCGCTCAACGCCGCCGACCGAGTCGCCCCGGAGTCCATTGTGGACACGATGGTGTACGCGCACCCGACGTACAACCCCGCCTCGGTCGCCGCGCAGAGCCGGTTGCCCGAGCTGAACACAGGAACCACGGCGTACGCCGGCGCCTACCACGGCTGGGGCTTCCACGAGGACGGCTGCGCCGCCGGGGTCCGGGCTGCGGCGAGTCTCGGAGTTGACTGGTGACGACTCTCTACGACGCTACGGTGGCGCATACCCGCCGCGGCCCGGTCGACAACTCCTTTTCCTACCGCGTCCACATGTGGCTGGTCGACCTGGACGACTTACCGCAACTGCCGCATGGGCTGCGGTGGTTGGCTCGGTTCGAGGGCCGCGACCACTTTGGCGATGCCGCCCTCCCGATCCGGGACAACATCGACAAGTTCCTCGCGCCGTACGGCGTCGACGTCACCGGGGGGCGGGTGCTGATGCTGGCCAATGCCCGCGTCGCGGGATACGTGTTCAACCCGATCAGCGTCCACTGGTGCTACGGCGCCGACGGCGACCTCGCCTGCCTGATCGCGGAAGTACACAACACCTACGGCGAACGGCACGCGTACCTGCTGCGGCCGGACGACAGCGGCCGGGCCGAGACGGACAAGCAGTTCTACGTCTCGCCGTTCCTCACCGTCGACGGCCGCTACCTGATGCGCTTCTCACCGCCGGGTGAGCGGTTGTCGGTCACGATGGCGCTGCGCCAGGGCGACACGACACCGTTCACCGCGACCCTGCGAGGGACCGCCCGGCCCGCGACGCTGTCCGCCGTCCTCAGGGCTGCGGTTCGGCAGCCGTTCATGCCGCTGCTGGTCAGTGCCCTCATTCGCTATCAAGGCGTCAAGCTCTGGCTGCGCCGGTTACCCGTTGTCCACCGTCCCCCGCACGTGCCCCAGGAGGGCGTCCAATGACCGCCGCACCTATTTACCAGGATCCTCAGGTCCAGCAACGTCCAGCGTTGCGGGTCGTGCCACTACCGAACCAGGGCATCTGGCCGGGCCTGGCCGTACCTCCCCGCAACGCGTACAAGGCCAGGATCGCCCACGCATTGTTCCGCCGTGCGGTCCGCGACCTGCCGGTGCGCGTGGTCTATCCCGACGGCACGGTGGTCGGCAGCGGCGGCAAGCAGGATCCGGTGATGCGGCTGCAGCGGCCCGACGACTTCTTCAACCGGCTCGGAAGCGATGCCAAGATCGGCTTCGGCGAGGCGTTCTTGGTCGGGGACTGGTCGACCGGTCAGGGGACGGATCTGGCCGACCTGCTCGCGCCGTTCGCCGGGCGGATGGCGCGGCTGATCCACCCGCAGCTGCAACGGTTCCGCAACGCGGTGGAGCGCCAGCAGCCGGCGGAGGAGGAGAACACCGTCGATCAGGCCCGCGACAACATCGCCCGGCACTACGACCTGTCCAACGACCTGTTCGCGCAGTTCTTGGACGAGACGATGACGTACTCCTCGGCCTGGTTCGAGGATGACGATTCCCTCGCCGACGCGCAGCGACGCAAGATTGACGGCATCCTCGACTTCGCGCGGGTCCGCGCCGGCAGCGAGGTGTTGGAGATCGGCACCGGCTGGGGCGCGCTGGCGCTGCGCGCAGCGCAGCGGGGCGCCCGGGTGGTCACCCTGACCCTGTCGGAGGAGCAAAAGGCGCTGGCCGAAAAGCGGATCGCCGCGGCCGGATGTTCAGACCGGGTTCGCGTCGTCCTGCAGGACTACCGCGAGGCGGAGGGGCAGTACGACGCCGTCATCTCGGTGGAGATGATCGAGGCGGTCGGCATGGACTTCTGGCCGAGGTACTTCCAGTCCCTGGACCGGCTGCTCGCGCCGGAGGGACGGGTCGGGCTGCAATCGATCACCATGCCGCACGACCGGATGCTCGCCACCCGCAAGTCCTACACCTGGATCCACAAGTACATCTTCCCGGGCGGCTTCATCCCGTCGATTCCGGCAATCGAGCAGAACCTGGACGCGCACACGTCGCTGGAGATAGTCGAGCGGCGCGACCTCGGCCCGCACTACGCCGAGACGCTTCGGCAGTGGCGCGGACGGTTCGTGGCGAACTGGCCCGAGGTCGCCGCGCTCGGTTTCGACGAGACATTCCGCCGGATGTGGGAGTTCTACCTCGGCTACTGCGAGGCCGGCTTCCGGGTGCGCTACCTCGGCGTCAGCCAACTCTCCCTAGCCCGCAGCCGCTTCTGACACTGTGCCCCGTCTCAGCGGCCGGGTGGCCCTCGTGACCGGAGCCAACCAGGGCATCGGTGCCGCCATCGCCGAAGCCCTGGCGGCTGACGGCGCGGCCGTGCTGGCGACGTTTCTGCGCCTGCCCGGTGAGCACGCCGACCCCGCTCTTCCCGCGGAGTACGCGCGGCTGCGAGCCCAATCGGCGGACGACGTCGTCGCGGGGATACGCCTCGCCGGCGGTCGGGTCGAGGCGAGGGAGGCCGATCTCGCCGACCCGTCGACCGTGCCGGCACTCTTCGACCGCGCCGAGTCGGTTTTCGGGCCGGTGGACATCCTCATTAACAACGCCAGCGGCTGGCTGGCCAACACTTTCCTGCCAGCGCGGCGGGATCGGTTCGGCCGTCGGCAGGCCGCCGTGGACGCGGCCAGCCACGACCGGCAGTTCGCCGTCGACGCCAGGGCGCCCGCGTTGCTGATCGCGGAGTTCGCCCGCCGGCACATCGGCAGGAACGCAACCTGGGGCCGCATCGTCGGACTCACCTCCGGCGGACCTGGCGGTTTTCCCGAGGAGGTCTCCTACGGCGCGGCCAAGGCGGCGCAGGAGAACTACACGATGTCCGCCGCTGCCGAGCTGGCGGCGTACGGCGTCACCGCCAACATGGTGTACCCGCCCGTGACGGACACCGGCTGGATCACCGACTCGGTGCGGGCCGCCGCTGCCGACGCCGGCCCGATCGGGCGCGTTGCCGAACCCGCGGACGTCGCAGAGGTGGTGCTGCTCCTCACGTCCGAGCGAGCCCGGTTCATCACCGGGCAGATCATCCGGATGTCCTAGGCCACGACCACTAGCGCTGGACGATGGTGAACCCTCCTGGCTCCACCGTCACCGTGACCGTCGCACCGGAGGTCCATGTTCTGCTCGCGAGCCGGCCCCGGTCGTTGTAGACCGACACCAACGCCCTGCGGTCACCCGGAACCGTGACGGTCACCGAGCGCTGGTCCACGGCGAAACTGTGCAGCAGAGCGCGGCCGTGACCCTCTCCGCTGACGATGAGCCACTCCACCTCGGGCTGGACCAGTACGGCGTCGAGTTGCGCAGGCGTGCCGTCACCGACGTACTGCGTCAGCATGACGTGAGAACCCGCCGTCACCGCCTCCATCAGCTGGCTGGTCCCGACATCGAGATAGCCAGGCGCAGCAGACACGCCCTGCGGCCCCGCCCCGCCTTGGTACACCACACCCGCCGGGAACCGTCCGACGAGGCTGCGGGTTCCCACCGTCATCAGCGGGACCTGTTGCCGGTTGAACACCGGCATCAGCAGATAGCGCCCGGCAGCAGGCAGCTTCACGGTCTGTAGCACCCGCCCCGATTGCCCGAGTTCGACGTAGCTTCCGCCGCTCCATTCGGCCTCGCCGGTCCACGCCGACTCCGGCGTCACGACCTGAGCCGCGTTGGACAGCCGTCCGTCCTCGGCCTCCTGCAGCTGCCACGACACTCGGCTGCGCTGTTGCGAGACCGCGGCTGCGATGGCAACGCCCGGGTGTGCGTCCAATGCCAGCATTGACAGCTGACCGTGTATCGCCGACTCGGCGCCGGAGTTCCGGTTGATGTCCCCGGTGATCTCCACACCGTCGAACGTCACGCCGGTCTGCGGGTCATACATCGGTTCGCCGGGGTCGCCTGAAAGACGGCGGCCCTGCGGTCGACCTTCTGGAGTCCTCTCGATGATCGAGTGCCCGCGGCCGGGCGCAATGATCGGCATCGGCGGCATCAGCGGCGCGCGGGTGTAGCTGGGGCATGCTTGCGGTCATGAGGATCGCGGGCAGTCGAATCTGGGTCACCGGGGCGTCCAGTGGAATCGGTGCGGCGTTGGCCCGCGAGTTGGAGGGGCGCGGCGCGCACGTCGCCATCTCGGCGCGGCGCAAGGACAAGCTCGACGAGGTCGCCGGCGGGCGGATGCACGTCGAGCCAGTCGACGTCACCGACAAGGACGCCATGCTCGCTGCCGCGGACTCGATCCGCTCGGCGTTCGGCGGCATCGACGTTGTGGTGCTGAACGCCGGCGCGTGGGACCAGGTGCGCGTGGACCGGTGGGATTCCGAGGTGTTCCGGCGACACTTCGACGTCAACCTGATGGGCGTCGTACACGGCGTCGAGTCAGTGCTGCCGGCGATGCTCGAAGCCCGCGCCGGGCTGATCGTCGGGATCGCGTCGGTGGCCGGCTACCGTGGCCTGCCGAACTCCGAGGCTTACGGCACCACCAAAGCGGCCCAGATCAACCTGCTCGAGTCCCTGCGGGTCGACCTGCGCCGGCATGGCGTGAAGGTGCAGACGGTCTGCCCCGGGTTCGTCAAGACCGAGATGACCGAGCGCAACACGTTCCCGATGCCCTTCATCGTCTCCGCCGAACGGGCGGCCCGGGAGATCGCCGAGGGGATCGCCAAGGAGAAGCCCGAGGTGGTCTTTCCGCTACCCATGATGCTGCTGATGAAGACCGCCCGGTTCGTCCCGGTCGCCGCATGGGGAGCGCTGCTGTCCAGAGCCGCCCGCCGCCGCTGACGGGATAGCTATGCATACGAATGCGCATGGCTGCGATATCCTCCTCGGCGTCCATCGTGCACATTGAGGGGGAGGGACTGTGTCTCGGACGGTGATCGACATCGATGACGATCTGCTCAAGCAGGCGGCTCGGCTGCTCGAAACGACAACCAAGCGGGCCACCGTGCATGCCGCATTGCGTGAGGCGGTGGCATTGCGGCTACGCCATGAAGAGCTGGTGGCCGCGTCCGATGGTGCGTACGAGGATGCGTTGGATCCCGACATCATGGCCGCGGCGTGGCGATAGCGCCGTACCTCGCGGACACCAGCGCGACCGCACGGCTTCGTCGGTCCGAGGTTGCACACGTTCTCGGTCCTCTGATCGAGCGCGGACTTGTCGCTACCTGCGGCATCCTTGAGCTGGAGTTGACTTTTGCCGCTCGTGCTGGCGATGTCCCTGACATGCGGCAACGCCGGTCCGGTCTGGAATGGCTGGACACCGCCGACGAGGACTTCCGCGTGGCGATGCAAACTCAGGCCGAGCTTGCCGACCGCGGGCATCATCGGGCGGCGGCGCTGCCCGATCTTCTGGTCGCGGCCGTGGCGCTGCGACATCGAGTAACTGTCATGCACTACGACGGCGACTTCGACCTGATCGCGGAGGTCACGGGGCAACCGACTCAGTGGGTGGTTCCGCGCGGGTCGGTCACCTGACCGTCCCCGAGCGGCCGCGTGCCGGCGGTGTTACGGTCGGACGGTAACTCCAAGCACGACAGGGGAGCGCACCAGCGCTGAGAGTGCGGGAAACCGCAGACCCTCGAACCTGATCTGGGTAATGCCAGCGCAGGGAGTCGGGATTCGCTGCTGTCTCGCCCCGTCCGATCAGGACTGGGAGGTCCGCAATGCCATCTACCACGACCGGTGTGCAACTGACCCGGTGGCGCACCGTCGACATCGTCGTGACCGCAATCCTGGGCGTCGCGTTCGGCGTCGTCTTCTGGGCCTGGAACCTCTTCTACGGCGTCGCCCAACCGGCGCTGACGTTCATCCCGGCGGCGTTCGCCGTGCTGAACGGTGTTTTCCTGATGCCGGGTGTGATCGCCGGGCTGGTGATCCGCAAGCCCGGCGCCGCGCTGTTCGCCTCGACCCTGGCCGCAACAGTCTCGCTGCTGCTCGGATCGCCGTTCGGCGGAATCATCGTCGTGTACGGCCTCGTCCAAGGCCTCGGCGCGGAGATCGGGTTCGCGTTGACCCGGTACCGCCGCTTCGGGCTCGGTGCCGCGCTCCTCGCCGCTGCAACGGCCGGGCTGTCCACCACGATCATGGACTTGTCGCTGTACTACCCCGAGTTCAGCACGGGCGACCGGGTCGCCTATGGGGCGCTAACCGTCCTTTCGAGCGCGCTGCTCGCCGGGGTCGGCGGGTGGTTGCTCGTCCGCGCGCTGGCCGCGAGCGGCGCGCTGTCGTCCTTTCCGGTCGGGCAGCGGCGGGTCTGACCGTCCCCGTGCCGACGCCTGGTCGGGTCGTCGCGCGTGGGTTCGGCCTGCGCTACGCCACCCGCCAGGCCTGGGCGCTGTCCGCCCTCGACCTGGTGGTCGAGCCGGGCGAGCGGGTACTCGTCACCGGCAGCTCCGGATCCGGCAAGTCCACCCTCCTGTACGCCGTCGGCGGCCTGCTCGACTCCGACGCGGTGGAACTCACCGGCGAGCTCACCGTCGACGGCGCTGCTCCTCGCGCCGCCCGAGACCGGCTCGGCTTGCTGGCACAGGATCCCGACAGCCAGCTCGTGATGACGCTGGCGGGCGACGACGTCGCGTTCGGCCTGGAGAACGCCGGCGTACCGCCGGTGGAGATCTGGCCGCGGGTCGATGCCGCGCTGGACCACGTGGGGTTCGGCTACGGGCGGGACCGGCAGACCCACGAGCTGTCCGGCGGAGAGCAGCAGCGACTGGTGCTGGCAGGTGCCCTGGTGCGCGAGCCGGGCCTGCTGCTGTTGGACGAACCCACGTCGCAACTGGACCCAGCCGGCGCTGCGCTCGTGCGCGCGGCCGTCGGCCATGCGGTTGCCGATCGGTCCGTCACGCTGCTGCTCGTCGATCATGACGCCACGCCGTGGCTGCCGCTGGTCGACCGGGTGGTCGAGATACTGCCCGGCGGCGGCCTGGTCGAGCATCCCCGCAGTTGGCGGCCGGTTTCGCGCGCGACCGGGCTGACGTTTGCCCGCAGCGACGGTTCGGGATCGGCGCTGCTGTCCACCGCCGGGGCCGGGTTCGGCTACCCGCGTTCGGTCGCGCCCGCGCTGGTCCCCACCTCGGTCGACCTCGTCGGCGGCCGGACGACGGCAGTCACCGGCCCGAACGGCAGCGGCAAATCCACCCTCGGTCTGCTTCTTGCCGGGCTCCGCGCGCCGGGTGTCGGCACCGTCCGGGCGTCGGCGGCACTTGCCAGCGGCGTACGGCGGGGTCGATGCGCGCCGTCGCGGTGGAGCGCCGCAGAGCTGGTGACCCGGATCGGGACGGTGTTCCAGAACCCCGAGCACCAATTTCTCACCCAGCGGCTTGGTGACGAGCTGGCCTTGGGGCCGCTGCGGTCCGGTGTGCTGGCCGGGCGGGCCCGCGAGGTCGCGTTCGGGTTGCTCGAGCGGCTCGGGCTGACGGCGTACGCCGAGGCGAACCCGTTCACGCTGTCCGGAGGTCAGCAGCGGCGGCTGTCCGTCGCGACGGCACTGGCGACATCTCCACAGGTCCTGGTCCTGGACGAGCCGACGTTCGGGCAGGACGCAGGCACCTGGCGGGAGGTGGTGCGGTTGCTCGCCGAGCTGCGCACGGCCGGGCGGGCCTTGTGCCTGATCACGCACGATCGCGACCTGGTGAACCTGCTCGCCGACGACGAGCTGGCTCTCGGGGCGGACCGCACGGAAGTACCGGCATGAGTCTGGTGCTGCGCCCGGCCGCGCAGGTCCGGCTGTCGGCGATCAACCCGGTAGCCCAGCTCGTGGCGCTCGGGATCGTCAGCGTCACGCTGCTGACCACCCTGGACATCGTCACGCCGACGCTCGTGCTCCTCATCGAGCTGGCGATGTTGCCGGCGGCGGGTATCCGCTCGCCGATCGAACTGTTCCGGCGGACCTGGCCGTTACTGCTCGGCGCGACCATGGTGGGGGTGGTCAACGTCCTGATCAGCGAGGATGCCGGCCCGCTGGTCGGCCTCGGACTTGCCCTCCGGGTGATCAGTCTGGCGCTGCCCGGCGTACTGCTGGTTGCTTCCACGGATCCGGTCCGGATGGCCGACGCGCTGACGACGCATTGGCGGGTGTCGACCCGGTTCGCCTACGGCGCGCTCGCCGGGCTGCGGCTCATCCCGCTGCTCATCACCGAGTTCGCCACGATCCGGCTGGCCCGGCGTACCCGCGGCGTCGATGCCGGCCGCAATCCTTTCGCCGCGGCCCGGCTCTTCGCCGGCGCGATCTTCACCCTGCTCGTCGGCGCGATCCGGCGTGGCTCTCGGCTGGCGACCGCCATGGATGCGCGCGGCTTCGATTCGGGCATTGTCCGGACGAACGCCCGCGGGTCGGTGCTGCGGCAGCGTGACTGGCTGTACATCGCCGCGGCGCTAGCGGTGTGTGTCGCGGCGACCGCCGCCAGCATTGCCGCCGGAACGTGGGCGCCGATCTTTGTCGGCGGCTAGAGCGATCTCCTGCCGCCCGGCTCGGTTCGAGCGAAAGGTGGTCGCCCGGCCCACAAATCAGCGGCCGACGGAGTAGCCCTGCATACCGCGCGGGTTCGCCGCTGCACGGAGTACGCCGGTCTCGGGGTCGCGGGCTACCGCGGACATCCGGCCCAGGGACCAGGCGTCGGACACCGTGACCCGGTGCCCCCGCCGGCGCAGTTCGTCGACAACCTCATGACCGACGCGGGACTCGACGACCACCTCGCCCGGCGAGCTTTGCCGTGGGTAGAACGACGACGGGAAGGAGTTGGTGTGCCAGGTCGGCGCGTCGATGGCAGCCTGCAGATCGAGGCCGAGTACGGCGTGGCAGAGCCAGAACACCATCTGCCACTGCTCCTGCTGGTCACCGCCCGGCGTCCCGAACGCCAGCACCGGCCGGCCGTCGCGCAGCGCCATCGATGGCGTCAGCGTGATCCGCGGCCGCTTCCCGGGTCCCAGCGAGTTGGGCAACCCCGCTTCCAGCCAGAACATCTGGGCGCGGGTGCCGAGGCAGAAGCCCAGGCCCGGCACGGTTGGAGAGGACTGCAACCAGCCGCCGCTGGGCGTCGCGGAGATCATGTTGCCCCAGCGGTCCACGACGTCGATGTGACACGTGTCGCCGCCGATGGCACCCGACCGGGACACCGTCGGCTCCCCCACGCCGGCGGCGGTCGTCTCGGCCCGGCGGCGCTCCGTCACGAACCGCGGCAGCCGGGGAGTGCGCCCGTCCGGCGAGCCGGGCCGTAGCTCCATCGAGGCGGTCTCCGCGACGAGGGTGCGACGCTGAGCCGCGTACTCAGCCGAGAGCAGACCGGCCAGTGGCACCTCAGCGTCGCCGTACCAGGCCTCCCGGTCGGCGAAGGCCAGTTTCGTGGTCTCCACCACGGTGTGAACGAGGGCCGCCTGATCCATCGAGCGGACCTCGTCCGGATCGAGCAGCTGCAGTTGCTGCAGGAACGCCGGTCCCTGCGTCCATGCGCCCGCCTTGGCCACGGTCCAGCCGTCCCAGTCCAGCGTGACAGCCGGCTCGTAGCTCGGCTGCCATCCTGCAAGATCCCCCCCGGTGAGCAACCCGGCGTGCGGCGTACCGGAGTCGTCCATCACCTCGGTCCGCGCGAACTCGTCGATCGCCTCGGCGACGAAGCCCTCCGACCAGGCCCGCAGGGCGGCATCGATCTGCGCCTCGCGACTCGTGCCCACCGCCTCCTCGACGAGCCGCCGGTACGACGTGGCGAGAGCCGGCTGGCGGAACAGCGCACCGGCGGCCGGCGGGTGGCCGTCGCGCAGCCAGACGTCGGCCGAACTTGTCCAGTCCCGGGTGAACAGCTCGGCGACGGTGCCGATGGTGGCGCTGACTCGGGACAGCAGCGGGTGGCCGTTCTCGGCGTACCCGATCGCGAAGCGGAGTACGTCAGCGAGTGACTTGGTGCCGTGGTCACGCAGCAGCATCAGCCAGGCGGGTACCGCACCGGGGACGGTGGCTGCGAGAAACCCGGTTCCGGGCACCAGTTCCAGGCCGAGGCCGGTGTAGTGGTCGATCGTCGCCGCTGCGGGAGCCGGCCCCTGTCCACAGAGGACGGTCGGGGTCGAGTCATCGGCCGTGGTGATGATGGCGGGCATGTCGCCGCCGGGGCCGTTCAGGTGCGGCTCGACGACATGCAGGGTGAAGGCGGTGGCGACCGCTGCGTCGAAGGCGTTGCCGCCGTCCTCCAGCACGGCCATCCCCGCCTGGCTGGCCAGCCAGTGCGTCGAGGCGACCATGCCGAACGTGCCGGCGAGTTCCGGTCGAGTCGTGAACATGGCTAAGAATCTATCGGCAGGTCCCCGCGGAGCAGGCTCCAGAGCAGCTCGTCGTGCTTGCGCCCATCGCCGTACCGGTAGGACTGTCTCAGCCGGCCCTCCTGCGTGAAGCCGGCCTTAGCGGCGACCCGTGCGGATGCCGGATTGTCCGCCGCGTGGCACAACTCGATCCGATCGATGGGCAACTGCAGAAACGCCCACCGGCACAGGGCAGTAACGGCTCCCGAGGCGACGCCGCGACCGCGAGCGGCCGGCGCGGTCCAGTAGCCGATCTCCGCGTCGCCCTGCTCGTGGTCGATCTGGTGCAACGACACCGAGCCGACCAGCTCACCGCTCAGCGAGTCGACGACGGCGAGCGAGACGTGGTCGCCGGCGCTCCAGTCCGCGCGCCGAACAATCCAATCCGTAGCCTCCTCCACGGTGCGGACAGCGGAGGCATTCCACAGTGCGATTTCCGGGTCGTTGAGAGCCGTGAGTACGACGCTGGCGTCCCCGGCCGACCACGGCCGCAGCAGCAGCGTCCCCCAACGGATCTCGGGTGGTTCAGGAGCGGACGTCACCGCTGCAGCCTCGCACCTCCCGCGGTTGGCGCGAACGATCAGGCACGCTGGGCGTCGCCGTACCTGTCCCGCTCCAGAGCACAGGAGAGGACGCCCGAACCCGTGAGTCACACCCACGTGCCCATCGACCCGGGGTCGGCGACGCCGGATCCACGGCTGGTCGCCCACCGCCGACGCGCCGTCCTCCTCTTGGCATTCGTGCTTGTCCCGGTCGGGTTGGCGACCCTCGCCGGACTGGTCGTGCTCTGGCCGGACAGCCAGCAAAGTGCCGCGCGGCAAGCGGCCGTCGAGCAGGTCCTCCCCGGCAGCTCCTTCGCCGACGCGACTGTCCTGACCGTGGAGGCGATCGACTGCTCGGGCCCCGGCCTCGGGCCGGGCTCGCCGGTCCCCGCGACGCTCACCTGCGGCAACGTCGTCGCCGAGGTCGAGGAGGGCCCCGACGCGGGCACCGCCGTGGCCGTCGCAATTCCGGCCGAGATCTTCCTCGCCGGGTTCGAACCGGGAGACCGGCTGAGGCTGCTCCGTAGCCCGGCTTTCGACGAGTTCCCGGTGCGCTACAGCTTCACCGATTTCGCTCGCGAGAAGCCACTCACCCTGCTCGCGGTCGTCTTCGCTGTCGTCGTGGTTGCGGTGGCCCGGCTGCGTGGCGCCGCGGCACTTGTCGGCCTGGCGTTCGCCTTTCTCATCCTGGTCATGTTCATGTTGCCCGGACTGCTCAACGGCGAGCCGCCGGTGCTCGTGGGGCTGGTCGGTTCCGCGGCGATCATGTTCGTCGTTCTCTATCTCGCGCACGGGTTCTCCGCGCGTACGACGACGGCGCTCGCGGGCACACTGTTCGGGTTGGCGCTCATCGCCGTACTCGGATCGTGGGCGGGTTCGACGGCGCGGCTGACCGGATTGAGCAGCGAGGAGAACCTCACGCTCACCTATCTGACCGGTCAGGTCGACCCCGCCGGGATCGTGCTCTGCGGCATCATCATCGCCGGCCTCGGCGTACTCAACGACGTCACGATTACGCAGGCTTCTGCGGTGTGGCAACTGCACGAACTCGCTCCGGGACTGTCGGCCCGCAAGCTGTTCACGAGCGCGATGCGGATCGGACGGGACCACATCGCGTCCACCGTCTACACGATCGTCTTCGCGTACGCCGGCGCGGCGCTGCCGGCCCTGCTCCTGCTGGAGATCTACCAGCGACCCTTCGTGGACACCGTCACCGGAGAGGCGATTGCTGAGGAGATCGTCCGCACCATGGTCGGCGGTATCGGCCTGGTACTGGCGGTCCCGGTGACTACGGCCATCGGCGTACTGCTAGTGAAGTCGGTGAGCCGCAGTGATCCGGGACCCGACGATCAGGACCGGAGGACCAGCGCTTCGGCCAAGGGTTTACGGGCCAGATCCGGGACGCGGCAGTCCGACGACGGGTAGCCGACCGGGAACAGGATGTACGGGCGCTCGGTCGGGGGCCGGTCGAGCAGCGTAGTCAGAAACCCCATCGGGCTGGGCGTGTGCGGGAGCGTGGCCAGCCCCATCGTGTGGAGGGCGGCGATGAACAGCCCGCAGGCCAACCCGACGCTCTCGCTGACGTAGTAGTTCTTGCGCAGGCGGCCGTCCGGCAACACGGTCTGCTTCTGCGCGAAGACGACAACCAGCCACGGTACGACGTCCAGGTAATCCTTGTGCTCGTCGGTGCCGAGCATCGCCAGCGCCTCGTGCCACTCCGGCAGGTCGCGCTCACGGTAGAAGCGGCGTTCCTCGACCTCGGCGGCGAGCCGGATGCGATGCCGCACGTCAGGGTCGCTGACGGCCACGAACGTCCAAGGCTGCTGGTGCGCGCCGGACGGTGCCGTGTTCGCCGCACTGACCGCCAGCTCGATCGCCTCGTGCGGAACCGGCGCCGAGCTGAACGACCGCACGCTGCGACGCCGGTCCATGTGACCGAGAAACTCCCGGCCTCGCCGCAGCCCCACGTCGGGCGGGACGCGCTCCGGCCGGTACGGGACGAACGGCGGCTCGGTCACCGCGCCATCATCTCGCGACGGAAGGGAATCTGCGGCGCAGGTTCGCGTTACCCTTGCAACACTGTAATCAGACACTGGGAACGCTGATGAAACCCCCGTCCGACGCCGATGCCCTCGACGCCTACTCGGCCGTCGTCACCCGGGTGGCGGCAAAACTCACCCCGCACGTGGCCAGCCTGCAGATCGGCCGCGGGAGCGGGTCCGCAGTCGTTTTCACCGGCGACGGCTACCTGCTGACGAACGCCCATGTGGTCCGTGACCAGTACAGCGGTACGGCGCTGTTCTCCGACGGCACCCAGGCCAGGGTCGACGTTGTCGGCACCGACCCGCTGTCCGACCTCGCCGTCGTACGCAGCAGCTCGACCACGCCCGGTCCGGCCGTGCTCGGCGACGCGGACCAGTTGCGCGTCGGCCAACTCGTGGTCGCCGTCGGCAGCCCGCTCGGGATGGCCGGCTCGGTGACCGCCGGCGTGGTGAGCGGGCTGGGCCGGTCGCTACCGGTGCGCAGCGGCAGCGCGGCCCGAGTGATCGAGGACGTCATCCAGACCGACGCCGCGCTGAATCCCGGTAACTCCGGCGGGGCGCTCGCGGATGCGCGCAGCCACGTGGTCGGGATCAACACCGCGGTCGCCGGTGCGGGACTCGGTTTGGCGGTGCCGATCAACGCCACGACGCACCGCATCATCGCCGCGCTCATGCACGACGGCCGGGTCCGCCGCGCCTACCTAGGCCTGGTCAGCGTCCCCTCGCCGGTTCCTGCCCCACTCGTCGAGCGATTGCGCCGTCGTACGGCGATGCGCGTGGTCCAGGTAGTTCCCGGCTCACCGGCCGATGCCGCAGGCGTCAAG
>Ga0136616_10000190_pt1 | contig 25590 bp, 13 predicted proteins | sample AntDrymUQ2992106_2_FD_106648 | JGI IMG/M metagenome (GOLD analysis project Ga0136616, IMG submission 106648) | Polar desert sand microbial communities from Dry Valleys, Antarctica - metaG UQ299 (21.06) | ecosystem: Environmental > Terrestrial > Soil > Desert | place: Antarctica: Dry Valley... | reverse complement strand
GACGCCTGTGCCGGGCCGCATCGTGGCATCTGCTGTCGCCACGGCGATTGGACGCGCACGCGGTGCCCGCAGGCCGATGTGACCATCCCGTGACCATCCACCCAGCAGCCAGGCATTCTGCAAGCCACCCTCGACATGGGGAAACCCCCTGACCGGGGGTTCTCCTGTGCGCCGGGAGGGATTTGAACCCCCGACCTTCTGATCCGTAGGCTCATCAGGGCTGGCCGATGCGGCTGCTACCCCGCCAACAGCGGTCGCTTTTGCCGACAAGCTGGGTACAGGTGGCCTCTGAAGCTGCGATCTGTCACTCCCAGCCCAGTCTGCCGTGACCATCTGGTGACCATCCGCCAGCCCGCGTCCACTTCCAGGGACCTGCGCACGATGTGGTGCCCTCGGCCACGGGGAGCGGCTCGGTCGTCACGTCATGGAGACCGCCGGCTGACCATGACGAACACCGGCCGGGAGCACTACTGCCGTGGTGCGGGGTGTCGCCAGGAGGTTTTGCCGGTCCCGCACTGAGTGCCCAGAGTCCGGGGACGGAGGCGGTGCAGGTGCGGCCGCGAGAGCGGCGACGGTCACCGTACGGGGATGTCAAGCAGGATCACGCCTCGGGCGGTAGCTACGGCCAGAGGATCGTCCGGCCGCCACAGGATGTCGCTGATCGGCGCGCCCAGGTCGACGACGGGCAGGGGGTCGGTTCGGTCGTCCCACCAGACGCGCAGGATCCCGTCCTCGCCTCCCGTGACGATCCCGCGCGAGAGGGGCAGTATGCGCGAGATCCGCCGATGCCGACCGATGTCGGCTGTGCGCGTACCGTCGGCCACGGCCAACCGACCGTCACGGCTTCCCAGGAAGAGCGTGCCCTGTCGGCAGCTCAACGCCTCGATGGATACCGCGTGGGCGGGAAAGGGCGCGACGACCGGCTGCTGGTCGGCGATCGACCAGCAGCCCAGCCGGCCTGAGCGGTCGGCCGCGGCCAGCAGGCCCGCATCCGCGTCGACGGCAACGATGGTCACGCCGGTCAGGCCCTCCAGCGGGAAGTCCCTGCTCTTCCGTGTCGAACCTGTACCGGCGTCGACGACGCGGACGGATCCGTCTACCGTCACCGCGACCGCGATCGGGCGGCGCCGCGGCGCTGGTGCGGCTGCCCCGGCCGGTGGCGTCCCTGCGATCACGGCGACACCGATGACCCAGTCCTCCGCACCGGCCGGGTGCCAGTGCAGAGTGCTGCCCACTGGGCCGGCTGCGAACATGCCCCCATCGGTCCCCAGCGCGAACCATGCGTCGGCCCCCACCGAGGTGATGTGAGCGGTGCTGATCGAGTGGCCGGGCGGCGGCTGCAGTCCGCCAATCGGCGTGCCCTGCACCGCGTCGAGCACGACGGCCGCGCCCGAGTCATCCACGCCCACGCCGAGCAGCAGGCCCCCCGACGCGGCAAGCCGGCTCGGCATCGGCGCGGCATCGACGTCGGGGCTCGCGTGCTCGGCCTCCTTCAGTGGCCAGAGCCGGACGTTGTCGTCGTCGCCGCCAGCGGCCACTAAGCCGGTCCGTCCCACAGTCACGCCGGCGACGTCCCACTGCGGTGAGGCATGGCCGCCGAGACCGTGCGGCCACATGCGCCCGGCCGCCACGTCGACCACCGCGAGGGCGCCCTCCTCGTGGCTCACGACCAGGAGCAGCCGGCCGTCGAGCCGCACCGCGTCGACCGCGAGCACGACCGAGGGGACGCGCGCGAGAAACACCTCGCGCAGTCCGCCGGCGCCGACCTCCCAGAGCCGGACTGAGCCGTCGTCGTGGCCGGTCACCAGGGACCGGCCCAACGCGCCGGGGTCCCCATCGGCCATCGCGGTGACCCTCGGCGCCGCGAGCGGCAGACGTCCCGAGGGTCCTGTGCCGTCCCATCGCCAGACTCCGCCGGCGCCGGTCACCGCCGCCACGCCGTAGCGCTCGATCGGGACGATTGCCGCCACCTCGCTGCCGTCCGTGCGGGTTCCGGGTAAGCGCGGCGCCAGCGGGAAGAGGCGCCACTCCTGGAGGATGCCGTCCTCGTACCCGGCGACCACGAGATCCGCCTGGAGCGAGGGGCGAACCGCGACGGCCGAGACCGCGGGACCCGGCTGCCGCGCGGAGGCGCCCAGAACGGCGCCGCCCGGAAGGTTCACCAAGTGGAGGTTCCCGTCGTCCGTGCCCGCGACCACCAGGGGCCGACGGTCGACCATGGCGATGCCGAGCGCTCGTACCGGTCGCCCGAGCCGGACCACGCGGTCGTGGGTGCCGCCGGCCGCGGTCGTCCAGAGGCCAGGCAGCACGACGATGCCGAGCGTCCCGTCCGCACTGCCGCTGACCACCATCGTGGTGCCCAGGACGCCGGCGAACCGGACCGCCGCCACCGCGTCCACGTGCTCGTGGATCACCCGGCTGCGCGTCATCCGCCAGCGCGCGGCCGTCGGCCACCAGGTCGCCGCCGGATCCCGCAGGGAGCCGTCGACCTCCCAGCGGAGCGCGAGCGCCGCCTCGGCGCCATACCGCGCGCCGAGCGCGAGGTAGGCGGCACGCTCCGCCGGCGGGTCCTCGGGTCGCAGCCGTGAGGCCACGCTCTCGTACGCGAAGACCGCCGCTCCATCGGCCGGGTCCGCGTACGGCAGCGACCGCAGCACGCCGCCCGGGTCGGCGTGCACCAAGAACGTGGCGTCGCGCAGCAGCAGGCCCAGGACGGGTGTGGCGGCCGCGTGCTGGGCCAGGTGCGCCAGCGCGTAGGGGTCGGCCTTGGACCAGTCGGGTCGGCCGCCAATCCCGGCCGGGACGGTGGCGAGCAGAGCGCGGGCGAACGCCTCAGCCATGTCAGGGCCGGGCGCAGGCGCTTCCGGATCGCCGGGGGTGAGCGTGCACAGGTGCTCCTCCAGGGCCTCGTGGAAGAGCCGGTACCGGACGCGGTCGGCGACTCGCGACGAGCGGAACAGCGCTTGGACCGAACTACCCTGCAGCGCCACGATGTCGCTTTCGGAGTAGCGTCCCGGCGTGCCGGCCAGCCATCCAGCGAGGTGAGCCCATATCGCCCGGGGCAGCCCGGATCCCCGTGCGAAGGCCAGAGGGCGCAACAGGTTCTCAGCGAGGCGGCGGTCGGGCAGCGAGGACAGGTAGAGGTTCATTGCGTCGCCGACGCGGCGAGGGAATTGCCGCACGTCCTCGGGGACCTCGTTCCGCTCGAGCAGCGCCATGCAGGTGAGTCGCGCGACGAGGAAGGACGACGCGGCGTCTTGGGCGACGGCGGCGGCGACACGCCGGGTCCGGCCCGGCGAGTCGCGGTAGCGCGCCGTTTCGGGCCTCACGGGGTCGCTGAGGAGCCGGACGGCGTACTCCTCGATCCCGGCGGGATCGGCGAAGGCCTGGTCGAGGTTGACGATCTTCACCCGCGACTCGTCGTACCCGCGAGGCACGACCTGGATGCGACCGGCCACCAGCAGACCGACGGGCGGAGCGTCCTCGAGGGCGAACGGCTCGATCAGACGGGTCAGGAGGTCGGCGGGGTCGGCCGCTTCGTCGACCGCGTCGATGACGATGATTCCGGGTGGGCACCGCCGCAGGTCCGCACGCAGGTCGTCCGCCGAGCGCGCGGTCGATCCGATGGCGTCGACCACTGCCGCCAGGCTCAGGTCACGGGCATTCACAGCGGCGAGGACGAGACCGTCGGGCGGGCGCGGCCGGGCAGGCGCGTCCAGCATCCCCTGCCGCATCTCGGGGTCGACGGCGAACCAGCCGACGACGGCGGACTTGCCGGATCCGGGGTCGCCGGTGACGAAGCAGACGGGCGGCCGGTCCGCGGCCGTCGCCCACGCCGCGATCTCGCCGATCGCCGCATGGCGTCCGGTGAAGTGCCGGGTGCTCTCCTGCCAGTGCAAGGTACCGGCCCGGCCGTTCTCCTGTCGTCCCAGCAGGTCCACGAGATCCGGCCGGCCGATCCTACCTAGGGCCGGAGCCAGCCGGTCCAGCTGACGGCGCTGCTCGAGCCACTCCCAGAGCGCGGCGGGGCCGCGCCCGTGCGGGAAGCCCTGCCGGGCAGTCAATGGGATGTCCAGCACGTCCGCGAGCCGTGGCCAGTCGTCCACGAGCCGGTCGCAGACCTCGAGCTTCAACGTGCCGGAAAAGCGGACGACCTCGGCCACAGCACCCTCCTACTCGCTCGCGTCGGTCGCGGGATCCCACGTCACGACGACGGCGCCCGGCCGGCACCATACGAGAACCTTGTGCCGGCCGACCCGGGCGACGGAGAGCACCGTCGCCCCCAGCTCGATGCGGTACGCCGCCGCAGCGCCGAGGCGACCTCCGGCGATCGGGGTGACGAGCAGGGTCCCGTGCCGGTCCCCCGAAACGGCGAACTCGTCGCCGTCTAGGGCGACCGCGGTTACCGGCCCGTCGTGCGCGAGGGTGCCGGAGGTGCGCGGCCGGGGCTCACCGCCGTCGAGAGACCAAAGCCGGACAGTTCCGGACCCGTCTCCGGTGAGCAGGGCGTTGCCGACCGACGCCGTCCGAAGGTCACCGCGTCCCAGCGGCCACGCTGGCGTCCCGCGCCAATCCTCCGTCCGCTGCGACCAGAGCCGCATCCGCGCGGCGCCCTCGGTGTCACCCCAGGTGACGACCGGGGCTCGGCCTGGCCCCGGCCCGAGCGACACGGAAACGGCGGTATCGGTTCCCGTGCGGGCGGCGTCCGGCCGCAGTGCCAGATCGCGGCTGTAGGCCTCCAGGACGCCGTCGCCGCGCAACGCCAGTGCCAGTGGTTCGCCTTCGTCCCCCGCCCCGACCGCGAACGCGCGGTAGGGGTGCAGCGCCACCGGCCGCCGTCGGCCGCCCTGCCCGGTCGGTCGATCGGCCAGGTCGGAGCGGAAGGCCCGCGCGTGCCCGGACCGATCCACCGTGCCGAGGACTGCGCCGTCCGACGGCGCGAGGGACGCCTCCAAGGCGACCCGGTCGTCCGCGGTCAGCGACCAGCACTCGACCTCCCGGCCCCCGCGCAGCACCAGCGACCATGCTCCCGCGGCGGCAAGGTCGACATCCGGCTGGTATGTGCCGCCATCAGACTCGCCCCCCTCGAGCGGCCACGTCGCAACCTTGCCGTCCGCGTCGCAGCTGACCCCGGCCGGCCCCGCAGGGGTGGACACCGCGGACAGGGCCGTCACCTCGCCGAGATGGGGCCTGCCGATCCGGCGCGGGACCAGGTCGCCGGCGTCGTCGAAGCCCCAGAACCGGACCCAGCCGGCATGGTCGCCGAGCAGCAACCCACCCTGCGAGCCCGGCGACGCCGGCACGACGGCGAGGCTGGAGATCCCGGCGTACGCCACGTCGGTCGCTGTACCCAGCGGGCTCGCTGGTCCGCCGTTCGAGGCCAGCAGGTGTAGCTCGCGGTTGCCCGTGCCGAACGCGACGAGCACGCCGCCGGCGAACGGCGCGGTCGTGATCGCGCCAACCGTCCACCGCCCGGTGTCCGGCACCGGCCGGGCTGCGAGACCGTCCCTTTCGACCGGGCGGAGCTCCACCACCGCCCCGCCGACGGTCCCGCCCATGACCACTGGTCCGTCGTCCCCGAAATAAAGCCCGACGCGCCGTGCTCCCGGGAGCACGCCGTCCGCCGACGTGACCTGGCCGTCCGCTCCGACGGCGATGAGCCGGACGTGGCCAGCGACGTCGCAGACCGCCACGGCCGATCCGGCGACGGCGAGGTCGAGCGGCCGGCCTCTGGTCGGCTGGACCTCGGCGCCGAGAGGCACGAGCAGGCCAGCGTCCAGGTGCCAGAGCCGCAGGCTGCCATCCCCTCCTGCGGAGCAGAGCAAGTGCCGGCCGTCCTCGGCCGCGCCGCCGCCCGCCAGCGAGACGACCGGGACCCCCGGCTCGTGCACCTCGAAGCTCGACGGCGGATACGCGTTGCCGTCGATCAGCTCCCGCACGCGCAGCCGGCCGTTCGCGTCGCCGCTCACCAGCAAGGCGGAGCCGTCCTGCCGCGGAAGCAGCGCGGTGGCCCTGGTACCGGGCTCCAGCCACACCAACACGGCGTGGTCGTCCGGCGGCCGCCACGCGCCGCCGGTCACCCGCCACGGCAGCGCCGGGCCGCTGGTCGCGAACCGCTCCCTGAGCTCCTCGTCACCGAGCTGCTGCGCGCTAAGCGTGAGGCGGGCGGCCCGCTGTCCAGGGCGGCCGGCCACGACCGGTAGCTGGCGGTACGCGCGGGCGACCCGGCGCGCAGCCGGTGAGACCGCGCCCGCGAGGGCCGGGACCAGGGCCACCGGGTCCGCGCACACCACGAAGAGCGGGTCGCGGATCAGCCGGTCGAGCTCGTCCGTGCCCGTCGCGTGCTGGGCGAGGTGCTCGATCAGATAGCCGTCGGCATTGGGCCAGTGCGGCCGCTCGTTTCGCTTGGGCACTGTGTCGCGCCAGGCCTGGACCAGGTGCGTGGCGGGGTCCGGCCACGGGCAGCGCGAGCGCAGGTACTGGGCTAGCGCGTCGTGGAACAACCGGTAGGTTCGCCGGCCACCCTCGACGTGCGCGACCAGGTATGTGGCCGCGTCCTCGAGGACCCGGTGCGCGTCGCCGATCGAGTACGCGTGGCCGGGCCTGCTTAGCGCGGTCGCCGCGGTCGCCCAGACATCGCCGTCCGGCAATCCGTCGCCGAGCGCAAAGGCCAGCGGCATGAGCAGGTCGCGAATCTCGCGCTGCCGGTCCTCGTCACCCAAGCGGGCGATGTATTGGTCCATCGCTCCTTCGACGTCGGTCGGGAAGACCGCCCACCACCGCCGACCGCCGACCTCCACCGGTGCGAGGTCGGTCGCCAGGTTCCGGCTGGTGATCTGCGCGACAAGGAAGTTGCCCCGGCTGCGCGTGGTGACGGCGCCGGCCACGCGCTCGATCAGGCGCGGCTCGCCCGCGTACGGCGAGCGCGGCCCGCGTCCATTCCCCCGCAGGCGGTCCCGGACGAGGTCCATGACGTCGTCCAGCTCGAGGTAGGGGGCCCGGTCCGCCTCGAGCGTGGTCTCCGGCGTGGCCGCGAGCGCGACGCGCCGGACCTCGTCCAGGGAGGTGCGTGCGGGAGCGCGCCGGAGACCGACCACGACGCGGATCCGTCGGCTTAGGCTGAGCTTCCGCAGCATCGCGGCAATGGGGCCGACGTGACCGGGTTCCGCCTCGTCCAGCCCGTCCACCACGACCCGGAGCCACTGCTCGCGCTCCTGAAGCGCGATCACTAGGTGTTCCACGTCGGTGAACCGAAGCCGGGCCGCGTTGGCCAGCTCAACGCCCACCGACTCCAGGGTCTTGCGAGTGGCCCGGACGGCCACGTCGACCGCGCCGATGAGCCGCGCGGTCCCCGCGGTGCGGTAGCGGCGCGGCATCTTCATGCGCAGCTGCGGATCGGCCAGGACCAGGACGTGCGCCAGCAGCGCCGATTTGCCGCAGCCCGGCTCGCCGAGGACGACCAGCGGCGCCGGGCGGACGGCGGCGCCGGTGAGGTGCCCGACGATCCGGGTGACGGCGGCCCCGCGCCCGCGGAACCGCCAGCCGTCGTCGTCGTCGCCCGGCTCGACGCCACGCGCCCGGGGCAGCCAGAACGTGTCGAGGCCGGGATCGTCCGCCAACCGCCACCCACTCCCCCGCCGGGCACCGGCCGATGGCTCGTCGCCGGCCTGCTCGGGTCGCTGGGGCCGGTCGGCGTCGAGGAGCCAGGCCAGGTCGGCGCGGTCGAGGGCGGCCAGGGCCGGGCCGAGGCGGCCCAGCCCGTCGCGTGCCTCCAGCCAGTCCCAGATGCCGCGCGCCTCGTTCCCCCGCGGGAAGCGACCGCGCTCGTATGCCGGGATCTCCAGGAGGTCCGACAGGTCCTGCCACGAGTCGGCGAGGCGGTGCACGAAGCCGAACTTCGCCCCAAGCGGGTAGTCCGAGGTCATGCCCGCTCCAGCCGCATAGTCACCAGGGTGCCCAGCTCCGTGCCGACGACCACGGTGTCTGGACCGGCAACGGCGAGCCGGCGCAGCGGGAGATCGGCGTCGAAGGTGGCCAGGCGTGCGCCGGATGTGATGTCCCAGGCCTGCACCTCGTACGACCTAAGGGCGAACAGCGTGCGGTCGTCGGCGCTCAGCGCCAGCCGGCCGTAGTCCTCGCCGCCGAGCACGAGCGTGCCCCGCACAGCCCGCGCGACCGGATCGACGAGTAGCACGGTGCCGTTCGCGCAATACGCCGCCACGAGCCGGGCGTCCGCGGTCGCCGCGACATCGACGACCCACTCCTCGCAGGGCAGCGTCCAGACCGCGGTCCCGGCGACAAGGTCCCACACGCGCACGGTCCGGTCCCATGAGCCGGACACCAGCAGGCGGTTGCCCGGCACCGCCACCAACGACTCCACGTACCCGGCGTGCCCGGCCAGCATCGCCAACGGCCGCCCGGACTCGCGGTGCCAGACCTCGATGACGTGCTCGACGGTCGCCGTGACGACGAGCTCACCGTCCGGGCTGAGCACGAGCACCGAGTTGTACGGGTCGGCGCCCCGGACGACCGGGCCTGCCTCGCCGGTACCGGCCTGCCAGCGACGCCACGTGCCGTCCTGCGACACCGACACGATCTCGGTGCCACTGGGGGTCACAGTCAGGGCTCGCACGGCGGCCTCGTGGCCCCGCAGCACGCGGGGCCGGTCGAGCCCCGGCTGCCACACACGGATGGTCCGGTCGGCCGACCCCGAGGCGACGCCGTGCGCGGTCGCGACCAGCGCCTCGACGTTGCCGCGGTGGCCAGTGAGCCGCGGCAGCGGCGTGCCAGTGCGCACGTCGGTCCGGTGTACGGCGCGGTCGGTGCCGCCGTAGGCGATCCCGCCGACTACGACGAGCGACCGCGTGCGCCGCTTGCTGTCCGCGGGGGGCAGCGGTGCGCCCACCGGATCCCAGAGGCGCAGCCGGCCGTCGCCTGATCCGGTCGCCACCGTGCCGCCGCCGCGCGGCGTTGCCACGGCCAGACACCACCCGCTGTGCGCACCGATCCGGCGGCTCGTCGCCACCTCGACATCCCACATCAGCACTTGACCGTCGTAGGAGCCGGTCACCACCCGCCGCTCGTCGAACGCCACTGCCGAGCGCACCTGGTTGCGATGCCGGCCGATCGTCCGGGCCGCACCAGTGTCCACGTCGACGGCGACGACCCGCTTGTCCTTGCCGCCGACCACGACGGTCTCGCCGCCCGGCAGCGCAGCGAGGCACACCACGCGATCCACGGGGGGCGGCAGACGACGCAGCTCCCGGCCGTCCGCCAGGCGCCGGAGGACGAGGCTGCCGTCGCTCGCACCGGACAGGCACCGCTTCCCGTCCCCGGTAACGGCTACCGCGGTGACTGGTACGGCGCCGGCCGAGGCCCGCCAGACGATGCCGTCCCCGCCGACCCGCCCGCCGCGCACCTCGGGGCCGCCGCTGCAGACCAGCATGTCTGGCCCAACGGCGACGGCGGAGGCCGCGCGCTCCTCGAACTCCTGATACCGGCGCAGGCGCGAGTCCGCCGGCGACCAGCGTGCGACGATCCCGTCGTTAAGCGCCAGGAAGGCCTCGAACGAGTCCGGCCGGAAGGCGATCGCGTTGACCGCGCAGCCCACCGAGCGCGACCAGAACCGCTCCCGCCGGGCGACGTCCCACGCGTGCAGACCGCCCTCGCGGTCGCCGGCGAGCAGCACGGACCCGTCGTCGCTAAACGCCATCGCGTCGACCACGCCCGGCACAGGCCCGAGCGCGGCGAGATGCCCATAGCTGTGCACTGCCCCGAGCGGTCGCCACCAGGCTCGCCCGCGCCATCCGGCGGCCGCCTCGAGCAGGACCTCCAGGTCGGCCGCGGCCGGGCGCGGAATCCGGGCCAGCAGCTGCCCGCGGAGCTGCTCGGGGTGCTGCTCCAGGATCTGCGCGGCCTCCCCCAGCGCGACCTCCAGTGGGGCCAGCTGAGCGGCGCCGTCATTGGGAGCGATTCGGCGGGCCGTCCGCAGGTCCTCCAGCAGCTCGCGCATCCCGACCCGCAGCAGCTTTTGGTCCAGGTAGTCGACCGTCGTGAGGAGCTCGCGGATGCGCGCGTAGCGGCCGTCCGGCGCGAGTACGGCCGGCACGTAGTGGGCCAGGACGTCGGCCGGGACGTCCGCCCAGGTCTGGCTCACGGCAGCCTGTCCTCGATGCTCGCGGCGATCCGCGCGCGGACGTCGGCGAGGTCCAGCCGCTCGGCAAGGAAGTCCCGGAAGCTGGCGTGGTACAGCGCGAACCGGGGGGCCTCGCCGTCGACCGGGTTCAGGAATCCGGTCCAGCGGCGCAGCACGGCGGCGGTGGTGCCGAGCGACTCCCCCGTGAATCCGGCCAGACGAGCGACGTCGAGCGGTTCCGGCCATATGGCCAGCACGGCCAGGATCCTCAGCTGGCGCTCGGGCGGCGCGCCGTGCACCACGCCCAGCTGGCGCTCGAGGTGTTCGTAGTACTTCTTCAAGCCTTCTGGGAGGGAGTCGAGGCCATCCCCGCCGAGCGTGCAGTCCCGGACGCCGCGCAGCACGTGCCGCAGGTACATGAAGTTGCCCTCGCTGCGGTCAGTCAGCAGCGCGACGAAACTGGCCCGGTCGATGTCCAGCTCGGCGAGCCGGGCCGTCATGACGGCCCGGTGGCGCGCGAGGAACGCGGAAATGAGCTCGCGGACGTCGCTGACGTTCTCCGGGTCCCGCTCGTCGATCCTCATCTTGCGGTGCTCGTCGACGTAGAGCGGGACCCCCTCCGTGCTCCTCAGCGTGAGCACCATGTACGAGTTCGGCGGGAGTGCGGGCGGCAGGAGCAGGCGGTTCCCCCCGCCGTCCGTCGCCTCATCCAACGCATCGACCGCGACGATCACGCGTTCGGTCCGAGCCGCCTCGCCGAGCAGGCGGAGCAGCGTCGCGCTATCGGTCGTGACGTCGTCGGGCAGCCGTGAGTATGGCAGTCCGTGGGCGACCACGAGCTGTGCGCAGATATTCCGCAGGAACCGCTCGGGCGAGGTCACGCCGGTCAGCACGCTGTTGAAGTGGTGGACCAGGCCGTGCCGCTGCACCAGGTTGGCCAGCAGCGCGGTCTTGCCAATGCCGGGCTCCCCGGTAACGATCACATATCCCGATCGGAAGGACGGGTCGGCGAGGGTGTCCCACAAGTCGCTGGTGAGGCGACGGCGGCCGACGAACTCCTCGGTGCGTTCGGTGATCAGCGCGGAAAAGTCGATGGCGTCTGCCGCCGGCCCGGCGCCGCGAGCTCCGATCAGCGCGGCGAGGTCCTCCCGGCCGATGTAGGTCAGCGCCGTCGGTAGCTCGGCCAGCCGATCACGGTCGGAGAGCCAGTGCCAGACCGCGCGGCTGGGGTCCGCCGCCCGGCCGAAGCGGTCGTGCTCGTCGGCTCGCGCCCCGAGGGTGTCCGCGAGGTTCCGCCAGTCCGCGCCGAGCCGGCGGATGAACTGGACCTTCACCACGCCGGGGACGTCCGGCGCTGCCGATCCGGATGACGTCGGCACCACAGGGGCAGGATAGTTGATCCGAGCGGAACCGTCCGGCATGTCCCGCGACGACGCCGCGGCTGGCCCATCTAGCTGTGCTTGGCCGGGAGGTTGTTGACGGTGGACATGGGTGTGCCACCACGGTGGGCGGCGCGGGAGCGGTGCCAGTTGTAAGTGAGTGGAGCCAGCGGTCCAGCTCGTTGAGGCGGGCCTGGTCGCCGGTGCAGGCCCCTCGCGCTTGAGGTTGAGGTTGAGCCGCTCGACGTCGCAGTTTGGTTTGGGGACGGTAAGGGCGTGTGCCACCCCCTGCGCCTCCCCCGCGCCGCGCTCCACCCCGCACACGCACCAACTGGACCAGCAGCCTGCGCCCCACCATCGTCAAGTTTGCACGAGATGCCTACGTCGCACCGTGCGAACCTTCCCGCTCGCCGGTTAGTCCTCGACGAGCGGGGCTGTTCTTACCCTATCTGCGACCTCCCCCGGCGAACTATACCTAGTGCAGGTAGTGCCTGAGCAGGGCGGCCAGGTCGTCGCGGCCGATGGCGACCAGGGCGCCCGGGAGCTCGCCGAGGCGCCCGCGGACCTCAAGCCACTCCCACACGCTGCGCGGCCCTTCACCCTGGCCGAAGCGGACGCGCTCAAAGGCGGGGATACCCACGTGGTCAGCGAGATCCGGCCAGTCGTAGAGCAGCCTGCGGGAGATCTCGACCTTGATCTGCCCGGGGACCGTGACCGCTACCGATGCCGTGGGAGCCCAATCAGAGCCGGGGTGCTCATCCGATCGCCGACGGCCCTCAGCAGGCTCCAGCAGCATCCCAAGCAGGTCGAAGAGGACCTCGGCCGAGGCGCGAGCGGCGAACTTCTTGAAGCGATCCCCCCGCTGAAGTTCCGCAGCGTCCATGACGCCCTTGGCGATCAGCCAGTGCGGAACTTCGCGCTGGTGAGCGATCGTGGCGAGGGTGGCCGCCTCCATGTCGAGCCCCAAAATCCGCCGGGTGCCCATCCGGCGCAGACGCTCCCACACGGCGGGATCCTGCATGACCGCGTTCCCGCTGGCCAGCGGTCCCGCCATGACGGCGAATGGCAGCCGCTCCGGTCCGTCCACGTCGTCGTAGCGCGTGCGCTCGATGCGGTCGCGGCCCGCGACGGTGAGCGCGAGCTGGCCGTTGGGCTGCCGCACGATGAGCCCGCCGTCCTCCATTTGCGCCAGGCAGGGCGCCCAGATCCCGCCAGGGAAGTAGCGCCGTCGCGCCGGATGAGTCCGCGGGTCCTGATCGAGCAAGAGCCGTTCGAGGAGCCAAGTGATGGTCTCGTCCTCAGTGGCAAGACCGTAGCTGGGCAAGTGGGCTGGGTCGTAGCTCTGCACCGCCCGCAGCCACCAGTCCTCGAGCGGGAACTGCTGCACGTCGCCGAGAAACTCGTCGCCGCGCTGTTTGCCCTCGTCGTACTGGAAGGCCGGCGCGGCGATGAGCACGTCGCCTGGGGCGGTATCCGCCGGGTTCCCGGCGCAGACACCGGACATGGCCAGGCATCTCGGCCGAAGGGACTTCACCAGCGCGGTGGCGATCGGACCGGTGCTCCGACCGCTCATGGCGGTCGGCCGGGCCAGCGCCACGGTGAGGCGGCGGTCCGCGAGCTCGAGCTCGGCGCTGATATACGACTCCGGGCCATGACGATCGTGCTCGTGCCACGTCACGTCATCGCCGGAGACCGCTCTGGCCGACTCGAACTCTAGCGGCAGCGCCGTGATCACCAGCACGTCGACCTGGCTCATCGCTCCCCGTCCACTGTCGTTCGCCATTCGGCAGGATAGCAGCCCGACAAGCCAGAGGAAGTCCAGAAGTGAATTAAAGGGTTGATGAGTAGCGGTAGGGTCGTAGCGCTGTCGGCGAACGATGTTGCCCAAACCTATGCTCGACCGATGGCTGATCTGCGAGCGGACGCCAATATGCCGTCTTGGCAACCTCGTTCGCATAAGGCACCTACGGAAGACCTGCGCTGGCCCCCTGGGACTCAGGGAAGCTAGGCGTGCGCCCTTACTCGATCCCAGGACGAGGCAGTTGGGCTACGTTGCCGGCGGGCGCTGCAGTCTCTTGGGAACAAGCGGAGCCGACAGAAGACACGTACTCCTCCACCATCGTCACGGCCACTGCTGCGGCGCGTTCTTCGAGCCTGTAATCGTCTCGGGTCACTATCGGAGGGCTGCAGGTCGCAGTAACTGCACTGTCCTGAGCAGCAGGGCTCCACGTGATGTTCGGGCGGCCGACTCGCGCCCTTCCCTCCGACGCCGGCGATGCCATAGGCACCCCTGGTATGCACACACCAATGCGAGCCGCAGCCAATCCGGCAGTCGTCGCGTGGAGAGTTGGTCACCCGGGGCGCTCTGGAGCCAAGTTTGGACGCCGGCCACGACTCCTCATTCTCCGTGGCTCCGACAGGGTACCCACCGGGGACGATTGCGCGGCATCGGCCGGTGTCGGCATGGTCTCGGACGGCGTCGAGGGCAGCGCGGCGGTCAGCGTCGCCCGGTCGAATCAGTCTCGTCCCGGTCGCGCACGGCCGTCGAGGAGAACATCCAGGTCGCCACCCGCTGTACCAGTGGCTCGGCGACCGGGACGACGTCACGTTGGTTGGCGACCCGAGCCAGACCGTCTACTCGTTCACCGGTGCCTCGGCGGAGCACCTGCTCGGGTTCCCGCGCCGGTACCCGGGAAAGCCACGGTGGTCCGGCTGGTCCAGGACTACCCGGGTCAACGCGCGAGGTGGTCGCACTAGCCAACCGACTGCTCGCCCGCCGGCAGGCTACCGGGCCCGCGGCCAGCGCCGCTGGAGCTGATTGCACAGCGGCCCAGCGGGCCAGTGCCCGGTGTGACGCCGTACGACGACGATCTCGCCACCTGGGACCAGCAACTCCAGCAAGTACAGCGCCGTCCGACACCAGGTCACATGTATGGCGGATGGCGCGCAGTTGAGCGTCAGCTTGGAGTGTCCGACCCGCCGAGCGCAGGGGAGGTTGACTTGTCCCAATGTAGCGCAAAGAAGCGTAACGCCATATCCGCTAGCACCGACCCAGCCTGGATCTTGACACACGGCGAGTCCCGACCATGGCCATGTGAATTATACACGGTGAGGAACAGATATCTATTCGTAGCAACAATCCGTGCAACATGCGGAAAGTCTGCCACCCTCAAATCCAGACGCTCCGCCCGATCCGCCCGATCCACAATGTACCGAATGTTGTTACGAATCGACGACCCGAGAAGTCCATTGCTAATCCCAGGATCGAAACGCGAGACCTCCCGCTCCCGCTCTTGCAGCCAGGACTCTGCACCATCCTGCCCGGGATCGGGCAGCAGTATCTGAATCGAGTCAAGACTTCCGCCGCGCCGAGCAGTCAGTAGCGAGAAGGTGTCCCGAGTCAACTCGTTCCCTCGCGACGCAAGGATCTTCACCCACCGAGCCCGCTGCAGCTCCCGAGCTATATCACGGGACGCGGCGCTTTGGGTCTCGTATGTGTGCTCCACACCAGCGCCGTTCATACCTGCGACGAACCTGGCTATCGCGGCTCGAGCCCGGGGCGACAGCCAGCTCAGCCCGAGCAGGAGCCCACTGGCGACTAAGGAACTGACGACTCCGGCCCAGAAGGCCTGCACAAGCTCTCCTCGGACTCGACCACTGCGGACTAAAGGGATTGCCGATTCAGCGTGGATAGAAACGCTTGCCTGGCGCGGTTCCGCCTGCGAACGAGCAGCCTCCAGCTGCTCGTGGCCGTCTTGGTCAGCGTCCCAGTGTGGCTGCGAAGCCCTCCGCACCCGCAAACGCCCACCCGGACCCGTCTCGCTCAACGGGCTGTCGGTCATCCTGGGCAACCGCACCTACATCGGCGAGGTCGAATGGGGCGGGGCCCGCTACCCCGGCCAGCACGACCCGCTCACCAGCCCCGCCACCCTCGACACCGTGCAGCAGCTGCTCGCCACCCGCGCCGCCCGCGGCACCCGCGAGCGCAAGCACCCCCACTACCTCAAGGGGCTGCTGCACTGCGCCGTCTGCGGCCGCCGCCTCTCCATCCAGGTGTCCAAGAAGCGGCAGTACACCTACTTCTTCTGCCTCGGCCAGAAGAACGGCGGCCCCGACGTCTGCCGCGAGCCCTACACCCCGCCGACACCCTCGAAAAGCAGCTCGCCGACCTGTACCGACGCGTCCAACTCCCCGCCCCGCTCATCGACCAGCTCACGGCTGACCTGGATGCCGAGATCGCCGCCCCGCAGCCAACGCGACACCGCCGAACGCGACCACCAGACCCGCCGACTCGGCGTCATCGCCGAGCAACGCCGCAAGCTGCTCGACGCCTACTACGCCAACGCCATCGACCTGCCCACCATGAAGACCGAGCAACAGCGGCTGGACCGCGACCACCGCGACGCCACCGACCGGCTCGAAGCCGTCACCGCCCACCTGAACGAGTGGCGCGACATCCTCACCACCGCCCTACGGTTCGCCGGCAACTGCGGCGACGCCTACCGCACCGCCCCCGAACCAGTCCGCAAGCTCTACAACGCCGCGCTATTCACCCGCGTCACCGTGCGGGACGGCCGCATCCACCGCTGGGACCACCACCAGCCATTCGACACGCTGCTGAACGGGACTCGGTTCGAATACGGAAGCTGTGTGGACACAACTGCACCCTATTCGAACCTCGCTGACCTGCGACAACGCGTCCAACCGCTCGCTGCGGCGCTTCGAGCAGCCTGAAGAGAACCGGGCGACACGTGTCGTTCGGCTCGCCATTGGCACCAGACGCGGCCGTGATCAGGACGACCGCTCACTCAGCACCGCTTTGGTCGCGCCCAGGGGCCCCGCGCTGGGTCTATCCCCGGACCCGAGTCGTCAGCTCCAGGCCGATGGCGCTCTGCCGCTCGACTAGCCCGTGTAGAAGGCTGCGCAGTGCTACCCCGCCGGGGGCCTGGGTGCGCGCGAACTGCGGTCGCCGCCCAATGATTTCGGCCAGCATCGATTCGAGCGCCTCGTCGAAGCGGCTCTGGTCCCGTCCACGCTCGGCACCGGCGGACGCCAACCACACCAGCCCGTCCTCCAGTATCGGTGCCGCCGCCTCGTTGGCCAGAAACCGAATGAACTGAACGGCGGCCCATGGGTGGTCGAGATTGTGATCGGCCCACTGCTGGTACTGCGGTTGCATCGCGGCGATCGTTGGTGTGTGCTCGGCTGTCCAGCGCCTGATCGCCCCGTCGCCGAGCCCCATCAGCAGCCATCGCTCCTCGCGGGCGTGGTAGTCCCCGTCGTCCTGCCAGCGTTCGACGGTGGCGGTGTACGCGACCATGTCGAGCCAGCGGTCGACGAACCCTGTCCGCACGCCGCCGTCGACTATGCCGGTGCCGAACCAGGCACTCAGGAAGCTGTCCACCCAGTAGTGGGCGTAGCTGCCCAGGACTAGCAGGGGCTCCCATAACGCCCTGCCGCGGTCGCGCGGGAGCTGCAGGATCCGCTCTGGAAGCGCGCGCAACAGCGGGCATTCATGCTCGTATGGCGTTCCGGCGGCCTCGTCCCTGCGGTCGTCGCGGTCGCGCACGAGGCGTCGGACAAGCGACTCGAGGGCCTGACTGAAAAACGCGAGCCAGTCCGCGCGCTCGTTATGATCACGTGCCTCGTGCAGCGAGGGGATCCACGCGTGTGTCGCGTGAAGATACGGCTCATTGATGCCCTGCCGCGTCGGGTGGCGTCCCTCGGTGCTCGGCACTGCCAGGCTGGCCCATGGAGGCATGCGGTGGTCCAGCGAGCCGTCCATAAACGCGGCGATGTGGGGCTGGAGCCCGGCGCGTGAACGCACGGACGCCGCTTGGACCGCTGGCGCGCGCAGGTGTTCATACTCATGCTGCGCGGCGATGTGGACGGCCAGATGCCGCAGCCGTCCGAAGTCGTCACCGAGGCGGTCCCGTACCGAGGCGGAGGTGGCGAAGAGGCGGCTGATCGTCCTGTAGTGAGGGTTCTGCGCAAGCCGCGCGATCCCGCTGCGCAGCCTGACGTCGTCGGGCCGTTCAGCCCACAGCCGCGGCAGGGCCTCGGCGCAGAAGTAGTCCCAGCTCCACTCGACGCCGCTGCCCGGTGAGTCCATGAGGTGGCGGCCCCGAGGTGTGTCGATCGCGGCGATGAGCGTTTCGACGCACCAGCGCTCCCGCTCGGGATGCTCGCGTAGCCATGCTCGATGGCCGACGATGAAGATGGTGGCGAACCCGCAGGCGGCGTCGTCCCTCGAGAGAACGCCGTCATCGGTCAGGTCGCTCGGCGGGTTCCGCTCGAGCAGCGGGGGTCCCTGCTGCCACGTCTCTTCAAGGTTACCGGCGTCGAGTGTGAGCATGCCATCGAGCACCTGCCGGCACTGCATCGGCAGGGTGAGCCAGAACTGGCGCTCGGCGAGTGCGCGTAGGGTGACCTCGGACTCCGCTTGCAGCCCCTCCGGCGCTTTGAACGTGAGGTAAGTGACGCCCGACTCATCTGTGCGCTCCTGCCAGCTGTCGGGGTCGAAGCGGGCCGCGAGGAAGCGCAGCGCCGCAGGTTCACCGTGCTCGTCGACACGCGCGAGCCACCGCTTGCGCAGGACCGCGAAGTAGCGGCGCTCCTGTTCGTCCTGCAGCAACTGGTTGAGCGCAAGCTGCTCGACCGTCGTATGGCGGTGCTCGAGCGCGTGCCAGTCCCTCGCCAGTTCCTGAAGCACCACAGGCTCCTGAAACAGGCCCGTGAGTAGGTACTCGTGAGGCAGTCGCTTGTAGTGGGCATCCCAGATCAGCACCTCCGGCGCGCTCAGAAGCGGCCGCAGCGGCCCGGCGAGCAACTCGGGATGTCGGCACGCAACCGCTCCGAGCAGCCCCACAACGGCCATCGAGGAGCTGCCGCTCAGGAGGCGTCGGCAGATAGGAGCTATGTCGCGTCCGGCGTCGTGCTCGTCGTACAGCCACTTCTCGATCGCCATGAGCAGGCTGGACAGCGTCGTGGGGACCTGCGCAGCGCCGCGATACCAGAACATCACCTCGCCGTCACCGGAGCGGGAGAGCACCTCGTCACCGATGACCAACTCGATGCCCGACTGGGAGCGGCGGGCGACGGACTCGTCGGGCTCGTCTGGCAGCCAGTGTTCTCGGTTGACCGCCCAGCGCTCGGTAGCCGCGTTGAGTACGTGCAGGGCCATGTCCAGCGCCTCATCGGGCGCGGTGCGCAGAAAGACCAAGAACGGCCCGCGCGTGTATAGCGGCATCAGCCAACCGGGCAGGCGGTCCATGCCGAGCTCGTCAAACAGATCAAGAGAATCGCGGCGCGACGGGCTGGGTGCGAGCAGCGCGACGAGGACATCCGCCGCCAGCCGAGGAGCGTGCTGGATGAGCGGGTGGAGCGCGTCGCTGTCCAGGCAGACGTCGCGGAAGTACCGATCGGGGCCGGACGGCCTGCGGGGCGACCCGACGGGGAGCAGCTCGTCATCCTGCTCGTCGTCTACGACCTTGCCAGACTCGGTGGTCTTTCCGCACAACGTTAGGGCGATGTCCTCGACGTCGTCGGGCCTCTCACGAACGGCAGCGAGCGCCGCCCGCCAAGCAACCTTCTCCACCTGCTCGAGGCCGTAGACTCCTTGGCGCTTCAAGTCCATCACGTGTCGTGCGTACCGGATCGCCAGATCCGCCGCCTCGCGGCGCAGGGGCCAGTCGGACTTGGTAGAGCGCAGCCACAAATCGGCGAGGTCGGCCGTCGCTTTGCCTGCATGCTGCACCGCGGCGGCGGCGTGGCGGTGCAGGACCGCGAGCAGCGGCAGCCAGAGCGGCCAGTACGGGATCCGCTGCGTCGCCGCCGCGTGGGTGGCGAGGTCGGAGTCGGCGGCGGTGAGACCGGCGACCAGCAGCGGGTCGGGCACGGTCGCCGCGTACAGGAGTCGTCGTAGCAACCGACGCAGTAGGCGCCCGCCGTCGGCTTCGAGCTCGGGCCACAGCCGCTCGAGCGCCGGCTCCGGGTCGCCGGCATAAAGAGCGGCCTCCATGAACAGGTCGTGCACCAACCCCGGCTCTCCGGGGTCAACGCGCGCAAGTTCGCGACGCCAGCGCTCGGTGTCCGGGTCTGCGAGCAGTCCTGTGGCGTACAGTCGAATGGCGCGATGCCATAGCGGCGACGCGAGTCGCGAGGCGAGATACGCCCCGAGTTGTGCGTCACGTGCGCGTAACACCTCGTACCGCGCCCAATCGCCGTAGAGGTCGTGGCAAAGCTCACCTTGCCGTCGTTGACCACCCAGATACCGTCCCGATGCAGTGCGTCGAGCTGGTCGGCGCTGGCGTCCGGTACGTCGAGCAGCGCCGTGGCGGTTTGAAGGAGGTCGGCTTGCTGCTCGGCGACGGCTAGCAGCGCCCTGACGCGGCTTATGCGCTGGGGTCCAGAGCGCGCGGCCAGATGCTCGACGAACCACGTGGCGAAGCTCGCCTCGTCGGCAAGGGCAACGCCGGCGTCCAGTCGCGCGCCCGACTCCAGTCGCCGCGTGACGACGTCGAGCACCTTCGCGTTGCGAAGGACACTGCCGAGCCGTGAGCGGACGGCGACAGCACGAAGGTTGGGGAACGCCTCGTACACGGTGTCGAGCTCCGCGTCGCCGAAGCCGGTCACCGGCACCTGCTTCCACGCCACGCCAGCGTTGGCGGCGGCAAACGCGTCGGAGACGCGCGGCCACTCCTGCTGCTGCACGGTTACGAGCGCGCCGAACGGCGCATCGGAGGAGTCGCGCAGCGCCCGGATCAAGGTGGCCGCTCCCCGCAGGGCCGGCTCGGCAAAAGCGCGGTCGAGCCCGTCGATGATCAGCCACGCCCGCCGTGGCCAGGCAGAAAGCACTTCGAGCAGCGGATGCCGCAGCGCGCCGGCCGCACCCGGCGCAACCAGGGCAGGCAGGTCCTCGGCGTTCAGCCACAGCACCTCGCGGTCGCGTGCCCACGCGCGGGCCAAGACGGTCTTGCCGACACCCGACAGTCCGACGAGCGCGAGGAAGCGGTCGGCCGCAGCCGCTTCTGAGACTGCGCCGAGCTGCTCGCGTCGCCCAACGTGCAGCCCGCCGGCTAGCGACTCCACTACACCGTCCAGGTTGCGCGCCGAGATCTCTGCCAGCACCCGGTGGTCACCCTCATACCGGGGCAGAACCGCCAGCTCGAAACCGGTGAGCCGCTGGGCCAACCGCGCGTAGGTCAGCACTCCGCCGGCCGTCCGTACCGGCGAGACCACCGTCAGGAGTTGCTTCCAGAGCCTGGCCGCCTGATCGCCATCGACGAGCGCCTGACGACACCACTCCACAGCCTGTGCCTCGAACTGTGAAGGCGAGAAGTCCAAGTCGGCCTGCAGTGGACGCAGCCGACGCAAGACTTCGGCTGGAGAAGACGTAAGACTGCTGTTCTCGGGTCGTGACAGGTCGAATGTCGGCTGAAACGACGTCCACAGCTTGTGGCGTTGCTGGCTGATGTAGCCAGGCTGTTGCACGCGCCGCTCAAGGTCGACGGGATCCTGCTCGCGTGCGAGCCGGACAAGTTCCTGCAGATCACTGTGCGTCGTACCCGTGAGCGGCGCCGACACGAGCCCGACAAGGTCGCGCTCGGGCTCGAAGCCGCTCCCCGACCTGCCGCCGATCTCTTCCCAGCAGCGCGCCACGAAGTCCGCCGGCGCCGATATCGACGAGAACTGCGCGTTGCTCTTGACCGACGCGGCCCACCGCACCTCGGCGTCGGCAGGACGGAAGGTGACGAGCACGTCATCGAGCCGCCAGCCGTCCACCGATACCTGAAAGTCGATGCGGACGGGAGCACCCAACTCGGCGTCCAGCGGCGCTTGCCCCCCCAGCAGGGCGGCAGCCAGCCAGGCACCCACGCTATCCTCGAATGCGTACCCGCCTCCGCTCGTGATCTTCACGGGGTCCGCGGTTGTCACGACACGCAGCCTAGCCTTGTGACCGCTTGTATACGCTCGCGCGCGGCGCACCCCAAGATGCACACCTTGAAGGTCGCGCTTGGCCATGTGAACTCCTCAGTGGTGGCCTGCTCCGCAGCCCCGACAGCATCGTGGTCATCTGCGAGTTCGACGCCACCACCCTCGGCCCCGGCTCGTCGACCTCGCAGCCGTCGCCGTCGGAGACCGCCGCTTCGGGCGCGACCAGCTCCCCCGCCTGCTCCGCGCCTACGGATCGGACCCGCCAGCGACCTGTATGGCCGCTGTTACTGGAGGCCCGCGAACTCAAGATGGTCGCCGCCGCCGTCCCCCTGCTGGACAGCGCACCCGGAGTCCGCCTCGAGTTCGACACCCGCCTGCGGTGCATCTGCGACCAGACAGCCACACCCTGGACACCCTTCGGCCGCCTCACACCCGCCGAGCAGCAGAACCCCTTGACGGCCGAGCCACGGCACGAACCATGAACTCCGCTGACTATGGCTCATCTTGCTTGAGTGACAGATGCCGTTTCAGGCGCTTCGTTTGGCTCTCCACTTTGGCACCTAGCTCGGCAGAGAATAATCGCGGTACGGTAACCGTACTGACAAGCGCTCCGTAGCGACCCTTCGATAGAGCAGCACTCCAGCTGGTCCTAGCGAGAGCATGATCGACAGCCAAGAAAGAGTACAGGTAGGCCTCCGCCACCTCCGCGGTGAAGGGCAGTGCAACGATGGCGGCAAGGGCATCGCCTGCAACAGCACGTCTTCCAACGATGACGGCGACACTTTGGTTCGCAGCTTAGCTGCATACTGATTCAAGTCTACTTCCGGCCGCCTTTGATTAGCGCCAGCGGGAGGACGAAAACCACCTGTGAGACGAGTCCAGCCAGGCTTGGCCATAATTCTCGCAAAGGTCAAGGAGTACTTCCGGGTCCAGAGACAGAAGCCTGGCGGCGCGCGGCAGTCGCACGACGTGCTCGAACCTATGGGTTACATCTCCGAGCGGCGCGTACTGTCCGCAGGAAGTCACTGCCGAGCGAGCGGCCTGAACTATGGCAAGGTCGGACTCGTACTGCACCGCATTCGAACCTCGCTGACCTGCGCGAACGCGTCCTGAGGCTGAGTGCGCCGTTGGGGGCACCAGTGAGTTAGGCAGTCTTCGGCAGCCTGCGCGTCGGTGGTCCGTGACGCGGTCTGCATCGCGAGGGCGGGCGAGCCGGCGTCGCCACGGCCTGCGTCGTAGTGGTGCTGGACGTGATTCCCCGTTCTAACGGGTACTGGGTGGCAGGCGACGTCGGCATCAAGAGCGGTCCTCCCCTACTGCCGCCGCCATGTCCCCACGGCGTTGCGCTCGGGCATCTGGCTGGGGTGAGCGAGGCGACCCTCGACGGCGGCGGCGAACCACCCCATCCACCGGTCGACGAACTCTTCGAGGTCGCCGACAACGAGTTCGGTGAACGGCCATGCGACCTGGTACTCGGCGACCCCAGGCCACAGCGCCTTCGCAGCAGCCTCTCCTGGGTCTAGGGCGAACGGGTTCTGGCGCCCGCGCTCGCCCATCAGCGGGCTGACCATGAACGCCGTTTCGTACCAAGCGTAGGAACCTTCCTCTCGCGCGTCGCAGAAGTACAGCGAGTGGCTGCGGCCCTCGTACCTATACCGGTCGGCCGGCATCGCGATGCTGATGGTGGCGAAGGCCACGACGTCGAACGGTGGGCGGTCCCAGCCGCCCCACGCGCGCCCATCGAACGGAGTCGCCGCCCAGAACTCGAAGCGGGCGGAGCCCAGTTCCACAGTCCACTTGATCTCGGGTCGGTGCTGGACCTTCGCTGGAACTGCATCGACGACCACGTCGAGCAGATGATCGGAGATGCCGTCGAGGGATCGCTTGGCAGATTCGGCGAGCTCCGCACGCCGCTGCTCCTCGGTCCGGGCCCGGGAGACGGCGACGCCCCGTTCCGCGGCGCGGCCAGACTCGCGCTGATAGGCGGCCGCGAGAGCGGCTGCTCCGGGGGACTGACCGGCATCGCTGGCTCGCTCGAGTCGGGCGGCCAAGTTCGCCGGGGAGGGCCGGGCCTGCGGCGGCTTGTACAAGCACTCCTCAATGAGCGCGGCCAGCCGCGGCGGGGCGCCCTCCAGACGCGGCGGTTCGACGTGCAGGTGCTGCTCCCGGTAGTCCTCTCCGCCTGGGCCAGGGAACGGCCTGCGGCCGGAGAGCAACTCGTGCGCCATGATCCCAACGGCGTATACGTCTGCCGCTGCGGTGGCGCGCTCGGCGCGCCAGCGCTCGGGCGCGGCGTACGGCGGGGACATGGAGTACTTGTGCGTGTCCGGTGCGGTGGAAGCTTCCGCGTACCGGGAGATGCCGAAGTCGGCCAAGCACCACGCACCGTCCAGGAGCAGGACGTTCGCCGGCTTGATGTCGCGGTGCACGACGCGGGCAGTTCGTGCAGCCAAGTCCGCGAGCGCCGCGGCGACGTCACGCAGGATTACGAGCGCCTCGGCGACTGGCAGTGGCCCGGAGGCGGCGAGGTGGTCTTGCAGGGAACGCTCCGCCAGCGGCATCACCAGAACCCACGCATTGTCGGTCTCACCTGAGTCGATGATCGGGACAACGTTGCGGACGCCGCCCAACTCTGCGAACAGCATCTCGCGGTCGGCTCCAGGGACCTTCGGCACGAGCTTCGCCGCTGCCTGCGTCCCGTCCTCACCGGCCGCCCGGTAAACGGTGCCGAAGCCGCCCGACCCGAGCCGCTCTCCGATCTCCCAACGCCTGGCCAGCTCGATCACGCGCCCTCCGCTTCCCGTCGTCGCTGTCGCTCCTCGAGTGGGCGGCTCCTCCTGCGCGGTCGACGCCCCGCGCTGCTGTTCCCGGACTCGCCAGTACGCACCCAAGTCAGCCACGCCGGCGTACGGCCGGACCCGCCGGTCCACCGCTACTTTCCACCCGCTCTGGTACAGGAGGACGTGCCCGGTCCACGGCTCGGGATGCAGCAGTAGTCCCGACTGCCGCGCAACCCTGGCCGCGACCTCGGGGGCCAACGGCGGGTAAGCGGCGGCTGCGGCATCGTCGAACGTCACGGTCGGGTCCTCGCCGTTGGGTACCGGCTGCAGCTCCGCTTCGGCCGCGAGCCGGACGGTGGCGAGGAACACGACGAGCGCGAGCTCGCTGCCGGCGCTCGCAGCGGCACCGGCGACGGTCAGCGACAGCTGCCCATCCGGCCGGGGCGAAGCACCCCCTTCGGGGCGCCCACCAAGCAACAGCACCGTCGGCGTCCGCGCGATGACCTCGTCCACGCTCATGCGCCGCTCCCGGTACAGCAGCCGGTCCACCGTTCGGTAGGAAGGCCAGTGGTCTCCGCCCGAGAGCAAGTCCCACACGGTCTGGAGCAGCAGCGCGACCTCGTCGTCGGCTGGCTTGGGAAGCGACGAGCTTTGGCACGGGTCGTCTAGCGTCACGGTCATAGCCTGCCACCCGGAACAGTCCAACTCGGTGTGGGCTCACATAGCAGCACAAGGTGTCGAGTGAGTTCCCCCGCTCCTCCGCCTGCCGGGGAGTCGTGCGTGGCTGCGGCGTACGCAGCCCTGACGCACCCCGTCGCCAAGATCACCAACGTTGCCGTCCCATTCCGGCTTGAGATCGCCGCTCGCTAGCGGGCGCACGAGCAGCCGACGTGCGAGCGGGTGCCCGCAGGACAAAGATCCGCCCAACACCAGCCCACGCCGACAGGCCGGCCAGATTGCCCCTCTGCCCGGCCGCGGTTCATCAGCTCGCCGTCCACGCTGAATGGCAAGCCTGGTACGTGCAGGTGGACAAGGTCGCTGCCGGCCGCCGCGCCCGCACCGTGCTCTGCCTGACCGCAGCCGGCCGGGATGCCTTCGACGGTCACATGGTGCCCTTCAGGCCATCGTCGCCCACCCGGCCCCCGCATCCCTCGCTCAGCAGGCCGCCGCCGAACGGCGGTCGGCAGGCACAAGTAGCGCGTCCTGGGTGGATGTCGGGTGAGGCTCCCGGGTTAGGAGCAATACCGTTCAGTTAGAGTTACAGCGGTGGTATTCTGGGCGGGTGCCACGAGCTGGATGGAAGAAGCCCGCCTCTGGGCGGCGGTTGTCGGATCTGGTGTCGGTGGGGTTGCTGTGCCGG
>Ga0136616_10000188_pt1 | contig 25618 bp, 24 predicted proteins | sample AntDrymUQ2992106_2_FD_106648 | JGI IMG/M metagenome (GOLD analysis project Ga0136616, IMG submission 106648) | Polar desert sand microbial communities from Dry Valleys, Antarctica - metaG UQ299 (21.06) | ecosystem: Environmental > Terrestrial > Soil > Desert | place: Antarctica: Dry Valley... | reverse complement strand
GACCAGCCGGAAGCCGCCGTGCACCAGCACAGGTCGCCCTCCCGGGCACCGAACCAGTGCTCGGCCTGCACCGCCTGCCCCGCCAGGTAGCGCTGTGCGTGGCGGATCGGCTTGGGCTCGCCGGCGGTGCCCGAGGTGAACACGACCAGCGCCGGGTCCTCGGGCCCGAGGACGGCGGCGGGCGCGGGCGGGGCCTCGAACAGCCGCTCGTCGGGCACCTTCAGCACCTCGCCCGTGAAGCCGGCGTCAGCGATGGTCTCGGCGTTTCGCTCGTCGGCGACCACCGCCGCCGGCTCGATCGCGTCCATGCGCGCCCCGAGGTCCGACGCCCTGAGCTGCTCGGTGCAGGGGAGCGCCACGGCGCCAAGGCGAAAGCACGCGACCATCGCCAGGACCCACTCCGGACGGTTGCCGACCGCCGTGATCACGCTATCCCCCCGCCTCACCCCCCGGCCCAGCAGGCTTCCTGCAAGGCGGGCTGATTTGGCGGCGATCTCGCCGAATGTGAGCTCGGCGCGGCTGCCGTCTTGGGCCAACGAGACCAGCGCAAGCCGCTCAGGAATGGCGGAATCGACCACATCGCGCGCGAAGTTCACGCCCCTGATCCTGTCATGCAACATTTGTGGCGAAGGGATCGGCTGCAGGGTGATTTGCGGGGGAGACCCCGACAGACGCCGAATGAGGTGCTAGCTTGCCTGCTACGCCGAATCGCATTTGGTGCGAACGGGGGACCCATGGCGGCCTGAGTGCCGCTGGGGCGAACTCTCTTCGGAGAGCGCGCAAGCTCTTTCAGCGCGAGCCCGACAGCTAACCCCGTAGGCGGACGAAAGAGTATGAAGCAACTGGCCCTGAAAAACTCCCTGTGCGCCGTGTGCGCGCTCGCCCTGCTCGCCGCCCTACTGGTGGTCGGTACGGGCACCGCAAGTGCGTCCCCTACCGGCGGCGCGGCTTTCGTGCCGCCTCCGCCTCCGCCGAAGAAGGCAAAGGTCGTGGGCGGCAAGGCGATCGCACCGCGCAATGCCCCGCCCGCCGTCAAGCGCATCATTCGCGCCGGCAACCGGATCATCGGGAAGCCGTACAAGTGGGGTGGGGGGCATGGGAGCGTCAAGAAGCTCGACCGAGGCTACGACTGCTCGGGCACGCTGTCCTACGCTCTGGCCGGCGCGCGGCTCATGCGCTCGGCCCTCACGTCGGGAAGCTTCATGAGCTGGGGCCGCAGCGGGCCCGGCAAGTGGGTGACGGTCTACGCCCACGGCGGTCACGCCTACATGGTGGTGGCGGGCCTGCGGCTTGACACCAGCATGCGCGACGATCCGTCGCGGACCGGCCCCGGCTGGTCCAAGCGCCTGCGCCGTGACGACGCCTTCCAAGCGCGTCACCCCCGCAACCTCTAGCCGGCTCCACCAGCAACAGCGCATGGCGGCTCCCGGGGGCGGGTCGCCATCTCGCCGGTACCATCGGCCCTGAGCGCTCCCCGCTCAACTGCCGTCATGCTCGGACGGCCAGACCATCCCGCTAGTTTCGGCGGTGAGCACTAACCGATTCGCGAGTCAACCTGGGAGTTCCATGGCCGTAGCCGAGAGCGGGTACAGCGACAAGACCGACGACCAGCGCGCGATCACCGAGATGGTGCGGCAGTTCGTCGACAACGAGGTCCTTCCGATCGCGGAGGAGCACGACCACGAGGACAAGTTCCCCGATGCGGTGGTCGAGCAGATGAAGGAGCTCGGGCTCTTCGGTGTGACCATCCCCGAGGAGTACGGCGGGATGGGGCTCGACCTGACCACCTACGCGATGATCGTCGAGGAGCTCTCGCGCGGGTGGATCTCGGTGTCGGGCATCGTCAACACCCATTTCATCGGCTCCTACCTGCTCATGAAGTTCGGGACCGAGGAGCAGCGCCAGGAGCTCCTCCCACGGATGGCCACCGGCGAGATCCGGGCGGCCTTCTCCCTCTCTGAGCCCGAGGTGGGCTCCGACGTCCAGGGCATCAAGGGCGGCGCCAAGCAGGTCGACGGCGGCGATTGGGAGCTCAACGGCCAGAAGATGTGGGTCACCAACGGCCTGCGCTCGGGGTTGGTCTTCGTGCTGATGAAGACCGATCCCAACGCCGAGCCCGCCTACAAGGGCATGACCTGCTTCATCACCGAGAAGGAGCCCGGGGCGGCTGAGAACACGGGTGACTACGCGGGACTCACCGTCCCCCCCCAGATCAGGAAGATGGGCTACAAGGGCGTCGAGTCCACCGAGCTGGTCTACGACGGCTACCGCTGCTCACCAGACCGGGTGCTCGGCGGTGAGCAGGGCGTCGGCGAGGGCTTCGTGCAGATGATGGACGCTCTCGAGGTCGGCCGGGTCAACGTGGCCGCCCGCGGCGTTGGGATCGCCCAGCGCGCCCTCGAACTGGCCCTGCGCTACTCGCAGGAGCGCAAGACCTTCGGCAGGCCGATCGCGGCCCACCAGGCCATCCAGTTCAAGCTCGCCGACATGGCCACCAAGGTGGAGGCCGCCCGGCTGCTGACTCTGAAGTCCGCCCGCATGAAGGACGCCGGGGAGCGCTCGGACCTCGAGGCCGGCATGGCGAAGCTGTTCGCCTCGGAGACCGGGAAGGAGGTCGTGGAGGAGTCCTTTCGCATCCACGGCGGCTACGGCTATTCCAAGGAGTACGAGATCGAGCGCCTGTATCGCGACGCTCCGCTGCTGTTGATCGGCGAGGGCACCTCGGAGATCCAGCGCATGGTGATCGGCAAGAAGCTGCTGCAGCGCAACAAGATCTGAAACGGTTCTCCCTTGTCCCAGCTCGAGTCGCTGCCAAGGTGGCGCTTTCGGCGCCGCTCGCAGACCCAGCGCCGCTTGGAGCGGGGGCACGCGCGCCGCGCCAGGATCGACGAGCTGCTCGATCCCCCCGGGCGAGCGCAGATAGAGTCCTGCGGCCGTGGCCGCCAGCGACACCAAGGCCCTGATCGCTCAGGTGCTAGACCACCTGGCCGAGGAGGTGCCCGCACTGGCGCAGCTGAAGCTCGTGATGAAGGTGGAGCTGCAGACCCACGGGGGAGACGCCCCGATCTGGCGCGTCGAGGTGCCCGGCCCGAAAATAGACCGCGACCCGGCGGCCGACGCTCGCGTCCAGGTCGTTGTCCACCGCCCGCAGTTCAATGAGCTGGCCGCCGACGGCCGCCTGAACCATTGGGTGCGCGCCTACGAGCGCGGGCACGTGAAGGTCACCGGCGACCCCGGCGTGGTCAAGCTGATCGGCAGCGTGATCGAGCGCCAGCGCGCCCGCGGGCGCACCTGAAGCCGGCGCCGCGCTCAGCGGTTGGGTGGCGTGACCACAAGCACCTGGCGCCCCGCCCTGCGCACCAGCTCGAGCGCGAGGCTTCCGAGCAGCCGCTCGACCACCGCAGTGCGTGGGGAGCCGCTCACCACGATCAGAGAAGCGTCGAGATCGTGGCCACGGCGCCGATGACCACGATCAGGATGAGCCCCGTGACCTCCACGACAGTGAGCCCGAGGTTGATCCTCACCGACTCGGCGATGCCGCGCAGGTTGATCGCGGTGACGAGCGCCAGGAAGAGGATCGCGACCAGCACGGTGGGGGCGTCGATGAACTCCTTGAAGTAGTCGCCGGCGAAGGCCCGCGAGAGGGTCGCGGCCGAGGCGATGCCCGAGCCCATCACGGCGAAGGCAACCACGAAGGTGAGGAAGGGGACCTTGAACGCGTTGTTCACGTAGAGGGCGGCGCCGGCAGCCCGCGGGTACTTGCCCACCAGCTCGGCGTAGGACAAGGCCGTGAACGAGGCGAGGACCAGCGCTGAGAGGAAGGCGGTCCAGATCGCGCCCCCAACCTCGGCGCCCACCTCGCCGACCAGCGCGTAAATCCCCGCGCCGAGGATGTCGCCGATCACGAAGGCCAGGAGAAGCTTGGGCCCGATGGCCCGCCGGAGCTCGGTGTGCTCCTCTCCGGCCCGGTCCGCTTGGCCTGTTGCCTCGATAGCTGGTCTTACCCGGCGGTGGTCAGGTCCAGCCCTGCTCCTAGGGGAACCGGTAGGTCGCCCACCAAGCCGATCTCGCACTGAAGGCCGTGTTCTCGACAGCCGCCCGGACGCCGTCGTCTGGCAGCTCAGGCACGGAAGTTCCACCCCCACATCACTGGCACGGCGCGCTCGTAGCCGAGGGTGCTGAGGGTGGCCGTCTCCAGCCCGAACAGGCCTCCGGCCTCGGGACCGAGGCCCAGCCAGCGCGCCGTCAGGGCGCGCAGCACGTGGCCGTGGGAGAACAGGACGGTGTCGACGCCATCGGCACGCAGGCGGTCGATGAGCTGGTCCACGCGGCCGCCCACGTCGGCGGGCGTCTCGCCGCCGGGGGAGCCGTCGCGCCACAGGTACCAATCGGGGCGCTCCTGACGAATGTCGGCGGTGGTCACCCCCTCGTATTCGCCGTAATCGAACTCGAGCAGCTCGTCGGTGGTCTGAGCGTCCTCGAAGCCGGCCAGAGCGGCGCTCTCGACGGCGCGCGACAGCGGGCTGGTGAACGCCTTCTCCACCGGGCGGTGGTGGGCGAAGAGCCCCCGCAGCTCAGCCGCCTGGCTGCGACCGTTCTCGGTCAGCGGGATGTCGGTGCGGCCTGTGTGCTGCTCGGAGAGCGTCCACTCCGTCTCGCCGTGGCGGGCCAGGTACACCCTCATCGCGCTCACCGTTCTAGCGCTCGAGCGACGTGCCGTCGTAGAGCTTGAGCACGCGCACCGCGCCCGGCGGCGCGGCGACCACGCACATCTCGCACAGCACGCACTCGTCGAGGTTCTCCTCGACGATCTCCGTGCGCCCCTCGCGGTTGGCGAAGATGTCCACCGGGCAGGTGTCCTCGAGCTCCTGGGCAAGTTGGGCGTCATCGCGAGCCTCGTCGGTCAGCTCCACGTCGATGAAGGTGCCGGCCATCAGGCGGTCGCCCCCATCTTCTGCTTGACCAGGTCCGGGATCTCCGAGATCTCCTCCGCCACTTGGATGCCGGCCTCGCCCAAGCGCGCGATCTTCTCGGCGGCCGTGTCCTCCTTGCCCTCCACGATCGTGCCGGCGTGGCCGAAGCTCATGCCGGGCATCTCGTCCATGAAGCGGCCGGCCATGAAGGCCACGATCGGCAGGCGGCTGTCGTTCTCCCTGACCCACTCGGCCAGCTCGGCCTCCATACGCCCGCCGGGCTCGGTGTAGATGACGATCGCCTCCGTCTGCTCGTCGGCTTCGAAGAGGGGCATCAGCTCGGCGTAGCTCGAGCCGATGATGGCGTCGCCGCCGATGGAGACCGCCGTGGACTGGCCGAGCCCTGCTGCGGTGAGCGTCGAGGACATCTCGGTGGTCATGCCGCCGCTTCGCGAGATCACCCCGACCGGGCCCGGCGTGTAGGCCTTCGACGCGTCCTGGGCCGGGCCGCCGATGCCGCCCATCTTGATCACGTCGGGCACGATCACGCCGAGGCAGTTGGGGCCGATGATCCGCGCGCCCTTCTCGTTCGCGCGCTCGACCATCTGGGCGGTGTCGCGACGCGGGATGCGCTCGGTCACGATCACGATCAGCTCGACGCCGTGCTCGATGGCCTCCAACACCGCGTCCTTGGTGAAGGCGGGCGGGACAGTCACGACCGAGCCCTGGATCGGCCCGCCGTGGTGCTCGATCGCCTGCTCGACAGTGTCGAAAACGGGCACGCCGTGGACCTGCCGGCCGAGGCGGCCGGGGGTCACGCCGCCCACGACCTGCGCGCCGGCACCGTAGTCGAGGCACTCGCGCGTGAGGCTGACGGCCTCGCGCCCGGTGATGCCCTGGACGATAAATGTCGTGTTCTCGTCAAGCAGGATTGACACTTCAGAGCCTCGCGTCTATCCGGGGGGTGACCCGGCCGAGTGACCGGGGGATGTGCCGGCGAAGCCGGCTGTAAGGGGGCGAAGCCCACTTGAGGGGGGCGAAGCCCCCCTGCGTGTTCTCGTCGAGCAGGATGCTCATGCCGAGCTCGGTATCTTCTCGACGGCGCGCCGCGCGGCTTCGTGCATGGACACCGAGCGGTCGGTGTACTCCACGCCGTAGTGGTCGAGGATCTTGAAGCCCTCCTCCTCCCAGGCGCCCGGGACGCGGAAGATGGCGATCTTCTCGGCCGGGTCGTAGCCGAGCTCCAGACAGGCTTTGACCACGCCGCGGGCCACGATGTCCACCCGGGTGTTGGAGACGATCGACATCATCACCGCGATCTTGTCCACGCCGGGCTTTTCGAGCACCAGCTTGGCCAGGCCGGCCGCCTTGCGCACGGAGGGGTTGCCACCGATCTCGCAGTAGTTGGCCGGATCGCCGCCGTGGGCGCGGACCGCGTCGAAGAGCGTGAGCGAGCCTCCGCCGGCGCCGATGACCAGCCCGAGGTTGCCATCGAACTCGGTGACGTTGCCCGCTACCCCGCGGTGGTCCATGGCGTCGACCTCCTCGCCGGCCAGCTCGAACTCGGTCGACTCGCGGGCCTGGCGGGTCTCCTCGCTGCCCACGCCGAGGTCCTCCAGCAGCTTCTTGTGGCGCGGGCGGGCCTCGGTCTCCATGTCCATGTGGGCGTCGAGAGCCACGAAGGAGCCATCGGCGAGCTCGCCGAGGGGGTTGATCTCGGCCAGGGTCATGTCGCGCTCGAGGAAGAGCTCGGCCAAGCGGGTCAGGATCGGCGTGATGCGGGTCAGCGGGCGTCCGGTCACGCCCGTAGCCGCGATGACCTCCTTGGCCTGGAAGTCGCTCAACGGGCGGAGGGTCGAGAAGTGGGCGCGCCCCACATGGTCGGGGTGCTTCTCGGCCACCTCCTCGATGTCGATGCCGCCCATGTCTGAGAAGAGCATCACCGGCTGCTTGCGGATCCCGTCCCAGACCACGCCGGCGTAGTACTCGTGCTCGAGCTCCGCGCGCGGGTCGACCAAAACGCCGCGGGGGACATGGTCGTTGATCTCGAGCTTGAGGATCGCCTCGGCGTGCTCGGCTGCCTCGTCGACCGTCTCGGCGAACTGCACGCCGCCGGCCTTCATGCGCCCACCGGTGAGGACCTGGGACTTGATGACGGTGGCACCGCCGATCCGCTCGGCGATCTCACGCGCCTGGTCGGCGGACGTGGCGAAACCGAAGTCGGTGACCGGGATTCCCGCCTGCTTGACGATTTCCCGCGCCTCGTACTCGAAGAACCTCATCGGCGGGCGGGAACCCTATCGAGGCTTTGGCAGCGCCACCGCCGTGGGGAGACGAGCGAGCCGGCCGTCGGGCTCACGGCGCTCTCTAGCCCGAGCTGGGTAGCGAGGAGGGCGTGGTGCCCGACTCGGTGGGCAACGTGCCCCCGTGCTCGCCGTCGGAGGACATCTCGTAGGCCTCGGCCAGCTCGGGGTCCTTCTCAGCCAACTGCTCGGCAAGGGTGACCATCACCTTGCACTGCTTCCAGGTGGCGTCGTCCTGCATCTTGCCGTCGATCATCTGCACGCCGGCGCCGTCGGGGATGGCCTCGAGCACCTTCTTGGCGAACTTGACCTCCTCGGGGTCCGGCGAGAAGACCTTCTTGGCGATGTCGATCTGCACCGGGTGCAGGGACCACGCGCCCACACAGCCCAGCAGGAAGGCGGAGCGGAACTGGGTCTCGCAGCCCTCGGTGTCCTCGATGTCGCCGTAGGGGCCGTAGAAGGGCAGGATCCCGGCCGCCGTGCAGGCGTCTACCATGCGCGCGATCGAGTAGTGCCACGGATCCTGCTGGTAGGAGGTCCGAGCCGAGTCCTCGCCGCCGGTCTCGGGGTCCTCGATCACCCGGTAGCCGGGGTGCCCGCCGCCCACGCGGGTGGTCTTCATGCGCCGCGAGGCGGCCAGGTCGGCCGGGCCGAAGCTCATTCCCTGCATGCGCGGCGACGCGGTGGCGATCTCCTCGAGGTTCGCCACGCCCAGCGGCGTCTCGAGGAGGGCGTGGATCAGCAGCGGCTTCTTGACCTCGTGACGCGACTCGAGTTGGGCCAGCAGGCGATCCACGTAGTGGATGTCCCAGGGACCCTCGACCTTGGGGACCATGATCACGTCGAGCTGGTCGCCGATCTCGCCGACCAGCGCGGTGAGGTCGTCGAGCACCCACGGGGAGTCGAGCGCGTTGACACGCGTCCACAGGGCGGTCTGCCCGAGGTCGGTCTCCTTGCCGGCCTTGACCAGGCCCGCTCGCGCGGCCTCCTTGTTGTCGACCGAGACCGCGTCCTCAAGGTTGCCCAGGAGGATGTCGGTCTTCTGGGCGATGTCGCCGGCCTTGGCGACCATCTTCTCGTTGGAGAAGTCGAGGAAGTGGATCATCCTCGAGGGCGTGAAGGGAATCTCCGCCCGGGGCTCGGGAGCGCCCTGGCACAGCGGCTTGAAGAAGTCTCGAGGGTTGCGCATGAGGCGGGCAGGCTATCGCCGATCCTTGCTCGCTAGGGTTGCCGCGCCCATGGATACCGATCAAGCGACACGCGAAGCCTCCGGGGCCCGCCAGTACGGCCGCTACCTCGAGGAGTTCGAGGTCGGCGCCACCTACAAGCACTGGCCCGCCAAGACGGTGACCGAGGCCGACGACCACCTCTTCTGCCTGATCACCATGAACCACCATCCGCTGCACATCAACGACGTCTACGCCGGGCAGTCCCAGCAGGGGCGCAACGTGGTCGTGGGACCCCTGGTCTACTCGCTCGCCCTGGGCATGTCGGTGGGCGACGTCTCGGGCAAGGCCATCGCGAACCTCGCCACCGAGGAGCTCAAGCACCCCGCGCCCGTCTTCCACGGCGACACGCTGTTCTGCGAGTCCGAGGTGCTCGACGTCACGCCTTCGCGCTCAAAGCAGGATCGTGGCGTGGTCAAGGTCCACACCCGGGTGCTCAAGCAGGACGGGACGCTGGTCGCCGAGTTCAAGCGAGCCGTGCTGGTCCCGCGCAAGCAGCCTGGCGACGGCGAGCCGCCGCAGGCCGAGAGCGCGGTGGAGTAAAGCCCTCGCCGCGGGGTGCCGAAACACCCCGTATGGAGATCAACGGAGCCGCGGCTCTCCCAAAGGACGTGCCAGACGAGGTCAAGCTGCTCGACGAGAGCTGGCTTTCCCAGCAGAGAGCCGGAGGTGCCGAGCTCAGCCTGCTCGAGCCCCGAGAGCTGAAGCGCATGACCGGCGCGGCCACCGCGCTGGGGTCCAAGCTGGCTCGTTCGAAGGCCGAGTTGACCTCCGTGCAGGCCGACCGTGATCGCGTGCAGGGGGAGCTCGGCGTCCTGGAGCGCCGTTACGCCACCGAGCAGAGCGCCAACAAGGCGCTGCTGGCCGCGCTGCGGGAGCTGGAGCTGCGCACCGAGCCTCGCGACCAAAGGCTCCGTGCGCTGGAGTGTCAGCTGCGCGTGGCCGATGTCGAGGCCAATGAGCTTCTACGTTCGCTGCAACGCGCGGAGCGGCCGTTCTGGCGCAAGCTCCTGCGCCGCTCCTAGCCCCTCGGCGGAGGGGACGAACTTTGGGAAACAGCTGGGCGTTTTGCGCCAACAGCGGGTCTATAGTGGATCCTCGGATGGCGTCGCTTCGCCCACGGAGGGGTAGGGGTTCCGCCTTGGCACTGCTCGTAGGAGCCCTCCTCGGCTTCGCGGCGCCTGCTCAGGCCGATCACCCCACCACCACGCCGCCAGGAGCGGCCGAAGCCCGCCAGCGCGCGTCCGAGGATCAGGCGCTTGGACCCGAGCACGCCGCCGAGCACGAGCAGCAGCGTGCCGTTGCGGGGTCCGGAGCGCCGTCCGCCGCCGGGAGCCAGCCCGCGGCCGCGGGCGACCCGGCTCAGGACGGTCGCTGGAGTACGCCCTTTTCGATCCCGGTCATCGGCATCCACTCCGCCCTGCTGCCCACCGGGAAGGTGATGCTCTGGTCGCGACCGTTGGATGGGACCGGCGACGACCGGGCGGAGGCCTGGCTGTGGGATCCCACCAAGCAGCCCGGCGACCCCCAGCGGTTCAAGCGGGTCGATCCTCCGCTGTTTCGCAACCCAGAGACCGGGGCGCTCAAGCCGGCCAACATCTATTGCAGCGGCCAGTCCCACATGGCCGATGGCCAGTTGCTCGTGACGGGGGGAAACCTGGCCTACCCCGGCAGCGGCAACCCGCCGCGCGCAGACTATGCCGGGCTGAACACCGTCTACACCTTCAACCCGTTCAACGAGACGTGGACCGAGCAGCCGAGGATGGGCAAAGGGCGCTGGTACCCCAGCCAGGCCCTGCTCCCCGACGGCCGCACGCTCCTGATGTCAGGCCTCGACGAGACAGGCGCAGACGGGGCCACCAACAAGGAGGTCGAGCTGTTCTCGCCTCCGAGCGCGCTCGACGGGCAGGGATCGGTCACCAAGATCGGCGACCGGGGTGGGCCAGGCCAGCCGCCCGACGGCGATACCTATCCGCATCTGGCCGTGCTGCCCAGCGGGCGAACGCTGGTGGCCGGGCCTAACGCCTCGGACTCCTGGCTGCTGAACCCTCTGGGAACCGGCAGCAGGCTCGAGTGGACCCCGTTGCCCGAGCTTGACCGCCGGCGGCTCTGGGGGAGCGGGGTGCTGCGCCCGGGCGAGACCGGCGGGTCCACCGCGTTCACGCTGATCGGCGGCTCGCAGCCCGACTTCTCGCAGGAACCGCCGGGCGACGCCCTGGGCGTGCCGACCTCGGTCACATTCGACGAGTCGAGGCCCCTCACGGAGGGGTGGAAGGCCGCCCCTTCGCTGAACGTCGGTCGTAGCCATCCCAACACCGTGCTCCTGCCCGACAAGTCGATGGTCACGGTGGGCGGGGGCCTGGGCACCAGTCCCGAGGGGGGTCCTCAGGACTACGGCGCCGGCCTGCGGGCCGCCAACGATGAGCACCGCCAGGTCGAGCTCCTCGACCCCGCCACCGACAGCTGGCGTCTCGGAGCCGCCCAGATGGAGCCTCGGGCGTATCACTCGACGGCGCTGCTGCTGCCCGACGGCCGCGTGATGTCGGCAGGCGACGACGTGAACGGTGGCACCGACCAGGACACCGCAGAGATCTACGAGCCTCCGTACCTGTTCAAGGGCCCGCGCCCCGTGCTCGACTCGGCTCCGCTCATCGCGAGCTACGGCGCGAGCTTCTACGTCCAAAGCTCCGGGCCCGCCCCGGCGCGCGCTGTGCTGATGGCACCCGGAGCGGTCACGCACGCCAACGACATGAGCCAGCGCACCGTGGAGCTCGCCCTGGAGCAGCGCGCGGACGGTGTGAAGCTCACCGCGCCCGCCCGGGCGGCCCTGGCTCCCCCCGGCTACTACATGCTGTTTCTGGTCAGCGACCAAGGGGTGCCCTCGGTGGCCCGATTCGTGCGCCTGGGCACCGACCCCCCCTCGCCGGGGCGGCTGGAGGTGGCACAGGAGGCCGGCGACTCCGGTTCAGCGCGATTCTCCTTCCAGCAGGGTCCGCTCGAGTCCTTTGAGCTCGCGAGCGGTGAGGAGCGGAGCACAGTGGTGGCGGCCGGCACCCGCACCGTGCGCCAGACCTCGGCGCCGGACGACTACGGGCTGCGGTCCATCGGCTGCAGCGACGGCACGGCGGGCTCGGCCACGGCTCGCAGCGTGACCGTCGCAATCTCGTCCGGTCAGACGGTTCGCTGCACGTTCACCAACACCCGCGACGCCAAGCCCTCCCCGCCCAAGCCAAGCCCGGCGCCGGTCACACCGAAGTCCCCGTCGATCTTTGTCGACCGCAGCGGCCCCTCGATCGCCTTCAACAACCGCCGAGGGCTCCGGGGCGGCAGGGTTCTTAGGGGCAGGGTGAGCGACCCCAGCGGCGTCAAGAAGATGCAGGTTGCCGTGACCAGCGCTCGCGATGGCCGCTGCCGTTCGTGGTCGCCCCGGCGCCGGCGTTTCGGGCGGGCATCGCAGCGCGCGTGTGGCCGGCCTGCCCTCTTCCTGGCGCGCCTGCGCCGCAGCGCAGGCGGGTACGTCTGGACCGCCCGTCTTGGCGCCCGCCTCAGGCGGGGCCGCTACCGGGTGACGCTGCGGGCTGAGGACGCCCGCGGCAATGTCACGCGAGGCAGCGGCTCGCGCGGGGCGCGCGTGACCGTCCGCTAGGAGCTCAACTCGGGCTCGACCCGGTTGGCCACCATGCGGGCGATGGCCAGCGACGAGGTGGCAGCCGGCGACGGGGCGTTTCGTACGTGCAGCGCGCGTTCGGTCGCCGAGAAGACGAAGTCGTCGATAAGCCGACCGTCGCGGCCGAGGGCCTGAGCGCGCACTCCGGCGAAGGCGGGCTCCACATCGCCGGGCTCCAGCGCGGGCACGTAACGAGCGGCCTCCCGGACGAACGCGCGCCGGCTCGCGGCGTAGCGCATCTCCGTCGCGCCCGTGCGCCACCAGCGGGCGAACATGCGCCAGCTGCCCGGCCATGCCAGCGTCGACCGCAGGTGGCGCGTCCCGAGCAGCGCGGTGGGGCCCACCAGCACGTCGCCGTCGATATGGCGGGTCAGGTGCACCCCCAGGAACGGCAAGGAGGGATCCGGCACCGGATAGACCAGCGATCTGACGAGCTCGCGGCGGTGCGCCTTCAGGCGCAGGTAGGCGCCACGGAAGGGCACGATGCGGGGGTCGGCCGGGGCGCCGGCCGACACGGCAAGCCGGTCCGACCAACCGCCGGCGCAGAAGACCGCGAAGCGAGCCGAGGTCTGGCCTTTCGCGTGGCGAAGGGTGACACGCCGCCGGGTGGACGCCACACCGAGGACGTCGGTGGCGCAGCTCACCGAGCCCCCAGCGTCCACGAGCTCGTCCTTGAGCGCGTGGGCCACACCGGGAAAGTCGACGATCCCCGTGTTGGGAGAATGCAGCCCTGCCACGCCCCGACAGTGCGGCTCGAGGTCCTCGATTCCCAGCGCGTCGAGGCGGCGCAGGCCCGGCACGGCGTTGGCGTGCCCGCGGCGCTCGAGCTCGTCCAGGGCGCCGAGCTCGCTCCCGTCGAGAGCCACGATGACCTTGCCGCAGCGCTCGTGCCCGACGCCGGCGCGCTCGCACAGCTCGTAGAGCTCGCGAGCGCCCTCCACGCACAGACGAGCCTTGAGGGAGCCGGGCGGGTAGTAGATCCCCGCGTGCACCACGCCGCTGTTATGGCCGGTCTGGTGGCGCGCGATCTCCTCTTCGCGCTCCAGCACGCAGACGCCGAGGCCGGGCCGGCGAACAGCCAGTTCGCGCGCCACGGCCAGCCCGACGATCCCGGCGCCCACGACCGCGAGGTCGCACTCCTCGGGCGGCGCGCTCACCGCTCCGACCCTAGATGACCAGCTGCGCTCGTGCCCGAAGCGCGTGGCCGTGAGGCCCGCTAGCTGCGGCCCAAGTGCAGCACCCAGATCACCGTGCGCCGGCCGCCAAAGCGGCCCTTGCTGTGACCCGCGCCGGCGAGGCCCATGGATCTGCTGAGCACCAGTCGGCGATGCGGCGGAGAGCGCAGCCAGGCGCGCACCGTGTACCGGATCCGCGCGAGGCGACCTCGGTGGAAGGCGAGAGCCTCACCGCGCATCGAGAACCTCCGGCTGGCGCGTATGGAGGACACGTGCCCGAAACGGTCGTTGCGCATCTGCCAGCGGGCAAAGCCACGAGCCGAGCGCTGAAGAGAGACCGACCGCTGAAGCGGCCACAGGCCCCGCTTGGCCCGAGCCTTGTTGATCTCCCAGACCATCAGGGCCCCCGCGCTGGGCTCGGCGGCCGAGGCGGTGGAGGGTGCGGCAGGCAATGAGATGGCGAGCAGGACCAGGCAAGCCACCAGTCCGCGAGTCGAAGACAGCAATGTACCCCTTCGTTATTCGATGTCTGCCTGCGGGGTTAGCTGACGGGCTAGCGCACTCGAAGCCGCGCGTCGCCTGCTGAACAACAGGCGATTCGCCCCATGGGACAGGTGGTTCCCCCGCTCGCCCGGGTCCCGACCCGGGTGATTCGGCGTATGGCAGGAGGGAGGTTAGCCGGTACGGGCGATGAAGGGACTCAGGCCTCGGTCACGAAGGCGGCCACACGCTCGCACTCCGCTTCGACCGTGTGCGCTTCGACACGACGCAGGCCTTCGGCGATCAGCCGGCGGCGCAGGTCGGGCTCCTCCACAAGCCGGCGCAGGGCCGCGGCAGGAGCCTCGGGGTCACCCGGGCCTACGAGCAGCGCGGCCTCTCCGCAGGCCTCCGCCACCCCGCCGACGGCGGTGGCCACGACCGGAAGCCCGGCCGCGAAGGCCTCGAAGAGGATCTGCGGCACGCCCTCGGTATGGGAGACGTGGAGCAGCGCCTGGCTTTGGCGGTACAGCTCGCCCAAGCCCCCGTCGACGGGCACGTAGCCCAGGAGCTCGGCTCGCTCGGTGAGGTCGAGCTCGGCCAGCCGCGCCTCTAGGCGGTCCGAGAGCGGACCCTCTCCGCACACCGCCAGACGCCAGCGCCCGTCCAGGCGGGCCAGGACCTCGGCAAGGAGCATCGGGTTCTTCTCGGCTTCCAGCCGACCGACGCTCAGCGCAGTGAGCTCGCCGTCGTAAGGGTGTTCGGGAAGGTCCTCCTGCGCAGGAACGTCCGCGTGGTGCACCAGGGACACCGAGATCGAAAGCACCCGGCGCGCCCGCCGGTAGTTGCGCGCCAGCTGCGGGCCGACGACGACCGTCAGACAGCGCCGTGCGAGCAGTCGCCATGAGGCCTCCAGGGCGTCGGCGGCCAGGTGGATCGCCCGGCGGCCAGGGTGGCGCGTACGGGCGTAGCGCGGGAGGTCCTGCCTGACCCCCAGGACCACCTTGCGCCCGCGACGAGCCGCCTGGGCTGCGAATACGACGCCGAGCGGGTGGGGGCCCAGGAGCCACGTCGCGTCCACGCCGTCCAGCACCGACGCGAACGCTCGAGCCGACCCGCGAAGCGCGGCGGACGCCGCACCGGGGCTGGCGAGGCTCTCGTAGTGGGGCAGCGCCACGAAGTCGATCTCGGGGGCCACGCGGTAGTGGGAGCGCTCGAAACGCCCCGGGCGGGGATCGAGCCGGCCCACCAACACCAGACGATCCACGTGGTGGGCGAGCTCCCCCAGGAACAGCACGAACGCGCGCTCGGCGTAGACCGCATCGCCGTCCCGGCGGTAGGCGTAGTCGGTGTAGACGGCAAGCCGCACGGCTAGGGGACCATCAGTGACGCACGAGGCCGGCCAGGGCTGCCACCGGCGCCCCGAAGCGCGCACAGCCCACCAGGAAGCCGAAGCCCCAGGATAGGTGCATCACGGCGAGCACGAGCGGCAGCGAAGCGGCGTCGCCGGGGCTGTGCCCGCGGACGGCGGCCAGGGCGGCTCCGCCCAGCGCCAGGCCGTAGGCCGTGAGCCCCAGCCGCGGCGCGATCCCGGCACGCCCGGGTAGGAGACCGGCAACCACACAGACCGCGAGGCCCGGGGCCAAGACCTGCGAGCGGCGTATCGCGCCCGGATGACGCTTGACAGTCTTGGCCCGGTAGATCCCGAAGTGCCAGTACTGGCGCGCGAGGGCGCGCAGGCTGTTGCGGGGCACGTAGCGGGCGGCCATGCCGGGCAGGCACACCAGCCGGCCGCCTTCTTGCTTGATGCGGGCTGCCAGCTCCCCGTCCTGGTTCTTCGGCCAGCCCTCGTCCCAGCCGCCGTGGCGCTCCAGCGTGGAGCGCCGCCACACCCCGGTGAAGCCGCTGTCGACCTCGAGCTCCTCGGAGCCCTCGCGTCGAAAGGCCGCCCCACCGGTGCCCAGCGGGCTCGACAGGGCAATCGCGGTGCGCCGCGACCAGCGCCCCTGGCCCTGAGCCAGCTGAGGCCCGCTTACGTGCGCCACGTCGCCGCGGCGTAGGCGCTCGATGGCCTGCGCGAGGTAGTCCGGTGGGTAGTGGGAGTGCGCATCCATCCGCGCGACGAACTCCCCTCGCGCCGAGCCGAGGCCGATGTTGAGGGCGTTCGGGGTCCGCCGAGCAGGGTTGTCGAGCACCCGGATGCGCTCGTCCTCGCCGGCCAGCTCCTCGAGGATGGCGCGCGTTCGGTCGCGCGACCCGCCGTCGAGGAAGATCAGCTCGAACTCCCCGTCCAGGCACTGAGCACGCATGCCGGCGACCGCCGCCCGAACGTGATCCTCCTCGTCGAGGACCGGGACCAGGACGCTGGCGAGCACCGGTCAGCGACCGACGAGGCCGGCGGGCTGTCCGAGGATGAAGTCCTCCGAGGGAGCCTCGAGCTCCCGGTCGGCGCCGGAGGCGAACAGGTCGAAGGTCTGGAGGATGACCAGGAGGTCGAACGCGAGCGAGCGGCGCTTGATGTAGTAGAGGTCGTGACAGATCTTCCATGCGGTGCCGGCCTGGGTCCCGGCGTAACCGCAGCGCACCTGCGCCCAACCGGTCACGCCCGGCTTGACCAGTGCGCGCCGCTCGTAGTAGGGCACCACGCCGGCGAGCTCCTCGACCAGCCACGGCTGCTCGGGCCGCGGGCCGACGAGCGTCATGTCGCCGCCGATGACGTTGAAGAGCTGGGGCAGCTCGTCCAGGTGCGATCGGCGCAGGACCCGCCCGATCGGGGTCACCAGCTCCTCGCTCGGAACCCGGCCCACCAGCTCAGCGGCGTCGGGGCGCATCGTGCGCAGCTTGGCGATGTTGAACTCGGCCCCCTGCTCGCCGACGCGCCGCTGACGAAAGAGGGCAGGGCCGCCGTCCGAGAGCTTGACCGCCAGCGCGAGCACGATGAGCAACGGCACCGCCGCGAGCGCGGCGGGCACGGCGACGATGAGGTCGAGGACTCGCTTCGACAGCGGAGAGGAGGGCGAGTAGCGCGGGTGCATGATGCACTGGAACCAGGCCGCGTTGATCTGCCCGATCGGGACGTGTCCCAGCACCTCTTCGTAGAAGGCGCTGACCTCGATCATGCGGACGGGCAGGTCCAGACAGGCGTTGGCCGTCTGCTCGAAGACCTCGAGCCGCGGCTGATCGGACCCCACCGCGATGAGGTCGACGTCGATGATCCGGACGATCTCGCGTATCCCGTCGAGCTCTCCCAGCCAGGGAGCGATCGAGTCGATGCCGGGGCCCGGAACCGCCACCGGCTCGGGACCGATGAAGCCAACCACGACGTAGCCCCGCACCCGCAGCTGGCGCATCTCGGCGCTGAGCTTGCGGGCCAGGTCCGCGCTGCCGAGCACCGCCAGGCGCACCGGGCGATCGCTGTCGAACGATGACTCGAGCCACATCGCCAGAGGCAGGATCAGCGCGACGGCGACGAAGGCGGGCACCGCCGACTCGGGAGTCAGCTCCCAGGGTTCGACGAGCCCCGGCAGCAGCGCCAGGCCCAGGCCGACGAAGGGGAGGGTGACGCGCAGGAACAGACGCGCCACAGGCATCAGGTGGGTGGGAGAGCGGCCCGGCCACAGGACCGTGGTGGCGAAGATCACAGATCCGAACACGAAGAGCCCGATCGCCCGATGCTCGTGGCGCACCGCCGTGATGCCCCCGGCCACGACCGCGGGAGCCAGTACGAACGAGAGGCGTTCGAACAGGTGCTGCGCGCGGCGCGCGGTGAGGGTGGGCTGACCTCTGCCGGATGCCGGGGCGACGGGCGCGGCGCGCTGAGAAGCGCGACGCAGGAGCAGTTCCCCGCCCGTGAGGGTCACGGCCAGCAGGACGAAGACCGCAACGGCTGCCGGAGTCAACGCCGCCAAGGGGGCGGAGAAGGATTCCCAGGGGGATGTGGCGAACGAAGACACGGCTCAGCTGACGGTGCACGTTGGTGCGACGCGTCCAGCCTCCCTATCGGCATCCGAACGAGGCGCTTGACTTCACGGTACCGAAGGCGCGGGCGTCTCAAGTCGCGGAGACCCTGAGCCGAGGTAGTTGAAAGGGGCGGTAATCCGCCATAGTACGCCCGTGAACGCCGCCACATCACCCACCCCAACCAACTCGTCCTCCGGCGATTGGCAGCGTGCCAGCGAAGAGGAGGCCGGGCTCGTCCGCTACGCGCAGATCCTGCGTGAGCGCATCGGGTTGGTCGTCCTGGCGGTGGTCGTGACGCTCGGCGTCGCGGTGGGCTACCTGGCGATCACGCCGAAGACCTACGAGGCCAGCGCCGACCTGCTGGTCACCCCGGTCACCGGCGAGGAGCTGCCCACCGGGCTGCCGCTCGTGCGCGAGTCGTCCGATCCGACCCGCGACGTGGAGACCGTCTCGCGCCTGGTCACCACACGCGAGGTGGCCGGCCGCGCCCGCTCGCGGCTGCCGCGAAGCGGCGCGATCGACGACGTGCTCGGAAAGGTGACCGCCGAGCCGGTGGCACAGAGCAACATCGTCGCGGTCACCGCGAAGGGCGAATCTCCCGAGGAGGCCCGCGACACGGCGAATGCCTTCGCGGGCGCGCTCGTGGCCGACCGCACAGAACAGCTGCGGGAGGCCCTGGACCGCATCATCGCGAGCCTCCAACCGCGCGCGGCGGACGACCCGGCGGCGGGTGGACCGGACTCGGCCGGCGCCCAGCTCGCGCGGCTTCAGACGCTGCGGGCCGGTCCCGACCCCACCATCCGCCTCGAGACCGCCGCATCGACTCCGCGCAGCGCCTCGGCGCCCAAGCCCTTCATCACGCTGGCCGCGGCCCTCGTAGCCGGCCTGGTCCTGGGCATGGGCAGCGCGTTCGGCCTCCACACGCTCGATCCGCGGCTGCGCCGCGAGGAGCAGCTGCGCGACCTCTACCGGGTGCCCATCCTCGCCCGGATCCCCCGCGAGACCAACGCCGACACCAGCACCAAGGGTCGCCGCCGGCTCCTGATCGGGCCGCGCCGAAGGCGCCGTCGCGCGCTGGGCCCGGGCGCACTGTCGCCGGTCACGCTCGAGGCCTACCGCACCCTGCGAGCCATGCTGGCGGCCAGGCGCACCGGCCGGTCGGCGCGCTCGCTCCTGGTCACCGGCCCCTCCCCGTCGGAGGGCAAGACCACCACCGCTATCAACCTCGCCGCCTCCTTTGCCCTCGCCGGACACCGCGTGATCCTCATCGAGGCCGATTTCCGCCGTCCGACCGTGGGCGAGGCCCTCGGCGTGCGGCCGCGCGTGGGGATCGGCAAGGTGCTGCTCAACAACGCCCGCCTCGAGCAGGCACTCGAGCCGGCCCGACCGTTCGGGGACACGCTCAGGCTGCTGCTCGTCGACCGGTCCGATCCCTGGCTGCCCGAGGTGCTCTCGCTGCCGATGGCCGGGTCGCTGCTGAGCGAGGCCGAGAAGCTCGCCGACTACGTGATCATCGACTCGCCGCCGCTGACGGAGGTGATCGACGCCCTGCCCTTGGCCCAGCAGGTCGACGACGTCGTCGTTGTCCTGCGGCTCGGCCACAGTCGCCTGACCCAGCTCGCCCGGCTCAGCGACCTCCTGCAGCAGAACGGCGTCAAGCCGGCCGGATTCGCCCTCGTGGGGGTGGGCACGTCCGACAAGGACAGCTACTACCTCTCGGCGCGACGCGAGCGCGCGGAGGCCGCCGAGTGGGGCTTCGAGGAGCCCGACGGCGAGCCCGCCCGTGAGGGCGCCGGGTCTGCACGCTCCTGACCGCTCGCGCCAACCTCCCGCTCTCGCTCACCCACGCCGGGGTGGTGGCCCTGGCCGCGGGCTTCGGCCTGCTGGCGGGCATCGATCCCCGCATCGCCCTCGCCGCCGCGCTCGGGCTCGCCTTCGTGGCGGTGATGATCTCCGACCTCGCTGCGGGGCTGGTGGTCTTCACCGTGGTCGCCTTCCTCGACTTCCTGCCCTTTGGGGGCGCGGCGGTCACGCTGTCGAAGGTCGCGGGGGTGCTGCTCGTGCTGTCGTGGCTGGCGGTGCTTGCCACCAAGCAGGAGAAGGCCAGCGACTTCTTCTCCGACCACCCGATGGCCTCGTACCTGCTGCTGCTGTTCCTGGGCTGGAGCTGCGCGAGCATCCTCTGGGCCGAGGATCCCCAGGCGGGGATCGGCGCCGTCTACCGCTACGGCCTGAACATCCTGCTGTTTCTCGTCGTCTACACAGCGATTCCCAGCGCCCGGGAGGCGGTGTGGGTGGTGGGCGCCTTCCTCTTCGGCGCTTTCGTATCGGCGTCCTACGGCATCGCCTTCCCGGCTCCTCCGGAGACGCCAGACGACATCTCGCGGCTGGGCGGGGTGGGGGTCGGTGCGAACGAGGTGGCGGCGCTGCTCGTGGCCGCTCTCGCCCTGGCCGGCGCGTTCGCCGCAGGCTGGCGCCGTTCGCCGCTGCTGCGACTGGCCTCACTCGTGGTCCTCGCCACCTGCACGCTTGGGGTCCTCCTGTCGTTCTCGCGCGGGGGGCTGATCGCCCTGGCCGTGGCCCTCGTGGCCGCCGTGGTCCTGGGAGGCCGATGGCGCCCGGCCGCCGTTGGGTTCCTGGTGGTGGTCAGCCTCGCGGCAGTGAGCTACATCACCTTCTTCGCGCCGCCGGAAGCGCGGGAGCGGGTGACCGAGGTCGAGGGGGGCACCGGGCGGACCGACATCTGGAAGGTGGGCCTGCGCATGGTGGAGGCCAGCCCCACGAACGGCATCGGAGCGGGCAACTTCGCGACGACTTCGGTGCACTACCTGCTCGAGCCCGGAGCCCTCCAGCGCGACGAGTTCATCGTCGACGAGCCGAAGGTCGCGCACAACATCTACCTCGAGGTGCTGGCGGAGTTGGGGGTCGTCGGGCTCGTCCTCTTCCTCGGCATCCTGGGCTTCTCGCTGGCGGCGGGGGTAAAGGCTGCCCGGGCTTTCGAGCGGGTCGGGGATCGGCGCATGGAGCTGCTGGCGCGTTCCATCAGCGTCGCGTTGATCGCCTTGCTGGCGGCGGACTTCTTCGTCTCCGACCAGTTCTCCAAGCAGCTGTGGCTTCTGCTGGCACTCGGTCCGACATTGCTGCGTATCGCCGAGACCGAGGAACGCGCCGCGGTTGCCTAGACCGCACGTACTGACGCTGGTCGACGCGCTCGATGACGGCACGGGAGGGGCTGAGCGCTTCGCGGTAGGCATAGCGGCGGCTCTCCCCGCCGAGCGTTTCCGCCGCTCCTTTTGTACCACCCGACATGCGGAGGGCTACCTGACCGAAGTGCTCGACAGCGCCGGAGTGGAGCGCTTCTCACTCGACCGAGAGCGCACGCTGGACCCGGCGGCCTTTCGCCGGCTTGGCCGCTTCCTGCGTGAGTGCAGCGTGGACGTCTTGCACTGCCACAAGTTCGGGTCCAACGTCTGGGGCACCATCGTGGGCCGAGCGGCGGGCGTGCCGGTCATCGTGGCCCACGAGCACACCTGGTCCTACGAGGGCCAGCCGCTGCGCAAGCTGCTCGACGGCGTGCTGATCGGCCGGCTGGCCACCCGCTTCGTGTCGGTGTCGAACGCCGACCGCCGGCGCATGATCCAGCTTGAGCACGTGTCTCCGGCGAAGGCGGTGACCATACCCACCGCCTATGTCCCGCGTCCCGCCGAGAAGCCGGGCGATGTGCGGTCCGAGCTCGGGCTCGGACCGGACTCGCTGCTGCTCGGCAGCATCGCGCAGCTGCGTCCACAGAAGGCGTTAGGGGTGTTGATCGAGGCGTTCAGCCTGATCGCCGACCAGGTTCCCGACAGCGCGCTCGCGATCGCCGGCGACGGACCGTCACGCGGGCACCTGGAAGGTCTCGCCGCGCGCACGGGCCTGGGCGAGAGGATTCACTTCCTCGGCACCCGCACCGATCTCTCGTCGTTGCTGGCGGCCTTCGACGTCGGCGTGATGAGCTCCGACTTCGAGGGCCTGCCACTGTTCGCCTTCGAGTGCATGGCCCACCGGACGCCGCTCGTGGCCACCGATGTCGGCGGGCTGCCCGATGTGGTGGAAGACGGGCGCACCGGATTGCTCGTGCCAGCTCGCGACCCCGTGGCCCTCGCCGGTGCGCTGACATCGCTGCTCGAAGACAAGGAGCGGCGACGAAGGCTTGCCGACACCGCCTTCGAGCACCTTCCCGACTACACGCTGGAACGGATCGCCAAGCGCTTCGCGGACCTGTACGAGAGCCTGCTCGCTGCGCGTTAGCGCCGGGGGCCGGGCCGAGGCCCGCCTCCACCAACCAGCCTGCGACAGAGGGGGTCGCGCGGTCGCAGGTCCCCGCGGCGCGGGCGGATGGGCCGCGGATGCCGCCGCAGGTTGTCGCTGAGATCGAAGCCGCGCTGCGGATGGAGAATGCCGCCGTCGACCGAGTTGCGAGCACCTCCCGCGATGCAGTTGCGCCGCACGAGGTTGTTGCTCCCCTCGGGGTTGCCGTCGGGGTAGTAGCTCTCAACGTTGTAGCGCTGCGTGGAGTCGCTGATCGCGTTCCCCTCGACCAGGTTGTCGTTCGACGCCAGGCCGCGGTCGCCCGAGAAGATCACGCCGCTGCCGTTGCGGTGGATGACGTTCTGGATCACGCGCGTGCGCTGGGCGTTGGGATAGAGCTGCACTCCGCGGTCTGCGTTGTCGTAGATCCAGTTGCCCGCGATGAGCGTGTCGGTGGCCTCCTCGACGTAGATGCCGTGGTCGTGGTTGGATGCGGGCAGCGTGCCGCAGTGGTGGATGCGATTGGCCAGCAGGGCGGTCTCGCGGGCCTCGCCGTAGCCCGTCGAGCCCAGCACGAAGCAGATCGCGGTGTTGCGATTGGTCACATCGTTGTGTAGGAACGTGGTTCCGGTGGCGTTCACGGTCGGGCTGGGTAGGCGCTTGCGGTTGCGGCCGTTGAGGGACAGATCGCGGATCGTCACGTGATTCGCTGACCGCCCGACCACGAGCCGGCCCACGATGCGGACCCGATGGCCGGGCGCGGAGCGCAGGACCGCGCGCTGCTCGCTCGTGCCCCCGCGCGTGAGCTTGAGGTTGCGCCGGTAGGTGCCCCGGCGTAGACAGGCTACGCGACCGGGACCCATGGACTGCGACAGCCGGCGGAGCGTGCGGAAGGGCCGCGCCGAGGTGCCGGCGGAGCGATCCGAGCCCCTTGTGGATGCCCAGTGAGTACACGCAGTTGGGGCAGGCGAACCCGCGGCTTCGCCCAAGCCGTCTGGCTCTGCCGTCGCGCTGGAAAGGACAAGCGCGCACAGCAGAGCAGCTATGAGGATCATCGACGCCCGTCCCATGCCCGCCCGAAGGGACTATAACTAGCGACTACTTCGTGGTCCGGGGGCTCCTGAGCACAAGCTTTTCACAGCCTCTCGGTGCGCACGTGGCCTCCGACGGGCTGCGTGGCTACTACATCGACTTCCGAGTCAAGGCACCCGATCCACAGTGGCCGCCGGCGGGCCTCATGCCGGTCGACCGCCAGCTCCACGTGGATGTGGCGCAGTGGGGCCTGGGGGCCTTCGAGCATTTCCTCGCGACCGACGAGGAGCGCTGGCTAGGTGCGGCGCGCGGGGTGGGTGAGCACCTGATCTCGAGTCAGGAGCGCGACGGCCGGCTCGCCGGCGGGTGGGTGCACGAGCGCGACTATCCCCACACCTTCCCGCTTCGCGCTCCGTGGCTTTCTGCGATGGCTCAGGGAGAGGGTGCGAGCCTGCTGCTGCGCCTGGCGACCACGCTCGGCGACGAGCGCTTCGCCGAGGCGGCGGGACGAGCGATGCTCCCTATGGCGATCGGGACGGCCTCGGGAGGGGTACTCGCCGAGCTGGGGGGCGGGCCATTCCTCGAGGAGTACCCCACCGACCCGCCGTCCTACGTCCTCAACGGCGCGCTGTTCGCCCTCTGGGGCTGCCGCGACGTCCACCTCGCGCTGGGCCATGCGGGCGCCGGTGCGCTGTTCGCAGAAGGCGCGGGTGCCCTGGTGGACCAGATCCGGCGCTGGGATGCAGGATGGTGGTCACGCTACGACCTGTTCCCCCACCCGGTGCCCAACCTCGCGAGCTCGGCCTACCACTCCCTGCACATCAGTCAGCTGACTGCCCTGGACCGCATGCTTCCGTCCACAGGGCTCGAGCCAGTGATCGCGCGCTTTTCGCGTTACGGGGCCTCCCGTCGCAATCAAGCGCGAGCGACGGCCGCGAAGGTCGCCTTCCGCCTTCTGGTGCCGCGCAACCCGCTCCTCGCTCGCCGGCTCCCTTGGGCGCGCACTGCATGAGCGGGGCCCTGGTCCTCTGCTACCACGCGGTGAGCGAGCGCTGGCCTGCGCCGCTATCGGTCACGCCGGAGCGGCTGCGCGGGCAGGTCGAGCTGCTCGTCGCTCGAGGCCTGCGGGGGGTGTGCTTCTCTGAAGTGGCGCTCGGCGAGGCGGCCAGCGGGACCTTCGCGGTCACCTTCGACGACGCCTATGTGTCGGTACTGGAGCATGCGCGGCCTATACTCGCCGACCTCGGCGTGCCGGGCACGGTGTTCGCCCCGACCGCTTGGGTCGGGCGCAAGCAGCCGATGACGTGGCCGGGGATCGACCAATGGCTGGGCACCGAGCACGAGCCAGAGCTGCGGTGCATGTCGTGGGCCCAGCTGAGCGAGCTGGCCGAGGCCGGCTGGGAGGTCGGCTCGCACACCCGCACCCATCCACGTCTGACCCAGCTCGGCGACGAGGCTGTCGCCGACGAGCTGCTGCGCTCTCGCGAAGAGTGCGAGCGAGGGTTGGGCCGCTCCTGCCCGACCCTCGCCTATCCCTACGGCGACTGGGACGAGCGGGTGGAGGCGGCGGCGGGGACCGCCGGCTACGCGGCCGCGGCGACCCTACCCGCCGGGCTCCACGCCGAGCGGCCCCTCTCCTGGCCGCGCGTCGGGGTCTATCACGGCGACGCCGGCTGGCGCTTTCGGCTCAAGGCCTCCCCCCTGGGCAGGCGAGCTCGCTCCGGGCGTGCCTGGAGTGCGCTGGGCCGTCTTCGTTAGCGGGCTACGCGCAGGCGCAGCACCGCAGAGCTCTTGGTCCGGGGGGCCGCGGCCCGCAGTTGGAGCACGCCGTTTCGCGGGGCCTTGACCCGCCAGACGATCGAGAACGTCCCGCGGCGGGTGACCTTGGCGACCGCCACCTTGCGCCACCGCCGCCCGTCAAAGGCCTGGATGGCAACCCGACGGACACCGAGGCCACGAGCCACGCTGCCCATCAGCTTCAGCCGGCGCCCGCTGCGGACCGTGCCGGCGGCACGAGCCGCCGCGAGGCTGAGGCGAAGACGCCGTGCCGAACGGCGGGCCGGCTTGGGAGCCGGGGCCGGAGCGGTCGTGGGAGCCTGGGTCTTGGGCTTCGGTGAGGGCTGTGGCTGCGGTTGAGGTCCCGGCCGCGGCGCGGGCGCGGGCTGGGGCTGGGGACCGGGCTGAGGCAGCGGCTGGGGATCGGGCTGAGGCAGCGGCTGGGGATCGGGCTGAGGCAGCGGCTGGGGATCGGGCTGAGGCGCCTCGTAGGTGTCCATCCCGGGCACCGAGTCGGCCCGGGCGCCCATGAGCGCCCGGCAGGCGGAGGCGCTGCTCAGCCGGAAGTCCTTGCCGCCTCGGTCTGAGAAGGCGGGGTCGGCGGTGACGTTCGCCGACGCGGTGAAGCCACCCTCGCGGAGGTCGATGCCGCCCGGGCCGGCGTCTGTCCGCTTGGGGTTAAAGACGCAGTTGCTGTTAGCGGTGTTGCGCTGACCAAGCGGCGTGCCGCTGGGGTAGTAGCTCTCGATGTTGAAGCGGATCTGCGAGTTGGTGATGACGTTGCCCTCGACGGTGTTGT